>ERZ773059.650-NODE-650-length-18365-cov-69.916931_pt1 | contig 18365 bp, 13 predicted proteins | sample MGYA00580514_ERZ773059 | MGnify/ENA primary metagenome ERZ773059 (study PRJEB29015, sample SAMEA2737981) | human oral metagenome | biome: human oral; feature: human-associated habitat; material: dental | place: China | collected 2056 ...
GAGAAGGAGATCCTCCGCTTCATGCCAGCGCTCAAGAGTAGCCGATCGGAGATCACCCAGCTCTCCTACAGCTATGGCGACAAGACTCCCCTCCTACAGCTCTCCCTCTTCTACAAGAGCTACCAGCACCTCACCCGCTCTCTATCTGAGGGCTACCCCAAGCTGTTCGACGACCTCGGGGGAGGGGAGACCTACGGGCTTACCCTCTTTCATAAGGGGCATCTCGGAGCTATTGACTATTCGACCTCCTACTCCTATACCCAAGCTCGCCTCAGCTATGATCGCTACCTCCGCCCACTAGCCCCCAGCTATGTGAGTCCCCATACCTTCCGCCTCACGGCTAAGTACTGGTCGGGGGCGCTGAAGAGTCTTCTTGGCTGTAGCTACTACATAGATGCCGGGGCGAAGGGCTATAGCTACGACCTCACTCCCATACAACTCCCTGGGCGCTCTCGACTAGACCTCTCCTGGAGCTACATTGCCTCCAAGAAGGTGCTCCTCCACATAGGCTGTACCAACGTCCTAGGGACGACGAACTACTGGGGGATCGAGCCCGACCCGCTTAGACCCACAGAAGGGGTACGTATCACTGCACCCTCCTCCCGCTTCTTCTATATCGGTTGCTTCATCACCCTCTCGGGGAGGCAGAAGAAGGCTCCCTAAAGATCATCCTATTCAACTCACTTTAATTCTCCTACGATCATGCGACACCTCAGACGCATCCTGCCCCTCCTAACGCTTACGCTGGGGCTCCTCTCTACTTCGCTCAAGGCTCAAGACACAGCAGAGAAGAAGACACCACCTACCCACCCGCTGACGCTCACTGTCGATGGGATCACTGAGCCCAAGGGAGAGCTCCTCATCGCTGTCTATAGCTCTACAGAGAGCTACCCTCAGAGTCCCTACAAGACGGCTATAGCTAAGGTCGACTCACTCACTAAGACTGTCCTCATCGACCTCCCTGAAGGCTCTTATGGCATCAGTCTCTTCCAAGACCTCAATGGGAATAGAACCCTCGACTTCAATGGCTATGCACCCGCCGAGAAGTACGGCTTCAGTAACAATGCTCCTGCCGAACATGGGCTCCCGAGCTTCAAGGATATCGCCTTCGTCTTCAAGCCTGGGGATGTCCAGTACATCACCCTACGCTAGAGGAAGCACGAAAGCAAAAGCCCCTCTTCACCGAGCTGTGAAGAGGGGCTTTTGCTATGCCTATGAGTCGGGGCTAATCAATGCGCATACTCTCTGCGGGATGGATGCGACTGACTAGACTTGCTGGCACTATGACCATCAAGAGGATGACCAGTAGTGTGCCGACGTTGATCCCCAGCCATAGCCCGAGGTCGAAGTGGATCGGTACGGCATCGGTGAAGTAGTTCGCAGGGTTTAGCTTGATGACCTTGTAGTGTCGCTGGAGGAGGCTAAGTGTGAGGGCGAGGAGGTTACCCCAGAGGACTCCCTTGAGGATCAGGCGGGCAGCGATGAGGAGGAAGGTCTGTCGTAGCTGGGAGTTCGTAGCACCTAGCGCCTTGAGGATACCTATCTGCCGGCTCTTGTCCAGCACGATGATGATGAGCCCCGTGATCATCGCAAAGCCCCCGACCAGAAGCATGAGCGAGAGTAGAGCATAGACATTGGTATCTAGGAAGGCGAGCCAATTGAAAAGCTCAGGCTGGAGCTCTTGCCCGAGGTTCATCCCATAGTTCTCCTCTCCGATGAGGTCTGGGCGAGCTTGGAGGCTGGTGATGATATGCTCCAGGACCGCCCCAGCCTTCTCAGGCTCACGGAGCCTGATCAGCAGGCGACTGAAGGTATGCTCATCCCAGTGGTTGAGCTTCTGTAGGGTCGTGATCGGGCAGAGAGCAGGGGAGAGCTCGAGGCCCGTAGATTCGTAGATCGCCTGGAGCTCGAAGACTCGTATGCGCATCTTCTCACCGAAGAAGTAGATGCGGATATGATCACCCACCTGATAGCCCATGCGTCGAGCTACGTGCGAGGGGAGGACGATCGGGGGGCGGTCGCCACTGATGGTAGCGAAGGAGGGGAAGGAGCCCGAACGGATGTTCTCCTCGAAGTAGCGACTACGGAAGCTAGAGTCGATCCCGTAGAGCAGGATCCCTGAGAAGTCATCCTCCGTCTTGAGTAGCCCCGCCTGCTGGACGAGTGGGGTAGCTGTCTCTATGTCTGCTTGCCCTCTCAGGTAGGTGAGCAGTCGGGGGGAGATACGTATCGGGGTCGTCGAGGTCTTCCAGTCACTACCATAGCCATTGAGGCTGATATGCCCCGTCTGGCTGAAGGCGAACTCATGGACCTGGCGGTGGAAGCCTAAGATGATCGTCACCGAGAGGAGCATGACGCTCAGGCTCAGTGCCACACCGATGGTCGTCAGCCTAAGGATGGAGGAGAGGCGACGCGTCCCTTGGCGTGCCTTGCCCCGGGATAGTCCCTTGGCGAGGACGATCGTAGCTGGAGAGAATAGCCTCATCTACTTCTCGGTCTCTGGGGTGGATACGGGCTCGACGGCAGGAGTCTTACCTCGGCGCTTCTTCTTGGCACTACGCTTTTCCTCATCCCGCTTACGTCCCTCGATGTAGTCCTCATCCTGCAGGACGTAGCGCATGTAGAGGGAGTAGATGAACATCGTCGCAGGTAGGGCGATGAGCATCCCGAAGAAGCCCAAGAGGTAGCCCCAGATAGAGAGCACGAGGAGGATCAGCGAGGGGCGCATCCCCATCGTCTGTCCCATGATATGAGGGACGATGAGCATATCCTGGATCACCTGCACGATCATCAGCACACCATAGCCGAGGAGGAGGCAGACGAAGGCATTCTCACCCGTCTGAGCGGCCATGAGTAGACAGGCTAGTCCCAGAGGGATGACACCGAGCGCCTGCATGTAGGGGATGAAGTTCAGGAGACCGATGAAGATACCCATGGCTGTGGCCAGAGGTAGTCCGATGATGTTGAAGCCCACAGAGAGCAGGAGTCCTACGCTGATGGCTACGAAGGCTTGGCCACGGAAGTAGCTGTTCATGTAGCGATCTAGGTCGGAGAAGATCGCATGTACTGTGGGGCGAGTTCTCTTGGGGAAGAGGCCGATGAAGCCCCGCCCTAGGTTCTCGAAGTCCAGTAGGATGAAGATGAAGTAGATGAAGCCTATGAGGAAGACAAAGCCCCAGGAGAAGACCGAGAGCGTGCCATTGATGATCCCTCCCAGCTGGTCCAGTAGGAGCTTGGTATTCTCTAGGATCTTCTCGAAGGAGAGGTGCTGAGAGAAGCTCCCCCAGTTGATCCCGCCACTCAGGTAGTTGCGTACGCTCTTCGGCAGGAGCATCGTCAGTAGATCCTGCCCGCCACTATAGCCCGAGATGACCTGCAGGGTCTTCTCGACCTCGGCCTTGACCGAAGGGACGACGAAGATGACTCCGAGGGTGACAAGGGCTCCCAGCAGGAGGAGGGTAAGTAGGACAGAGAGCCCTCGGGAGCGCAAGTGCAGTGTGTACTGGAAGAAGCGCACCAAGGGCATCACCACATAGGCGAAGATCCCTGCCAGCAGGAAGGGTAGGATGATACTCCATATCGCCTGAAGAGCCCAGAAGATGAGGATGACCAGCACAGCCAGCAGAAGGGCTCTAGACATGCGGTCGAAGGTGAGTGGGCGGGCGAGGAACTGTTTCATTGGATGAGGAACTAAGGGACGAGGGTCTCATCCCAGAGGGGAGCGTGGAGCTGAGACCGAGGCCTCAGCCTGAAGGGTATAGCTAGCCCTTGGACCTGTATGGAGCCCAAGGGCTAGCCTGATGCAGTCACCCCTCGCAGTCACTTAGCCAGGGGCGTATGGGAGCAAGTCGTCACCCTATTCGTGGATAGGGATCTTGTCGACTCGGGGCTGATGCCGTCCGCCCTCGAAGGGTGTATCGAGGAAGGCAGAGACGATCTCCTCAGCCTGCTGCTCCGTGATGAAGCGAGCGGGCAGAGAGAGTACGTTAGCATCGTTGTGCTCACGGGCGAGCTTAGCCAGCTCGACATCCCAGCAGAGGGCGGCACGTACCCGAGGGTACTTGTTCATGACCATGGAGATCCCATTGCCAGAGCCACAGACGGAGATCCCTCGGGAGAGCTCTCCCTGCTGGATCGCCCGACCCATAGGATGGGCGAAGTCGGGGTAATCACATCGCTCGCTGGAGTGACAGCCGAAGTCCTTGACCGACAGGCCTCGGGCGATGAGCTGAGCTTTCACAAGCTCCTTGACCTCGTAGCCAGCGTGGTCGGAGCAAATGCCTATCTGATTCATATCATCTAGTGAACTAGGGGAGGGACGGATTACTTACCGAGGAGCTTCTTGACCTCGTGGTAGACATGCTCTGGAGTGAAGCCTAGCTTCTCATCGAGCACCTTGTAGGGAGCGGAGAAGCCGAAGGAGTTCAGACCCCAGATAGAGCCATGGTCACCTACCAGTCCTAGGAGATTGACGGGGAGACCTGCCGTGAGACCAAAGCGGATGATCCCCTCGGGTAGGACTTCCTGCTGATACTCCTTGCTCTGACGGCGGAAGAGCCCTTCGCTGGGCACAGCCACGATCTGTAGGCGGATACCCTCCTTGTGCAGTAGTTCAGCACCCTCGACGAGCGTAGAGACTTCGCTACCGTTAGCGATGAGTACGACCTCGGGCTTCTCATCACGAAGGACGATATAGCCCCCACGTGTAGCTGCCTCGGCAGCTGTGCGTCGGCTCTCTCCAGCGGGAGCGGGTAGGTCATTGATATTCTGACGGGAGAGGATGAGTGCCGTAGGTGTATGGACGTTCTCCATAGCCATGCGCCAAGCCACCGTCGTCTCCTCGACATCGGAGGGGCGGAGTACAAGCACGCTGTCTCGGCCGTGGTGATTCTGGAGCTTCTCCATCAGGCGAATCTGTGCTTCCTGCTCTACGGGCTCATGGGTAGGTCCATCCTCACCGACACGGAAGGCATCGTGTGACCAGATGAACTTCACGGGGAGCTCCATGAGGGCGGCCATGCGCACTGCTGGCTTCATGTAGTCGGAGAAGACGAAGAACGTACCACAGGCAGCTACGACCCCACCATGCAGGGCCATACCGATGCAGAGACAAGCCATCGTCAGCTCAGCTACCCCAGGCTGGAGGAAGGCACCACCGAAGTCCCCACGGCTCAGAGCTCGAGTCTTCTTGAGGAAGCCATCGGTCTTATCGGAGTTAGAGAGGTCAGCGGAGGCTACGATCATGTTCTCTACCTGAGTAGCTAGTGCACTGAGCACCGTAGCAGAGGCAGCTCGGGTAGCTTGGTTAGGCTTCTGCTCGACCTGAGTCCAGTCGACAGAGGGAGTCTTGCCTGAGAACCATTCGTCGAGCTTCTCAGCACGGTCGGGGTTGTCTTCACGCCAGGTCTGCTCTTCCTTCTTGCGGGCAGCAGCCAGCTCACGGAGGTGCTTCAGACGAGCATCATAGAGCGCCTGTACCTCGGGGAAGATCTGGAAGGGCTCGCTGGGATCACCACCGAGGTTCTTGACCGTCCCTTCGAAGCATGCACCGGCTGCTGAGAGAGGCTGGCCGTGGGTATTGACACGATTCTCGTAGTTCTCACCATTAGGTCCGACAGCCCCACGCCCCATGACCGTCTTGCCGATGATCAGGGTGGGCTTGCCGACGGTAGCCTTAGCTTCCTTGAGCGCTGTGCGGATCTGGTCGGGACAGCAACCATCGATCTCGATGACGTGCCAGCCCCAAGCCTTGTACTTAGCAGCTACATCTTCGCTGTCGACCTCTTCGACGGTCGTAGAGAGCTGGACATTATTGGCATCATAGTACATGATGAGGTTGTCCAGCCCCAGATGCCCTGCGATACGACCTGCCCCCTGGGAGATCTCCTCCTGGATACCACCATCGGAGATATAGGCGTAGATCGTCTGGCTCATGACCCAGCCTAGGCGGTGCTGGAGGAACTTAGCAGCGATGGCAGCTCCGACGGCGAAGGTATGCCCTTGTCCCAGAGGTCCAGAGGTATTCTCTACGCCACGCAGTACATCGACCTCGGGGTGTCCAGGAGTAGGACTTCCCCACTGACGGAACTGCTTGAGTTCGTCCATCGTGTACTTCCCCAGGAGGGAGAGCTGGGCATAGAGCATCGGAGACATGTGCCCCGGGTCCATGAAGAAGCGGTCACGTCCAGACCAAGCGGGTGCATCTGGATCGAAGATGAGGAACTCTGAGAAGAGGACATTGACAAAGTCCGCTCCGCCCATAGCCCCACCAGGGTGGCCACTCTTAGCTCGCTCGACCATGCTGGCTGCTAGGATACGAATGTTGTTCGCAGCCTGGGTCATCAGTTGATTGTTGTTCATGTAGATGATGTGATTTGTTGCTTGCCCTTCGGATCGGACAACGGCTGTCCTAGGCCTAAGGCAACTCAAAGATACAACATTTTAGGGGGCTCTGATACCTCTCTCCCGTATCGTGGATGATTCTGCTCCGTCTCCTCGATGATGGGGGAGAAGATCCCCCATTCATACCTCCCAAGAGGAACCCATTCATGGGTCGCTCGGGTGACCCATGAATGGGTCGGTCAGATACCCCATGAATGGGGTAGAAGAGCGCCCCATGATCCCCCCTTCTCAGAGCGGACGAAACTCCCCCTCGGGGAAGTGGCTTGGGGGTAAGGGGAAAAGAAAGCCCCCGCAGGGAGATGATCCATGCGAGGGCTCGTAGACTAGTTGAAGAAGTTAGCGACCATGGGCTCCGTCAGTAGCGTGATGATCGCTTTGCCCGAAGGCGTGAAGTAGGGATCACTGCTGGAGAAGAGCTGATCCATGAGTTCGGTGAGTCCTTCGTCATCCTTAGGGAAGACTCGTTGAAGTGCCTCCGACTCGGCAGCCACCTCAGCGAGGAACATGAGGACATACTCCATGCCCTCCCGATGGGTATCGATGCTGTCGGCCACGATGAGTCGGACGAACCCAGCGGCATCCTTGGCGATGAACGATGGAGCTTCGACGATCGAGTAGTGTCCATCCCCAAGATCGCCAAAGTCAAAGCCTACTTGACTGAGCTCCTCCATGAGCTGTATCGCCGTGGGAAGCTCCTGTGGGGCGAACTCCAGCACCTCGGGGAAGAGGGGCTGCTCCACTCGGTAGCTATGTGCCGTCATGTCCGCTCGGTACTGCTCGTAGGTGATGCGTAGTACGGCACGAGCTAGATCTACGAATGCCAGTGCATCGCCCAGCGTCGTGACGATGTAGCGACTCTGATAGAGTAGGCGAGAGCTGGGCGTAGAGGGGCGTGTGCGGAGGTTGCTTGCCTGAGAGAGACGAATGCCACGAGTCGACTGCTCCTGAGCCTCCTCTTCGAAGAGGCGCTGATCCTCCTTGTCGAAGGTCATGCTGTCGAAGTGCTCCCCGAGATCATCCCAGTTCACCTCGGGCTCCTTGGGCCGGTAGCTTCGTCCTGAGGAGGAGAGGCGCACGCCTAGCCTTCCTCCTCCAAAGGAAGGGGTAGAGCTAGCTGTGCTTCCCTCCGCTAGAGGATCGCTCCCCAACTGACTGCGGGAGGCTAGCTGTTCATCCAGATCGAGCACCGTATCCTTGCGCCCTGCATAGGCGGGGATCTCTACCTGCGAAGCATCCTCGAAGTCAATGATCGGGGCTAGGGCGTGGGAGCTGAAGGCATCACGTACCAGACTGAGGATCACTTGGAAGATCGTGTTCTCATCGATGAAGCGAACGTCGGTCTTCTGTGGGTGGATGTTGACGTCGATATTCTCCGCCGGGATGGTGAAGAAGAGGAAGTAATGGGGCTGTGTACCTGCGGGGATGAAGTTCTCGTAGGCTAGGCTGATCGCCTTGTGGAAGTAGGGATGACGGATGAAGCGATCATTGACGAAGAAGTACTGCTGTGCTCCGCTCTTCAGCGCCGAAGAGGGTGTGCCTATGAAGCCTCGTATCGTACAGAAGGCACTCTCATAGCTCACGGGGATGAGTGCCTTGGAGAGCTTCTGCCCCCCGATGCCGATGATACGCTCCTTGAGCGAACTGGCGGGGAGCGTCTTGTCGTACTTCCCTGCACCACGGAGGGAGAAGGCGATCTCCGGATTGGCTAGGGCGACCTTGGCGAACTCTCGCCAGATCTCCATCAGTTCCGTCGCTTCCTTCCTTGCCTCGAGGTGCTTGCGTCTGCCTGGGGTGTTGTAGAAGATATTCTTCGCCTTGAGGGTCGTCCCTACGGCACAGGCTACGGGTGACTGCGACTTGACCCTCGTCCCCTCGATGATGAGCTCCGTGCCCACATCGAGGCTAGCGATACGGGTCTGTAGTTCCACCTGACAGACGGAGGCGATCGCAGCCAGAGCCTCGCCACGGAAGCCCATTGTCGTCAGACGCTGTAGGTCGTCGATAGTCTGGAGCTTAGAGGTGGCATGACGCTCGAAAGCCATGCGTGCATCCGTCGGGGACATCCCCTTGCCGTCGTCGGTCACGGATACAGACTGCCGTCCAGCGCCTACGATCTCGACTTGGATCTGTGAAGCGCCGGCATCGATGGAGTTCTCCACGAGCTCCTTGACCAGATAGGCTGGAGCGGGTACGACCTCCCCTGCAGCTATCTGATTGGCAATGGACTCGGGGAGGAGACGGATGATATCGCTCATCTAATGAAGAAGTACCAGAAGGCAAATCCTAGGGCTAAGAGGGCGATCATGAGGCGGATGATCCGCTGGCTGCGGTCAGCCGAGGTGATCCCCCGTCGATGCTGTCGGCTCAGGTGTCTGGTCGAGTGTACGAAGGCTCCTCGGATCTGCTCCGTAGCATCATAGTTGGCAGGCGTAGAAGAGCTACCCGAAGTCCCTTCGCTAGTGGGCTCTGGGGATGAATCTGGCTCGAGCTCTCCAGCCTCGATCATTTCCCGCCTAATGCGTTCAACTCGCTTGGTGAGTTCTTCCTTTTTAGGATCCCAGTAGATGAGCTTGTGCTCGAACTGTCTTGGTCTTCTCTGCTTGAAAAAGCTCTGTATACCCATGAGGTGTCTATGAGTGTGTGGGGTGAATCATGCTCTCCATCCGTGGGGAGAGGTCGTAGTACGCATCGGTAAGTCTGCCGATACGTTGCGGGATCGAGCCCCCGGTAGGTCGCCATCAGCGAGTCCGTACGTTGGGCTTCTTCTCGAGCCTTACGCTCGAAGGGTTCGTAGGCTACCATCGCTGCCTTAGCTCCGCTGAATCGCTTGAGGTCGGACAGCGGGATAGAGCGCTGCTCACTCGGAGGTAGCGAATCACCGACGGTAGTGATATCCTCCTTGCGCATGGGACGCCTATCGGCAGCCCAGACGAATCGCTCGAGGCGGTTGACCTCAGCACCTGAGGCCATCGCCAGAGGATAAGCCTTCCCCTCGACAGGGCCAAGCCAGATCGACTTAGAGACCCGACCTGAGTCGAGGTAGACATGCATCGTCGAGCTCGACATTCGATTGAGGCCGTTGTATTCGTTCGTCCCTTCATCCTTCATGTAGTAGATGGATTCGACCTTGCCTCGGACGATGATCTCTCGGACGGTGCTGTCCTGTATGTAGGCACGCAGAGAGTCTCCACTCATCTGATTGTAGAAGTCCACGCTATCGATATGCTCGACGGTGAGTGCACTCCCGAGGACGTCGACATAGTCGAGCTTCTTACCTCGGAAATAGAAGTGCGTGGTGTCTCCCGAGAGCTGTCGCTCCTCACTCCAGAGGATGGGCTTGCCGTAGAGGGATAGGGTAGAGTCCATCGAGACATAGCTCAGGGAGTCGGCTACTGCCTGGGCATCTCGACGGAAGACACGTACATGCCGGTAGCCACGGAGGTAGCGCTGCATGGTGTCGGGCTTACTCGTAGCCGTAGAGTCTGTGCTGAGGCTGTCTACGGGCCTCCTCCCCTTTATCGGAAGGCTGATGAGCTCTAGGGTATCTGCCGTGACGTAGAGGGTGTCCTTCTGCGAATACTCCTCTGCATGAGCTCGGGAGGTGGCGAAGGCATAGTTGCGCTTGTCATCGAAGTAGCCGTAGTCGCCATAGAGTATCGCCTTCTGCACGGTATCAGAGAGCTGCATACGACCGAATGCTTCGCCGAACTTACTCAGACCATCGTAGTAGATCGAGTCCCCGATGAGGGTCCTCGCTCCCGAATATACCTCCGAGCGATCCAGCAGGATACCTACATCTCGCCCGACGTCATAGATGCCTCGCTGGGAGACGATCTGTCCTGAGTCTGACTTGATCAGGGTAGAGCCCTCGTAGCTACTGATACGGGTATGCGTATTGTAGAAGAGATGCTCTGTGGTCATCGTCGTCTTGTCATTGACGAGCTTGACATTGTAGCGGAACTCGGCGTCGTTGGTAGCGGGGAGGAACTGACCGTAGTCCGAGGTCAGCGTATTCTGTGCATCGGAGATCGACCCACCCTCGAAGTAGTAGGCGATGTCGGCGATGCGGTCGTAGTCAAGGCTATCGGTATAGAGGTCGGTGGTCTTGTTCGCTAGGTGGACGTTGTGACGGAGGCGAGCGAGCTTGGAGATGCCATCATAGTAGAGGTAGCGGGCATACATGTGCACCGTATCGCCCTGCACCATATGCACATCGCCAAAGGCTTCGAAGACCTGTGCGTCCTCATTAAGGTAGGCGCTGTCGCAGGTCATCGTCGCATTGCCATGCTTGAGGACTACGCTCCCCTTGAGACGCTGTACTCCTGGCTGGAGGGAAGCATCGTAGCTGAGCAGATCCGCATGATCCAGGATGATACGTGTACCTGGCTTTGCCCCCGGCTTCGTCTGTATCTGAGGGGTGACCGCCGACCCAACTGTGTAGCCACGATAGGAGGCACGTGAAGTGAGGTAGCTCCCACCCATCACGAGGAGGGCGAGAGCTACAGATAGGCTGAGGCGTCTATTACTTGAGGGCATTACTTATCCTCGTGTATCCAATCGGGGTACTGGAAGGTGCAGTCACGATAGCGCTCATTGATCTCGATGTGCGTCTGCTTCTGACGGGCTCGGATCCAGTCGTCGATGACCTGCTTGCGCTTCTTCTCAAGCGCCATCTCCTTGATGCGACGGAAGTCATTGTTCATGTTCGCCATGTGCTCGGAGTGGATCTCCTTGATGCGGATGATCGCCACCTGCTCTAGCCCCTTGTCGGTATGCATGACGAAGGGCTTGGAGATCTCACCTTGCTTGAGCTCATAGGCTACCTTAGCGATATCTTGAGGGAGATCTTCGTAGCGGAAGTTGGGTGACCCTGAGAACTCGCTCTCGTTGGAGGTATTGGTCATCAGCCCCCCGTTGTTGTACGTGTTCTTGTCATCCGAATAGAGCTGAGCGGCGACCTCGAAGGTGATCTTCTCCTCCTGAATAGCCTTAGCGACGGAGTCGATACGCTGAGTAGCCTCGGTGATCGCCTTCTCCTCGATGGTAGGACGAAGGAGGATGTGACGGAAGTTCACTAGATCCCCTCGCTTCTCGATGAGCTGAGCGATGTGGTAGCCCTCATCGGTCTTGATGATCGGGGAGACACGTGTCTTGTCCATGAGGTTGAAGACGGCGGTAGCAAAGGCAGGATCAAGGTAAGCCTTCCCGACGAAGCCATATTCACCCCCACGAGAAGCCGTACGCTTATCCTCGGAGTAGAGGCGGGCGATGGTAGAGAACTCTCGCTTGCCGGAGTTCACATCCTCGGCATAGCCACGAAGGGTGCTCTTGACTCGGTCGAGCTCCGCCAGAGGCACCTGAGGCTGTAGGGCGATGATCTGCACCTCTACGGTCTTAGGGATGAAGGGTAGGCTATCCTTAGGGAGCTGCTTGTAGAAGGCACTGATCTCCGAGGGGGTGACCTGTACACCCTGCGAGATCTTCGACTTCATCATCTCGACGATGGCTTCATTACGAGCCTGCAGGGTACGCTCTTCACGGATCTGTGAGAGCTTCTTATTGAAGTACTCCTCGAGCTTCTCCTTAGAGCCCAGCTCCGAGATGACATTCTGCACCCACATGTCTACCATACGGGATACCTGAGTCTCATTAGCCTGGACGCTGTCGATCTTAGCTTGGTTGAGGAAGAGCTTCTGTATCGCCATCTGCTCGGGGATGACGCAGTCGGGATCTCCGCTGATCGTCAATCCCTGGCTACGTGCGAAGAGCTTCTGGTACTCTATATCCGATAGTAGGATCGGTTCGTCACCGACCATCCATACGACCTCGTCGACAGTGGTCTTCTTCTGGGGCTCACCTCGCTTGGTCTGCGCTAGGGTCAAGGACCCGAGGGCAAAGAGACTGAGGAGGACTATTGTTGTCTTTCGTTTCATCTAAGGAAGGGGATCTAGGGGAGAGGGATGTACATAGGTAGAGCTTAGTTGGCTAGCTCGGAGAGGAACTTGATGCGCACCAGGCGTACCTCCTCCTCAGAGTAGTCATTGCCGAGCTCCGAGAGAGCTTCGTTGATATCGTCTGTCGTGGACTCCTTGAAGTACTCGTAGATATCCTCGATACGATCTTCATCGATCACTTCTTCGATGAAGTAGTTGATGTTGATACGTGTACCGGAGTAGACAATCGCCTCGACCTCTCCGATGAGTACATCGAAGTCCAGCCCGAGGGCTATAGCGATATCATCGAGGGCTACCTTGCGGTCGATCTGCTGGATAATGTTGATCTTCAGCTTCGACTTATCGGGGCGGGTACGCACACGGATATCTGCAGGGCGGTCGATGTCATTCTCTTCGACATGGCGACGGATGACATCGAGGAACTTCTGCCCGTAGCGTGCAGCCTTACCCGCACCTACCCCAGGGATATTCTGTAGCTCATCCATGGTGATGGGGTAGAGCGTAGCCATAGCCTCAAGGGAGGTATCCTGGAAGATAACGTAGGGAGGGACATTATTCTGCTGTCCCATCTTCTTTCGTAGATCCTTCATGATAGCGAAGAGGACAGGGTCGGTAGATTCACCCGAGCTACCGCCGCCTGATGGTGCAGGCTGGTCCTCACCCTCCTCCTCAGAGTCGGTGATCTTGAAGCTAGTGGGTTTCTTCATGAACTTCTTACCTGCGGGGGTAAGCTTGAGTAGTCCATAGTTCTCGACATCCTTGGCTAGGTAGCCAGCGATCAGAGCCTGACGGACGATGGTCGTCCATGTAGACTCCTCGTGATCTTGTCCAGATCCGAAGCAGTCCAGCTCTTCGTGATGGAAGGACTCGATATCAGAGTTGGTCTCTCCTCTAAGGATGGAGATGACGTAGTCTGTGTTGAATTTCTCCTTGAGGGCACTTACTACCTCGAGGAGGTTTACTAGCAATTCTTTAGCTTCCACTTTATTCTTAGGTACTAAACAATTATCACAGTTACCGCAGTTCTCCGCCTCATATCGCTCCCCGAAGTAGTTGAGGAGGAAGGATCGGCGACAGATATTAGTCTCAGCATAGTCAGCTGTCTCACGTAGGAGTGCTCGGGCTATCTCTTGGTCTGCTACGGACTTACCCTTAGTGAAGCGCTCGAGCTTCTCTAGGTCGTCATGATCGTAGTAGGCGATACAGATACCCTCGCCGCCATCACGTCCGGCACGCCCGGTCTCTTGGTAGTAGCCCTCGAGACTCTTAGGCATATCGTAGTGGATGACGTAGCGCACATCGGGCTTGTCTATACCCATACCGAAGGCGATGGTAGCTACGATGACGTCGACACGCTCTTCGATGAAGGCATCTTGGTTCTCAGCACGCTCCTTGGTGTCGAGCCCTGCATGGTAGGGCAGAGCCTTGATTCCATTAGCCTGGAGCACCTCGGTGAAGTTCATCACCTGTGTACGGCGCATGCAGTAGACGATCCCACTCTTCTTGGGGTTGCTGAGGATGAAGCGGACGATCTCCCGCTCCATCTCAGGAGTCTTGGGCTGTATCTTATAGAGGAGGTTCGGTCTGTTGAACGAGCTCTGGAAGACAACAGCTGTCTCCATCCCTAGGTTCTTCATGATGTCATGCTGGACCTTGGGGGTAGCCGTGGCGGTGAGGGCCATGATCGGGCGGGGAGCGATCTCCATCACCACGGAGCGTATGCGCCGATATTCGGGACGGAAGTCGTGCCCCCATTCGGAGATACAGTGCGCCTCGTCTACGGCGTAGAAGGAGATAGGCACTTCGCTCAAGAGCTTGATATTCTCCTTCTTGTGGAGCGACTCAGGTGCTACGTAGAGGAGCTTCGTCCTGCCCTGTCGCACGTCCTCCTTGACCTCCTCGAGCTTAGCCCGTGAGAGGGAGGAGTTGAGGAAGTGAGCTATGGTATCCTCTTCGCAGAAGCCACGCACGGCATCGACCTGATTCTTCATCAGGGCGATCAGTGGAGAGATGATCACGGCCGTCCCCTCCATCAGGAGGGCAGGGAGCTGATAGCAGAGGCTCTTCCCTCCGCCAGTAGGCATGAGGACAAAGGTATCATGACCTGCGAGGATACTCTCGATGATCTCCCGCTGGTTCCCCTTGAACTGGTCGAAGCCAAAGTGCTTCTTGAGGGCTTTTGTAAGGTCGATACTACCCATGGCGTACGCTTCGTTAGTGCTCTCCACTCGCTGTGTCTGTCACTCTAGGGAGTGACTGCGGTATTGTCTATGACACGGATGATAGGTTTTCTCTGGGGAGAGGGGTTAGTTAGGGATCAAGCCGCCCCCTTTCTGGAGCTGCTGCTCTACGTAGGAGGCATCCACGACGAACTCTGTGATCCCCTGGGAGGGGAGCTCATACATGGGCTCTACCATCACCTGCTCCATGATCGCCCTGAGACCACGTGCTCCGAGCTTCTGCTCCATGGTCTTGGAGACAACGGCATCAAGCGCTTCGTCGGTGAAGGTCAGGCGGATACCATCGAGTTCGAAGATCTTGGTGTACTGACGCACCAGAGCATTCTTGGGCTCGGTGAGGATCATCCTCAGGGTATCCCGATGGAGTGGGTGTAGGAAGGTGATGATCGGTAGACGGCCGATGATCTCAGGGATGAGCCCGAAGCTCTTGAGGTCACGAGCGTCTACATATCTGAGGAGCTCTTCCTCCTCGTACTTACCCATCTTAGCTCGAGGGCTGTTGTAGCCCACGACACGGGTATTGAGGCGATGAGCGATTTTGCGCTCGATACCATCGAAGGCACCGGCGCAGATGAAGAGGATCTGCTTGGTGTCTACCTGGATCATCTTCTGGTCGGGGTGCTTACGTCCACCCTGAGGGGGGACATTAACGATCGACCCTTCGAGAAGCTTGAGGAGTCCCTGCTGGACCCCTTCGCCACTGACGTCTCGGGTGATGGAGGGGTTGTCCCCCTTACGTGCGATCTTGTCGATCTCATCGATAAAGACGATCCCACGCTCTGCGGCAGCGACGTCGTAGTCGGCTACCTGCAGGAGGCGTGTCAGCAGACTCTCGATATCCTCGCCCACATAGCCAGCCTGCGTCAGCACGGTAGCATCGACGATTGTGAAGGGCACCTTCAGCAGACGAGCGATCGTCTTAGCCAGCAGGGTCTTACCCGTACCTGTAGGGCCGAGTAGTAGGATGTTACTCTTCTCGATCTCGACACCATCGACCTCGGAGGAGGGCTGCATGAGTCGCTTGTAGTGATTGTAGACAGCGACAGAGAGGTAGCGCTTAGCTTCGTCCTGACCGACGACATAGTCATCGAGGAACTCCTTGATCTCTCTGGGCTTGGGGAGCTCATGAAGAGCCTCAAGTGGGGCGCTCTCTGGAGCCCCGCCGGGCGCAGATACTACGCCCCCGAGGAGCTGATAGCCCTGGAGGATACAGTCGGGGCATATCTGCGACTCCATCCCATGGAGTAGAGCTCCGGCCTCGGCCTCAGTCCTACCGCAGAAGCTACAGTGCTCAGGTCCTTTAGTCTTCTTGGCCATCTACGCTTCGGTCTGCTTCTGTGTACGCTGGGTACGGGTGAGGATCTCGTCGACCATGCCATAAGCCTTAGCCTCTGGTGCGGTCATCCAATAGTCACGGTCGCCGTCTCGCTGGATAGCCTCGAAGGGCTGTCCCGAGTGCTTGGAGAGGATCGTATAGAGCTCTTCTTTGACCTTGAGGATCTCACGTGCGGCGATCTCAAGGTCGCTGGCCTGGCCCTGCATCCCTCCTAGGGGCTGGTGGATCATCACACGGGAGTGGGGCAGAGCAAAGCGCTTACCCTCGGTCCCTGCGACGAGGAGGACGGAAGCCATGGATGCTGCCATCCCCGTACATATAGTAGATACATCGCTCTCGATGAACTGCATCGTGTCGTAGATCCCGTAGCCCGCATAGACCGAGCCACCCGGAGAGTTGATATAGATCGAGATGTCCTTGCCAGGCTCACTGCTGTCTAGGAAGAGGAGCTGAGCCTGTATGACATTAGCCGTATAGTCATTGATCTGTGTCCCGAGGAAGATGATGCGGTCCATCATCAACCGAGAGAATACATCCATCTGGGCCACGTTCATAGGGCGCTCCTCGATGATCGTCGGCGAGATGTAGCTACTCTGCACCTGCATGTAGTCATCCAGCGCCAAGGAGTTCATCCCTAAGTGACCTACGGCAAATTTCTTGAATTCGTTCATTTCTGTTCTTAAAGTGTACGAGTCTTCTATACACATTACGACTCTATATAACAAAGGTATAAATAATTCTCAAATACCCTACAGGTGCGGAAGCTCCCCGATAGCCCCATCCTAAGAGTGGAATTTCCCCCGCTCGACCTCGGAGAAAAGCCCGCCCACAGAGTCGAAGGTGAAGGAGCTCCAAAGCGAGGGTCGCCACACCCCATACATGCCTCCGCCGAGCGACCCATGCATGGGTGACCTCGGTGACCCATGAATGGGTCGGTGCGGTACCCCATGCATGGGGTATATTTTAGAGGCTTCATCTTGGACGGGGAAGAAGCCTAATCCCATAAAGCAGCTAGCCCCCATCGACCCGACGGATCGATGGGGGCTAGCTATGCTGGAGTGGCGCTTAGCGTGCGTCCTCGTAGAGGAGATACTTCGCTCGGAGGCGCCGATAAGCCTCGAGGTCGGCCTTCCACGAAGCTCGTATCTCGGCCTCAGAGAGCCCTGAGGCTAGTTGGCTTCGTAGCTTCTTCGTCCCCGCCAGCAGGTCGAAGAGCTGTCGCTGATCGATGAGCTGAAGCCCTAGGCTCTCTGCCTTGCGGTAGAGCTCGATGAGTGGAGCGAGGGAGATCTGTCCCTTGGGGAGCCCCTTCTCCCGATAGTCTATGCCATAGCAGGGCTTACCCTTATGACGAGGATTGGAGTCCTCTCCGACCTTGACCTGAGGAGTGAAGACGAGCTGCCCAAAGCCAGCGTTAGGATGTCCCAAGGCCTGAAAAGGCTTGTCGGTGCCTCGCCCTACGCTCATGATCGTCGCCTCAAAGAGACAGAGGGAAGGGTAGAGCGCTATCGCCTGGCTATTGGGGAGGTTGGGGCTGGGGCGAACGGGTAGTTCGTAGGGCTCGCCGTGCGACCAACCGACCAGAGGAATGACCTTCAGCCTGCAGGAGCGCCCTCCACGAAGCCAGCGCTCGCCGTCGATCATCAGTGCTAGCTCCCCGACCGTAAGACCGTGGGCGATGGGCAGAGGGTCGACCCCGACGAAGGAGCGACAATCGGGCTGGAGGATAGGTCCGTCGACGAAGTCATTGGGATTGGGGCGGTCACAGACGACGAAGGTCTTCCCCTCCTCGGCGCAAGCCTCCATGAGGTAGTGCATCGAGGAGATATAGGTGTAGAAGCGAGTCCCTACATCCTGAAGATCGAAGAGGAGAAGATCGACATCCTCCAGCATCTCGGGCGTGGGGCGTCGACGCTGTCCATAGAGGCTGACGACGGGGAGCTGTGTCTTCTCATCGATCTCGCTCTTCACCGCCTTCCCTGCATCGACCTTCCCCCTCAGTCCATGCTCTGGGACGAAGAGACGGACGACCTTCACCCCTCGAGAGAGGAGGGTATCGACGAGGTGCGTACCCGTAGATCCAACGAGCGAACTCTGATTGACCATGAGCGCTACTCGCTTCCCTTCAAGGAGGGGGAGTAGTAGCTCCATCCGTTCGGCGCCGACCTGAAGCTTCGTGTTCTGGGCATACCCTCCGACGCTGAGCGCTGAGAGGAGAATAAGCAAAAGGAAGCGCTTCATCTATGAGCCGAGCTTGACACGTACGGCATCGACCTCCGTACCGGTGAAGATGGAGGCGAGCTCTTCGAACTTGTCCGGACACTCGGTCGTCCTGTAGGAGATCTCCCCGCCCTGACTCAGACGACACTCCATCTCGGGATGACGCTGGAGGTAGTCAGCTAGCGATGTGGCTACCAGTTCCCCCTGCGAGAT
>ERZ773059.659-NODE-659-length-18222-cov-13.188969_pt1 | contig 18222 bp, 13 predicted proteins | sample MGYA00580514_ERZ773059 | MGnify/ENA primary metagenome ERZ773059 (study PRJEB29015, sample SAMEA2737981) | human oral metagenome | biome: human oral; feature: human-associated habitat; material: dental | place: China | collected 2056 ...
GGCGGGTGAACATGCCCGACTCGACCATCTCGGAGGTCAGGCGGTCCCACTCCTCATCGGAGCCATCGCAGAAGTAGACGTTCTCGGGCTTACCGAGCTCGGCGAGGCGGACGGCGAACTCGATGACGTCCTCGGGGGCGTTGGCCGGTGCGGCCGCGCGCACATCCTTCTCAGACACAGTCATGTAAGTCCCTCTCCTTGGCTTGTGACTCATGCTGTCGCCTCCAATCCTCTCCCAACGGCCCATCCCCGGTCACGCCCCTTAGGTCCCACCGACGTCACATTCGCCACATTCACCACATCCGCTCCGTGTTTCCGGACACATCGGGCTCCTCATGGTTCGGTGTGGCGTCATATGGCGTCACGTGTAGCGTCGCTGGTGTGAAGATCCGACGCCGCACCGCCCAGATCGCCGCCCTGGTCGCGACCGCGTCGCTCGGCCTGTCCGCCTGCACCGCCAATATGGACATGACCATCGACGCCTCCGACACCTACGACGCCACTCTCGTCATGCGCGACACGACCGGTTCATTGCTGACCGAGGACACCGACTGCCAGGACTACGCGGATCCGTCTCTCGTGGGCGCCTCGGAGGGCGCCAACGTCACATCCACCCGCATCGGCTCGGCCGACGACGAGGAGGGGGTCGGCTGCGAGGTCAAGGTTACGGCCGTCAAGATCCCCGACGCCGATGAGGCCGAGGCCGCCGGCACCGTCCCGCTCGTCTCGCGCGACGGCGACCGCTACATCGTCACTCTCGCCCCCATCGATACCGGCGCCGGGGACCCCGATGGCGCCGCCTCCACATCCGAGCCGATCGGCACCGACGCCCACCTGTCGGTCACCTTCCCGGGCGCGGTCATCGACGCCGGCGGCGGGAGCATCTCGGGGCGCACCGCCACCTGGGACGGCGCCGACAGTCTCGTCAACGGTGTCACCGCGTCGGGCTACGCGACGCCGAACGAGGGATTGAGCTTCATCGACCGCTTCGGGCTGTGGATCGCCGGGCTCGTGGCGGTTGCGGTGCTCGCCGGACTCGCGGTGGGCGCGGCGATCATCCTGCGCCGACGCCGACGCCGAGATCGGTCGTAATCCGCACCGAGATCGGTCGCACTCCGCGTCGAGATCGGTCCACTTCCGCACCGAGATCGGTCCTGGCGCAGGCATTCCGAAGCCCGCGCGAACGGTTTCGGGTGGCTCGTCCATGAACTGCCCATAAACTTCCCCGGCTCACCGGGCTCCTTGCGAGCCCGCCGATCCGTATCGTTTGCGCCATGATGTTGCTGCATATCATCGTCCTCATGGTCGTCCTCTGCGTGATCGCCATCGGAGGCGGCATCGCGTTTGCCTTCATATCGAGATCCCGCAAGAAGGAATCCGGATCAGGCGCTTCGGCGGGCCAATCGGCGCCGAATACCGTTCACCCTGATCAGTAGTTAATCCGGGCAGAAGCCGGTCAGCAGTCGGGCAGCATCGACAGCGGCACAGCCGGCACTGAAGCACTGCCGGCGCCCACCCACGCCCACCCGCAGCGCTGCGGCGACCACCCAGGATCAGCGGCGCCTGACAGGGGGCCTCCGAGGCGGCGAGCCACTGAATCACCGAATCGCCTATCATCTACTCATCTACAGCGATTCCGCCCTCTTGTTCATAGGCTCACCGACATGCGTCCTCCCCTCCTCACCAGTCTGCACCGCCTCGCAGCCGTCACGACCCTCGCCATGGTCGCCATCGGGGCAGTCGGATTCTCACCCGCGGCCCGCGCGAAGACTCCTTCGCAAACCTCTTACACCGTCTCCATCGAGGTCACCAAGAGCAGCATCGTCAATGCGCATGGAACAGCCGAGGCCGACTATATGGATTCGTCATATTGCGACGCCGATCTTATCGCCACTAATTTCGACTCCAGTGTCGACGTGCAGGCCGACCTGGACTCCGCGAACAAGGTATGCACGTTCAGCATCACCAATATGAGCATCACTCAGTTCAACGACTATTTCAATGGCAATATCGAGCACGATAACGGCTCCTTCACTTATACATCAGATCCTTTCGCATACGACAGCGTCGAAGTCTCGGTAACCTTCCCGGGCAAGGTCTCACGGGTCTCCGGCGATGGCACTCGTTCGGGGAATACCGCCACATGGAAGCACGTCGAGAGAGAGACCGGGAGCCTCGAGGCCACGGGCAAGGACTCTCCAGGACTGCCCTGGCTATGGATCACCATCGGCGTCATCGCTGTCATCCTCATCGGAGGCGGCGTCATACTCGCCATTGCACTGACGACCCGGCAGAAGAAGCGATCACTCGAACCATTCGGCACCGGCACGGTCGGCCCTTACAGCCGCCCTCAGATGCACCCCCAGATGCCCCAGCCCGGATACGCCCAACCGGCTCACCCCGGTTTCCCACAGCCGGGTGTGCAGGGCCCGCCACAGCCAGGCCCACAGCAACCCGGCTACACCCAGCCGGGCGCACCACAACAGCCCGGCCCGCCGAACCAGCCTTGGCCGGGACAGCAGTCCTCCCCTGGCGCCCCCTACTGAACGCTGAGGCTGAATTGAAGCGGAGAGCTCGCTATACGACGGTCGCGCAGGCGGAGGATAGATGGGGCACTTCAGCCCATCCCTAAAAATCGCGACCGGCCATAATGTACGAAGGCATGAAGGTCTCTCATCGCCTCCGCAGGCTCACGACGACCGTGGCCGCAGCCCTCCTCGCCGTCGCTCTTCTCGGCACCGCCGCCCCATCCCCCAGACCCAACGGACCCTCACCCACTCCCACGAGGCCCACATTCAATCCATCGCCATCTCCATCTCAGGCACCTTCTATTATCGGTTCTTTCAACCAGGGAGAGATCTCCACGTTCATCTCCATCGAGATCGCCGAGGACGGTACTATCGACGCCTCAGTTGAAGCCACGTACTACCTCTCGACCACAGTGCACTGCGATGCCGACACATTCAAGAAGAACTTCACCTCGGATGTCAATATCAGTACGGGCGAGAAAAACACGACTCATACGAGCGGAAAAAAGACACATCGCACAGATACTCAAACCTGTACGGCCACCATCGAAGGAATGACGCCGGAGCAATTCGAGAACGAGTTCCATGGCGGAAGAGTGGAGCACAATGACGGCACTATCACGTACAACTACCCCATCCCTAAATATATTCACAACCTGGACATCTCGGTAACTTTCCCCGGAAAGGCCACGCAAGCGTCCGGGAATGGAACGCTTTCCGTACGTACCGCCACATGGGAGCACGTCGAAACGGAGAATGTCGCGCTCAAGGCCAGGGGCGCCGAGAGTGCTGCGGCTCCCACAGGCATCGGCGCCCCTTCATCCCTCCAGACCATCACGCTCGGCGCACTGGCAGTGCTCGCAGTCGCAGGCGCGACATTCTCCTACATGCTCGTCATGCGCAGGAAGAAGGATGCGCCGTCCACCGACACCGCACCGGCGACCATGTACGAGCCGCCGGAACGCATCCAGCCCCACCAGTCAGAAGCGCAGCCGACAGACGACGCTCAGCCCGATGGCCCCTCGGAGCGGACCACTCGCGACTGAAAGCGGGCGCTCCCGCGCATGCTCCACCACCCCCTCAGTCCCTCGCAGATCGCCCGCAGATACGGCCACACGGAGACGGCAAGCAATCCGGCCATGCTACAAACCTCCTGCCTCCATCCCGTAGACTGCGGAACCATGCACGCCCCCCGCTCTCCCCGCCAGTTCGCTGCAGCAGCAGCTGCAGTCACGGCCTCTCTCGTCTTCGCCTTCTCCGGCGCCACCCCACGTGCCGCCGCCTCGCCCACCGCAGTCGCGCCCTTCTCGATCGGCACCAGCACGTCCGACTCCTCGCTCAGCTCCTCCTTCAGCCTCGAGGCCGAGATCTCCAAGAAGAGCACCGTCGACGCGACGGTCTCGCGCACAAGCTCATCCATCAGCTCGTCAGACTGCGACACCGATAAAATCCAGAAGAATTTCGATTCCAACGTTAAAGTCCAGGCGAACATGGACTCGAGCAACGACACCTGCACGGTGAAACTAAAGGGGATGACCCTCAAGCAGTTCAAGAATGATTTCAACGGCGGAACGATCGAGCACGATGACGGCGAATTCACGTACACGGGGGACTCCTCCTTCGAGTACTACGACAAGGCGGAGGTCTCGATAACCTTCCCGGGCAAGGTCTCACGGGTCTCCGGCGATGGCACTCGTTCGGGGAACACCGCCACATGGAAGCATGCAGAGGACGAGACCAAGACCATTGAGGCCGTGGGGGCCGACCACAGCACGCCCTATCTCATCATCGGCCTCGCTGTCCTGGTGGTCCTGGCAATCGCGGGCGGGCTGTCCTACTACCTCCTCGTTGTGCGCAAGAAGCAGCAGCCGGCCTACGCGGGCGCCCCCATGATGGCCCCGGGCATGGCCCCCGATTACGCCCAGCCCGGACAGCCCGGGGCGCAGCAGCCCGTCTACACCCAACCCGTCTACACCCAGCCGGGGCAGGCGGCGCCCAACTACCTCCAGCCCGGACAGGCGGCCCCCGCCCCCGCGCCCGCGCCCGACTACACCCAGCCGGGGCAGCCGCCCTACAACCCCAACGGCCAGTACTAAGCCAACTTGAGCCGGGTACGCCGCCAGTACTGGGCTCGTCCTGAACCGTGGGTGAGTCGGCGGATTGCCCCACTCGGAGCGCGTCATAAACTGCGGGCATGAGATCCCTTGCACGCACGCTCCGCACCGCTCCCGCAGCGATCGCGCTATGCGCGCTCACCCTGACCTGCAGTACACCGACCGCCACAGCCGACATGCTGGATCCGCAACTGAAAGTGAACTACGAGTTCACGATCCATGAGAAGAGCACGGTCGATGTCGTCGAGACCATCACGGCCGCCGGCTTGTCGGGTGAGGACTTCGCTCAGTTCTGCAAGAAGGAGAACTTCCCCACCATTGAGGGGGCGGTCCCGGCCACCGTCGAGCAGATCAATCAGGACGGGGAGTCGGCATGCAGGGTATCGGCGACGGACCTCTCACCCGACGACACCTCGATGGTCGTCTGGTCGCTGAGCCACGACGACGAGGACGGCAGCTTCACCTTCTCGGCGTCGCCGAATGGCGACTTCAAGGGCGCCACCATGACGGTGAACTTCCCGGGCAAGGCCACACAGGCGGACTCGGGCGGCATGACCGACGGGAACAGCGCGACCTGGAGCGCGCTCGGCAGCGACGCGACGGTCACGGCCACGGGTGATGACTCCCCGAGCCGGTCCCGGGCATGGTTCATCGGCGTCGGCGTCGGCGCCGCCGCCGTGATCGGGATCGGCATCGTGCTCGCCGTCGTGCTGAGAGCGCGCAAGAAGAAGCAATCCGGCCTCACCCCGAGATCGGCCGAGCCGGAGCAGCAGCCGCACTCCTCCCACGATCAGAACTGATCGCGCGACCCAGTCGTCAGTTCAGCAGCACCGCTCCACTCACGATGGCGGCCCGGAGCCCCGACTCAGGGGCTCCGGGCCGCCATCGCCTCACCGTCGTCTACGGGCGAAGAAGCAGCGATCGTTCAGGCCTCACTCGAAGAGCCGCTGGCCGATCATGCTGTCGGCCTTGCCCACTCCCGCAGGAACCACATACATGCCCGACCCCTGGGTCTGGAGGTACTCCATCAGGGCGTCGTTCTGGGTCATGCGCGACAGGATCGGGAAGAAGTTGGCGGCCGGGTCCCGCACGAAGGCGATGAACATGAGCCCGGTCTGGAAAAGGCCCAGCGTGTTGTAGCCATCGGTGAAGTTGTAGGAGCGCCGCAGCATTCTCCTCCCGGAGTTCTGCTCCGGAGCGACGACGGCGATATGGGCGTCGGTGGGGATGAGCGGCTTGCCGTTATCGCCCGTCGCCTCATAATCCGCGGGGATGAACTCGTCCTTGGGACTCGTGGGGTTCGGATGGCTCAGAGGGGCGCCGTAGCGCTTGTCGCGCCCGAAGGTCTCCTGCTGCTCGCGAAGACGCAGGTTGTCCCATATCTCCGCGGTCATGTGAATACGCCGAGCCATGAGGTAGGAGCCGCCGGAGAGCCAGTCGCCGCCGTCATCGCCATCCTGGACCCACAGGTGCTCGTTGAGCTCGCTGGCGGGGTCCTCCTCCTTGATGTTGTTGGTCCCGTCCTTGAAGCCGAAGAGATTGCGGGGAGTCTCCTGCTTGATCGACGTCGATGAGGTGCGCCCGTAGCCCGCCTGGCTCCAGCGCACGGTCGTGGTGCCCAGGCCGATCCGGGCCAGGTTGCGCACGGCGTGCGCGCAGACCTGGGGGTCGTTGGAGCAGGCCTGCACGATGATGTCGCCGTCGGTCCACTCGTCGCGCAGCTGGTCGCCCCGGTAGCGGGGCATGCCGGTGGCCAGGAGGGCCGGCATCTTGTCCTTGATCCCGAAGCGGTCCTCGCCATTGGGACCCGCGAAGAGGCTCGCGCCGAAACCGAAGGTGATGGTCAGGCCGTTGGGCTTGTAGCCCCAGGTCTCCCCGGTGTCGCGCGGGGCCGCCTGCTCGTTGGCGTTGGGCTCGCCTCCCACCAGCTCCCCCGCGCACATCTGCTCCGAGGCCGTCGTCCATTCCGTCAGCAGTGCCTTGAGCTCGGCGGCCGAGGCGCCCTGGGCCACATCGAAAGCGGCGAGGAAAAGGTTGTCCTGGGCAGGGGTCAGGATGCCGGCCTGGTGGTCCCCCCGGAACGGGTAGGTCAAGGTGATGGAGTCGGACTCAGGCTCCTCGGCGCCCTCATGACCCAGCGCATAACCACCCGCAAGACCGGCCAGCCCCGCCACAGCGGCGGATATGCCCGCAGTCCCGAAGACGCGCCGGCGCGAAACGGCCCCGCCCTTTTTCCCGGCCTCCGGAGCGGAGGAGCCCGACGACGCCCCCTGCTCCGCAGGCTCCTCCGACGGCATCTCCCGCTCCGCGGGGTCGCGGTCGGTGGTGCCGTCGTCGGGCGAGGTCGGCTTGCTGGTCACGCTGAGCTCCTGACGCTGAAGTGATGGTTAGTGATGACTACTGCACTGGCGGGAGGTAAGGCGCGGTGGGGCGGGCGACGTCCTGCGCCGCCCGCCCCACCAGCCCTGCCTCAGGAGGAGGATAGAACCGTGCCGAGGATGTCGCCCAGAGACTTGCCCAGAGCATTGACGCTCGTGGAGAAGTTCTTCTGGACCTCGGTGTAATCGCTGTCTAAGGGCGCCTCGCCGGCGTCCTTCTGAACCGTGGCGATGGTCTCGTAGGACTTGTAGGTGGTCACGCCGTCGGTCTCGCCGGTGGACTGGTCGGAGATCTGCTTCTCCACATCGGAGAACTGGCGCTCGATCTTGTCCGCCAGGGCCTGGTCCTTCTTGGTCACAAGGTCCTTGACGTTGCCGTAGGCCACCCGGGCGCCCTCGACGTTGGCCTGGAAGTCGTACAGGTCGGTGTGGGAGAAGGTCTCCTCCTCACCGACGATCTTCGTGCTGGCGACCTCGTTGATCAGGTCGGAGGCGCCGGTGACGACATCCTCGATGCTGAGCTCGAACTTGCCTCCGCCGGCGGCGTCGATCTCGCCGTAGACGAGCTTGTAGAGGTTGTCGGTGTCGCTGTTGAGCTGGTCCGCGGAGGCCTTGCGATCCTCATCGGAGGAGAACTTGAAGGGGGACCCTTCCTCGGAGAAGAGGTCGGCCTCAATGCGGTGCCAGCCGGTCCACGAGGACAGCACCTCGGGATCGGTGACCTCCTTGCCGGCGTCGGCGGCCAGGTCCTGGATGCGCACGTCAATGGCGGCGTCGATGTCGCCGGCCTCCTCAATGCCGAACTTCTCACCGGCACTGGGCTCGATGCGCTCGTAGTGCTGACGGGCCAGGGGGTAGAGCTGCTTGGCCTTCTCGGTGTCCCCGGACACGTAGGCCTGGGTGAACTCCTCGGTGGCGGTCTTGAGCTGACCGGCCTGGTCCTTGACGTAGGACGTGTAGTTCGTGACGGCCTGCTCCTCGGCCTCCTTGTCGTCGGCGGACAGCTCGACGGACTCGCCCGGGGTGACGGTCAGCTGGGTGGAGCCGACGAGGTTGCCCACCATGTTGGGCTTGCAGGCGGAGTAGTAGGTGCCCTCGGCCATGGCGACCTGAAGGTCGGCGCTGGAGCCGGGACCGATGTTCTCCCGCTCGGAGACGATCTGCAGCTGGTCCTCGGTGAGGACCTCGAACTCGTTGGGGACAGTGCCCTCGTTGGTGATGTTGAAGGTGACCACACCGGAGGGGAAGGAATTGCTGGACACCTGGCAGCCGTCGTCGGTGATGGTCACGGCGATGGGGGCGCCCGCAGCGGCGGTCCCTGAGCCCCCGGAGGACGTGTTGGGCGTACAGCCGGCCAGCGCGAGAGCGCCCGCGAGCGGCAGCACGGTTGCGCCGACGAGGAGTCGAGTGGAGCGGGTCATGCCTGAGCCTTTCGAGTAGAGGAGGAGGTGACCGGACGGAAAGAGGAGATTCGGTAGAAGATGATGAGCACGGGGATCAGATAGACCCACCACGAGATGACCTGGAGAACAGTGGGGTTGGCGTTGAGCTGGAACATGGCGGAGAGCAGCACGTAGAGCCAATTGATGGCGGGGGAGGTCACCAAGGACGAGAAGTTGTAGGCGTGATTGGCGATGCCGGGGATGACGCCGGCCTCCTGGAGATCGCCGACGCCGTAGGAGACGATGCCGGCCGCCACGACGACGAGGAAGTATCCCGAGATCGTGAAGAAGCGGGACAGGTTGAAGCGCACCGCTCCGGCGTAGATCGCCCAGCCCAGGGCCGCCCCGAGGATGAGGCCGACGACGACGCCCGCCGTGGTGGCGGCCGTGTTCTTCTCGATGGAGGATTTCACGGTGGCCCAGATGAACAGGGCGGTCTCCATGCCCTCGCGGCCGACGGCGACGATCGCGATCCACACCACGCCCCAGCCGGAGTAGCCGCCACCGAGGGCGTTGCTCAGGGCGTCACCGATCTCGCCCTTGAGCTCACGAGAGTTGCGCCCCATCCACAGGATCATCCAGGTGACGAGGCCGACGGCCACCAGGGACAGGACGCCGCCGATGATCTCCTGGGCCTGGAATGTCAGGGTCTGGGGGCCCCAGGTCAGGACGGCGCCCAGAGCCAGGGGCAGAAGGGCGGCGAGCCCCACACCGAGCCACAGCTTGGGGAAGACATCGCGGCGCTCGGCCTTGACGAGGTAGGCGGCGATGATGCCGACGACGAGCGCGGCCTCGAGACTCTCTCGCAGTGCGATGAGGAGATTGGCCAGGAACATGGACTCGCTTCCACCAGTGATGAAGAGCCAGCAAATCGCGGGCTAGGCGAGTCTAACCTGCATATAAATCGACGCACAAGAACCCGTCATAATCCATCCGAAGCACTTAAGAACGCCCGGAAACGTTGAAAATCCGCCGCATGACGGCCGCTGCGAAAGCGCGCTCCGTGACCCCTGGCAGGCCGACGCACAGGATATGCGCCACGACATGGATCATGACGCCGAAAGCTCAGCGGCGCGCCGGCCGAACCCGCCGAGCTCGGTAGAGCCGGTCCAGTCGGCCCAGCCGGCAGAGTCAGCCCAGCAGCGGGTGGCGCACGATGGTGGCCTCGCGCCCCGGCCCCACGCCGATGGCGGACACGCGCGTACGGGCGAGCTCCTCGATGCGCGTCACATAGTCCTGGGCGGCCTGGGGGAGATCGGAGAAGGCGCGCACGCCGGTGATGTCCTCGGCCCAGCCGGGCAGTTCCTCGTAGATCGGCTCGGCATGGTGGAAGTCCGTCTGGGTCAGCGGCATCTCGTCGGTGCGCACGCCATCGACGTCGTAGGCCACGCACACCGGGATGGTCTCGTGGCCGGTCAGGACGTCGAGCTTGGTCATCACCAGGTCGGTGAGCCCGTTGACGCGGGCGGCGTAGCGGGTGACGACGGCGTCGTGCCAGCCGCAACGGCGCGGCCGCCCGGTGGTCACGCCGTACTCGCCGCCCTCGGCGCGCAGGCGCTCACCCATGGCGCCGTCCAGTTCGGTGGGGAAGGGCCCCTCCCCCACGCGAGTCGTGTACGCCTTGACGACGCCGATGACGGAGTCGATGCGGGTCGGACCCACGCCCGTGCCGGTGCAGGCGCCGCCGGCGGTGGGGTTGGAGGAGGTGACGAAGGGGTAGGTGCCGTGGTCGATGTCCAGCATCGTCGCCTGACCGGCCTCGAACAGGACGGTCCTGCCGGCGTCCAGCGCGTCGTTGAGGACCAGGGAGCAGTCGACGACCATGGGGCGCACGCGATCGGCGTAGGAGAGCAGCTCGTCGGCGACCTCATCGGGGTCGATGGCCGGCCGGTTGAAGACCTTGAGGAAGAGGCCGTTCTTCTGGTCGAGCGCGGAATGGACCTTCTGACGCAGGATCGACTCGTCGAAGAGGTCCTGGACGCGCAGACCCACGCGGTTCATCTTGTCCGCATAGGTGGGGCCGATGCCGCGGCCGGTGGTGCCGAGCTGACGGGAGCCGAGGAAGCGCTCGATGGTGCGGTCCAGCACCCGGTTGTATGAGGGGATGAGGTGCGCGCCGGCGGAGATGCACAAGGACGAGGCGTCCCGGCCGCGCGCCTCGATCTCGGCGATCTCGCTGAAGAGCACCTCCAGGTCCACGACCACGCCATTGCCGATCATGGGCGTGACGCCGGGGGTGAGCACGCCCGCGGGCAGGAGGTGGAAGGCGAACGCCTCGCCGTCGATGACGACGGTATGTCCGGCGTTGTTGCCGCCATTGAACTTGACGACGTAGTCGACGTCCTGGCCGAGCTGGTCGGTCGCCTTGCCCTTCCCCTCGTCCCCCCACTGGGTCCCGACAACGACGACGGCTGGCATGGGCTTCTCCCCTGTTGTGATGACGACGCAGAGGTAACAGAAGTATCTGCGCCGTACGCCAGCCTACCGGAGAGCAGGAGGCTCGTGCGTCGCTCCCGCCCCGACTCGTTGACAGAGATGAACCGCGGGCATAACACTGTTACTAGAAGTAACAGTGTTATGCGAATGCCGAGCCTCCCGGGAGCCCCATGAGTCACAGCGCCATACAGACCAAGCAGCGCATCTTGAAGGCCGCCCTGCCCGAGTTCCGACGTCGTGGGTACTCAGAGGCGAGCCTGCGCCGCATCGCCGCCGCCGCTCACGTGACGACCGGCGCGATCTACAACCACTTCGGCAGCAAGGAGGGCCTGTTCGACGCGCTCGTGGGCGAGAGCGCCGCCGAGCTCGTGGACGCGTGGACGGCCGGGCGGGACGACGGCGCCCCCGCGCCCCGGACGACCGGGGCAGTCGCCGCAACGGCGGTCCCCGCGGATCCCGGACGGCGGACGGGCGCGACCCGCACCGCCCACTGCGCCGCCCGCACCGGCCGCGTCCTCGCCCTCGTCTACGCGCGCCCCGAGATCTTCGAGGTCCTCCTGTGCCGGGCCCGGGGCACCGACTACGAGCACCTGCCCGAACGGCTGGCGCGGATCGAGGCGGAGGCCTACCGCCGTCTGCCCGGGATCACCGACTCCCCGGCCGACCGCCTCCTCGTGCGCACGCTGGCCGCCGGCGGCGTCGAGGCCCTGCGCGCCGCCCTGGAGCACCGCCTCACCCGCTCCGAGGCCCAGCGGTACATGGAGAGGATCGCCCGCTTCCGCCTGGCGGGCTGGGCCGGGCTCCTCGGCCCGACGACCGCCCCGGAGCGCGCCCCGGAGACAGGGGAGCGCTCATGATCATCGACACCGCACTGGGACGCCTCATCGCCCAGAGGGTCGCACGCGCGACCGACGGCGCAAACGTCCTGCAGATCCTCGGCATCCCCTACGCCCGGGCGGAGCGCTTCCGCCCTCCCGTCCCCGTCGGGGCTCCCGACGGCGGCGCGCCCGCCGGTGCGCCCGTCAACACCGGCTACGGCACCTGCTTCCCCCAGCGCCTCGCGCCCCGAGCGGTCAATCTCGCCCTGCGGCACTTCCAACTGCGGCCGGAGTGGCAGCCGCGCGGCGACGTCGCCGGCGAGGACTCCCTGCGCGTCAACGTCTGGACCCCGATGGACGGCGCCCCCAGGCCCGTCCTCGTCTTCATCCACGGCGGGGACTGCGGCTCGGGGACGCTGCCGGTCTACAACGGCGCGCACCTGGCCGGGCGGGGCGTCGTCGTCGTCACCGTCACCTACCGCATCGGGGCGTTCGGGCACCTGCACGTCGTCGACGGCGGGACGGTGAGCTGCGACCGGGCCCTGCTCGACCAGCAGGCCGCCCTGCGGTGGGTGCGCGAGCACATCGGGGCGCTCGGCGGCGATGCCGGGAACATCACCCTCATGGGTCACTGCGGCGGCGCCCAGTACGCCCTCTACCAGGCCCTCAACCCGGACAACGCCGGCCTGTTCCACCGGCTCATCCTCGCCAGCGGGCAGCGGGCCGTCCCCGTGCCCCTGGACCCCGACGCCGAGCGCCGGGCCTTCACCGCCCTCCTCGCCGACAACCGCCTGACCCGCGAGGAGCTGGGGGCGCTGCCCGCCGAGCGCCTGGTGCGGCTGCGCATGCCCCGCGCGCGGCTGGTCACCGTCATGGATCGGCCCTTCTTCCGCGTCGACCCGCGCGCCGTGCTGCGCGACGGCGGCTTCCCGCGCGTGCCCGTGCTCGTCGGGACGACGGCGGACGAGTTCTCCATGATCGAGATGCCCCTGTGGTACCGGCGCATGGGCCTGGCGACGCGGGGACGGGACCTGGGCCGCAGGGTCCGGGAGGTCTACGGCGAGCACGGCCGCCGCATCGCCGTCGCGCTGCGCCACGAGGCCGACGGCCTGGTGGACCTGCAGACCCGCATGATGGAGCTCGTCGTCTTCCACGGCGCCGCACTGGACCTCATGAAGGGCTTCTCGCGCTTCACCACGGTCCACGGCTACCGCTTCGAGGGCGTGCCCAGGGTCTACGGCGGGCGGCCCGGCTCCTACCACGGGGCCGAGATCGCCTTCTTCTTCGGCAACCTCGACCGGATGCGCATCCCCGTCACCGGGGAGGACCGGGCCGTCGCCGCCGCCGTCCAGCGCGACTGGCTCGCCTTCATCCGCGACGGGGCGGTCCCCGGCCGTCCGGCCTTCGACCGCGAGGATCCGAGCCTGACCCGCTATCGGGCCGACGGCGCCGTCGAGACCATCGCCTTCCCGCACGCCGATCTCCTCGGGGACCTGGAGGGGACGGACCTGGCCGCCCGCGTGGTGGACTCCTACATGCGGCGGCGCTGAGGGGCGCAGCCGGCGGTCGGGCCCCTGGGCGCCCGGGCTCAGTCGGACGGCGGGCTTCCGGCGCCCGGACCCGTGCCGGCGCGCCGCTCATGGATCTCGCGCTCGCGCTGGCCGTCCGCCCACCGCAGGGGGACGTAGGCCCCGCCGTCGCGGGCGACGCCGTTGGCCACGCCCCAGAGCCAGATCTCCTCGCACTGCGCGGTGGCCCTCATCTCGCGGCGCACGAAGCCGCCCCGCGCGCCGCCGGTGCCCGGCAGCGGGATCGCGTACCCGTCGGGGTGGACCAGGACGGCCCGGTCGCCGGCCACGTACAGGCCGGAGCGCGAGCCCGGCCAGGGGTGGGTTGCCCGGCCCACGTGGATCCCCTCGCGGTCCACGACCGTCCTGCGCACGAACGGGGCCAGCTTGACGGCGCAGTACCCCAGCGCCGCCAGGGCCAGCACCAGAAGGAGCACCGAGTAGAAGAAGTCCTTGTCCGTGTGGCCGGGGTCGAGCAGGACGAGCGTCGCGAAGAGTGCGAAGGCCGCGCCGAGGCACAGGAGGAACAGCCCGGCGTCGCACAGGTACTCCCACATCCGGCCCCAGGCGGGCGCGCGGTAGACCAGCGGCCGTCCCGCCCCGGCCGCGCCGTCGGGCCGGCTCATGCCGAGCCTCCCCATCATCCCGGTCGGCTGGCCCGCCGCGCCCGCTCCCCCGGCCCCGGCCGCGCGGGCCCGCGCCTCCACCAGCCGCGGATCCTCCGAGTAGGCCGCCGGGTCGGAGACGATCCAGCCGCGCCGCGCCGCGAAGGACCACACGGCCCGCAGGGCCATATTCGCCTTGTCCCTCGCCCTCTCGCTGTGCCACAGGAAAGTCCCGTCGAAGACGCATCCCGGCAGCCTGATGAGGTCGCCGGGCATGCCGTCGACCAGGGCCAGGCGGTAGCGCTCGACCTCGTTGCCGTGCTGGCCGCTGATGATGCGCGCCGAGACGGCCAGGCCCGAGCGCGCGGCCGGCCACGGCCTCCTGGCGGTGCGCACCAGGCGGCGCATCTCGATGCCGCGCTCGCTGAGCACCGTGCGGCGCCGGAACATGTTGATCACCCACAGCACAATCGGGGTCCCGGGGACGGCGAACAGGGCGAAGAGGACCCTGGCTTCGCGGTCGGAGGGGTCGACGAGCATCCCGAGGCCCGTCAGGCTCAGCAGGACGGCGACGGGGACGAGGACCACCAGGGCCGCGACCCTGGAGACGACGGAGCGGTGCAGCACCAGTCGGGGCCCGCGGGGCCCGCCCTCCACCGGGGTCGTCCAGCCCCTCAGGGCGGCGCTCAGGCTCGCGGCGGGGTCCTCCCGATCATCCCACCACGCGATCCCGGGGCGGTCCACGCCGCCCGGCGGCCGATCCTGCGCCCGATGCCGTCCCACGCCCCGCCTCCGTCCTGCGCCTGTCCGCCGTCTGTTCCGCGCCGTCGTCCCCGGAGCCGCCCAGAGGGCCTCTGAACGCACCGGGTCCCCGATCGCACTGGGTAGCATTCACCTTAAGCCCGTCGGGTCGGATCGCGGCCCGGCGCGGGGAGCACAACCCATCGAAAGCCGCACCGGGTGCGCCGCGTGGGGGGAGGATTGCGTCCATGGGCGTTGCACAGACCGAGGACCGGCGACTCAGGGTGCTCGAGCTCTGGCGCCTTCTGGAGCTCCTGAGCACGCAGCAGGTCCCCCGCAAGGGGCGCACGGAGACCAGCCAGGTGGTCGACTGGACATCGGACAAGCCCCTGCCCTGGGACACCGTCCACGCCGTGTGGCGCGACGGCGCACGGCTGACGTGGCGCCACATCGTCTACCTGGGCGTCTACGCGATCGACGACACCCACGAGATCCTGCGCCGCACCTTCGGCGAGGACGCCCAGTCCCCCGACGAGCGCCCGCTGGGGCGCGGCGCCTGCGCCGGCATCGTCGTCGGCCCCGACGGGCGCCCGATCCCCGGATCCGCCACCCTGTCCTCGGCGCTGTGGACGGTGTGGCGGCTGCAGGAGCGCCGGGACGCGAACGAGCCCGCCTTCGACGACTTCGAGGAGGCCAACGCGGCCTTCCAGGAGCAGGCCGAGGCCATCACCGGGATCGCCGCCGGGGAGGGCGGCCCGGACGGCCCGGACGACCCGGGCGGCGGGACGGCCAGGCTCGACGGCGAGACCCTCCGCAGGCTCCTGACCGCGGCGCACAAGGCCGCGGGGGTCAGGGGGCGGCCCGCCCTGTGCACGCCCCAGGTGTGCATCCGCTCCGTGGCCGTCTCCGCCCGGCGGGCCTCCGGCCCCGTGGGCACGGAGTTCCTCAACAGCTTCTTCCTCGACGACCTGCACCGGATCCGCGGGCGGGCGCGCGCCGGGGACATGGGCGAGGCGCTCGGCCGCTACCTCATGCCCGACGACGAGCTGGACCCCGACATCCGCATCGACGTGGCGCGCAGGCGCTCGGCCGTCGAAGAGGGCGTGCGGGTCGAGCGCCTGCCGCTGGGGCGCTGGCCGGCCGAGGCGGAGCGCCCCGCCACGCTCAGCCGGCAGTTCGCCGTCAACCACGCGCTGACCGACCTGGCCCCCGACGGCGGCCTCATGGGCGTCCTCCACCCCCCGGGCACCGGGAAGAAGGAGCTCCTGCGCGACGTGCTGGCGGGCAATGTCGTGGCCCGGGCGAGGCGGCTGGCCGAGCTGGAGCGGGCGCGGGACGCCTTCGTCGGCGAGCCCCTGCAGTGGCGCACGGACTCCTTCTCGCGCGAGCTGCCCCGCCTGCGCCCCGAGCTGACCGGCTTCGAGATGGTGGTGGCCGCGGCGGGCGAGGGCGCGACGGCCGAGGAGGAGGGCATCGCCGCCGGGCTGCCCGAGCGCACGGCGCTCGCCCCGACGTGGCGGGAGCAGGCCGACTACTTCGCCCGCCTGGCCTCGACGGTCCTGACCGAGACGCAGGAGGCCGGGGCCGAGTCGCCCGTGGACGCCTGGGGCCTGGTGTCGGCGCGCCTGGGGCGCCTGTCGCGCCGCTCGGCCTTCCGCGCCTCCCTGTGGTTCGGCGACGGGGACGACGACGCCGCCGACGACGACCCCTCGGTGAGGATGTTCGCCCAGCTCAAGGCGTGGCGCAGCGGAGCGGCCCCCTACCGCCCCTGGCACGAGGCGCGCGGCCGCTTCCTCGACGCCGTGCGCCGCGTCGAGGCGCTCATCGATCAGCGCCGGGAGGCGCAGGCCCAGCTCATCCGCCTGGCGGCCCTCGAACGGGCCAAGCCGGCCTCCGAGCGCGCGGTCCCCGAGGCCCGCGAGAAGGTCGAGCGGGCGAGCCGGGCCGTGGACGAGCAGCTGGCCGTCCAGGCCGAGGCCGAGGTCCGGCGCAACCGGGCCGCCCTGGCCGAGGCCGAGCACATCGCCGCCAAACCGGGCATCTTCGCGGTGATCCGCTCCCGGGGGCGCGTCTCGCGCAAGTGGCGCCTCGACCACCTGCCCCTGTCGCGCAACCTGCGGGCCGCCGAGGCCGAGTTCCGCCAGGCCTCGGTGACCACGGAGAGACTGCGCACCACCCTGGCGCGCCGGAAGTCGGACCTGGCCGACGTCGAGCAGATGCTCGCCCGCACCGAGGCCGAGATCGACAGGCTCACGGCCGCCCGCGATGCCGAGGCCGAGCGGCTCGGCGAGGCCCACCCCGCGCGCCTGGCCCCGGAGCGGCGCGAGACGCGGGCGCCCTGGCTGGATCCGGAGCTGGAGGAGGCCCGCTCCGAGCTGTTCCTCGCCGCCATGGACCTGCACCACGACTTCATCGCCAACAACACCGGCATTATGCTCACGGCCCTCAACGCGGCCCTGGAGGTGGTCGGCGGCAACGCCCCGGAGGACCTGGATCCCGAGGCGGTCAGGGCGGCCTGGCAGCTGTTCTTCCTGCTCGTCCCGCTCGTGTCCACCACCCTCGCCTCGGCCTCGCGCATGCTCCGCGGCGTCGGCCGGGAGGGCATCGGCTGGCTGGTCGTCGACGAGGCCGGGCAGGCCGCGCCCCAGTGCGCGGTGGGCGCCATGTGGCACGCCAGGCGGGTCATCGCCGTCGGGGACCCTCTCCAGCTCCAGCCGGTGGTGACGCTCCCGGACAGGGCCAGGGAGGCCCTCGCCGAGGCCTACGGGGTGGACCGGGGCTGGCTCGCGCCCGCGGCCTCGGTGCAGACGCTGGTCGACCGGGCCTCCGACGTGGGCACGGCGCTGGCCCACGACGACGGCCGGATGTGGGTGGGCGCCCCGCTGCGCGTGCACCGGCGCTGCGACGACCCCATGTTCTCCCTGTGCAACGACCTGGCCTACAACGGCCTCATGGTCGCCGAGATCTCGCGCGACCCGTCCGGCGCCGAGGACCCGTTCGGCCCCGACGCCTCCGGCCGGCCGCGGATCCGCCCCAGCGCCTGGGCGGACGAGAAGGCCACCGAGGCGGGCACGCACCTTCAGAGCAACCAGATCGCCCGCCTGGACAAGGCGCTGGCGTACCTGACCAGGCGCGGCGTCGCGCCCGGGCAGATCATCGCCGTCTCCCCCTTCCGGCAGGTCGCCCAGCACCTGGAGCTCATGAGCCATCGCACGAGGTACCACGGCATGCGGGCGGGGGACGTGCGCGCGGTGCAGGACGACCAGGCCGATGTGGTCCTGCTGGTGCTCGGCGGGGATCCGCGCCTGGAGGAGGCGACGGCGCGGGCGGCCTCCTCGCTCAACCTGGTCAATGTGGCGGCGAGCCGGGCGCGGCGGCGCCTGTACGTCATCGGGGACCGGGACGCGTGGTCCCGCTACCCGTACTTCCGCAGGCTGGCGGAGGCGCTGCCGGTGATGTAGCCGCCCCGCGCCTCCCATTCGCCGCCCCGTGTTTCGCGAGCGCGCAGGTTTCCAGTCGAACGCGCGGCTCCCGCCTGCTGTTATGTCTCAGGACATCGGTGACAGTTCTGTATCAGGACATCGGTGACAGT
>ERZ773059.660-NODE-660-length-18211-cov-6.021095_pt1 | contig 18211 bp, 10 predicted proteins | sample MGYA00580514_ERZ773059 | MGnify/ENA primary metagenome ERZ773059 (study PRJEB29015, sample SAMEA2737981) | human oral metagenome | biome: human oral; feature: human-associated habitat; material: dental | place: China | collected 2056 ...
CAATCGCCACAAAAGGCGTTCCCGCCCGCAGCGCCGCAAGCAGGGCGACAGGAATACCGACTCCGCGAGACAGCCGCAACGCCACCACATCACCGGGGCGTGCCCCCTGTGCGGTGATGTGCTCAGCCAGGGTGGCCGCCGACGCGTTGAGTTGGGCGTACGTGAGGGTGGTGGTCCCATCCTCCACGGCCACAGCATCAGGGGTGGCTGCTGCATGCGATGCCACGGCGCGCACCACATCCTGCGCAGTGGTGGCTACCTCAGGCAGGTCTAGTACTTCAGTGCCCTGATCTGGGCGGATGGCCGCATCCCGCCATTCCTCAAGCACACGCTGTGCTGTTGTCGGGCGCAGGGCCGCATGCCGGAATTCCAGCGTTAATTGGGCACCCTGTTCAGATTCTTCCAACGACAGCACCGCATCAAACGGCGCTGCACCGGAATGCACAAACACGCCCACTGACGGCTCGCCGTCAATAACAAGGTCGCGGGTTCCCGCACGATGCGTCACCACCACGTCCACAAGCGGCGACCTGCCCGGAATGTGCGGCAATCCCGCAGCCCGGATCACATCGTCCAGGCCAGCGCAACGATCCGCGCTGGCGGCCCGCACGGCGGCAGCGACATCAGAGAGGGGCGACCCTACCGGGATCGGACACGGCACCACGGATACGCGGTCGCCATCCGATTCGGTGGCGTCTGCACCCAGGGCGTCGCGCACATCCGTCGGGGTTCCCACCACCACCGTGGCATCGTGTGCAGCGCCGGCGCGCCGGGCGATGACGTGCGCCGCGGCGTCGATAAGCACCGATAGGACGGTGGTGTTGTCTGCCTTGGCACGGTCCTGAACAGCCTGAACCCAGTCCTGGGGTACCGGCAGGGTAATCCTGTCAGCAGTGTTGTCGGCGGTGGTGGTGCGCTCAGCGGCGAAGGGGTCGGGCTGCGGCGTGGCTTCACCGTCCACGTCGTGGGTTGCGGGGCGCACGGCGGCGAGTCGACGTTCAGTTGCCGTGGCTACCTGGGCCGTCGTGGCGTCGCTACGCGGGGGCGTGGGTTGGGCGGACAGCACACCCGGGGAGGCAATCTCGGCATTGATGTCGCGCAGTAGCAGCACCCACGTGTGCTCATCAGCGGCAACGTGATGGGTGCTCACAACCAGCATCGTGCCGTCGGGAGTGTGAAGGAAACGTGCGCGAAGCGGCGGTTCGGACGTGGGATCGATGGGGGTGGCGGCAAGCGCATCCACCTCCGTGGGCTCTGCGGAATCGGAGGAGGGTGTGACCACAGTGTCTGCGGTAAGGACAGTGCGCTGCAACCCGCCGGTGTCATCGGCAGAGACCGTAGTCCTGAGGTCCGGCCGGTGCTGCGCCACAGCAATGATGGCATCGCGTATCCGAGACTGGGTTGCGGCATCCTCAGGAACGGGAAACGCCCAGGTCAGCATGCCTGCCGCCCCGGCGTTTGCAATGAGCCTTCCTAAAATGCGCTGGTCGGTGACGGTGCCGGAATCACCCACCTGAGTATCGGCAGCCTGATCCGCCGATTGCTGTTTAAACCCTTCCGCGCGGAGCCGCGCCCGCAGCAGCTCCCGACGACGATCCGACCGATCCGATACTGCATCACTCATATTGTGCCCTCGCTGATATAACTGCTGATAAAACTGGTGGTGCCGAGCTCAGCAACGCGGCGCATTTATGCGGAAATGCTAACTGTGCGACCTCGCCACCCATGGTGTGTTTCGCCGCCCCCCGTGCGGCCTTGTTCAAAAGGTTTGGTTCCCCCAGCGCGTGGGAAAATAGTGCTTTATCCCCCAGCAGCGCCGCCACCCCAAACAGCGTCACGAGGTCACGGCCCATGCCTTTGCCCACCCGCGACGTATCGGCAACACCGATGTGAATGCCCACCGTACGTGGGTCGGTGGGTCGCGACGCCCCGATGCTCATGTGCGCGGGGCGGTACACCTCAATGTAACCAATGGGGGCGCCTTCCGCGCTCAAAATATAGGGCTGGGTGAACGGCTGGCTGTTCAGCAGGTCCAGCTCCTCCTCCCAGCGTTCCACGGACCACGGCTGCCGGAACGTGTACAGCAACTCTGACTGCATCCACCCCGAGATGCGCTCCGCATCGGCTGGGCCGTGGGCTTCACGAAGCTCACAGCCCTCAAACTCTGCGGCACCCGCCATCTTCCCTGGAAGATCAAGCCCATCCAGAGACAGCTCCGGCATGTCATCCTTCGGGCCACCAAAACCGGCGGCGGCCAGCCACGTTGTACCCGTCGGGCCGCTGTGATTCAGCGTGTCCCGGCCCCGCAACGTGGGGAAAAAGAAGGAATCGGCCTCCAGCCACGCGCCCGGCGTGTGGCCCTCCACCGAACCATCGGCGGGCTCAGTAGGGGTGCTCGCTGCGGGAGCATCGTCGGAAGCGTTGTTAGTGGTGCTCAACACATCAACAAGCGCCTCATGAGCGTGCCCAACGGCCTCCAGATCCGGGTTATCAGGGGTGTCTCGGCCAGCCCTGAATGCCGCGACACGCTGCAATAACGCCAACAATTCCGCCGGATCAGACACCGGCACCTGCCGACCCGACTCGTCAGCAGGATCCACCAGGCTTACCTCATCCACCGTGGGCAGCCCCACCTGCGGCACCGACCACTGGAAAGACAGCGCCGCAGCATCCCGCTGGTCAGCGGCCACAAACAACGGTGGGGTCACCACGCGTGTCGACGTCCCCCGCTCCACCGGCGGCAGCACATGCGTCTCCGCCGCCCACAAACGCACAATATTCGCATTATCCTCGGCAGACATTCACAGACCTTCGTTGTCGAGCTCATACACAATCGCCGCAGTCCGGTCAAACAACCCCGGCTCGGCCTCTACCTCGCGTAACGACGCCGCGACACTCCGCGGTGTCCTTGACTCGAACAACAACACCGCCGGGAGGCTCGGATCGTCCAGCACATCACGCAGCACAGAGGCGGCCTTGGTGGTCAGAACCGAATCCCCGCCCACCTGAATGAAATCATCATCCAGGCCAATGACAGACTCGGGAACGCCAATGACCTCGGCAAACACGCCTGCCACCAGGTGCTCCAACGTGCCTGGAGTGGGTGGCTCCGACGCGGACTGCTGCACCGTGTCGCGCCGGGCAGTGTCGATGAGCTGGGCGCAGTACTCCCGGTCTGACTTGCCATTCTTGTTCACCGGAATGGCCTCTACGATCACCATGAGGTCGGGAATCATGTAGGGCGGCAGGGTCTCGGCGAGGAACGCTCGTACCTGCTCTTCCAGGTCCGGCGCATGGTTGCTGCCAGCGGCGATGACGGCACCCAAATGGGCGGAACCATCCCGGGGACCACCAGCGGGTCGCGACACCACAGCCACGCAGCTGTGCACACCCGGGGCCTGGCGGAGCGCCGCCTCAACCTCGCCAATTTCGATACGATAGCCCCGGATTTTCACCTGGTCATCTCGGCGGCCCAGGAATTCAATGCATCCGCCGGGAAGGTAGCGCGCAAGATCGTTGGTGCGGTACCAGCGTGCCCCATCAATGGTGGGGAATTTACGGTCCGTCATCTCGGCATCGTGGCGGTAACCACGGGCAATGCCAGGTCCAGACACCAGGTATTCACCGGGCGCGAAGTCAGGTCTGATGCGTCCTGCATCATCAACGATGCGGGCACGCATGTTGGGCAGTGGGCTGCCAAAGGGCACCGATCCCCATATCGGGTCGATGGCTTCTGGGTCCGTAACCTCGAAGAAGGTCGAGTGGATGGCGGTTTCGGTGGCGCCACCAAGTCCGGCGAAGCGGCAGTGTGGTGCGCGTTCCCTGAGGCGTCCGGGCAGGTCGAGAGTGACCCAGTCCCCGCCGAGGAGACACCAGCGCAGCTCGTCAAGCTGGGTTGTTGATGTTGAAGACAACAACATGTCAAGCAGCGGTGGGACGCAATACAGCTGGGTCACATGGTGCCGCGTCATTAAACCAATCCATGCTTCCGCGTCGCGGCGTTCCTGCTCGGTGAGTGTCACCACGGCTCCGCCGACGTTCAACGGACCGAACATGTCATGCACGGACAGGTCGAATTCTAGGGAGGATAGGCCCAACGTGCGGTCGTCGGCAGTAAGGCCGACAATCTCGTTCACAGCGTTGATGGTGTTCATGACGGCACGATGCGTCAGCTCTACACCCTTGGGCTCCCCGGTGGAACCGGACGTGAACAGCACATACACCACATCGTCGGGGGATTGGGTGGTCGCCTGCGCCGCAGCATCCTCGGGGAGGTCGGTAGTCAGGGCGTCGTCAAGCAGAACACCGGTGACCCCCTCATCCGGGTCGGACAGCGCGTTCGTATCGTGCAGCACCACAGTAGCGTCGGCGCGCTCAAGGATGCGGCTCCGGCGCGTGGCGGGTTGGTCCGCACCCAGCGGCACCCACGCCGCACCCGCCGCCAATATGCCCAGCAGCGCCGTGAGCTGACGTGGGCCTTTAGCGATGCGAACACCCACAATATCCCCAGGTGCTACGCCGTGTTTGCGTAACGACGTCGCGACGCGCAACGCATCATCCCGCAGCTCAGCGTAGGTACACACACCGTCCTCACCCCACAGCACGGCCGGTCGGTCAGGATGTGTGTCAGCAAGGTCGAAGAAACGTCGGTGTAGCAAGGCGTCGTCAGGGAGTGGCGCTGTGGTTTCCGTATCGCGCCGGGCCTGATTCTGCTCTTCCGGAACGGCACTGGGGAACGGTGCCGATGCCCATTCCGCGTCCCGCACCAGCAGGTCAACATTGGCGCGGTACGCCTCAAACATGGCGTCCACCACGCCCGGAAGGAACATTCCTTCACGGACATCCCAGTTGGCCAGGAAACCACCATCCAGTTCCGTGACCTGCGCATCAAGGAGAACCTGCGGGCCTTCCGAGAGGATCCACACTGGATCGCCAAACACCGAGCGCACCCGAGCAGAGAACAATTCCCCCAAACCCACCGCCGAGGTGTACACAATCGGGGCGATCACCTGACTGCCGCGACTACGGCTCATATCGCGCAAAATATCAAGCGCCGACCAGTCTGAATGCCGCATACTGCCGTGCATACTTTCCGATACAGCACGGATGCGATCCAGCACCGTCTGCTCCTGGGAGACATCCACGGTCACCAGCACTGAGGAACTGAAATCTCCGACCACACGGTCAATATCGGGGAGGATCTGCTGCCGGTGGAACAGCGGCACGTTCAACAGGAAACGCGATTCGGTGGTGAAAGAACCAATGGCCTCTGCAAAAGCAGTGGCCAGGCAGGCCGCGGGAGTCACACCGTTATCCTGCGCATGGTGCTCAAGCGCGGCGCGCTGCCGCTCATCCAGGAACAAATGCCGACGCTGCGGGCGCACTGAATGTGCGGGCACACCGGTATAGGTGGGGAGCTTAGGAGGATCCGGCAGAGTTGCCAATTGCTCCGCCCACCACTGTTGATCTCGTTCTCGGTTCTTCGGGGACGTGACCTCCGGGGCATCAAGATACTCGCGGAAACTGCTGCTAATGGGGGCAAGTTCTTCGCCGGTGAGCACGGCGGCGAGGTCATCCAGGACGATGCGGTAGCTCATGGCGTCGCCAGCCAGCATGTCAAAATCCACGTGCAGGCGTGCACGCCCACCGGGAAGGCGGGTGAGGCGGACATCAATCATCCGGCCTAGGTCAGCTGCTGCACGCTGGCCGCTCATCTCTGAGCGAATATCCTCCAGTGTCGCGGCGACGGTGGCATCGTTGGTGTCGCGTAGATCCAGCGAACTAAATATCGGGGTGTCAGGCTGCGGCTGCACTTTCTGCGTGCCATCGTTCAGGATTTTCACCCTGAGCATGTCGTGCCGTGCAACCACAGTATCCAGTGCTGCCTGCAGGGTATCCGGTTCATGGTCGGGGCCGTCTAGTTCCACGTAGAGGTGCGCCGATACCCCGCCCAGCTTATCGGTGTCATAGCCGCCCGCCCAATAGGCGTGTTGCAGCGGAGCCAACCGGAATGGGGAGGCATCGTCGCTGGTGTCGCTGGCGGTGCTGGGCGTCGTTACGCTTGGGTCTTGGGTGCTGGGTGTGTGGCTGTTTAGCAGCTCAGCCCAGGCTGCGGGTTCTGGCTTTTCCAGGAAATCCGCGAAAGAAATGTCAAAGCCAGCTTTTCTGCACAACCCTGCGAACCGCATGATGCGCAGGGAGTCAAAGCCGACGGAAAAAAGATCAGAGTCTGGGCGGATGGAGGTGTTGGGAAGAAGGTTCTGTAGCTCTTCTATCACATCGTCCGCTGTGATGGGGGGTTGTGATGTATCAACAGCTGGACGATTGCTAATTCCCATGTCTCCATCCGATCAGTCAAAAGGTGGCAAGTGTGGGTTTGATCTGTTCGATACTCCACGGAACCGAGAGGACTGTCGGCACGCGGAACGACGTGACCGCCGCAGGATCCAGTTTGAGAACATGGTTTTCCCGTACCGCCGTGAGACCTGGCCACAGGGGAGATGACTCCATTGCAGACAGGTCCCCTGTCGAACCCATGATGATGATATCTGAATTCATCTTATCAATTGTTTCTAAGGACAGCCTACCCTGAACGCCGCCTTCGCCGCCACCCAGGCCGATGAGGGAGTCTGGAAGCTTCAAACCCATTTTCGTGAGCATCTGCACCGTAATATCGTTCGGGTCCGTCACGACCTGGATATTATCCGCGCCACCAAAGAACGCAACCGCAAACGTCTTTCCTGCGGCGGCCGGGAATTCCTGGCTCACAGCCGACAGTTTCTGTTCCGTTGAGGCAACAATATTGTCTGCCTCGCTTTCCTTCTTGAACAGCTGGCCAACAATCTTGGTTTGGTCCTGCCAGGAATCCAGCTTACCGTCAGCCAGCGCTGGGAGAGTGGGGGCAACATCCTGTAGCTTCTTATAAATTTCCTCGTTGGAGGCCAAAGCGCCGGCGAGAATCAGGTCGGGTTCCTGCTGCGCAATCTGTTCCAGCGGGACGTCGCTGGGGTTCATCAGCTTCAGCACATGGGTGCTGCCTTCAGGCTCAACCTGCAGCTTGCCTTCCTCCCACGGCATGACCGACTTGGGGAAACCAGCGTAACCGGCAATTGCGGCAGGAGACTCACCCAACGCCAGCATGGCATCCGTGTAGCCCGGAACCAGCGTCACCACCTTCTTGGGTTTGGTGGGCAGCTGAGACTCGCCGTAGACGTGGCTCACTGTGATCGTTTCTCCCGACGCCCCACTGCCGGACGAGGAACAAGCCGACAGTCCAGCAACCAGCACGATGCTGGCGACAAACGCCAGCATCATCAGGGCGGTTCGATACAAGGGGCGATGTGAAAGCCCTGCGGGTGAACCCATGGCTAACATGGGCATGCGAGAACGACCAGTGGTGGGGTGCGTCATGGTGTTGAGAATCTCCTGCTATAAGACGTGATGATTAGTAACAGTTGACCCACGCTGCTGAAGCGAGGTTACAGACTGTGGATTTTTGCAGCTTCCATTCGCCATCTACGTACTGGAAACCGGAATTGGGGTAGGTCCATTCGCCCCAACCAGCTGGCCAGATGATGGTCATGGTTGCGGTGGCGGTGTCGCCCGTGACTACGACGTCGCGGACATCAAACTTCACAATGTCACCCATGGCTTCCATGCCGGGGGGAGGGGCCATCCTGGACCGCACAGCAGCAACCTGCTCTAGGGTTCCTGCGGTGACGGGGCCGTCGACAGTGCGCTTAGCTAGCTCTGCGCCAGGGACACCAGGCTGGGCTGCGGCCATGGTGGTTTGCAGCAGTAGGTCGGCGGAAGGCATTGGGGCTGAAGCTGCTGGGGCCGGCGCTGCGGGGGCCGGCGCAGCTGGAGCTGCCTGCTGGGGTGCAGCTTGCTGCGCGGGAGCAGCGGCTTGTGGTGCTGCGGCTGCCGGAGCTGCCTGTCCTTGTGCGGCACCACCAGCGCTGGCGGCACCAGGCTGAACTGCGCCTGCCTGAGCTCCGCCCGCTTGAGCCTGCGCGCCAGGCTGACCCGGCTGTGCGGGAGCACCAGGTTGACCCGGCTGTGCACCTTGAACTGCACCCGACTGGTTTGTTGCTCCCGCAGAGCCCTGAAGGGCATATGATTGCGGTTCCTTCAGGGCGGCGACAAGCTGCGCAGTGCGTTCTTCGCTCCGGGTGGTGGATTCTAAAATATAAAATACTGTGGCCCCAGCAGTCACTGCTGAGGCTAGTGCAACGATCAACGCTGCAGCGGCGATCACGCCGAATCCTTTACCCATCCGCGTGTCCGTCACTTCCGGTTCATATTCTTCATATTCTTCTTCTGCTGCTTCTACGGGTTCTACAGGTGCCGTAGTTTCGTCGGCGGTTACAGTGGGGGGGTCTTCCTGGGGTCTGGCTTCGGCCAGTGTCATGACCTTCCTCCTGACGCGTTTGCGTGTTATGGAAATTACTTCTGTTATTTGGCCATAGCCCTTGAGCTGCGTCAGCCATTATGCTGCGCCAAATATTGTGGACGATTGTTGCATACTAAAAAAAGGCCGTCAAGGGTATCCTTACCTCAGTTTGTTGAACAAACTTGCACGGTTCAGATGGCTGTTTCCTCAACAAAGAACTAGTGTCTCCACATGCCTTCGATTTATCGCCTCTGACATGCCAATAGTCATTTCTTCTCACTATATAGTTTAGGTGAGCCTTGCTTTGCGGGTATCCTGGAGACGCGGCCGACACATGATGAATAAACATTAATGTTGCGGTGCGGCTAGGCAGCAACTGTGTGTACCGCGCCTCGGGCCGCGCTGATTTTATATCCACGGCGGCAGCTCAGCGCCTGATGCGAACACAAGTAGTGAACGCGAATGAATAATGACACGGCACCATAACAAGGAGCGAACATATGAGCCAACCAACCAATCCCTTTGATGATGACAATGGACGCTTCTACGTTCTTCGAAACAAAGAGGAACAGCATTCACTGTGGCCCACATTCGCCGCCGTCCCCGACGGTTGGGATGTGGTGTTCGGGGAGGCAAACCGCGCTGAATGCCTGGACTATGTGAATGAAAACTGGACTGACATTTTGCCGCTGTCAGCGAGGAAAGCCGTGGCGGAAGCGCGTGGCGAATAATAATGGCGGCAGATCTTGGCCTGAACATCACAGGTGAGGGCACGCCTATTGTCATGGTGATGGGCCGGAATGCCTCTGGTCGAGTTTGGGACGCCCATCAAGTCCCAGGACTGGTGGCTCGCGGGTGGCGGGTAGCCACGTTTGATAACCGCGGTAGCGGCGGCAACATCAACCCTGAACAGCAGTTTCATTTCAACGACCTGGTCCAAGACGTCCTGACCATCATCGACCAACACCTCGGCGAACCGGCATTCCTCGTGGGTACGTCCCTGGGGTCCCGCATCGTTCTGGAGGCTGCGCGCCAGCGGCCTGACCTGGTGCGGGGTGTCGTTGCTGCGGCCGCCCACGCGCGCCTCACACCCCTGCAGATTGCACAGTCGAAAGAACTCGCGGCGGTCACGGATGCCCTGTCTACCGTCGCCCCCGACTACCTCGCCGCGACCACCGCAACGCTCAATTTGTCCCCCAGCACCCTGCTTGACGACGCCGCGTCTGCCGACTGGCTCGCCTTGCTCACCTTTGCAGGGCAGGGATCAACAGTGGGTCTTGCTCAACAAATCGCGGCGGACTGCGGCAGCGATCAGTCGCAGCACTACCCGCAGATCGCGGTGCCTGTGCTGACGTTGGCATACGCGGATGATCGCGTGATTTTCCCCGAGCAAGTGCGCGATGTCGCCCAGCTCATTCCTGGGGCGGAGTATGCCGAGTTACCTCGCGCTGGGCATTTTGGTTATCTGGAACGCCCCAACGAGTTCAACGAACTCGTGCATGAGTTTTTTACTCGCACGAGTACTGCTTAAACAGTCCACTGCTCAACGTCTTGCCAGCGGCGCCACAAGTGGGTGAATAACCCGCCCTTGTCGATGAGTTCGTTGACGGTGCCGTTTTCGGCAATGGCACCGTCTTTGAGCACCACAACAGTGTCGGCGATGGATACCAACGCGGGGCGGTGCGTCACAATCACCATGGTGCGGTGACCCCGCAGCCTGCCCAGGGCCTCTACAATTGCTTGTTCGTTGGTGGCGTCCAGGGCAGATGTTGCCTCATCGACCAGCAACAAGCCGGTGTTTTTGGCCAGCGCCCGAGCGAGTCCAACACGTTGACGCTCGCCGCCGGACAGCGTGCTCCCGCCTTCGCCGACGGTGGAATCCCAGCCGTGCGGCAGCTTGTCAAGAATGTCAACAAGCTGTACCTGATCGGCAATGTTGTCCAAATCGGCGTTGGCATCGGCTGCGGTGACGTTGTCGCGGAGTGTGCCCTGACGGAGCTCTGTCGCTTGGAACATCACAGAGGTATGTGCTAGGCGATTGGGCGCGTCCAAGGCAGTGCCGTTAAACGCAATGCTGCCAGTGTTTTGCTCTCGAAGCCCCGCGAGAACGTCCAGGAGGGTGGATTTTCCAGAGCCGGATTCCCCGACAACAACGGTGATGCTTCCCGCAGGCAGGGCAAGGTTGATGGAATTGATGCCCACAGTGGTGTCGGGGTAGTGGTAGGTCACGTCGCTGACCTGCACGTCCACCGCGTCAGAGGATGTTCCAGTGGGTGGAATGGAGTCGCTGGTGTCGGCGGCGTCGACAAGCGCTCGGATGTCCCTGAAGGTGCGTTCCATGGAGCTCATGGGTGTGGCCAGGAGCGACAGGGCACCGGAGGCTTCGATGATGCGCAGCAACACGATGATGAGGGCTGCGGCGGTGGCGCCGGAGATGTCGGAATTGAGGTACAGCATGCCGGTGACCAGTGCGAATGCGAGAAGGCCGAGCTGTGAGGCGATGCTGAACAGCGTCTCACCCGGGATTTGCCAGAGGAGGAGCCGCAGGCCGCGCTGTCGTGACCCGCGGAGGACGTCGTCAAGGGCGGAACGGCTCACCCCGGCGGTGCGGAGCGTTGGTTGTGCCCAAGCGAATTCCAGTGTGGCGTCGTTGAGTTCGCGGGTGGCGTCGTCGTAGGCCGCCTCGGAGCGGGCGATCAGACGCTGAGACCCCACCAATGCCAAGGTCAGAAGAACGCCGGTCACGAAGGCCACCACGGCCAGCTTCCACGATATGGTGAGCAGGAAAATGCTGAGCAGTGGGGTAATCAGGATCCCTTGGATGAGGGGGAACATCAGGTGCGCAAGCGCGGAGAGGGATTCGGCACCTGCGGTGGACAGTAGTTTTGAAAGTTTTGATGCGGATTCGGAGTGTAGCTGCGAAATGTCCATCTCACGGATCGACGCGACCCCAGAGGTTTCAACGGTTTTGAGAATGCGGCACCCCAAGGAAAAGCCAATGCGGTGGCTGATGTGGTCAATGCCCCACCCCAGCGCCACCAGCCCAACGAGCATGCCCACCCAGCGTATTGCGGAGGCGGGATTGTCTGAGAAAAGTCCCTCGAACAGCGGAATCAGCGTCATGATTGCCCCGGCCTGCACCGCCGTGGACACGACACTCAGGGTGAAAAATGAGATGCGATCGCGCGTGGCTTCCGGTCCGGTGATGGCGGCGAGGTTGGAGGGGGCGTCGAAAAGCATGGGCCTACTTTCTGTGCATGCTGGAGGCAAGGCTGCTGTACAACCCGTTGGTGGTGACCAGTTCATTGTGTGTGCCCTGCTCAGCGATGTCGCCGTGCTGGAGCACAACAATGCGGTCGGCGTGGGCGATGGTGTGCAGGCGGTGCGCAACAATGATCTTGGTGCGGCCCTCCAGAAGGGCATCGAGGCCCTTGCGCACAGCCCATTCGGAATCGGGGTCGGCGGCGGCGGTTGCCTCATCCAGCACCACAACATCCGGGTCACCCAACAATGCCCGGGCGATGGCGACGCGCTGGCGCTGGCCACCCGATAGGCTCTTGCGGTCCACGGGCGTGTCGTAGCCGTGGGGGAGGGACATGATGAAGTCGTCAATGTAGGCGGCTTGGGCGGCGGCCCGAACGTCGTCGCGTGTTGCCTCGGGGTGACCCAGCGCAATGTTGTCAAACAGGGTTCCCTTGATCAGCTGCACGTCCTGCAACACCACAGCCACTTTGCGGTGCAGCGTATCTTCTGGGATGTCGCGCAGGTTCACTCCGTCGAGAACGATGGCACCATCGTCGGGGTCCCACAGGCGCGCCAGCAGGCTTGCAAAGGTGGATTTCCCGGACCCGGATGGCCCCACCAGCGCCGTTGTCGTGCCAGCGGGAATATCAAGGTCAATCTTGTTCAGCGCCCGTGTGCCCGCCGAATAGGAGAACGAGACGTTCTTCACCGTGATGTTTCCGCAGGTGCGTGCGCTCGCGACCTCAGTTGTGTCGGCAGCGTCTTCCGCGCCCGAGGCAGCATCGCTCTGCGAACCATCGCTGGATTCGCTGAGTTCCGGTGTGGTGAGCAGCAGCTCCAGGCTCTTTTTCGCGTTGAGACCTTCCCGAATGCCGTTGGCGGAATAGGAGACGGCCAGCAGGCGATCACCAAAGGACGTTCCCAAGATCAAAAACGGAATGATGTTCTCCGCAGGCATGATGCCGCTCACCACAAGACCGGTCCCTACCAGCAGCAACAACGCCATGATGCTCATCGGTTTGGTCATTTGTGTGGAGTTCAGTTTGGAGTCCAGGGTGCTGCGCTGCCAGGTGATCAGGTAATCGCCCATTTCTTGCAGTTCACGGGGCAGGTTGACTGTGGCATCGTCGCCAAACACTCGGCTCACGGCCTGTCCGGACACGAACCGTTCCGTATCGCCGCTGATGGTGGCGTTCCAGCGCAGAATCCGGGCAATTTTTTGCTTATCGGCACTGGCCTGGCGCACCGTGACCACAATGTAGAGCACGATGGGAAGCAGCAGCACCAGCGCCAGCCGCCAATCCACCGTGAACAGGTAAATCAGAATGGCGAGCGGGGTCACTACCGCACCCACCATGTCCGGCACCGCGTGAGTAATCAAATAATGCAACGAAGACACATTGTCCTGCACCAACGTCTTCACTTCTGCGGACCGGCGGTCCTTAAACCAGCCCAAGGGCAGGCGTGACAGTTTGTGCAGCAGGCGCTTCCGCAGTGCCGCCGAATAGTTGGCATCGTACACATGCTGCGCGAACAGCAACACTGCCGTCCCCAGCGTATTGAAGCCCAGGATGCCCACCCCCACAAGCCCCACCTGAATCAGCTCGTCCTGGCTCGCACCCCGCACCAGGCGCTGCGCGAGCTCGGAAAACAGGATAAACGGCACGATGTAGGTGATGGACAGCAGCGCCTGCGCCAACCCACTGATAATCAACGCCACCCGCGCCGGGCGCAGCACCGATACCTGCTTCGCATCGGCAGTCTTGCCGCTGGTCGCCGTATCGCTTGTCGACGCCGCGACCGGTGCCGTGGTCTGCTCCGCTGCTGCATCCGCAGTATCTGCGCCTGAGTTGTCGGCTGTGGTGTCAGGTTCAACATCAACCTGTTTGCCCATGGCGCGGCCTTCAATCCAGTACGCCTGGGAATGCAGGGTTGCGCGGTTGTGGCCAAAATTCAGTTCCAGATGCGATTTGACCAGCCGGGTTGCCGTGCTTTCGGCGGCGACCCAACAGCGCCACCCGTGAACGTCGTGGCCTTCGAGGGCGTCGACAAGCGCGCGGGCGTCGTGACGTGTGGGTATCCAGCGGACGGTGAGGTCAGGGCGCTCAGGGAAGGGCAGCTGGGTATCGTCATCGCGGAATTGTTCCATGACAACCTGGATGGGCGTGCCGCTGGTGGGCAGCGTGCCGATGATGGCGTTGATTGCGGGCCACGATGCTGCGTCGCCGACGAACAGGTAGCCGCGCGGCGGTTGGTCGTCGGGAGTAAAGCCGTCCCCACCGAACCGCTGCATGGTGAGTTCATCCCCCGCGCGGGCGCGCACAGCCCACGAGGATGCCGGGCCGCTGGGGGTGTGAATAAGAAACGCGATGGAAAAGACTCCGGTGGTGGGGTCGGCGTGGAGGAGGGTGTAACAGCGCTGATGAAGTTTTCCCTGGCCCTCATGGTCAGGGAACCATACGCGCACCCACGAGGCGGGAAGCTCCCCGTCGCTGTTCAGTAACGTGTCGGAATGAAACGTAATGTGTACAACGTGCTGCGTGAGCCATTCGGACTCGATGACGGTTGCGGCGTGCTCCTCAACGCGCATGGCGCGGAGCATGGCTCCCTGAAAGCCTTTCCCCATAGCGAGCTTCCTCCTCCTGGGTAGTGTCGTGCCGGTGCCACTGCCCTTAACTGCCGCCCGCATGTGTGTGGCGTTAGGTCACGCGGGTAGGCGTGGTGGCGAGGTAGCTTTTCACCGATTCAAGTACGTCACCTGCCCTGATGGATACCAGGGACAACAGTGATGAACTGAAACCATGACTATGTTCTACACCACCACACAGGTAAATAGCTGGAGCGGGGGTATCACCAGTAGCTAACCGGTAGTCTCGTTCCACGATGACGCGGCCATTTTCATCCACGGGTATGTGTGATAAGTCTACAAAAAATTCCCGAGGATCGGATTCATTAAAACCTGTTCCGCAGATGAGCATGTCTGCATTGAGGGTTTCCGTGGTGCTGTCCATGGAGTTTTCCAACTGAAGCTGCACGCCATCAGGAGTTTCTGCAATCGATGTTACGTATGTGGTGTCGTGAATGAAAAGGCGTTTCTTTCCATCAAGGCGCTCTTTGTAGGTCAAGCGGAAGAGCTCATCCAGCAGATCTGGGTCCACCGCAGTGTAGTTTGTCCCAGCATGGACGGCGCGCAGACGCTCGCGTTCTTCGACGGGGGCGGCGTGCCACTTGTCCACGGCGTCGGGGTCAAACACTCGGTTGGCAAAGGGGGAATCGTCGCTGGGGGTAAGCCCATATCGGGTGTGAATCAGGTGGACTTCCGAATCGGGGAACGTAGCGTGCAGGTACTTTGCTATTTCCGCTGCGCTTTGTCCGCCGCCCAACACGGCGAGTTTTTTGTTCGGAGTGGTGGTGTTGTGTTCCCTGAATTGTTCAAGGAACGGCAGAATGTGCACGCTGTGGGACACTCGATCATTCTCGGTGAGGCCGTCGGGGAGTGATGGATTCAGTCCCGTGCCCAGGAGAACGGCGCGAGCACGGTAGTGCTGGGTGTTGCCGTCTGCGTCGACCGTGTTGACCACGGCGATGTCTCCATCGGTATCGATGCTGGTTACGCTGGTGCCGTACTGCACGTCAACGGGGACGTTGCGGGCCGCCCACTGGATGTAATCTGCGATTTCCTGGCGGGAGGGGAAGAACGTTTGCAGATTAATGAAGTCCGTGAGCCGATTATTTTCAAACAAATAGTTGAAAAAGGTGAAGCGGCTGCGGGGATTGCGCAGTGTGGCTAAATCCTTGGGGAAAGCGATCTGCATCACGGCGTCGGGAAGCAGCATGCCCGGGTGCCACGCGGTGGTGGGGGAGGACTCCAAGAACAGGGCTGTGAGCTGTGCTTTGTCTGGGTGTGCTTCGTTCTCGTCGGCCAATGCCGCTGCGAATGCGATGTTCGACGGTCCGAAACCAATGCCAATGACATCAAGGGTGTCGGTGCCATTGGTTTGGCGAATGTCTTGATGTGATGGCAAGCTATCTGAAGACAAACTAGTGGTAGGCAAGGTCATATCTAATTATATTAGGTTAGACTTACCTTTATGCACAAGGAAACTACCTCACCTGCTCCGATGTCAAGCACCGACAACAACCTCCGCACAGGATTCGTCGGCTCACCCATGCTGCCGTTCCTTAACGACGACCCCTCACTCGATGCCGGACAGCCCCTGGACCAGCTGGTATGGGACCAGCTAGAACAGTCCCCGAACAAGGTCGCGATTATCGACGGCCCGCGCACCCTCACCTATGCACAGTTACGCGCCCAGGCGGAAGGCGTTGCGCGGGGGCTACTAGCCCGGGGACGCCAGCCGGGTGACCGTGTGCTGCTGCACCTTGAAAATGGTCTAGCGTTTGCCGAAGCGCTGCTGGGAACCCTGCTTGCCGGATGCGTGCCAGTACTCACGCTGCCAGGTCATCGCTTTGCGGAACTGTCGCACTTGGCACAGCTCAGCGGGGCGGCCGAACTTGTGGGCACCGATAAGGCTTTGCTAGACGAGGTGGCTGCTTCGTGCGATGTTTCTGTTGTGCATGTTGGGGGGCTGCCGGTTGCAGAAGGGACTGATGGGGGAGATGCTGGTGCGGACGCGGCCGGGTGGCATCCCGGGTTTGTGCCGGACAACCCTGCCGTATTGCTCGTGTCTGGCGGAACCACAGGGTTGCCCAAGCTGATTGCCCGGACCCACCAGGACTACCGCTACGACATCGCCTGCGCGGCCGCTGCCTGCACCATTACGGGAGACGACGTCTACCTTGCTGCGCTGCCGTTGGCACACAATTTCCCGCTGGCAAGCCCTGGGCTGTTTGGGGTGCTGGCCGCAGGCGGTACCGTTGTCTGCGCCCCCATTCCCAGCCCCGACATGATCTTTGACCTCATCGAACAACACCGCGTCACCGTTGTCTCCGCCGTTCCTTCCCTTGCATTGCTGTGGGCGGAAGCCACCGAATGGGAAACCCAAGACCTCAGCTCACTGCGCCTTGTGCAGGTCGGCGGCGCGCGGTTTAGCCCAGAACAAGCGGTTATTGTGGATGAGGCATTTAACAACACCCTCCAGCAAGTATTCGGTATGGCCGAAGGACTATTGTGCTTCACCACTCCAGGAGATCCGGACCGCGACCGGGTGCGCACCACCCAGGGCTATCCCATGAGCCCTCTCGACAAGCTCCGCATCGGCGCTGATGGTGGCCTGGAAACCAGCGGACCCTACACCATCCTCGGCTACTACCGGGCACCCGCCGCCAACGAAGCATCCTTTACTGACGACGGCTGGTACCGCAGCGGCGACAACGTGCACATCCACGACGACGGCTCCGTGGTGGTGATGGGCCGCATCAAAGACGTAGTGATCAAAGCCGGGGAAAATGTGGACTGCGTGGAACTGGAAGAAGTGTTATCGCAGGTACCAGGCGTGGCCAACGTTGTGGTGGTGGGCGCACCCGACGAGTACCTTGGCGAAGCCGTGGTGGCGGGGATTGTTGCGCAACCCGGAAGCGAGATTGACCTGGAACTACTCCGCGCAGCCGTCCACGATGCGGGCATGGCCGACTTCAAACAACCCGACCGGTTGCTCATGATGAACCGCGTGCCACTCACCGCCGTGGGAAAGCCAGACCGAAAGGTCGTGGCGGAATGGGCGCGGGAGGCTTAGCGCTTTTGGCGAGTGATGATGTAATGGACACGTGAATGCAACGGCGCAGTGGAGTGAACAAGAACCCGGCGTTGTTGTGTTCCCTTCCGGCGCACGAATAAGAGGTCGGCCTCGTAGCTATTACCGGGAAGGCGTGGAATTACCCGATTATATTGTGATGCTCGCAGGGTTTTCTCCACGTACTTTACCCATAGCCGAGACTCATTGGATTAGGTGGCCGGATTTTTGGATTCCAGTTGACGGCCCAAGAACTCGCAGTGTTTTGGAAACCGCGCTGAAAAAGGCGCGGAATTCCCGTGTGGACATAACATGTGGCGGAGGAATTGGGCGAACAGGAACTGCGCTCGCATGCATTGCGGTACTTGATGGAATAGATTCAGCCAGCGCAGTGGCCTTTATTCGAGAAAGCTACCATCCGCGAGCAGTGGAAACTCCATGGCAACGCTGGTACATTTCACGGTTTGCGTCCACAGCTGGTCAGTGAAGGAGCGCGAAAGAGAAGCGCCTTGTTGTTTGGCTGTTTATGTTGCGACATGCGGGCGTGCCTCACGATTATCGCTGGATAAGCGTGTTACGGTGAGGTATCTACGTTGACGCGTCCCCATCAAAGCTTCATCTCCCCAGTTCAAGCATGGTTTTGAACGGGGTTAACCCGCAGGGGTGGTGGGGTGGTCTCAGATAACTCGATACCGGCGTTTGGTGTGTAGTGGGTTGACCTGGTGTTTTTATCGTGATTTAAGGAAGCAAATGTGGGAATGTGATCTATTCGACGGGGGGTGTGTAAACCGTTTCCTCCGCCGCTGGTCAGAGGGGGTGTTTTTCTGGTAGGGTTGGAAACCAAGTACCGCGATATAGCGGATGGAAACGTTTGTGCCAAGGG
>ERZ773059.662-NODE-662-length-18194-cov-4.117868_pt1 | contig 18194 bp, 16 predicted proteins | sample MGYA00580514_ERZ773059 | MGnify/ENA primary metagenome ERZ773059 (study PRJEB29015, sample SAMEA2737981) | human oral metagenome | biome: human oral; feature: human-associated habitat; material: dental | place: China | collected 2056 ...
GAGAGCGTGTCCAAGGCAAGATATGTTTGTAACGGTTTATGTGATAGACAAATCACAAAAAAACAACTTCATATTTTTGTACTTTTTATCATAATATGTTTTATTCTTAACATAAATTATAGTATAATTTGATAAGTATGCCTTATAACAGCATATTTGACAAATACCGCTAATATGCATAAAATACGGTTCAGATTTACTTTAACTATGTATTAGTTGTAAACTTTTATTTTACATATTTGTATCTACAATAATTCCTTATTTACAATCACTTAATAAAAGTGTTAATAATAAAATTTATACTAGAGGATGAACTTATATGCCAAGAACAAAATACAATGACATCTATAGAAGTTTGAAAGAAAAAATTGAAAAAAATCATTTTAAATATTTGGATTTTTTGCCTGTAGAAAATGACTTGATAAAAGATTATGAATGTTCAAGGAATACACTAAGAAGAGCCGTATCCATACTGGTTAAGGAAGGCTATGTGCAAACTATGCAAGGCAAAGGCGTCAGAAATATTTACCGTAAAATGTCTCACAAATTATTCAAGCTCAATACTATCGAAACATTTAAAGAAAGTGCTGCAAGAACCGCCCAAACTTCCTTTAGCAAGGTCGTTCTTTTTACGGAGATCACCTGCAGCGAAAACTTTTCAAAACGCTCAGGCTTTAAGGCAGGTGATGAACTTTATTATATACAAAGAGTTCACTATATGGATGATAAAGCACTTATCTTAAATCATAATTATTTTTTGAAGTCCGCTGTAGGTGATTTGAATAACGACATCGCTGAACAGTCCATATATGAGTATTTGGAAAATAGCTTGGGAATGAATATTGTAAACAGCAAGAGGATAATAACTGTCGAAAAGGCGGATGAGATAGATGAAAAATACTTAAATCTTAATATTGAAGAGTATAATTGTCTTGCAGTTATCAGCAGTTTTACTTATAACAGTGAAGGTGTTATGTTCGAGTACACTGTATCCAGACATAGACCGGATTGTTTTAGTTTCAGTGATAATGCGGTACGAAGGGATAGAGTATAAGGATGTATTACTGCTAAGTTAGGGTATCGGCACCCTCTTTATACAAAATATTTACCTTTCACATTTTCAAATAATATGCATTTTAATTATAAAATCACTTTTAAGTTAGAGTATAATACAAGAAGTATTCAACTTGTGATTTAAGTATACTGCTAAACGGATTAAAAGACAGGATTTTTATAAATAAACGATAATATCAAATGACTTATGAAAAAATGAGTCTAAAAAAAACAGGAGGACTGACTATGACTTTTTTTCTCACTCTACTGCTTGGTATAAGTCTATCGCTCTATAGCGGCTCTTTTATGCAAATAGATAAGGCTTTATCAGAGCAGGTTAATACAACTTTTGTAAATACCTACGATGCTTTGCCGGAACAAGTTAACGGGACTAATGAGGCTTTTTCAAATACAGATGAAGATTTATCGGGAAAGTATATCTGTATCACCGGAACAGCTTTAGGAATTAAGGTATAACTTATCTAAATCACTTCTTTATTATAGGTTACAGTTCAGCTAGCTCATTTATCTTCATCAAAACAGCCTAAAAATGTTTAACCTTATTTATAAATTAGACGAAGATGAATATTGACAGTAGCCTGTTATATATATATGTATAATATGTGCCTGAAAGCAGGCTTTCATTTAGCATATTATATATATCAGGCTAACTGAACTGTAACTTTATAACAATTATTAGTTATTTCTCTCTTTTGGATTGTTGAAAAAGCTTACAAACTTTGGTACAATTTAATAATAAAGCTATTAGGAGGATAAAATTGATGACTAAAAATTGCATATAAATAGGAGGATGTACTAATGAAAAAATTTCTTTCAGTTTTTATCACAATGATACTTTGTTTGTCTATAACAGCTTGCTCAGGTTCTTCAGGCAAGGTGGATGAGGCTTTAGTAGGAAAGTATATCTGTGTTACCGGAACTATGTTGGGAGTAACTATGTCCGGTGATGAGGTGTCCGATTTCTCACTTGATTTACAGAGCGACGGAAAAGCAACAATGGAAATAAGCGGCGAATCTCACAACTTAAAGTGGAGCAGCGATGACAGCACACTTACACTTAAGATTGACGGAGAGAAAATTACAGGAGAGCTTGGTGAAGACACTGTAACATTTAAAGATTTCCTAAAAGAGCAGCTCGGAACTTCAATGGACTTAACCTTTGCCAAAGAGGGAACAGATGCTGCAAAGCCTGAGAACTATTTACCGGAAGAAGAAAAAGCCCTTATCGGAGACTGGGTAAGTGTTTCAGTTACAGATGTACTTGGTAATGATGCATCCGAAGAAGTCGATCCTACTGCGCTTTCAGCAACATTTGACGGTGAACACTCAGCTACAATAAGCTTTATGGGTGAAAAGATCGGAAGTTCCAAATGGAGTTTGTTTGCAGAATCTGTGCTTTTTGATGACGAGTTCAATGATGGTGTAAGTCTTAACGGAGACTATACTGACGGAGTATTTACTCTCACCTATAACAATACAAGCACCGATGCTTATTATATCTTCAAAATGAGCAATTCCGAAGATGGTGATAAGTAAAACGCTCTAAGGAAAAGGTTAAGATATAACAATGTATCATAGTTGTTATTGCTCTAAGATTTGATTTACAATCATGGATATACTATATTCCTATATGCATAGCTGTGGGGGGAATCACAGTTATTAAAAAATATATATCGATTTTTATTCCAATAGTTTTAATAGTTCCAATCAAATCAGTTTATACACTAAAAACTAGATTGGGACAAGATGCTTAAAAGAGCATAGTAAAGGCAGGAGAAAAATCTCCTGTCTTTATTATTATCGTAATATTAATTTTTTACCTCTATCTTCCATCAGTCTTCTATAAAAAGCTATACTTCCTGCCCGCATCAAGAAAGGCATCTATATTTTCATCACTTGTTGCAAGCGGAAGGTTACATCCGGGGGTCAGTACAAAACCTTTTTTACATTTTCTGCCTGCTAAAATGCACCTTTTAACCTCCCTTTCAATATCCTCCTTTGTACCGTTGCATACAACCGCTACCGGATCAACATTGCCGGCTATAGGCTTTGAATCGGAGAAAAATTCACAGGTTTCTTCTATATCCATCTCATTGTCCACACTAAAAAATCCTATATCAAGCTCCTTTACATACTTCCATACCTTACCGGTATTGCCGCACACATGGTAACTCGGCGCTCTGCCCGACTTTTGTTTTATATAAGAACTTATCTCCAAAGTATAGGGATAGGCAAATTCCTTATACATTCTCGGACTTAACATAGTTCCTGAGGCTATAGGATCTGCCATAGAAAAGCCTACATCAAGTTTACTGAATACATCCACAACATACTTAACATTGTAAGTTATATACCTTAAAAACTCATGCACCTTTTCGGGAGACTTTATCATAGCCTTCAAAAGCTTGTCCGTACCAAGCACAAAGCCTGCCAATGTTATCGGACCGGAAACTGCCGCTCCCACACCGCAAAACCCTTCCGCCGCCTCTCTTAACCTTGCGGTAGCATTATAATACATTTTAAGTCTTCCACTCTCCAAGGTGATATTTTTAAGCTTATCTACCTCATCTATACTGTCTATCGGATGCTTCTTAACATATATAAGACCGTGCTCGGGATAATGCGGCACTACTCCCATAGCCTCCGCAATACCGTAGGCATTTGGACCTACCCCCATGCTGTCAAGCCCGAAACGATTAGTTGACAGAATATCTCCCATCACCAAATTATCTTCATTCGTCCAATATTCTTTTGTATTCTTACCTATAATACGAGCCTTGATCTCACCCAAAAAAGGATCCATAATAAGCCTGTCATAATCTTTGCCATCGGCAATCGCCCTTCCCCTTTCAAGGGGAGTCATCTTGTCATTAGGATGAACTGTTAAAACCATAAACCTTCTCCATAAATACATTTTTAATACATTCTACAAAACAAATGCTCTATATTCAAGATGCAATGCCGATTCATGTATAGGAAATACTCAAACTTCCTATGCCATTAAGATGTAGTGAACATTGAGGACTGAATATTTCAGTCAATAAAACAATATAAATACAATTATTTGCTATAATGATTTGTCGGGGAGTTGGCAGCATAAACCGTTAAACTATCTTGCCAAGGACAATCTGAGACCGCCGGTACTTGATTTATCAAGCCTTTAGGCGAAGATAAAGCTTAATACCGCTGCGAGACGAAGTTAGCGAGAGCGTGTCCAAGGCAAGATATGTTTGTAACGGTTTATGTGATATATAAATCAGAATTGTTTATCTCCCTTAACTTCGCTCTACACTCCGCCTCCACACGAAAACTCCTTGCCTTTCAATCTTTGTAGCGTTTAGAACTTTTATAAAAAGCGAGACTGGATTAAACAGCCGAGGACTTGTTTGAACGCAGTCCGCCACAAAGTAGGCAAACAAGTGAGTTCCGCAGGCTGTTTTAAATCCGGCGAAGCTTTTACAAAAGTTCTTCGTGTAAGATTGAAAGGCAAGGAGTTTTTACCCCCTAAAACATCAACGCCTTCGTAAATATCCTATCATACCCCTCAAACCTCGACAGCTCAAAAAACTCAACTCTTTTAGAAATCCCATCCATTTCACTGATTGCCCTATCATCAAGTAAGGAAAGATAGGCTCCGCTTAGTGAAGTATTGCCCAAGTACTCTACTTTTCCAACAAATTCATCGGGAAGAAGCCCCACACCAAAAAGTGAATCCTGACTTATATACCTACCGAACTGCCCTGCTATATAAACCCTATCCACATCTGTAAGTTTAAGTCCCGCCTTTTGTGTAAGACAAATAATACCGGACAATATAGCCCCCTTTGCAAGCTGCACCTGTCTTATATCCTTAGCACTAAAATAAAGACCCTCGCCTATATTTATATACGCCCTTCCTTCCCCATCGACAGCAAGCAACTTAGCTCTGTAATCATTCTCTCCAAGTTTTTCTTTTTTAACTATGGCTCCTCTTTTATTAATTACTTCATTTTTAAGAAGTTCTCTTAACATGGCAAGTACTCCGCTACCGCAGATTCCTACAGCTTTTTCATTTCCTATGCTTGTATAAGTTATCCCATCTTCATTTATTGAAAAATTATCTATAGCCCCGATATCCGCCCTCATACCGCAGGAAATATTCATTCCCTCCAGCGCCGGACCTACCGCACAGGAAGTAGCTGTAAGTTTGGAGTCGGTTTTTAAAATCATCTCTCCGTTAGTTCCTATATCTATAAAAAGTATATTTTCCTTTTTCAAATCATCACACATAGCACTTGCATAAGCACCTGACACTATATCCGAGCCTACAAATGCCGATATATGGGGCAAGGTTACAAGCTTACATGTCTTTGATAAGTTTAAGCCTATTTTAGAAGCACTTACGGTCTTACTTTCGGTAAATATAGGAGTAAATGGGAACTTACCGAGACTTTCTATACTTTCTTTAAGAAGGATATGGCTCATAGTTGTATTGGCTGAAACCACCATTTCTACTATCTTTGTTTTCTCTATACCGCTTTCTTTAAGCAGTCTTTCTATAAGAGCATTAAGGGTATTTACTATACTTTTTTGAAGATTTTTAAGTCCGTCGGGGTGTTCCATAGTATAGGCTATCCTGCTCATTACATCAAAGCCGTAACTTACCTGAGGATTGGTATCCGCAGCCTTAGCTATTATCTTGGAACTTTCAAGGCTTACAAGCTGCATGGCTATGGTAGTAGTTCCTATATCCAGCGCTATACCGTATTTATTGCTTATTTTATTGTGATCAAATTTGGGAATAAAACTTTCAGAAAGTATTACATCCGCCTTTTTTTCACCTTCTTTTATTTCCAAATTCTTGTGATACTCACTTAATATAATTGCTTCATTTTCCTCATCTATAAAATGCATACAGGAAAGTCTATAGCCTTCCTCTATCTCTTTTTTGCTAAGAAGCTTTGTATCCGCCTTATCTATCTCAAAGTCCTTATTAAGTTTTATTTTACATTTACCGCAAGAGCCGAGACCGTTGCAGGCGGCATTTATTTCAATATTATTTTTTCTCAAATAATCAAGTATACTTTGTTTCATCTAAAATCCTATCATCTCATCGCTACATCATTAACAAAATAAGTATAAAAAACATCGGCTAACCTTTGCTGTGCCGAGTGCATCATTTACAAAATAAGTATATCAAAACTTCGAATATTTCTCTAAGTCAGAAAGAAAACATAAATATAATCTCTGCTGCGCCAAGGCTTTTTATGCCTGCAATCAGAAAAAGAGGTAAATTATCCGCTATGCTTATTTAATAAACGATGTAGCGACATCTTTTTTATTGAATTTAATAACAGCCACAGTATCGGTTTTTCCAAAAAAGTGTATGCATTTTAAACCTGATATAATTTCTTTTCTTTTTCTATCATATATCAAGGCGTGAACAATAGATGGATAAGTTTTATCTAATTTAACATTATCCACCTCTATAGTATAAGCCTTATATTCAAGCCTTTTCTTGTCAATTTCCATAGCCTTGATAAGCAATATGCTTAGCTTAGGGCATAGATGTATAAAGGCTCTGCCCTCACAGATTTGTTTTATCTCATATAGAAAATCAAGCAAAAATATATCAAGGTAAGTTTTGGCTGCTTTTAAGCCTAAAAATTCTATGCTTGAGAGCGGATCGGCTAAGCTTATAAGTTCATAGCCCTTATCCAATGCACTTTTTACTTTATTTATGAGTACAAGCCTAATATTATTGATTTCCATGTCAAATTTTAATTTCTTATCCGGTGAAAGTCTTTCGTACTTAAGCAAATGCTTATATACCTCATTAAGTCTGTTATCATTATCAAAAATCTGAAGTGCTCCCTCAAGCTCATAAACCTTACTTTGATATAACTTCTCATAATCATTATCATAGTCATATAAAAGAATATCGGGACAGTTATATATGGGAAATTTATTCATTGCTTAGTCCTATGCAATGCCAAAAAGTGATTTTGCAACACTTACAGCTTCTACCGCATTATCAGAATAGGCATCAGCCCCTATCTGCATGGCAAATTTATCGGTTATAGGACCTCCGCCTACCATGACCTTGATATTATCCCTATAACCCTTTTCTTTTAACCTCTCTATAACATCCTTCATACCGTACATCGTAGTAGACATCAGTGAAGACATACATATAAGGCTTGCTTTATTTTCTATAGATGAATTGACAAACTCATTTATAGGCACATCTCTTCCAAGATCTATCATCTCAAAACCGGCAGTCTCAAGCATGATTTTTACCAGATTCTTTCCTATATCATGTGTATCTCCTTCTATAACACCTATAATAGCCTTTATCTTATTCTCATTACTTTCCGTAATAGCACTTTTAAGTACATTGATACCTGCATACATGGCATCGGCACAAAGCAAAAGCTCCGCTATATAATACTCTTCTTCGTCATAGAGTCTGCCTGCCTCAACCATACCTACAGTAAGTCCGTCAAGTATGCCTTCTTTAGCCGGATAACCTGCCTTAAGATATTCATTTGCAATATCAACTATATCTTCATCTTCCATCTCCACTACATATTCTGCAAGTAATTTAAGCAATTCCTCTTTACTTCTCATAAAAACTCCTTATCAATTCATCCCTTATACCTTTATAGTACTCATAGTCTTTATACTCGTCAATTTTAAGGCTAAGCTCTTTATCTCCTACTCCTGCAAGCAGTTTTACTTCCATCTTGTCACGCAGATAATTTTCTACATCTACACCCTGTTTTTCAAGCTTTTTAAAAATATTAAAATCCTGTATGGCAAAAAGCATATTTTTTTCTCTTATACTGTGCATGACTTCCATGTCCTTGCCGGGATAGGCAAAAAACATATCTCCCGCCTGCCACTTTTTCGGTTTATAGGATATATTATTTAGCGGCTTTTCCGTATACAGCCCGTAAGCCCAGCGAAGCATTCCCTTAAACTTCCACAAATATGTGTAAAGTCCGAGATACCTTGATTCTATAAGCGGACTTGACACAAAGGTATTGAGTTTTTTAGGAAAACAGCAAGGATACCATGTCATTTTCTTGGAATTTTCCTTTAATATTCCCTCAAGCCTTCCATTCTTTACATAGTAGCCTATATAGGCTGAATTAAGTGAAAAACTTTCCAAACTTCCCTTATAATCATTAAGGAAGGTAGCACTGTGTAAGGCATACTTGAACTTAAGTTCCTTTTCATAGCAGGAGCTTAAAAATTCATGAAAGCCTGTAAATTTTTTATAATCACTCGGCTCATCACCCAGTATCTTTGTTATAGGCATATAGCCTTTAGAGTCCAAATGTGCAAATAAGGCTTTTAAGTATCTTCCAAGCTCAGCCTTATTCCTTATATAATCATAACAAGCCCTGTCCTCATCATAGAAACTTACCCGTATAGGATCCTCATAATCCGTCATAGGGGATTTAAAATCAAAACCATGCCAGTTGCCGCAGATGCCGAAAAGATTTATCTCCTTACAAATGTTATATTTTAGGCAAAGTTCTATATATCTGTCAACTATACTAAAATCATATATAAATTCGCCGTTTCTTTTACTTATCCTTACCATGTTGTATTCGTACAGGCGGGAGGGATTATGCTCTATCATAAAGCAAGCCTGACCTGCCCAAGGAAAATCCGATACTATAAGGTCTGTAACACATTGACCGAGTTTTGACAATTCTCTTATATACTTTTCTATAAGTTCAAAATGTCTGTCGCTAAAGTATTCCAAACCGTAAGCCCTTGCCCATGAGCAAGGATGCTGCCACAGGTCAAGAAAGAATACCCTATCCTCTTCCTCAAGGGAAAAATCCATAACATTTATATTAAAATCTCTACTTTCAATCAGCTCCTCTGCATCATAGGCACTGCTTTTATACAAATTAAATCTAAGACTTAAGGTACCGGCTCCAAAACATTCGGCTATACTCCCGCTTATATATATAGGTACTGCTCCTTTTTCATAATACAAAGCTTTTTCACTGTTTATCACATCTGCATATAGGCTTTTATCATCATCTTCTATATAGGAACACAGATAGCTTTCTATCTTGGCAGCTGTGTGATTTTCACCATGTATAACAAGGGTCTCAAAGCGATATCTGTCCCAAAGCCCCCACCAAGGCAAATCATAGTGTCTTCCAAGGCTTACATAGGCTCTTTTTTCAACATTGAAAGCCACGAAGAAACCGAACTCTTCATTTTTAATTACCCTAAGCTCTTTAAGCAAATCTGCCCCCGAATCATAAGTACTTAAAGTATTAAAACTGTGTGTACTGCTATATATATTCATTATATAACTCCTCTTAAAATATCATTTTCCAACATTATCTTAACCTAAAAAAACAAAAAATACTACTAATTATTGTATTTATTTATTTTATTCAACTTAAAGTAACTATATATGTGGATATATTACTTAATATTTGGTATAATTCTCCTGTGTTATCAAACAATACAAGAAGGGAGAGTATGTTAACATACATACAAAGTTTTATGAGAAAGTTTTTATCATTAAGTATTGCAAGTATCATACTTGCAAGCAGTTTCTTAGCAGCCTGTTCTTCAGGTTCAAAACCTGCTGAAAGCAGTGCTGATAGCACAGTAGCAGAGTCAGTATCTGAATCAAGTGCCGAGTCAAAGACAGCAGATGGTGAAGGCACCGTACTTAAAATGCTTGTACCCGGTTATGATTCAGGTTACTTAAAAGAAGAACTTGATAACGGTATAGCAGGCTTTGAAAAAGCTAATGAAGGCGTTAAGGTAGAGATAGTTTCCGTAGGCTGGGATGAGCTTAATTCAAAGATAGTTTCACTCTATCAGGCAGGAGATGCACCCGATATCATGCTTACAGGCTCAAGAACCCTAAAACAGCTTGCTTCTTTAGGTATAGCTGAGGATCTTAGTGCCTATATCACAGATGAGTTCAAGTCAAAGAGAGTTGAGTCTGTACTTGCCACAGGTCAGGTAGACAAAAAGCAGTACGGTATACCTATGGCATTTTCTTCAAGAGCCTTGTACTATAGAAGTGATTTAATAGAAAAAGCTCCTACCAACTGGGAAGAACTTTTCGAAACAGCTAAGACAGTTCATGCAAGTAATCCTGATGTGTACGGCTTTGCCATACCTACAGATATAACAAGCGGAACAGATGAGTTACTTAACTTTATTTATCAAAACGACGGTGCTTTAGTTAACGATAAGGGTGAGATCACTTTCAGCACCGACGCCAATGTAGGTACTTTAGAGTATCTTAAAAAGTTCAATGATGAAAAATTGGTTCCTGATGTGGTAAGTACCGCAAGAGGCGATCAGGCTAAACTTTTTGCCAACGGTAACTTGGCTATGTTCGTATCAGGTCCGTGGGAGCAGGAAACACTTGATGCAGCTGTTGAAAAGGCACCTTATAAGGTAGCGGTACTTCCTGCCGGAGTTAAGCAGGCAGAGACTTTGGTTACCGATTCTTATGTTATCTCAAGCATAAGTAAGAACAAGGAGCTTGCTTGGAAGTTTGTTGAGTTTATGGGACAGCCTGAGTATCAAAGACCGATATCAGAGGCATTCGGATGGTTCCCTATCTTAAAAGAAGAGTATAATGATGAGAGATTTAAGACCGAATTTATGCAAGCCTTTGCCGCAAGCATTGATTACGGTGTGAGTGAACCTCAAGTTGAAGATTGGGACAGCTTTAACAAGGCATTCTTAACAGCGGTACAAAAGGCTGTTACAGGTGAAATGGGAGCAAAAGAGGCACTAGATGAAGCGCAGGCTGAAATCACACAATAATAATAATTTTTCAAAATTTACCATGACAAAGAGCATTCAGCCCTATCTTTTACTGCTACCGCTTTTTGTCATGGTAGCTTTGCTTTTCGGGTATCCTATATATAGAATTATATCGGGGTCTTTTTATAAAATAGCTATTATAAATGGAGATATGACCTTTGTGGGGCTTGATAATTATAAAAAGCTTTTTAGCTCCAAAGTTTTTCTTCCCACACTTTGGCTTACCTTCAGATATACCTTGCTCGCTGTATTCTTAAAGCTTTCTTTGGGCTTTATAATGGCACTTTTTATGAACAGCGAGCTGTATTTCTCAAGAACGCTTAAGTTTCTTTCACTACTCCCTTGGGCGCTGCAACAGGTTACGGTTGCAGTCATATGGAAGTGGATTTTAGACGGAAACTACGGATACCTTAACTTTTATTTGCAAAAATTGGGATTTATAAGCGAGAACATCAGTTTTCTTTCTAATCCTATTACTGCATTTTTTGCTGCCGCCTTTGTAGATGCATGGCTTGGACTTCCTATGGTTTCCATGATGTTTTCGGCAGGGCTTTCAAGCATCAACCCCTCTCTTTACGAGAGTGCAAAAATAGACGGTGCCGGAGTTATAAGACGCTTCTTTGTCATAACCTGTCCCTGTATCAAAAGAGTTTTCCTGGTTACATTAACACTGGTAGGTATATGGACATTTAACTCATTTAATGTTATCTTCGTTTTGACAGGTGGCGGACCTATGCGAAGTACGGAAACATTTATCCTGAAAATCCATGAAGAAGCCTTTGCGAAATTCAACTTGGGGCTTGCCTATGCACTGTCTTCCATCGCAGTGGTGATACTGTTTGTATTCACTCTTATTTACTATAAACTGGATATAGAGGAGGAGAGCTGATATGCTTAAGAAAAAAAGGATGTTCAAACTTTTAAGAACCTTGATTTATGCCTTTTATATTTTCCTCTTTATCAGCCCCATATTTATTATGTTAAATACCTCTCTAAAGAAGTATGAAGATATAATCAAATGGCCTCCGACATGGTTTAGCGGCAAATTGGAATGGGTAAATTATAAGACGGTGCTGTTTGGAGAAAAAAGCATACTTCCGGCTCTTGGAACAAGCTTTCTTATATCCTTTGCCTCTGCCTTTATCTGTGTAATTATAGGAATCTTAGCTGCCTATGCCGTTGCAAGGTATAGATTCAGGTTAAGGAAGGGCGTACTTTTATTAATTATATTGACGCAAATGTTTTCCGAAGTCATACTTGCCGCCCCTATATATATGGTTTTCAAACACTTAGGCTTGCTGGATACGAAACTTGCGCTTATAATTGCCAATATATCCGTCTGCCTGCCTATGAGCCTTTGGCTTTTATATTCATATATTAAGGATATTCCAAAGGAAATAGAAGAAGCCGCATGGGTTGACGGTTGCTCAAGGCTTCAGGGAGTGAGGTTTGTACTTGTACCCTTGATGCTTCCGGGGCTTGTAACCGCAGGGCTTTTTGCATTTATAAGGGCATACGGAGACTTGCTTTTTTCAAGGACATTTATATTATCTGCCGAGAACAGAACCCTGGCAATGGCTCTTACAGATTATCAATCTCTTTACAAGACCACTTGGGAGACACAGATGGCAGCAAGTGTTGTGTCCATGATTCCGACGCTTATCATATTTATTTTTATACAAAAATTTTTGATAAAGGGCTTAATAAGTGACAGCCTTAAAGGTTAGTAAAATTTATTGACCGCTTAAGCGCTTATTAAATCAATACTACTTAGAAAACGGGTAGCATGAACTTATGAAGAAATTGATTACTTTGCAGAAAAATATTGCAAGTGAAGGTTCTTAATCGGTATTTCTATGCATAGTCTAAGTTGACTATTGTAGTGTATCATTGATATTTAATTAATATAGGTAATAGTAGAATAAATCTCAATTCCCTTTATTATGCGTTTGTTACAATCTATTAACCAAGCAGTAATAAGGCTAAATATCAATGATACCATACACTATGTAATTATTATATTAGGAAGGAAATAAATACAATGAAAAGAAAATTATTAAAATCAATAGGAGCAGCCGCTTTAACAGCACTTGCACTTTGCGCCTGCTCAAATACAAGCAGTTCAAATAATACAACCGGCGCAGCAGCCAATGGCAGCCAAGCACAGGCTGAGGGTGGTGCTGATTCTATTACAGTTATGATTCCCGAGTGGGCTGTTCCTTCAGACAAACTTCTAAAAGAGTTTACCGAGCAAAGCGGCATAAGTGTTAATATCAGCCAAGTTGACTGGGATGCTATAAGAGATAAGATTTCTATAGCTGCAAGCGGCGGCGAGGCAAGTGCCGATGTAGTTGAGGTTGACTGGTCATGGGTCGGTGAATTCGCTGAGGCGGACTGGCTTGAACCGCTTGAGGTCGATGCAGAACTTAAAGCCGATATGCCTACAATTTCAACCTTTTCTATAGGTGATAAGGTACTTGCTATGCCTTATTCCAACGATTATAGAATAGCTTATTACAACACCAAGCATTTTGCCGATGCAGGTATTACGGATCTTCCCAAGACCTATGATGCAGCTTACGAAGCAGTTAAAGCCATAAAGGCTGCAGGTATTGCAGAGCATCCATATCCTCTCGTACTTAGCGCTGAAGAAAAAGCAAGTACCGGACTTATCTGGACTGCCTATACCATGAATGATGTGGTGTTTAATGATGACGGTAGCTTAAATGAGGAGTCTGTAAAGGCAGCTCTTAATTTTTATGATAAGCTTATCAAAGAAGACTTGGTTGATCCGGCTGACAAGACCGCAGACGGCGGAAAAACTTACACAAGACTTACTGACGGCAGCGCAAGTTTTATGACAGGACCAAGCTCTTATATAACCAATGTTCAAAACCCTGAAAAGAGCAAAGTCGTAGGTGAGGTTACTCCTATACTTATGCCCGGAACTGTTGCTAATGCACATCATACTATGGCACTTCCCGAGGCTCTTGGAATTACAAAGTTTTCAAAGAACAAGGAAGCTGCAAGAAAGTTTATCGATTGGTATACCTCTGCCGAGGTTCAGGAAAAGCTTAATGAGGAGCTTGGTAATCTTCCGACAAGAAACTCTGTTTTGGAAAAGCTTGTAACCGACGGTAAGATTGAAAATCCCGGTGCTATGTTAGAGCAGGCTAGGCTTATAAGCTCTCCTTTCCCGGGCGGTGTGCCGGTATACTATAATGAAATGAGCAATGCCATCTATAATGCGGTAAATGGTTTGGCTCTTGGGAATTTGAGTGTTGATGAGGCGTTTACTCAGATGGATGAGAAGATCAATGCGCTTATAGAGGATAATAAGTAGTGGGGTATTAGGGGAATTTAATACTTTGCTGCTTAGTTTATAAATTATAGGATTTATGAACTATAAGATTTACGAAACTACTTTGTATAAGGATTTACTAAACTACCTTGCATAGGGTTTTACTAAACTGCCTTACATAGAATTTTACAAAACTACCTTGTATTTCAATCATACTCGCAGACCTTTCAAAAAAACTTCGACAAATTTTCACAGACTGTAAAACTCGCTTGCTCGCTACTTCGTAGCGAGCTGACGCTTTGGACATCCTCGTCTGTGAAATTTGTAACTCGTTTTTTCAAAAGGTCTAAACGCTAAAAAGATTGAAATACAAGGTAGTTTCTATACCTCTATTATCAGCTTCTATAAATGAATTTTACAAAGGAGTAAACTATGCCATTAATAGTAGAGTAAATCTCAAATCTCTTTATTATATTTGTTACAATCTATTAAAAAGCAGTTATGAGCTTAGATATCAATGATACAGTACAGTATTTGTATACACTTTGACCCTCCTGATCACGCTATTAAACTATAAAAGAAAGGCAAAGGTTCTAACAAAATGAAATATGTGTGTCTGCTTCGAGGAATAAATGTCGGCGGAAAAAACAAGGTATCCATGGGGGAGCTTAAAACAAAACTTACCGAGATAGGCTATAAGAATGTGCTTACCTATGTAAACAGCGGAAATATAGTATTTGCTTCAGATGATGATAGCAAAACCGTTAAAATCAAAGTAAACAAAATACTAAAGGATTTTTTGTTTGATATAAAAATTGTAATACTTACACAGGAAGAATATCTTGAAGATGCATTAAACCTTCCTGCATGGTGGAATGAGCCTCTTGCCAGAAAAGATGTGCTTTTTTACACAGATGAAGTTGATTATGAGGAAATGAAAACTTGTATCAATAAGATGCCTCTTAATGATGAAATTGTTTATTTTGGAAAAAAGGCTGTGTTTTGGGGCAAATGTACGGAAAAAGAGTATTTAAAGACTTCTTATCACAAACTGCTGATGAAGGAAAGTTTTTATCCTTTTATTACAATAAGAAACGACAAGACTTTTAAAAAACTTGAGGAAATGTTAAGGTAAAACCTTAATTTAAAACAGATACAACTATGAAAAAAGAAAAATTCGCTTATACCTTATTACTTCCTATGATTTTAATAATGCTTGCCTTGGTTATTTACCCTATTATAGTTACATTTTCATACAGCTTAAAAAAATGGAAACTAAGCAAGCCTAATTCGATAAAGTTCATAGGAATAAAAAACTATATTAATATATTAAGTTCAAAATCATTTCATGACAGTTTTTTTAATACTGTTTTTATATTGCTTTTAGTGGTTATTTTCACAACTGTCATTTCAATATTGGTGGCTTTGTTTCTTAATGTCAAGGTGAAATTTTCAGGGCTGCTGCTTGCAATTTCCATTATTCCTTGGGCTGTTCCGCCATTTGTGACCGCCCTGCTTTGGAAGTTTGTTTTTTATTCGGGCTACGGCTTTTTTAATAAACTTTTACTAAACTTACATCTTATAGATACTCCTATCTCCTGGCTTGATAAAAGAATAAGTTTACTTATTATAGTTTCCTTTGTCGTATCCTACAGGCTTATACCCTTTATGAGTTTGATCTGCCTTTCGGGAAGGCAGTCTATAAATGAAAGTCTGATAGAAGCCGCTAAAATAGACGGTGCAAGTAAATGGCAAATTTTTATAAAAATAATACTTCCGCTTATGCTGCCGTTTTTAGCAGTAGGCATTACCCAGACTTCTATCGGAGCTATCAATGTATTTGATGAAATTGTGGCACTTAACGGATATTCAGACACCGGCAAAAGTATACTTATAGACAGCTACCTTACCACTTTTAATTTCCTTGAGTTTGGAAAGGGAAGTGCCTACACCTATATAGTTATGATATTAGCCGGCATACTCGGTATAACCTATATAAAAAGCTTAAATAAGGAGGTCGAATACTAACCAAGGGTATATACACTGAGTTTTATAATAATGTTTTTATAGTAATGTTTTTATAACAGTATTTTTATAGTCACATTTTTATAACAGTACTTTTATTGCAATGTTTTATGAATATACTTTTATGGTAATGTTTTTTATAACAGCATTTTATAACAGTATTTTTATAATCATATTTTTATAACAGTACTTTTATTACAATGTTTTATGACCATATTTTTATATCAATGTTTCTTTGTGTTTATACTTGGGAGTGAGTAATTACAAATATGAAAATTTTTAAAAAGGTGTTATATGTATTTGCCTTATTGATATTTTTGATTTTTTATCTCGGACCTTTTATTTGGACTTTTATTATATCTATAACCCCCGATTCCATGGTGCTTGAAAAGTCCTTAAACTTCTTGCCTGATAATACAACGCTCAAAAATTATTTGCTGCTTTTTGATATTTCTTCAAGACAGGGAAAGCTATTATTTTCAGGCATGAGAAATGCAATCTATGCGAGTTTTGTAACCATTGTACTTTGTATACCTATGGCATTGTTATCTGCATATGCGCTCAGCAGGTTTAAGTTCTTCGGAAAAGACTTTATAAAAAACTCCCTGCTTATAACAATGGCAATTCCTGTAATGGCTACCATCATACCCATATACAAAATGTTTATGCAGCTTAAGCTTCTCAACAATATGTATGCCTTAAGCTTGGTATATGTAACTTCGTACCTACCGGTAATTGTTTGGCTTATGTCCAATTACTTTTCATCTATACCTAGGGACTTGGACGAGGCGGCTATGGTAGACGGCTGCACAAAGACGGAGGCACTTATATATGTAGTACTGCCTCTCTCCTACCCTATTATAGCCTCAGCCGTACTTATTATATTTTTAAGTACATGGAGCCAGTTTCAGATACCTCTTATACTCGCCTCCAATAACGATACCAAGCCGATAGCCATAATCACCTCGGAATTTATCACTAAGGACACTGTACATTATGGGCTTACCGCTGCTGCCGGCATACTTGCAATAATCCCTCCTGCACTGCTTGCTTTGGTATTTAGAAAATTCTTAGTTTCCGGAATTATGAAAGGATCTGTAAAGGGATAATGATAAGTCTTAATGAATTTATATATAATATAGGCTTTAACGAAAAAGCAGCTAACTTTTTGCTAAATTATAATATAACCGACAGTGAGTACCTTTATTGTAAGGAGTTATTTTTTAGTAATACAGACTCTTTGCTTAAATATTCAGAGCAAAAAACAGATTCCAAAGCCTTTTTACTGAAACTTTTCGTTATGCTTGCGATTGATAATTTTGACAGTATAATTAACGAACTGAGTTTAAAAAGAACCGCTTTGGCAAATGCCGATCTTACACAAATATATTTTGATACCATGTCGGATATTCGCATCTGGCAGGAGGTTTATCAAAGAAATACAGGTCAAATAGGACTTATAGAGCCTTTGTGGGTATCAAATGCCGTAAAGGGAAGGCTTTATAGATTCGGCAGACTGCAATTTGAGCCTGATAACAAGGCAAATATCGTTCACATACATATACCCGAGGGAGGAAGCCTTGACAGTGAAAAATGTAAAGCTGCAATCAAAACAGCTGAAGAATTTTTCAGTGAATATCCGGTCTTTGACTGTCTATCATGGTTATTAAGCCCCAATATACTTCCTTTACTTGATGACAACAGCAATATACGACACTTCCAAGCCCTATTTGATATAAAATATATAAGCTATGACTTCCCACAAGCTGAGCAAAGAGTAATAGGCGAATACGCTTATAATAAAAAAAGCCGCCTTATTCTAAAACTTGAGAATTATTTAAGGCGGCAGGGCGACCCCGGCATGGGCTACGGAGTAATAAAAAATAGGGCTGTTGCAAAATAAAGATTATACACAAGATGTAGCGGCATTTAAGTGAACTACCCATAGTCTAAAGCCTATGGGCTTCCTGCTTCGCTGACCTCG
>ERZ773059.668-NODE-668-length-18112-cov-5.352384_pt1 | contig 18112 bp, 9 predicted proteins | sample MGYA00580514_ERZ773059 | MGnify/ENA primary metagenome ERZ773059 (study PRJEB29015, sample SAMEA2737981) | human oral metagenome | biome: human oral; feature: human-associated habitat; material: dental | place: China | collected 2056 ...
GAATCGGCTCGCACCTGTCCAATTAAACCACACAACCGCGAAAAACCGCCACAAAACGACCCAGCGCCGCCGATGCCCCCTACCAGCCAGTACGCCACCGGCTTCCAACGAACCCAAGCCAAAAAACCGACGCCTCACGATTACGCCAAAGTTAACTTCGTCTTACTGGGCATCCAGAATTCCTTGCTGCAAAGTGATGACTATTTTGCCAGCGGAAAAACCGATACAGGTCTACACTGAAATCAAAATCACGCGAAAGCACCAGATCGAAAATCAACAACACAGGATCGGAGATTGGGTGCTCCTCTGCGTCAACGACGCGGAAACACATACCAGACTTATTAAAGGCTAGAAAGCAATGGACGCTTCACTACATTCGCAAGCGCGCGGGTCCTTCCGGCGTCGTCCGATCCTTGCTGGATCGGGCTGCTCCGGAAAGGATCGCTACCCGCTTCGCATCCTTGAAATCGCAAGAACTGCCGAACGAGCCGAAAAGCCGCCGGAACTCCGCTTGAGCGCTCCCGGCCTCGACGGCGAGGCTCGCCCGCCAACGCCAACCGGATCTGCCTTCCGAGATGCTTCCAGGCTCGGGAGTGTTTTTGAGCGCTTAACGTCGTTCGAAGAATTGGCTGCCGCGTGGAACGTGGTGCTGGCCAAAGACATTCTTGACCAGCGGCTTCGACGCCAAGCGAAAGAGATAGGGGCCGATCTCGCCGTCTTCCTCGGCAGGCTCTCGGCCGAACTCCGAACCGGGCTGTACAAGCCGGGCCCGCTCTATCCGCTCAAGCGCGAAAGGCTCGGCCCGTTGCGCGGAGGTTTAGGGGCGCCGGTCCTGTGGGTTCCCTCGCTGCGGGACGGCATAGTGGAACGCGCTGTTGCGGCTGCCGTCGGCCCGGCTGCCGAGGCACTGCAATCGTCGAGCTCTTTCGGAGCGCGCACTGGGCTCGGAATCGACGCCGTCGTCGGCCGCCTCACCCGCCTGCGAGGCGAAGGCTGCGCGAACGTCCTTCTCTTGGAGATCGAGGGGTGCGAATCCGGGGTCGACCTCGATGACGCTCTGGAAACGCTCCGCCGAGGCGTGCCTTGCGAGCGCACGCTAGACCTCCTCTGCCTGCTCGGCCTGCCGCGCTTCGAAGGCGTCCGGCCGGGCGTCGAGGGCAGGCTGCGAGGGGTGCTCGAAGGCTCGTCGCTTCGCCCTCTTTTGGAGAATCTCGCTTTGACCGACGTCGACGACGCGATGTGCGACGCCGGATTCGCCTATCTCCGCCACGGCGCCAAAATCGCAATGTGCGCGTCGGGGCGCTCCGAGCTCGTGGACGGGCTCGCCCTTATATCCGAACTTGTCCGCTCTCGCGGGCTGAAGATCAACGAGGATGCAACTGCCATGACCAGCTTCGACGAAGGATTCTGCCATCTCGGCATCGACTATTCGCAGGACCGGCCGCTCGAGCCGTCCGCCGAGGCCGCTGCCCCCGTTCACGTCGTGTACGTCGGACGGGACGGCTCCCGCGTGCATGTGGCCAAGGAGCGTCTGATCGTGGACGCGCCCGACGGGCTGCCCCAAATGTCGATCCCGCGGCGAATGGTGAGCCGCATCGTGCTCACGGGAAACGTCGGCCTTTCGGCCGGGGCGCGCTCGTGGGCGCTGTACAACGACATCGACGTGCTTTGCCTTTCCCGCCGCGGCACCTACTTGGGCCAGCTCGCCGGGCCGCGATCGACGGCAAACGCCCAGCGCCTCCTGAGGCAGGCGGAGTTCGCGGCCGATGAAGAGGCGCGGCTCCCGCTTGCCCGGAGTATCGTGCGGGCCAAGCTCCGCAACCAGCTCCACGTCCTGCACAGGCTCGCGCGCAGGGAAAGGGAGGGGAGTGCGGGCGACGTCGAAAGTGCGGGCGCGGCCATGGGCGATGGGATGGAGGTGTGCGGTAATGCGGGCGTGGCCTCCGGCCGCGCAAGCGTGGCTGCGGCTGCCGGAGTCGTTGGCGTTGCTAGGGAGGCTGCCGGCGTCGTCGGGCTGGAAGCGGCGTGCCGCGACATCCGCTGCATTATGGCGGACTTGCCCGACGCCGCGAGCATCGAGGAGATCATGGGCATGGAGGGCGCAGCCTCGAACGTCTACTTCGCGTGCGTGGCGGGCTTGCTTCCGCCGGAGGTCTCTTTTCCCTGCCGCAGCAGGCGTCCGCCGAGGGACATGGCGAACGCCGCCCTTTCCTATGCCTATTCGCTGCTTTTGGGCGAATGCACCGCCGCGCTGTTCGCCGCGGGGCTTGAGCCGTCGCTCGGAGTGCTGCACGCTTCGACCGACAAACGCCCCAGCCTTTCCCTCGACCTCATGGAGGAGTTCCGCCCCCTGCTCGTGGACCGCATGGTTTTCGGGCTTCTTCGGTCTCGGCGTTTGCGCCCCGAGCACGCGGGCCCGTCTGACGACGGCGCTGGCGTCTGGCTCACCAAAGACGGGAAGAAAGCGGTGGTCGACGGGTACGAGGCCACTCTTCAGCGCAGCGTCAAGGGCGCTCTGCCGGGGTTCGCCGGCCCGTGGCGCAGGCACATCCACCACAGCGCGCAGCTGCTCGGCCGCGCTATCTTGGAGCCCGACTACGACTGGGTGGGAGTGTCATGGCGCTGACGGTGATCGTGGCCTACGACGTCGCAAACAACCGCCGCCGCACGCGCCTGGCCAACTATCTGCAAGGGTGGGGCTACCGAATGCAGGAGTCCGTCTTCCAGCTGCGGTTGAGCAACGAGGAGCTCTCGGAGGTCTGCGCGCGCATCGACAAGCTCATCAGCGAGACCGACGACGTCGTCCACGTCTACCCGCTGTGCGCGGCCTGCTGCGGGCGCGCCGAGGTGTTCGGAACGGCGCCGGCGCCGGACGACGTCGGCCTGTACAGCGGGGTGTGGTGAGCTGTATTCTCAAGGCAATCGTTCGGCCCGGCCCAACCTTTGCTGGGTGGGTGCGGGCCGGATTTCCCTTTCACGGGCGATGGCTTCCGTAGGCGGTTTATAGTGGAGATTCTTGTGGGCACGGTCCGGCTCTTATGAGTGCTATGCGGCGGTAATCCTCATAGTCAGCGAGTCTGACCTTGCTTTCGGCGGCCGCGGCGGCCGCGGCCGCCGCGGGCTTTGCTGCCGTTGCGGGTGGAATTATTATTCCTACCTTCCCTTGAGCTATTAATGTCGCTTTTGTTTCCCCCTTGTCCGTTGCGATTCTTTCGATCGTTTTTCTTGGTAACTGAGATGCTTATTGGAGCAGGCCGATATGTTTCAAAATCCGGACCGGGAGAAAAGAGATCGGTTGGAGAAACACCGCGTTCTTCGTACGATCCGTCTTCGAGACGTGCACGCTTCGGATTCCCCTTTTTGTCTGTCTGGTTGTTCGCCTTGTTCTCGTCGAGGGACATGTACCGAACCTCAACGCCATCGTCGTAACCATAGGCTGCGCGCTGCATGGCTTGGACCCAGGGCTGCTCATCAAGTTTGTAATCGTCAAGAGCCGAAGAGAAGTCCGCGATGCCGGGCGACGGGCTTTCGGGCCCTGTCGGCATGCAACCGAGGCATCCATCAAGCGACTCATATCTTTCCGCGAGGTCCCCGCCTTTGTGCGCCGTCATGCTCGTGGCTCTCGCCTCGATCGCCCCTAGTCCGAACGGCTTGCCCAGGCCCATGCGCAGGTATCCGATCGGCGGCTCGATTGCAGAGGGCTGTGCCTTGTTTCCTTCGCCTTCGGCATGAGCGTGCTTGTTGCGCTCGCTCTGTGGCACGAGGTTCTCCGGCGTGAGAACCCACAGGAGGGCTGCGAGTTCCTCCTGTGCGAGGCCTGTGAAACTGATCTGGCAACGCAGTACCGAACCTGCCCGTATGAAAGAGTCAACGGCAAGAGAAACCTTGACGTTCTCTTCAGTCTCCTTTCCATTGGCAAGGACTTGCCCGCCTGCCGAGGGAAGCTCGTTCCGCCCCAAACGGCAACGGTGCACGGGGTATGCGGCGATTCCCAAGAATTGCCCGCGTGAGAAACACTCGCTGCGCGCAATCGCCTGACGGCTCGAATTTGGAGCATTTGCCTTGGCCGAGGTACTCCCGGAGGCCGCCGCGCTTCCCGGTGTTGACGCACTGCCCGATGGCGGGGCGCCCGCAGCAAACGGTGTTTTGCCCTCTTCATCCGTAATGAACCTTCGGGCTGACGACGGTTTGGGCTCTAGAAGCGGCGGCAGGGGATGGGGCTCGCCTAGAGTCTCTATGGCGCTCTCAGCGGGTTCCTGCGGGTTAGGTCTGGGTCCTAGGATCTTGATGGGGCTGAAGATTATGCGTCCTCGAAGCGCGGTTCCGAACGGTGCACTTTCGGGGTCAGTTTCTTCGGGATTGCCGCGTTCATTGTTCTCTTGAACTACGTAACCGAAAAGTCTGTCAGCTGCCGATGCGTCCTTGGACTTAGACAGAGGAAGAGCCCATTGGTCTTTGGCGAGTTCCCACGGGCTTTTCTTGTAGGTTTCCTTCGAGCGGCCGGCCCTGTAGGTCAAACGGGTTCGATGGTCGGTGCCTGTATCAGGAGACCGAGATCCGAATACCCGAAAACGTGAGGCCGTCAGGGTTTCGTAGGCTCGCGAGATCATGCCTTTGACCATCGTCGGGCTCATGAAAGGCAGTTCCTTTTGGGACACATTCTCAATGTCCGTCGCCGAATCTCCGGAACAATCGGTTGATGCTTGCCCGTACACTGCTAGATAAGTTGGAACCCGTATCGGGGACTTTCGCTTGTGATCGTTGCCGTTCTGACGATCCTCGTCTTTCCGATTTTTCTGGCTGCGCTGGTCCCGAGGAGCATCGTCTTCCTCATTATCGTCCTGACCGCCGTACACGAGCGGGGTGTGAACCGTCATCTCCACGTCGATCGAGCCCGACCATCTATCGGGTTTCAAGAGGTCGTGACCCTCGGCCACACCGTCGTGGAAGATGGTTTTGGCGAATGGGCCGACGGCGTTGCGGGCAACGGTTCTTTCGCGTTCGAGGCCGGTCTGCTCCCGCGTCAGCTGACCACGAGTACGATGCTTCTGCTTTAGGTTCCACACCTTGTTTCCGAGAGATTTCGCCTTCTTTCGAAGCAGCGGTATCCGATTGACGGCCGAATGGAACGGCTGGAAATCTTTCGGTGCATGGCCGGTAGCGCGAGAATCGTCGGTGTTTTTCTCACTCATAGTGGGTTCCCAGATCTGTCAGTCCGTCGAAATTCTCATTGGGGACGGACGGTATGTTTTGGTGTTCGGAGAAGAGCCGCAGAGGTCAGTGGGCGACAGGCCGCGGCCTTCCTGCGGTTCGCCGGTTTTGCTGTTCGTCTGGTTGTTCGCCTTGTTTTCGGCCAGGGACATATAGCGGACTTCGACGCCGTCGTCATAGCCGTAGGCCGCACGCTGCATCGCCTGGATCCATGGCAGGCGGTCGAGGTCCAAGCGGCGATCGGGAGCGACCTCGCGCATGAGCTTCTTCAAGGAGAACTTCGACGGCTTGCGCGTTTTCGCCCCGAACCCGAGGCATGCCTCCAGCGATTCGTAGGATTTTGCGAGGCTGCGCCCGCGCCAGGCTTTCAAGCCGCCTTCGGCTATGCGCACTTCCACGGCGCCCAAACCGAGCGGTTTGCCCAAGCCCATGCGCAGGAATCCGATGGGTTTGGCCGGTTTCTCACCTTCCCCCTTGCCGGCTTCGCTTTTGGCCTTCTCTTCAGCGTTCTCAGTCCGATTTCGCGCCTCCAACGGGACGAGGTTTTCCGGAGTGAGCACCCACACAAGGGACGCCAGCTCAAATTTGCTGAGATTCTCAAAGCGCAACGTGCACTTGAGCGAGCTTCCGGTTTCGATCCACGTTTTGGCGGTGATCCGAACGTCGTCATTGCCCTGCTCGAGGTCGAGCTGGGGAAGCTCGGTTGCGCTTCTGAGGAAGCCGGTTTCGTCGACTTGCGGTTTGCGGTGAACGGGGTAGGCTGCTGCGCCGAGAAGCTGACCTGGCCCGAAATATTCTTTCCGGGCAAGGAGACGCCATTCTTCCTTTTCTTCTTTGACGCTGACTTCTTGTTTTCTGTCATTTGGAGCGATGCCGGCGCTCTCATTGTCTTTTTTGATCCGACGAGTGGCCCCGCCGGAGTCGGTCAGAAAGCGCCGGGCGGAAGAGACTTTTGGTTCGAGCAGCGGCGCCAGCTTCTTCTCCTTGCGGCACACTTTCACGCCGGACGAGTCGACCTGTCCAAAGGAGACGCGCCCGCGATAGGCGACGTCGCCGCCCTTTGCGTTCTCCATTGTTTCCGGCACGACGTAGCCGAAGAGCCTGTCGGCCGGAGAGGCCTCGTCGCGATTCTTCGGGGGAGCGACCAGCTGATTCTCGGCGAGCTCCCGCGGGCTTTTTTGATACGCTCGCCGTCCGACCATCGTGGGCAGAACTTCGCATACGGCGACGCTTTTGAGCGTTTTGCCGTAGCAGTCGGGCACCTCGTCAGTGTCGAGGCGGACGAAGACGAGGTCGCCCTCCGCGAGGATCGTCGCCGGAGCGCTGTCAGCCAATGCGGGTGCGCTGCCGGTTGGCTCCGATGCGCTGTCGGCCGACGTCGGTGCCCTGTTGGCCAATGCAGGTGTTCCGTCAGTTGGCGTCAGCGCGTCGTCGGTCGGTTCGAATGCGCCGGCTGGTGCTGGTGCGTCGTCGGCCTGTGCTGAAGCGCCGTTTGCGGCTCGATTCTCGCGCTTTTGCGACGCACGATTGAGCAGATGGGGCTCGGGCCCCTTGTACTCGTCCGACGCTTTGCGATAGCTCTCGATAATCAGCCCGTAGTCGCGAATGTTCGTTTCAGTGAGCCGCAGAACCGTTCCCGAGATGTCTTTCTTCAAGGAGTCGATCTTGAAGAAGAACCTCTCGCACTTCTTGTTCTCGAACAGGTCGCTTGCAAACTTGCCTTCGGGTGCTGTGCGGCAGGCGTACCCCTCAACCTCAATGGGTCTGGCACTCCGATAGCCCTTTCGCGTAACACGGAAGAACTCTTCGAGTTTGCCGGTGTCCTCGCGCCGCACATGCGTAACCACGGGCGTGCCGTCTTTGAGGCGAGTCAAACCGACACGAACCGGATCCCCGTGGGGAGTTAGCGAACGAAACCTCTTGAGTACTTGCTCTGCAGGCGGAAGCAGTCCGGCTCCGGGCACTCGCGGACGCTGAGGCGCTTTCGCGTTCGGGGCAGGCTGCGTGTGGCCTTCGCGAACGACCTCGATGCCACGGACGTGCAGGGAGTCGACCAGAAGCGCCATCTCGTTCTTTTCGCCTTTCCCGTTGAGGATTTCGACGGCGAGGTCGCCGGCCTCGTCGCGGCAGACCCTCGCGGGAAAGAGCCGATTCGCCTGCGACGGGTCCACCCGATAGGTGAGTGGGGCGCGGTGCTCGCCGAACACTCGGAAGCGGGATGCTGTCAGGGTTTCGTATGCGCGCGAGACCATTCCTTTGACCATCGTCGGGCTGATGAACGGCCGCCCTGAGACGTCCATCGGCACTTCGATGACGTTCCTCGAGCCGGGAATCTTCTTTAGGCCCTCGGATTCCTCCACTCTGCGGCCTTCGGCGTCTTCCTTATACTGGTCTCCGAAAACAAGCGGGGTACGGACCGTCATCTCGAGGTCGATCGTCCCCGACCACCCCTCGTTCGCCAGTCGGTCATGGCCAGGAGCCTTGCCGTCGTTGAAGATGTCTTTTGGCAGCATTCCCTTGGCGACGAGGTTATGCACACTTTGGCGAGGGACAGGAATCCGATTGACCGCTGAATGGAATGTGCCCATGTCAGTTTTCCCTCCCTGTTGCCGCGAGTCGCTGTGCGGCGGCCGGCGTTCCGATCATTTTTCTGCGCACTTTCTTACGCCCACCTTCCGGTCATGAACTCGTCGACGAACACCGTGTTGCCGAACTTCGGCTCCTCTTTGCTGAACTCCGGCTCTTCATCGCCGAACTTTGACTCCTCGACAAAGACTTCTATGCTGCGCATGATGTCGGTTTCGTCGAGCTCTTTCTTGCCGGAGATGTCCGCGCCATGTTGAAGGTACTCGTTCACTCGGTACCAGCACCCTTGGCGGAGCTTTTTCGCCCCGTTGTCTTTGTTCGTTCCGTCATCTTCCGCTTTTTCACGCACGGTTGGGTCGTGATCCTCGCCTTCTCGAAGCCGTTCGACGGCGATCTCCGCGCAGCCGCTCCCATTGAGCCAACGGATCTCGCGGGCGAGGACCCCGTTCGAATCGCGCCTATTGGCGCTCTTGCTCGAATCGGAATTGCTTGCTGTTTTGCTCGAATTGGAGTCATTTGCTGTTTCATCCGATTCGCGTTTGCTCGCAGATCCACTCGATTGGGTGTCATTCGGCACTTCACCCGACTGGGGGCATTCCGAGGAGCTTCCTGGGGCAATCACCTGCCACAGGCGGAGTTCGTACACAGTGTTGAGGGGGACGCGTTCATGCGACGAATCGACGAGCGGCGATGGGACGTTCCCGACGGCGGGGGCCGGGTCGCCGTCGTCGGAAGCGGTGATGCAACCATCAGAAATGGTGCCAGACTCAGAGGACCGGGTGGCCTCACGGGAATCCAAATCGTCGATCCGGACGATCGCCTTCGCGCCCGATGTCGTGTAGGCGATCCCTTGGAAAATCCGGGATTGGAAATTCTGGGATGGACTTTCAGATTCGCCGTCCTGCCCGGAGGCCTCCTGCACAGATGCGAGCTGCTGTGTCAGTTCCGTTGCGACTGCTCGCGCGCGCTCCAATGCGGCGCTTAGCGTTGCGTTCGGGATGAAGACGCGATGCCACTTTGCGTCACAAAGCGGGGTGAAAAGGTCTTTCGTGTCAGCGGACCCCGCGTTCTTGTGCGACCTGCCGCTGTTCGGTTGTGTTGTGGGGTTGTTCTGACTCATCGTTATGCCTTCTTGTCTTTCTCGTTAAGAAAGTCCGTCCAATTGAGGTCCAAACCCTCAGCTGCGCCTTCTTGGAGCTTCTTGTTGACTCCTCGGAGCTGGGCGAGAAGTTTCTCCGCCATGGATTCACCGTCGTCGTCGCGAATGTCCCACTCTTGTGCAGGCGGAGGCAGGATGTCTTCAGGTCCTTTTATGGTTAAGCGGTTGACCTTCACTTCGCCCATTCCGCGGGTTCCGCGGCTGCCCAGCGGGAGCGTCCCGGTTGCGAGCTCCGCGAGGGTCAAGCCCAGCAGGCAGATTGCGGCTCGTCGGCGGTCGAGGTCTATTTGATCGCGTCGGTCGTTTGCGTTGGGAGTGCCCTGCGATCCGCTGTCGGTTTGAGGATCGCTGTCGTGTTGAGGACCGCCTTTAACTTGCGATTCGGCGTCGGTTTTCACCCCGGTGTCGGCTTTCGGACCGCGATCGCCTTTTAATCCACCGTCGTCTTTCGGTTCGGCGTTGGCTTTCGGCCCGGTGTCGGCTTGAGGCCAATCGTCACTTTGCGAAAGTCCGACAATTCGGTCGAGGTCGACCTCAATATGAAGTGGCTCCCAATCTGGGAGTGGATACTCCTCGAAGTAGAGAGCCTTGTCGGCTACTCCGCCCGTCCATCGATCGCCGGCGTTGTGGGCGACGAGGCGCAATTGCTCGTCGGCTTTGCCTGGCTTGGAAAGCGTGTCGAGGACGGTCACCGCCCCGCGCCGCTCCGTCGTTCCAAACAACGCGCGGACAAGCGTTGGGTCGTTGGCGAGCTGGTCGTGGACGGGCACATTGGACCAATCCGGCGTCTCATCCTCCCGCTTCCGATAGAGAATCGTCCGAGCGATCCTTGAAGCACGTGCGCGAAGCGCGCCCCGGACCGAGCTTCCGGGCAGTACAAGAGGGGCCTTCGGCTCGCCGTCGGCTGTTTTATATGCCCGCAATGGGCGCGCCGTGTTCCTGGAGCCCTTTTGCCCATCGGTATTCTCGGCTTCGCCCGCTTTCGACGACTCGTCACCTTTCCGGGGCTTTTCACCTTTCTGGGATTTGTCAGCTGCCGATGGCTTTGTGGCACCCTTTTGGGTGTTGGGGCTCTTCTCGCTGCTTCGAGCGTTTTGAGGCACCGCGTCTGAGCTCTTTCGATTCGCCTCTGAGCCCTTTTGATTCTCGCTCCCCTTGTTGGTTTCAGTTGCGGAATCCTCGTTATTTCCTTCCTTTTCGGCTTGATTCTCTTCGTCGGTTTCGGCGACGAGAATTCCGGTTGGGCTTTCCCATTCGATGTCGATCGTGATTCGGTTGCCGGTACGGAGCGTTGCCGGTTTGAGGCAGTCGGTCACACTAGCGGGCTTCCCTTTCAGCCAGGCTTTGAGGCCTTCGACGTCGTCAAGGCGTGCCTTCGTGAGGGAGCAGCGAAGTTTGGGCTTGCCGTCCTTAATTTCCTCGTCGATCTTCACACGCCCCCAGCCCGCGCCCTTGCGCTTTCCGAAGGCGAAGCGGCCCGAGTTGAGGAGGCCGAGAATCACGGCGAACAACTGCTCGACGTCTGCCTCGAGCTCTTCGATCGTGGGCTTATCTTCTTTCGCGAACCGGCAAGGGTCGACTTCGGCGGTGATTCCCAAATGAAGCTTCTGGCCTTCGGGTGCCACTTCGTGGAAGAAGAGCGCGCCATCGCCCGCTGACCCCCAGTAACGATCGATGGCGATGCCCGGGCGGCGCACGAACGAATCGGCCTTCTTGACGGGTTCGTCCGCCTTCATGACGCCTTTGAGAGACACCGTTTCGAAAGTCAATGCCGACGCCCAGCCGGAAGGCGCGTCATCTTCGCCCCTTACTTCTTCGTTATCCTGTTCTTTATCCTGCGGGCCCTTTCCCCACAGAGCCTGCAACCGTTGGGGATTTCGGATTTCAGGACACGTGACAAGTTTGCGGTCGAGGGCCTCGAAGAATGCGGCCCGCAGTGCGCCCTTGACCGAACGCCCCGTCAGCACGGGCGTTCCGCTGGCGTTGCGCGCGAATTGTTGCGGAACGGCCTTTCGTTCATCGTTGCCGATCGCTTTTGGCCTTCTGTCGACTTCCTCCTCCGGCCCGCCGGAGTGAATGGGCGACGTCGTCACCAAAACGACGTCGAGCCTGTATCGCGTAAGACTCATCGGTTCTTCTCCTTGGCGGTTTCTTTGGATGGCGACGCCGGATTTTCTTTGGATGGCGACACCGGATTCAGATTGAGTGGCGTCGTCACGCTGGCGTTGAGCCGTGCTGTCGAGGTGGCGCTGTGCGACGTCGGATTGGCGCTGGTTAGTGTTGTTGGGTTGGCGACGTGCGACGTCGCCAGATTGTGGCCGATTTGCATTCTCAGATTGGCGACGTGTGACGTCGCCAAATTCGTGATAGATCGCTGGTGAGTTAAGGTTATAGATTTCATTTTTCGTCCGAAAGAAAGTCGTTGCTGTGCAGGAGCTTGACGTGGAACCCCTTGCCGTCGTTGTCTCTGATGCTCAGCAGGGGATCGCCGACGACGAACCTGCCAAATCCCTGAGCACGTAATTCGCCGATGCCCACGGTTTCCAGCTCGCGCAATGCTGCGAGGGCTTTTCGCCGCTGTTCGGCGTTGTCTCCGAGGCAGACCTTGAGGACCGAGCCGGCCTGGACGGCAAGGCGGGTCGCGCGAGGCTGTCCCTCGGCGGCCGACCAAGAATCGACCCGGCGGTATCTCAATCCCGCTCGATACCGATGGTCGCCTTCGCAGCCGCTGGCGTCTTGCTTGGGCAGTGTGCCGTCGTCGCATTTGGAGGACGATGTGCCGTCGTCGCGCTTGGAGGAGGATGTACCGGCGTCTTGCTTCGGCGGTGTTATGCCGTTGCTGGCGTCTTGCTTGGACGCTGCGGTGCCGTCTTTTCTTGTCTTTTCTGGAGAGAAGGGTTCGATGCGCACATCCGCGCTGTTGAAGGCGTCGGAGCGATTGAACGCATCGATGATGTCGGTTGAGCTGCCTGCCGCGCCGAGCGACGGCGAGCGCAGGAGAAGGTCGGAGGTGAACCAGATGGTTGTGGCGCCTTCGCTGTCCCATCCATCGGTGTTGCCCGTGTTTGCATTGTCGTCCGAGTTTGCGTGGACGTGGGCATCTGTGACTGCGTCGTTCCCCGAAGCCGCGTTGCCGCCTGCGGGTGCGTCGTTGCCGCCTACATCTGCGCCACCGCCATCACGCGCGGCTGCGCCGTCGGATGCGTATTTCTCCGTCGTTTTGCACTCGGCGAGGCCGAACGTTCCGGCGAGTCTGCGCGATCCGAGGCGGGCCTGTCCGCGCAGGATCTCGGGCAGCATCTCGCCGAGAGTGCGTTGGCTGACCTGCTGTGTCTCGTTTTGCTGCGCTCCTGGCCGGTGTTCGTACAGATTATTGGCGGCCGCTTTCTTGGTGACCGTTGGCCGGTGCTTATACAGGCTCTCGGTGATCGTGACCTCGGATTGCAATGTGAGGCCCGCCGCGAGCGCCCGCACCAGGAAGAGCTGGCCGTCTTTCGCGGTTCCCCGAACGGCGTCGTGCGCGGTGGACTGGCGTCCGATCACCGGAGGCGCGCCCGTGCCGTACCTCGGCTTGCCGGATTCGCCGTCCCCGAAGTCGAAGATATAGCCCGACCGGACCGGAACGTGCACATCCTTCGGTTCCTTCGAGACGAGGCGGTTCCACAGTTCCCGCGTTGACTGGTCGGGGCGGCCGTCGGACTTGCTGGGGACGACCTTCGGATAGGAGAAGACCATGGGGACGGGCCTCCCGCGGACCCCTGCGACGCACGCCGTCGCGTCCGAAACGAACAGTTCGCCGTTGACCACTGCATTGCGAATTGTCTCGTCCGCAGGGAATTTGGCGCGCAGGCGGGAATGCACCCACGCCAACACCACAGTTCCACGCAGGAAATCGAGCGAGCGCACCTCATTGGACATCGGTACCTCGTAGGAGACCACCGGCGTTTTCAGCTCGATGTTCAAATCAAACGAGCGGTACGACGGCGAATCGGCCCGGCCGTCCGCTTGACGGCCATCCGCTTGCTCCTTCGACTCGGCCTGCCCTTGCTGATCGGCTTGCTTGGACGGATCCGTATCCTCCGCGCTCGCGATGCAAGGAGGTTTGCCCGGTGCGCCGACCTGAACTGGGGCAGGTGCCTCGGTGAGGCTATCGAGTTTCTCCTGAAGCCACTCTTTACATGACTCTTTACATGCGGCGTGGGCGGCTTTGGCTTGTTTTTCAACGGGACTGAGAGGCCGGCCTGCGCCCTCGTCGCAGCACGCAGAATCGCCCTCGCCGGAGTCCGCCGAGCCGCCGCTTTTGTTTCCGGCTGCGTGCCTACCCTCGTTCGGGAAGTCGCCGACGGTGATCTCGCATCGCCCGTCGCCGTTCGTCTTCTCGGATCCGATCGCGGGCACGAGCGCCCCGGCCAGAGCCAGCACAAACTTTGCGTCATCAATCGGTTTGGGGGCAGTCTGATTGGCGGTCTTGTCTTGATTTTCGTTCCAGATCTCTGGATCGACGAAGTCCACGCGGCCCTTGAGCACGCAGGCCGGGGCCCGCTCGATGATTCGGAAATGATCGGGCTTTGCGGTGCCTGTTTCCTCGTCGATTGAGACGCTCACGACCTCAGTTATTTTGCCAATGCTTTCGTCCTCAGGGCCGCCGGTATTCCCGTCCGGTTTCCCGTCGCCGGGAACCTTCGCGTCCGCCTCGCCGTCTTTGGTCGCTTTCGCTTCTTCGCAGATGCGCGCATCGGAGAAGATGATCGCTCGCGGGACGGTCTGATCGGCAGATGCGTTCGGGTTGTCGCTTTGGCCTGCCGAATCGCTGGGATCACAATCCTCGTCGGTATCTCCGAAGTTCGGCGCGCCTCCGAAAAGCGAACCGATGAAATCGTGCCACTTTCCCTTTCGTCCGCCGTCAAGAGCTCGGGCCACGATGAGCGCCTGCTCGCGAATTACTCCGGTGACGGCGGTTCCTCGCACCACGGGCTGGTTGTTTTCGTCAACTTCGACAACGGAATTAGCGCCGCCCGCATAGCCGACGCCGGTGCCCACGCCCCAGTCGGACGTGAATCTGATCGTCACGGGGATGCTGTTCATTTCCTTGCCTCCTGGGGAGCGGCCGCGGGGCCGTTTCCGCTCGTCGAATCGCTGTTTCCTTGGCCTGCCTTGCCTGTGTGGCCGGTGACGCCCTCTTGAACTGCGTCGCTTTGATGGTGTTGGTCTGTCGCGCTCTTCTGGCCCGCTGCGCCTTTTTGGCCCGTTTCTTTTCTTGTCAGTTCTTCCAGATAGCTTTGCGGGAGCAGATCGGCCAATTCGATCAGATCGAAAAGATCATTTGGCGTCAATTGTTTCCAGTTAGGTGCGTCTTGTTCCTTCTGACTAGGTGCGCCTCGACCTGAATTCTTCGCCCCCGCGTTGTTTTGAGGTGAATCACCGGAAGCTTGGGTCGCATTTGGTTTCTGCTCCTCTCTACTTTTACGGGTTTTGCGGGCAGACTCCAAGCTCTCGAGGGCCGCGTTCCATTCGTCGACAATTTTCTTGGCCACGGAACTCGGATTATTCCAGTCGAGCTTCTGCTTGCCGCCTGACTCGCGGTTGTTCGGTTCGTTGATGCTCGATTCGCTCTGGCCGATTGATGTTTTGAATATTTCCCTTGTGAGGCGTGAGATTTCTTCTCCCATGCCGTGTTTGGCGGCGTCGGACTGGATCTTTCTGATCCTCGTGGCCCGCGTCATCGGGAAACGAAGTTCCTCATTTGGTGAGCTCTTTAGGCCTGTTCTTGGAGAGCCTTGCGAGTCTTCGTTTGGCAATCCCGTTTCTTCGTTTGGCGATCCTGTTGGGTTTTTGTCAGATTTTTGACTTTGCGGCAGCCCAATGAAAAGCCTGGTGTACTTGCACATATCTGTCCATGTGGGGTGTCCATGTGGGCTTTCCATGATTTCCTTGGCGACGGAGCGGTCTTCTTTCGCCTTAACGTCAAGGTCGACGTCGGATACCCCAAGGTCGACGTCGGACATCACCTTGAACGGCCGCCGCGTGAAGGACTCATAGGAGCGCAACAACTCGTCGGGATCTAAAACGGTTGAATCGAACAGCACGTGAAAGTTCAGAGTGGAGCATTCTTCTCCTTTGACCTTGCCGAGGGCTTTTGCGCTTTTGATGAGCCTTTCCGCAAGGTCGTAGGCGATGTGGAAGGGGAACTTCCTGGGGACGATTGCGACGCCCGCCGCGGCCGTCATTGGACCTCCTTGCTTTTCACTCGCGTTTTCCGTATTCTTGCTTTCTCTTTCCGCGTTTTCGCCCGCGCTTTCAGCGTTTTCATCCTCACTGCCGCTTTTGGCACATCCGCCTATGCCCTGCCTGCTTTTGGGGCCCAGATACTTGAGCAGTGCATCTTTACCGGTCTCCTCTTCGAATGCGGTGAGGAACTTTTCCGTGAAAGGCAACGCGTAAGTCGCATCGGTGATGACGGTGGCGTCGTCTCCGCCGAGGATCACCGGCACGACGGGGATCGCTGCGATGTCAGGGCGTTTTTCGTCTTTTGCCTTCCCGTGAGCCTCTGCTTCCTTTTCAGATTCTTTCTCGGCGAGAAAAGCGACTTCCAACCAGGCAGTGAGGAATGACTTCTGCATCGCGTCCTTGAGGCGTCTGTTGATCTCGAGAAGGAAGCAACGAACAGCGTCCGACGGAGCGTCCTCTTCTGTAGCTGTCGAGTAATCTTTCGCGCCGCGTACTTCCTCTTCAAAATCAGGTCTCGGAATGCGCTTGAGCGCGCTTACGAGGTCGCGCATAATCCCGCCGACGCCGTTGCCGTCGATATGGATCACAGCCACCTTCGAAAGGCGTTCGTCCTCAATGCGATCCCTGCCGTCAGCAGCCTCAGAGCTAATCGACTGTTCAAGCATTTTCTCTAGCATCGTCGGGTCGCGGACAAGAAGATCTTCGCGTTCCAGCAGATCTGGGTGTTCTCTAGCGAAACTCATGAACTGGTTGCGTGCGTCGTTGGCCCGATATCGGCAAACTCTGCTTGAAAGCGAGAGAGCGGTTTCCCTGTCGTCCTTCGCCTCGTCGCAGACGCCCAATCGCGACGACGCCGGAAGCGCCGAGTCTCGTCCGCGCTGAAGGAAAGGCATCTGCGAGAATCTTGCCTGCGCGGGAGGCCGATTGAGTGCGTACTCGGCGGCCTTCCTGTGCACTTCCTTGAGGTCGCGATTGCTGATGCGGGGACGCTTGACTTCGTTGCCGGGATCGCACATATCGACGAAGACCCCGGAAACGTCCAAGCCGGGTGCGGCAGAAAAGGCTTTGCGGGTGACTTGGCCGATCAGCTTGCGCGCATAGTCTTCGGTCGCGGCGGTCAGGATGACCTTACCGGACGACTGCGAGACCCAGCCGAACTTGTCGATGCCGAGACACTTGGCCGCTTGCTCGGTCCAGTCGGCAAGCTGTGTGATGAGGTAGGAGGCCCCTACGTTTTCGCGCAAACGCGGGGAAGAGAAGACAAACCGCTGATTTCCGTTGGTCTCCAGCATGATGAGTTTCATTCAAGCCCTCCTTTGGGCTACTGAGGTGTACACGAGAAGCCTAGTACTTTTCGGCCGAGTTTTCACGACTTTTTCTTCGGAAGATGTTGGAATAGTATGGACGCTTCCGGGGCGGTAAGGCTAGGCTTGCTCCGGGGGCCGATTGTGGCCCCGTTCACTCAAGGAGGAGGCAGCGATGACGCTCATCATTCACGCAGTAGGCGACGGCGATCTGGGAAGTGACATCCTAGGGCTCAAAAAAGGACAAAAAAACGACAAAAGGAAAAAACATCAAGAGCAACTCGAATCGCTGATTAAAAAAGCAAACTCTGGCGGCGTCGACAATCTCATCGGAGCCCTCTTTGAAAACGAGTACCCAGATTCTCCTTCTCAAGAATCTACGAGATTTACGCGCTCTCCGATCGCATTGGAACTGAAAGCCCTTCACGAAAAGAGAGAGGCAAAGTGCGTTAAATTCATCCTGGTGGCTACGGAGATGGGCGACGAAAACACTGACACCGCAAAAACGGCCAAGCTGGTAAAAAAGGCATTGGAAAACAAGAAAGTTAAGGATTATGTTGAAAGAAAGTATGGGATAACTGTTGATGAGGTAATTGTAGAAATTGGGGATCTTCGAGAGCGAAAGAGCTTGAATATCCTTAGGGGCCGTCTTGAATGTGAGTTCAAAGCCGGCAATTCGTCAGGACGGGCGCTGGTAAATGCTTTTTCAGGTTCCACGATGGTGGTTTGCGCGCTAATGGGCTTGGTGGATCAAATAGGCTTCGATTGGGAGATTGCTACTCCTTCCTTATCGGAATCTGGAGAGTTTGCTGTTGATCTTCGGAATTTTCAGCTGGATGAATCCGGTGTCTTCTCCGGTGTCTTCTATTGGCTGCGGTCGCTCGGTTACCTGGAACAGGCAAAGGGGTGGGCCGAGACGGAAGGTCCGGAAGAACTGATCGACGTTGAGTGCGGAGAAGACTCTGAGCACAACAAGTTTCTCGACAGCTTAGAAATTTTGAAGAGCAAGCAAAATGAGGTGACTTCGCAGGAGTTGGCTGTCGGTGCGGCTATCAGCATGCTCAGGGGCGACAACGGTGCGGGCTTGCTGCTGAGAGCTTGGTTGGAGAAGGCGTACGAAGAGGAGTTGGAAGAAGAGAACAGTAAACTTCCGGAAGGACGCAAGTACGTATCGGTTTTTCGTGAAGGGCGTGAGTTAGGGCCTATTCTAGGTAAGGCGGGAAAGCGCCAAACGGAGGGAAAAGCTTCGAATTCGGACGAGTGGCTGTTGGAGCACGAGTGGATGAATGATGCGGGAAAAGCCGCTGTCCACGATGCCGCCGCGCCAACGATCAGCCAGATTGCTTCCATGCGAAAAGAGTCAGAGCTGAGCACCGCAGTTCCAGAATGGATGCCATGGCCGTTCCAGAGGCCGATCCTCTTCATATTTGCGATGGGAACGGCATGTCAACACCCGACGATTCCCGAGAGAATATTGCGAGAGCCGTTGAAGAACAGATCGGCTAAAGAAGGACAGTCACCCGGGGAGCGGATACTGATGAGGCTTCGTCGGGCTTACCCGGGGGCTCTATTGTCGGATTCCCCCGGTTTACCTGTTGAGTTCCTTATTCTGCACTCCTCTGAT
>ERZ773059.674-NODE-674-length-18031-cov-16.510013_pt1 | contig 18031 bp, 15 predicted proteins | sample MGYA00580514_ERZ773059 | MGnify/ENA primary metagenome ERZ773059 (study PRJEB29015, sample SAMEA2737981) | human oral metagenome | biome: human oral; feature: human-associated habitat; material: dental | place: China | collected 2056 ...
CGGCGCCGAGCCGGGAGCGCTCCGGCTCGGCGCCGTGCCCGCCGTCGTCGGCCGGCGCGGATCCTCCCTCGATGAGGGCCTCACGCGGACCTCACCCGTCGGCATGGGCGTGCGAGCGGCCCGGGATGAGGGCGGGATCCCCCACCCTCTCGTACTCCGTGACGAGCTTCTTCTGGAGCCTGCCGGCGATCATGGTGTCCGGGGCGTAGAAGCTCGACTCCTGGTACGGGTCCTCCGAGGTCGTCGTGTCGCCGGTGCGGATCGTCCGGATCACGCGCACGAGGGCGCAGACCATGACGAAGGCGACCAGGACGAGGAAGACGATCGACAGCGTCCCCTGGATCATGGTGTTGCGGACGATCGCCCGCTGGGTGTCGATGGCCGTCGGGTCGGTGAGCGTGTCCAGCTTGGCCAGGGCCTCGCGGTGCTGCTGGAAGTAGCCCACCTGCGAGTCGTGGGAGAAGATCTTCTGCCAGGACGCCACGAAGGTGACGGCCGTGTCGAAGGCCAGCGGGATCAGGGGGATCCACACCCACTTCGTGTAGCCCTTGCGCACCACCATGACGGTGACCACCAGCAGGGCCACCGCGGCGATGAGCTGGTTGGCGATGCCGAACAAAGGGTAGAGGGTCTTGATTCCGCCCCGCGGGTCGGTCACGCCCATGAGCAGCAGAGAGCCCCAGGCGGCGACGACGACGGCGGTGGTGGCCCAGGCGCCCACGTGCCAGGACGGGTCCTTGAAGCGCGGGAAGGCGTTGCCCAGGGCGTCGGAGAGCTGGAAGCGGGCCACGCGGGTCACGGCGTCGACGGCGGAGAGGATGAACAGCGCCTCGAACATGATGGCGAAGTGGTACCAGAAGCCCATCATGGTCCGTCCGCCGCCGATCTGGTGCAGGATATGGGCCATACCCACCGACAGGGTGGGGGCGCCGCCGGTGCGCGCGACCACGTTGGGCTCGCCGACGTCGCTGGCGAGCTGCTTGAGGGCCTCGGCACCCGAGTAGGTCGTCGGGGTGCCGTTCTCGTCCCAGGAGTCCCACTGCGGGTTCATCTTGCTGCCGTGGGCATCGGTCACGCCCAGGTTCTCCACGGCCACCGCGGCCAGGTCCTCGCAGTGGTACTCGGGGTCATTGGCGGGATCGCAGGGCGTGGAGGCCACGACGTCGGGGCCGGCGAGCCTGCCCAGCGTATCCGTCGAGGTGTTCATGGCGAAGTAGATCCCCGGGCTCAGGGAGACGGCGGCGGCCAGGGCCATGATGGCCACGAAGGACTCCATGAGCATGCCCGCGTAGCCGATCATGCGGGTCTGGGACTCCTTCTGGATCATCTTGGGGCTCGTGCCCGAGGAGACCATGGCGTGCATGCCGGACAGGGCGCCGCAGGCGATGGTGATGAACAGGAAGGGGAAGAGCTTGCCGGCGAAGACCGGGCCGTCGGTGTTGGTGGCGAACTCGGTGACGGCCGCCATCTCGACGACGGGGCGCACGATCAGGATGCCGGCGGCCAGGACGACGATGGTGCCGACCTTCATGAAGGTGGACAGGTAGTCGCGCGGGGTCAGCAGCACCCACACGGGCAGGACGGCGGCGAGGAAGCCGTAGACGATCATGGCCCACACCAGCGCGGTGGGAGACAGGTGGAGGTACTGGCCGAATGAGGACTCGGCGACCCAGCGGCCGCCGATGATGACGCCGATCAGGACGGCGAAGCCGACGATCGAGACCTGGGTGATCCTGCCGGGCTGGACGAAGCGCAGCCACAGGCCCATGCACACGGCGATCGGGATGGTGCAGCCCACGGAGAACACGCCCCAGGGGGAGGCGGCCAGGGCGTTGACGCAGACCATGGCCAGCACGGCCAGGACGATCATGAGCATGACGAAGACGACGACGGTGGCGACGATGCCCCCGACCCTGCCGATCTCGTCGGTGGCCATCTGGCCGAGCGAGCGGCCGCCGCGGCGCATGGAGAAGAACAGGACGAGCATGTCCTGAACGGCTCCGGCCACGACCACGCCGATAATGATCCACAGGGTGCCGGGCAGGTAGCCCATCTGGGCGGCGAGCACGGGACCCACGAGCGGGCCGGCGCCGGCGATGGCCGCGAAGTGGTGGCCGTAGAGGACGACGCGGTGGGTGGGGTCGAAGTCCCGGCCGTTGTTGATGCGCTCGGCCGGGGTGGCGTTGGAGTCGTCGGGCCGCATGATCGTGCGCTGGATGTAGAGCCCGTAGAAGCGGTAGCCGATGGCGTAGGTGCAGATCGCGGTCACCACGAACCAGATGGTGTTGACGCTCTCGCCGCGGACGACGGCCAGCATCCACCAGCCCAGCACGCCCAGGACCGTGACGACGGCCCAGATGGCGATGCTCTTGGGCGTCCACTTGTGGTGGGGCCTGATGCCGACGGGAACGCTGTCCTTGTTGCGAATGATGAGGCGCTCCTCCTCAGGCGTGTACGAGGGGAGCTCTGTCTGTTCTTGGGTGTCCATGGAAGGGTCACTTCTCATCGCTGAGTGTGGGGACGCACGGCGCGACCCGCCGTGCCGCTCTCCAGCGTAGAGCGCCGGATGTCACAGCACCAGACTCGAGAACCCTGGACGACGGCGGGGGACGGGATGGGCGAGTGGGCGCCGGCGCCGAGTGCTGCCCGTTCCGCCCCTCGGGGTGGGGGGCCGGTCTCAGGCGGAGGCGCCGTCGTCGGGGCGCCGTGCCGCTGAGGCGGAGGCCGGGGTGATGACGGGCAGCACCGACCAGGGGAAGTTGATCCACCTGTCGGTGGTGCGCCACCAGTAGTCCGGCTCGACGATGGAGCGCGGCTTGCGGTAGATGACGGCGCTGCGGGCGTCGACGCTCACGGTCCGCCCGCCCAGGTCCAGGCCCTGATGGCGGAGCATCTCCATGACCACCCGGAGGGTCTTGCCGGAGTCGGCGACGTCGTCGACGACGAGGACCCTCTTGCCGGGCAGCCCGGAGGCGTCCATGAGCGGGGGCAGGATGATGGGCTCCTCGAGGGTCCGGCCGACGTCGGTGTAGAACTCGACGTTGATGGCGCCCATGGCCTTGACCCCGATGGCGTACCCGATGGCGCCGGCGGGGATGAGGCCGCCGCGGGCGATGGCGATGATGAGGTCGGGCATCCAGCCGGAGGCGACGATCTGGGCGGACAGCTCGCGCTCGGCGGCGCCGAAGAGGTCCCAGGTGAGGTTCTCCCGGTCCGGATCGGCCGCCCGGGCCGCACCGTCGTCGAAGGCGGGGCGGGCGGTGGTCGGGGTGCCGGGGATCTCGTGCGCGTCGCTCACCGCCTCATTGTAGTGGGCCTTGTACCTGGGCGTGCCGTGGCCCGCACCCGGGGATTGTCGTGGCCTGCGGGATGTGGAGCCGGCGTCGTGGAGATCGGTTCGGCCTGGAGCGGTGAATGCTTTACGGGTGACGAAGATAACGATACGATCACGGCGCGTTGTTCCTGCCCCAGTGCTCACCGCCTGGATCCCTGCAGAAAGGCTGTCATGCGCCTCTCACGCCCCTCTCGACGCCGACCGTCTCGGCTGTGGCGCCGCCGTCTCGGCGTCGTCCTGATCCTGCCCCTGATTCTGACCACCGTTCTTCTCGCACCGGCGCGTGCCGTCGACACCCCCTCCGAGCCCGTGGGCGATATCGACGCCACGGGGACCTACGCCTCGGGCGGCCCGGGCTGTCACGGCACGGACGACGTCAGCGACTGCCTGACCTGGAATATCGAGGCCCACTACAACCTCGCCATAGGCGAGAGCACCACGATCGCCATCGAGGCCGACTCCCAGCCCGGCCAGTGGACCTGGGACTGCCCCTCCGGGGACCGCGTGGCGGGCACCGCCACGTACTTCTATCACGATCCCGACGAGAACGGGCCCCTCCTGCATCTCGACAGCTCCGGACTGGGTCTGAACGACCAGATACTCGACGGACGGGGCCGCAGCGCGGGGTCGGTCACCGGCATCACGTGCGCTCCGGAGCACCTGAGCATGACCTACGAGCCCACTTTCCCCGACCTGGCCTCCTACGTCGACCTGAGCGTGGGGGCGAGGGCCGTGGCTCCCGGCACCGGTGAGCGCGACTACACCTTCGCTCCGACGGTCACCTCCTCCCAGGACGGGGTGCCGAGGAGTCTGACGGCCACTGCGAAGAAGCCGGATGCCGGCGCTGTCCACGCGACCGTCACCGCCGGCCCCCAGACCGCGGCAGGGGCGTCGAAGGATGCAGGGCGCTACACCGTCGCGGTGAGGAACGACTCGACGAGTGCGCTGAGCGACTTCACCATCGCGACCTCTCGGAAACGGGGACTGCCGTCGTTCACCGGGCTCAGCTGCGACCTGACCGCCTACGACGGCGAGGTCGTCACCGCCGAGGGTCCGGCCGAGTCCCTGAGCGTGTCCAGCGGCGGGGCCTCGGTGCCCGGCGGCCAGGAGGTCATCTGCCAGGTGGACGCGACCGGGATCAGCGGCGCCAACACTCTGGGGGCGAGCGTGACTGCTGCGGGCCAGACCTTCGAGGGCTACTACGATGACAACCGCCCGGACGGTGAGGTCACGGTTCAGAACAAGGCCGACAGCGTGCAGGTCCAGCCGTCGGATGACAAGGTTGGCTCCACTTACGTCCGTGTCGACTACGAGGTGGCCTTCCGCAACAGGACCAACGTCAACGGCGAGACCTCACCCGTGGTCCTCAGGCCCCACGTCCCGGCCGGCCTTACGCTGGAGTACGTCTCCTCGGATACTGGCTGGCCGATCAGCGGCCGGGTGAGCCCCCAGGCGGACGGCACTATTCCCGTGTCCGAGGCGAAGATGATGAGCGCTCACACCATGACGCCCCTGCAGTTCTCCGCCTACTACGCGGTGGACGCCGGCGCCGTGACCGAGGATGGCTGGGGCGCACTGGGCGCCTGCGTCCCCGGTGACCCCTCGACGGGCCTGACCACCCAGGTCGACGTCGTCGGGAACGACGCCGGCGTCGGGGCGGGCACCTACTCGACCTGCACGGCCGTGGTGCGCCCGCAGTGACGGAGGCGATGGCCGGCCGGCGTCGTCGGGGACCGTCCATGTCATGAACGCCCGCAGTGCTGACGCCCCGGAGCCGCCGCGGGCACCCGCGCCCCGGCGGCTCCTGGCCCTGAGTGCCACGGCCTTCCTGCGCGAGCACTACCGCGAGCCGATCACGATTCACGACCTGGCCGACCACCTCTCCTACAGTCCCTCCCACCTCACGCGCTCCTTCACCGCGCAGGTGGGGGCCTCGCCGATTCGCTACCTGTCCTCCTGGCGTCTGCACGAGGCCAAGCGCCTGCTCATCGGCGAGGGACTGGATGTGGCGGAGGCCTGCTACGAGGTCGGCTACACCTCGGTGGGCACCTTCTCGCGGCGTTTCGTCCGGGACGTCGGGCTGCCGCCCGCGGCCCTGCGGAGGTCGGCGCATTGGCTGGCCGAGGTCAGCCTTCCTCCGGTGAGCCTGCTGGCGCCGGATGCGACCCGGGCGTTGGTGTGCGTCGTCGTGCCTCCGGCGCTGCGGGCGCGGCTCGGCGAGGCGCCCTACCAGTGGGTCGGCACCTTCCCGACGCCGGTGCCCTGCGGTCCCCCGGTCACGGGCGCCCTGCGCCGGGGCGTGGTGGAGGTGCGTCTGCCGGTGGTCGCCGGTGCGCCCTGGCTGCTGGTCACGCTGACTCCCGGAGGGGCCGACGTCGCCGAGCAGCTCGCGCCGCAGGCCCCTCTGGTCGCCCGGCCGCACCGCCTGCGCGCGGATGTCGGGCGGGAGGAACGGGAGGAAGTGGTCACCGTGGAGGTCGGTCCGGCCCTTCCCTGGGACCATCCGATGCTGGTGGCTCTCCCGGCGCTGTGGCCGGGCTGAGGCGCGCTTGAGCGCTCGCCCTGCTGGTGCCCAACCCGCTCAACCCGCCCTGTCGAGGTAGCTCGCCCTGTCGAGATAGACATTGTCGAATGAGATCGACGGTGCCACCGTCGATCTCATTCGACAATGTCTATCTCGACGTCGGCTCAGCCGGTCGCTGCGAACTTTGTGCGTGCATGGGGATCGCGGCGGTGGTCCGGGATTCAGTGGGTATTCAGTCGGGATTTCACTAGGGATGACAGCAGGATCGGAGTCGTCGCCGCGGCTGCGCACCGCCTACCGTGCGGATGGCTGGCAATGAGCCACCGGAGGCACTTCGCGCCTGGCTGCCGGCGCCTCCGCAGAGAAATGAGCCCCCACACCCGGAGGACCGATGACCCCTTCGACCGATATCACCGACACCGCCGCGATTGCGCAGGGTCGCCCCTGCTGGCTCGAGCTGTACACGCCCGACGCCGAGGCCGCCGCCACCTTCTACGAGGGCCTGCTGGGTTGGCGGATCGCCCCTGCCGACCCCGATGCGGGTATCTCCACCACGGTGACGCACCACGACCGCCTCATCGCCTCCTTCGAGCCGCAGGAGGACTACGCCGGCTGGCTCGTCACCCTGCTCGTCGACGACGCCGCGGCGGCCGTGGCCAGGGCGGAGAAGGCGGGCGGTGGCGTCGTCGTCCCGTGCACCGAGGTCGACGACGTCATGGCCTTCGCCGTCGTGACCGACCCCGGTGGGGCGCGCGTGGGCATGATCGCCGCCGCCGACCCGGCGCCGGCGCTGCCGTGGGAGACGGGCATGCCTGTGTGGCACGAGGTCCTGACCGAGGGCCTGGATGCCGGTATCGCCTTCTACGAGACGGTCTTCGGCTGGCGCACGCGTCCCGAGGCCTCTGGCGGCGAGGGCTTCCCTTACCGCGTCAACGACTCCGGGTCCGGGGGCTTGTGCGGCATCGGGGAGCTCAGTTCGCTCGCGGGAGACGGGCGGGCCTCTGCCTGGAGGGTCTACTTCCGCGTGGAGGACCTCAACGACGCCGCAGCGCGCGTGCCCGAGCTCGGCGGGAGGGTCCTCTCCGGGCCGCAGGACAGCCCCTACGGCAGGATGCTCGAGGTAGCGGACCCTGACGGCGCCCGGTTCATGATCCTCGAGATGTGAGGCGGGGTCGACCGGCCGGGTCCGCGGGAGGTGCGAGGCGTCGTGCTGGTGGCCCGCCCCGCACAGTCGAGGCCGGCATGTGTCCCGCCGTCGAGATTGACATTCTCGGATGAGGTAGACGGTGACACCGCCGACCTCGTACGACAATGTCAATCTCGACGCCTGAGTCGGCTGGGTCGGCCGATCGACGCCGGAGCCCGGGCGGAGCGGGGTCGTACAGGAGGTCGCGCAGGGCCGGTCAGTCCCGGGCGCGCAGCAGCTGGGCGACGGGCGTCGTGGAGGCGCTGGACAGGACTGTGGCCCCGCACACCGTCAGCAGTGAGGCGCCCGTGATAACAATGATTTCCACCCACGGGCCGTGGAAGAAGACGACCGACACGGGATTGAACCCGACGACCAGCGACTCCGAGCACAGGCCCACCACCGTCGATACCGTCCCCAGGATCGCGGCGGTCGCCGCGTGGATGACGCCCTCCAGCACCTGGGCCCACCGCACCTGCGCCTGCACGCCTCCGGCGGCCAGGAGAAGGGCGCCGTCACGGCGACGCCGTCCCGCGCTCATGGCGATGACCGCCACGCCGCCGGTCCAGGCCACGAGGAACGCCAGTCCGAACAGGGCCATGAATCCGCCGAAGTCGGCATTACCACCCAGGGCGCGGAAACCGAAGGCGAGGCCGACCAGGCCGATCGCCAGGCTGAAGGGCATGACGGTGGCCGAGGACCGCCCCGCCTCGTAGGCGGCGGAGTGCCTGGCCATGTGCCAGGCCACGGAGCGCGAGGGAATCAGAGCGGTCCACGTGCGCTCCAGGGCCGGCGTCACCCGGGGCGTGAGCACCACCATCAGAACCAGGGCGGCGAAGCCGGCTCCGATGACGAGGCTGAAGTCGGACTCGGAGTCCGGTTCGATGTTCTGGGCGATGATGGGCGGGGCGATCAGTCCCGCGAGGCACACGATGATCAGGATTCCGCTCAGCAGCGTGCGGCGGACCCGCCGTGAGCGACCCCGGACGTCGTCGTGCTCGTTCAGCAGGGCGATGATCTGGGCGCGGCTGGAGCGGCGCGCGGCGCCCTTGCCGCCCAGGACGGCCAGGCTCGTGCACAGGATCAGCAGGATCCACAGGTCGACGGGGTGGGGCTGAGGCCGTGCCGTCGGGAGAATCATGCCCACAGAGCCCTCGAAGGCGCTCAGCGGGAAGGAGAGCGGATAGGCCAGGGGGATGGCCACCACAGCTGACCCCGCGCCGACGAGCGCCAGCTGGCCCAGGAGAATCATCCGCAGCAGCCCGGGCCGCATGCCCTGGGACCTCCACAGGCCGTGGTCACGCGCCCGGCTCGCCACCACCAGGGCCGCCACTGTGGAGAGGGCGACGACGACGGACAGACCCACGAAGATGAGCTGCATGGACGTGAGGACTGTCGCCCCCTCCGCCATGTCCACGTCTCCCGTGGCCTTAGCGGCGATCCTCCCCCCGCGCCCCACCATGAGCTGGGCGGCTATGCTCGTGGCGGCCACGACGACGACCACCACCGTCCATGTCCACGAGCGCAGGTTCTGGCGCAGATCTGCGAGCAGAAGGCGGATCATGCCGTCCTCCCCCGGACCGCGAGGATCGCCTGGGAGACGACCTCGGCGTTGCCTCCCGGAACATGCGCCGCGATCCGCCCGGAGTCCATGACCAGCACCGAGCCGGCCCGGGCGGCGGCCTGCGGGTCGTGGGTGACCATGAGGAGGGTGGCGCCCTCCGCGGCGATCTGGGCGAACCAGCTCAGCACGATGTCGGCGGCGGCCAGGTCCAGGGAGGCGGTGGGCTCGTCGGCGAAGACGATCTGCGGGCGCGAGGCCAGGACCCGGGCGATGGCGACCCGCTGGCGCTCTCCGCCGCTGAGCTGGGCGGGCAGATGGCCCGCGTGGTCGGCCAGGCCCACGCGGGCCAGGGCGTTGTCCACCTCCTGGTGGGGCAGGGCCCGTTGGCGCAGGCGACCGGGCAGGGCGACGTTGTCCCGGGCGTTCAGGCAGGTGACGAGGTTGTCCTCCTGGAAGATGACGCCCATGTGCTTGGCTCGGAAGGTCGCCAGGGCGCCCGGGCGCAGCGAGGTGGTCTGCGTGCCCAGCAGGTGCACGGTGCCGCTGCTCGGCTGGTCCAGCCCGGCCGCGCACTGGAGCAGGGTGGACTTGCCCGATCCGGAGGCCCCGACCACGGCGGTGAAGGAGCCCTCGGCGAGCTCCAGATCGACCCCCGCCAGGGCATGGACGACGGCGTCGCTCCGACCGGGCACCGCGTGCGTCCGGGTCAGTCCGTGGGCGGCGATCGCGGGGGCCGCGGGTGTCTGCGCGGGTGAGGGCGAGAACCGTGAGAGCCTCGGCCGACTGCCGGCGGGCCGGCCGGCGGCGGGTGCGGTGAAAGGGGACTGTGCTGTTATGGAGACCGCCTTGGCAGGGGGTGAGTGATGGGAGTCGGGCGGCGGGCCGCTCGGTCCCGCATCGTCGAACCACTACGAGGCTAGGGAGGGCCATCGCGCCGGAGTACCGGGTACTCCCCTGGTTCCTCCCCTATTTCTCCCCGGCTCATCCCTGACCGGTTCCCGAGACGGGGTCGACGGCGGTTCGCGTCCGCGGGGTGGCTGCCGGGTTCAGGGCGGCAGACCCCGCGGCTGGATGATGGTCCCGGGGTGGCGGCCTAGTGCCTATCGGATGCCGCTGTGTCTTGGGGACGGTCAACGGGTTGACCGGCTGCCGGTCCGGCGGGCGCGGGCCGCCGGAGACAACCATCTACGAGCGAGGGCTCTTCCGCGCCTGAACAATGGTGGTCCGCAGGACCCCCCACTGCATCTGCAGACCCGCGGGGGCGGTGGTGACGTCGGCACCGGCGTCTCGGAGGACCGCAACGTACTCCCCGGTCCTGCTGATGTCCGCGATGACGAGCCGGCCTCCCGGCCGGAGGACGCGCAGGGCCTCGGATACGGCGCGCATGCGTCCGTCGGTGCTGGGGATGTTGTGGATGGAGACGCTGGCGGTCACCAGGTCGAATGAGGCGTCCTCGTAGGGGAGCCGGGTCATGTCTCCGGTGTCGAGCGTAATCCGATCGGCCACGCCGTTGAGCTCGGCGTTCTTGCGGGTGGCCTCGGGCGAATTGCCCGTCTGATCCTGATTGCGCCACAGGTCGATGCCCGTGGCATGGCCGCCCGGCAGTCGCAGCGCGGTCGCAATGAGGACGGCGCCGCGTCCGCAGCCCAGATCCAGGCTCCGCTCGTCACCCCGGAGGGACAGTGAGTCCAGGATGGCCGCCCAGGCGCGGAACTTCCCACCCAGGGTGGTGTTCCAGTACGTGAGCGCCGAACCGGCGAGAACGAGCGCTCCCGCGCCGCTCAGCAGAGAGACCCACGCGGGTGCGGACTGCACGATGTTGGCCACGGTCATCGCCAGCAGCGCCAGAGCGGGCAGGCTGAGCAGGACGGGCACCGCTATTGCGTCCACGCCGTAGCTGCCTGCCGGTTTGTCGGGAATCCGGGTTGCCATGCTGGGCCTCCTGCCGCTCTGTGTTTCGTCGGGCTTCTCGGTCTCTCGATCCTCTGCCGGGTCAGAGCCGGAGCGGATCGTGCCGGCTCCGGTCGTGAGTGGCCGCACCTCATGACGTCGAGTGCGTCAGATCGTATGTAGTGAACGAATCGTCGGCAAGATGAGATGGGTCGTCTGGAGGGGCTTGCGTCCCATACCGGTGGTGCGCGGCCGTACGGCCATGAGGAGGCGCAGTCGTGTGGGGTGCCGCCGTCCGCGCCGCCGCCAGCCGGGGGTCATGGGTGCGCGGACCCGTCCGGTGCGCGCCGGGAAGCGGGTCCAGCTTCTTGGGGCAGCACGGTCAGTCGACGTCGTCGCGCTCGGCGAAGACCTCCTTGGCGACGAAGGTGGCGTTGAGCGCTCGCGGGAAGCCCGCGTAACCGGCGGCGTGCAGGATCGCCTCGACGATCTCCTCGCGGGCGAGCCCCACGTTGAGGGCCGCCCCGATGTGCACTTTCAACTGGGGCTCGCAGCCGCCGAGCGCCGTGAGCACGCCGATGGTGACGAGCTGGCGGCTGCGCGGGTCCAGGCCGGGGCGGTCGTAGACGTCCCCGAAGCCGAAGGCCGCGATGTGGTGGGCCAGGGCCGGGCTGATGTCGGCCAGGGAGTCGAAGACGGCGCGGCCCGCATCGCCGTCGATCGAGGCCAGGACGGCCAGGCCGCGCTCGCGACGGGCGAGGTTCTCCGGGCTGTCGATGTCGTGCTGCGGAGGGGCGTCACTGTCGGCTTGGGCGGCGCGTGTGGAGCCGCCGCTGCTTCCGTTGCCGGGCATGGTGGCGTTGCGGTTCTCGTCGGGGCGCTTGGTGCTCGAGGGGTTGCGCGAAAAGCTGCTTGTCATATCGGGGGTGCCTCCTCATGTGCTGGTTGCGTGTCGTGATCGTGCTGATGGGCTGGGAGCTGGTCTGCGTGGTTCAGTTATGGTTCAGTGCGGTATCGCGGTCGAGGGCGCACCGTGCGGGTCGGTCCCGCAGCGATGTCCCGCCGTGCGGGAACTTCCTGCACCTGCGCCGGGTGGTCCCACGGGTCATGGTCATGGCCCGCGCCCTGGCCGTCGGTTGGCGGCGCCCGCGTCGGCCGGGTCCTTGGCAGGATTGGTGGTCCCGCCGTCAACGCGGTCCATGTCCTGGCTGTAGAGCGCGATCTTGTAGTCGGTGGCCGCCAGGGCGAGTTGGAGGTCGTCGATCCGGGTGCGCAGGGCCTCTCGGTGCTCGGCGAGCATGGCCAGGCGTGCGGGCACCGTGTCCTCGCCTTTCTCAACCAGGTCGACGTAGCGGCGCAGGTCCCGGATCGGCATGCCCGAGGTCCGCATGCGGGTGAGGAACACCAGACGCCTCACGGCCGCGGCGTCGTAGCGGCGGTGCCCGGAGCCGCTGCGCCCCACACGCACCAGTCCGATCCGCTCGTAGTAGCGCAGGGCGTGCGCACTGACTCCGAGGTGGCGGGCCGTGGTGGCGATGTCCCAGTCGGCGTCCTCATCGGCCGGGTTGTCGGCCGGGGCGCCGCGGGCGATCGCATGCGGGAAGTCCGCGGCCGCGGAGGTCGCGTAGCCGGTGGCGCCGGCCGCTCCCGCCGGGCCGACCGCACCGGGCGGGTCCGGCGCGAGCCGCAACGCCGCGCGGAGGCGGGCGTCGTCGACATCGTTCATGGGGCTCATGGGGGCGACCGTAGGGCTTCGAGCGCACTCGAAGGCAAGGGGGGCGGCGCGCGGGCGGATGAGGAATGGCGGGTCTCCCGATGGACACGCTCCCCTGGCCCTGTGTGCGGTGGTCGGCGTCGATCTGCGGCGCTTCGCGTTAACCTGACCGCATGCTCGTCGCCTTCTCCGTAGCTCCCGCCACTTCCGATACGCCCGATGGCTCCGTGTCCGAGGCGGTGGCCCGGGCCGTGCGCGTGGTGCGCGAATCCGGTCTGCCGCACGAGACCACATCGATGTTCACCACCATTGAGGGCGAGTGGGACGAGTGCATGGCAGTGGTCAAAGCCGCCTGCGAGGCGGTGGCGGAGGTGAGCCCGCGCGTGGCGCTCGTCCTCAAGGCGGATATTCGGCCCGGCTGGACCGGCCAGATGACGGCCAAGGTCGAGCGGATCGAGGCCCGGCTGCGGCAGGGCGAGGACGCCGACGGCGGTGCCTGCTGAGGCTCGCCGGGGGCGGGCCGAGCTCGTGGCGCCGGCGTCGGAGGTATGAGCAGGCAGGCGACGACGGCGGTGGGGACGCCGCTGCGCCCGACCCGCGGATGAGCGTCATGATGGGGGTGCTCGGCCGCCGGCAGGGGTGAGCCCGGCTGGTCGACGATCTGCCCGCTGGTGGAGATCACCGCGCGGGGGAGGGCGTGACCGCGCGCGTGGGGTCCGGAGTCGGGTGTCCGTCAGAATGACATTGGGGCTTGCGGGGGCTGTGCGTCTCGGAATGGATCCGCGTGATCACGCGGGTCTCTGCTCGGGCCTCGGGGAGCGGAGGGTCTCATGTCATTCTGACGGACATCTGCGCGGCCCGGTCGCCGGTGGGGCCGGCTGGGTGTTCAGTCGACGGGTCTGTGGTGTGGAGCTGGTTCCGTCAGGCCAGGAGGTCCTCCCACCAGGCCGCGAAGACGGGACAGCGCTCGAGGATCGCGGAGAGACCGGCGTCGGCGATGAGGCCGGGACCCGTCATCACCTTGTCGTAGTGACGACTTGCCCGCGCGAGGCGTTTGGACGGGCTGGTGCTCGGCCCGTTGTTGACCTTCTCGGGGCCTCCCGCCCGGGTGATGGCGCGCCGCAGATCCGCCAGGGCGTGATCTGGGATGACTTCATCCCCCTGTCCGGCGTCGATCGCCGCGAGGACCAGTGACTCGATCTCGTGAAGAACCACAAGCGGACGAAAGCGCGGATCAGGGTGGGCCGCGCGCAGGGCCTCAGTGATGGCGCGCTGATGCTCCCCGTGGTTCCGGCACTCGGCATCCCGGCCGGGTGCGCCCTTGGGGTACTGGTAGTAATCGATGAGAAGACCCACGCGGTGCCAGTGGCTGCCGCGCAGAAGTGCACGGAGCTGCGTGTTGTAGTGCCTCCAGTGCCCGCCTCCGCGGCGTGCGCCCGTGGGTGTCGCGGAGGTGATGACGATGATCGGGACAAGGCGAACCGCTCGCCTCAAAGCGGCGGGCACCAGTACGTCTCTGACAATCGCCTCTTCCGTCGGCCCCTCCACGAGCACGGCGATCTGCCTCATGAGCCTGCTCCCTCGCGTGCCGGGCGGCCGCCCAGGAGATTCATCTCCCACAGGGTGCCGGTGGAGTAGTTGTCCAGGAAGGCCTCGAGCTCCTCCCGATCGGGGCGACTCGCCGTCGTCGCCCCGTCCACCCGGTCCAGGACCACGATCTCGGTCAGGTCGAAGTGGGACACCAGCGGCACGGACTGGGTCGCCAGAATCACCTTGTGCCCGTTCCTCCCAGCGATATGAACCATGTCCGCGAGCAGGCCGATCGCCGCCGGGTGGAGCCCGAGCTCCGGCTCGTCCAGGACCACGGTCGCCGGAAGATCGGGCCCCAGCAGCAGGGTGGCCAGGCAGATGAAGCGCAGGGTTCCGTCGCTGGCCTCGTGAGCCAGGAACGTCCGGTCCAGCCCGCGCTGCCTCCAGCGCAGCCGGATCCGCCCCGAGGCATCCGGCACCAGCACGAAGTCGTCGAAGAACGGGGTGACATGGCGTATCGCCGAGACGATCCGCCGGTAGTGCTCGGGGTGCTCCTCACGGACGCGCAGCAGGTAGGCGGCGATATTCTCAGCGTCCGATCGCAGGGTGACGTCGTCGCCCACGGTCGAGCGCCCCTTGACCGGGGCATTGCTCGAGACGTCGTCGAAGTGGAAGACACGGCAGCCCTCCAGGATGGGGCGCACGTAGGCGGCGAAGCTGCGGAGCTTTCCCGGTTCGTCCGCCTGCACGATCCGGGGAACGCGACTGTGGGAGCCGAAACCAAGATCCTCGTCATAAGGCCTGTCCCGGTTCCGACCGGCCTGGAACAGAAGCCACTCGTGGAGCTCGGCCCGCCCCGACTCGTTCCAGTCATCCGGGTTCAGCCTCACGCGGTAGCCGTTGCGGCAGTTCTTCTCGTTGAACTCCGACATCATCTCGACCAGGACGTGCTGGGCGGCCCCCTCGTCGTCCTCGAAGAGGAGGTTGTCCACCCCGCCGCGCCTGCGCAGGTAGTCCTGGAAGGAGTCGTCCCAGATGCGCGAGACCAGCTCCAGGGCGCTGACGAGGTTCGACTTGCCCGACCCGTTGGCGCCGATGAGCACCGTGACGTCGGTGGTCAGGTCCAGCTCGACGCGGCGGATCGACCTGAAACCCTCCACAACGAGGCGTCCGAGCTCAGCAGCCATGCCGCCATCCTAGATGATCGATTCGGGGAGAGGCCGTTCCGCCTGGTCCTCGTGGGCGCACGGCGCAGGCGCGTCGTCCGGCGCCCCTCTGTCTGCCGTCCGGATAGGTTCTGGGTGGTGCCGTGCTCTGCGCCACAGCGAGGGGTCGGGCTGTGTGTTGGGTGCTGCCGGGGCCGGTCTTCAGGGGATCGTGGAGGACCGGTTGGGAGGCCGCCCAGCGGCCGTCCGACCCCGCGAACCGATCTCGAGCCGGAAGTGAACCGATCTCGACGCGGAATACGACCGATCTCGGCGAACAGGGGAGGCGGGGCTGTGAGCAGGCCGGGCGCCCGTCGTCAGGCCTCCATCAGCCCTCCGCGGCTCTTCGATTCCCCCAGGGGGCGGGCCTCGACCGGCGCCGCGCACGCCACCCGGCCCGCCTCAGCCCAGGAGCGCCAGCACGACGGCGGCGCTGCGGGCGGCCGCCTCGTCGGCGCCGATGTGGAAGTCCTGCCCCGCCCGAGGCCCGCACAGGTCGGACACGCCGCGCACGGAGACGAACGGGATACCGGCGCTCGCGGCCACCTGTGCCAGCGCTGTCGACTCCATGTCCGTGCTCACGGCCTCGGGGAAGAGCTCGCGTGTGCGCCCCACGTTCGCGGCGGTGACGAAGGAGCTTCCCGCGAGCATCTGGCCGGTGTGGAGGCGCGCCGAGCCCGATGACGGCGTCGCCCCGGCCAGGGCGGCCCGGCCCGCCTCGGCCGCGCGGGCGAGCAGCCCCGCGTCCCCCTCGAAGAAGGCGGGCTGACCGGGGGTCTGCCCGTAGGCGTAGCCGAAGGCGGTGGCGTCGGCGTCGGCGAGGGCCAGGGCGGCCGAGACGCACACGTCGCCGACCTCGACCTCCCGTCCCAGCCCGCCGGTCGTGCCCGCGGAGACGACGGCGTCGGGCTCCACCTGGGCCAGGACCGTGGCGAGCGCGCCGGCGGCGGCGATCAGCCCGATGCCGCTGCGCACCAGGACCAGCTCGCGCTCGGCGCCGTCGCTGGGCAGCCGCAGGGACCAGGCCCGGGCCTCTCCGAGCAGCGCGACGGGCTCGGCGTCGGCCCGCTCGGGCAGGGCGTCCAGGAAGGGCCGGACCTCCTCGGCCATGGCGCAGGAGACGACGGCGGCGACATGGCGGCGGGGACGCGTGGTGCTCATGTCGGCGAGCCTACGCCGGGGGAAGCCTCGACCGGCTCGCTCAGTCCGAGCAGAACCGCCTCGATGACCTCGTAGGTGGAGGTGCAGGCGCCCGGCGTCGGTGTCCCCGCGGGCGGGGTGCCTGCCCGGGCGCCCGACTCGGGCGGCTGGTTCACGACGGAGTCCAGGTAGAGCAGGCAGATGACATCGGCCAGGCTCGTCGTGGAGACCGCGGGGCGCCGCCCCATGCGCGCGAGCACCTTCTCGATGATCCCGGAGAACCGGGCGATCAGCTCCTCGCGGCCCGCCGCCATCTGGGGGCTGTCTGGGTGGCGCAGCCGGTAGAGCGTGTACTCGCTGGTCAGCAGGTGGATGGCGCGGGCCTCGGGACGTATGGAGTCGAGCATCTCCATGAGCGACTCCATGGTCGGGGCCTCCATCGTCTCCACGGCGGCCGTGACTCGCTCCATCAGCGCGTTGGCGCGGGCGACGATCGCCTCGGTGAGCACCTCCTGCAGCGAGGAGTAGTTGGAGTAGAAGGCCCCCCTGGTGAAGCCCGCCTCGCCGACGACGTCGTCGATGCGGGTGGCGGCGATGCCCTTGGCCGCCACGACGTCCGCGGCAGCCTCGACCAGGCGCGCACGCGTGTTCTCCCGCTTGCGCGGGCGCTTGCCCGCGGCGCGGGCGGGCTTCTTCGGGGCGGTGCGGGAGCTCATGCTGCACATCACCGTACCTCAGGGGCGCGGCGGCGCGCTGGCATCGGGGTGCCGGGAATCACAGGACGCTAAGTTTCGATGCAGAAATGTACCGAGTACATTCCCGTATCGAACTTGTCGACCACCAACCCTGAAAGGACCGCCGTGTCCGCCTATCTGCACTCCCTGGGCCGCTGGTGCGCCCGGCGCGCCCCGCGCGTCCTGGCAGCCTGGCTCCTCCTCATCGCCATCCTCGGCGGCGCCGTGAGCACCGTCGGCATGCGTCTGACCGACACCTTCACCATCTCCGGAACCGAGTCCATGGAGGGCCTGGAGATCCTCACCGAGCGCCTCCCGCAGGCAGCCGGAACCAGCGAGCAGGTCCTCTTCACCGCCTCCGACGGCGATATCGGCGGCCACGCCGACGCCGTGAACACCTTCGCGAGCAGGGCCGCCGACATCGACGGCGTCGCCATGGTCTCGGCCCCCTTCGGGGATGTGCAGACAGGCACGTCCTCCACCGTCTCGGCCGACGGCGCCCACGCCCTGGTCCAGGTCCAGGCCGACACCTCCGTGGGCTCGGTGCTGACCGGCAACACCCCCAGGGCCTCCGAGGTCGCCGAGCAGCTGGAGGACCTGGCCGACCAGGTCCACGCCGACGACCCCGCTGTCGGCGTCCAGCTCGGCGGCAACATCGGTCAGGGCGTCGGTGTCGGCATCTCCGCCACCGAGCTGGTCGGCGTCGTCATCGCAGCCGTCGTCCTGCTGGTGACCTTCGGCTCCGTCCTGGCCGCCGGCGCTCCGCTCGTGGCGGCCTCCCTGGGGGTCGGCACCGGCATGCTCGGCATCCTCCTGACGGCGGCCGCCACCGACATCAACTCCACCACCCTGGTGCTGGCCGTCATGATCGGGCTGGCCGTGGGCATCGACTACGCCCTGTTCATCATCTCCCGGGCCCGCGAGTACCTCGCCGACGGCGTCACTCCCGCCGAGGCCGCCGGGCGCGCCGTGGCCACGGCCGGCAGCGCCGTCGTCTTCGCCGGCACCACCGTCGTCGTCGCCCTGTGCGGCCTGAGCGTGGCGGGGATCGGGTTCCTCACCTCCATGGGAGTCGCCTCCGCGGCGGTGGTCGCCGTGGCCGTGCTGGTGGCCCTGACCGCCGTGCCCGCCCTCATCGGCCTCATAGGGACGCGTCTGGCGCCCCGCGGCTCCCGCAGAGCCCGCAGCGGGCGCCGGGCCCCGGATCGGC
>ERZ773059.680-NODE-680-length-17925-cov-17.940963_pt1 | contig 17925 bp, 18 predicted proteins | sample MGYA00580514_ERZ773059 | MGnify/ENA primary metagenome ERZ773059 (study PRJEB29015, sample SAMEA2737981) | human oral metagenome | biome: human oral; feature: human-associated habitat; material: dental | place: China | collected 2056 ...
CGAGTGCTAATCAAAATCTATACTGAATATACACGGTAAAAAGCAAAAAGTCAAGCATAAAATGACAAAAAGTCAAAGTTTTTTTGAAAAAAGAGTCTGCCATACGAACGTCAAAATTGACTTCGCACAGCAGACCCTTCTCCGCAGTCTCTCAGAACATCCACTTCACTGAAATGCCGCCCGTAATTCCCTTACGTTTTCCCTGCCATCCCATGAGATGAAAATCATAGTTCATTCGGCTGTCCGTCGGCGTAAATCGACAGCCGAGCTCCAGCATTGCGCTCGACCCTTTGAGGCTGGGGCTCGGCATCCCCTCACCGTCGTAGCTCGCGCCCGCCTCTCCGCCAAACTCATGCTCCCAGGCAAGTCCTGCATAGAACTGACTCGTCTCACTGTACGTATGCGTATACTTAACCCCAAGGCGCAGACGATGAGAGTTCACAGGATCGAAGTGATAGTGCTCCCCTGTGGAGAGCACGGTCTCTGTCCCACGGGTATGACTGTAAAAGTAACGAGCATAGGCATCGAGTGCATCTCCCGTACGCAATTGAAAGGTTTTTCCTGCACCGAGATGTGCCGCAATGTAGTTGTTGGAGCTGTCATATTCGGCGTTTTCTCCGTCGATATTCCCGTTGTAATCGCTCCTTGTGTGCCCGCCCCGCAGAGAGGCCTCGATCCACCTGCCGCCTGTCTTCCGCAGTTTTCCAAAGACGCCGATGCCAAAGCAGCTGTTCTTGCCGTTTCCATGTGTTCCGTCATCAAGCCAGCTGTCGTAGGAGCCTCTTCCATATTCGATAAAGGGACTGAACCTGAGTTCCCCCGCCTTGACTTTATCTGTGCGCGACCAGCCGACGCCGAGATGCCAGCCCTTCTGATCAACATAAGAACCGGTTTCGTAGCGCATATTCCCCCCGCCCAGACCTGCCCATAGGACAAAGGGGCTGCTTTCCTCCGTACCGCCGCGTTCATCGGAAACAGTTGAAGCTGCTGCCGCAGATTCCGCTGCAGGGATGCCGGTATCGACGAGGAAGTCACTGCCGAAGTCAATAAGCGCCGCAGCTGCCGTACGCGTTTCGACAAGGGACTTCGCTTTCTCGTTGAGGCCGATATCTCTCTCAATGGCAACGAGCTTCCTGTTGTCGTTTTCATCCTGCACAACATCGAATTTATATCGGCGGGAGACTCCTTGGAGCCCCTCAGCCTTGATGTTGTTGGGATCACTGTTGGTGATGGCAGCAGCTGCCTCCATAAGAGTAAACCTGTCGCCCTTCTCGAGTTTGGACGCACCGCCGTCACGGCCGATGCGGACGGCAATGCCGGCGATATCCTTGCCCGCAGCGTTCAGCCGCAGCAGGGCATGCTGCGATGAGGGATCGCGCGGCGCGTTCTCCAGGTAAAAGTGGAGGTTCTGTACACCCGCGAAGTCCTGGATCATACTTGTCCGTGTGCCGTAATAAGCCGCAAGAGTATTGTTCGTTCCGCCCGGCGTACCGTTGATGCTGCCGCCTGTGACTGTCCCCACAACCGTTGCTGACTTGAGCCGGATGACATTCCCGTCTGCCGACGATCCATACCCGCCCGTGACATTTCCCGTCACGGTGTACCCATCGATGCCGACGGTGTTCGCATAGGCTCTGCCCGCTGCAGAAGCAGTATAGCCGCCATAGATATTGGCAGTCGTATCGCCCGTGACGGAGACCGTATTATCGTGGCTGTCATTCTTGTCCGCTGCCGTTGTTCCCGCACCTCGGGTATATCCGCCGTAAATATTCGAATACAGCCCTCCCGAAATGGAAATGTTGTTGCGGCGCGTAGAGTTGCCGAGCTCAGAACGTCCGCCCCATGCATTATGGATGCCGCCCATATCTCCATCCGCATATGCGGTCGCATCGCGATAGGTGTACTCATTGATCAGAATCCGTCTGACGCCTGTCCCCGTTCCCGTATCGCTTGTCAGCACCTGTTCCGTCTTGTCGAGGGTGATGCCGCGCTGCACAAAGTCAGAGAAATTCATCGCGCGATTGCTTCGGATGAGGGTGCGTGTTCCGCCCGGGCTGTTCGTCCAGTGGATCGCATTCCAATCGAAATAGCTGTCCTCCCCCGGGCTCGTCAAATAAAGCGCCTCTCCCGCCGCATCGATCCCGGAAAGATCAAAGTTCAGCGTCTGAAAGCCGCTGATGAGGCCTGCCGAATTGCGGCCCTTCGTGTTCAGCGTATTGCCCGTGCCGGCAAGTGACCCGCCGCGGAGCGCCGCGTCAACATGGGAGCTGTTCATATTGACGATATTGTCATTTGTTGTGATTACGCCGGTGCCGCCGATCACAGCTCCCACTGTCACATGATTCAGATTGACAACATTTCCGTTTGCCGCGCCACTGTCACTGTGTCCACCCCAGACGGCATCTGCACCACTCGCATTCACAGTCACCGTATTGCGACTTGCCTCGCCGCTGGTGATACCCCCCTGGTGCGGCCCCCGTAAATAACGTGCGCATGCGGATCTGCCGCCCATGTCTTGATAAAGAAAACAGTGTTGCCGTACGCCTTTCCTCCGTCCGACTCGGTACAGCCGCCGTAGATATTCACCGCCGCACCGCCCGTGAAGATGAGCTTGTTATTGTGGCTGTCGTTCCTGTCCGCCTTATCTGTGCCCGTTCCTGTCGTCCAGCCGCCGTAGACATCATCGTAAGTGCCGCTCAGCGTAATCTCGTTCATGCGCGTGGAGTCTCCGATCCTCGAGCGTCCGCCGTAAGCAAGTATCTTGCTGTTCTCCGTGACCACGACAGGAGTCGTCCCCCCCTCATACACATCACTGGCACACGCCGGCCTCGCAGGGAAAATGCCGAGACCGCCCGTTGAAACAGCGAGCGTGATGAGGAGCGCCAGCCTGCGCATCCGATTTCTTTCTCCGGACATTTGCATCGCCTCCTTTGCGATTCGGCTCTCCACAGGGCAGATCCGCTCATCGCTGCGAGAGCCTTCATGCACATAGATCGTTCTTTTTAATTATATCATAAAAAAGAGCAAAATATCCTAATATATTACAATTCAGGACACAACAAGCAAAATATTTATTTTTAAGAAATCAAAAACCGCCTTCCCATGCGGGAAAGCGGTTTTCAAAAATCAGTATCGGCTGAATTACTTCAGTTCGACCATTGCGCCGGCCTCTTCGAGCTTTGCCTTGAGCTCGTCAGCCTCGGCCTTTGCAACATTCTCCTTAACCGGCTTCGGTGCGCCGTCAACGAGCTCCTTCGCTTCCTTCAAGCCAAGCCCCGTTGCCTCACGGACGGCCTTGATGACGTTGATCTTCTTGTCGCCGGCAGCTGCGAGAACAACCGTGAACTCCGACTTCTCCTCACCGCCCGCAGCAGCCGGGGCAGCGCCGCCGGCAGCAGCAACAGCAACCGGTGCAGCCGCACTGACACCAAACTTCTCCTCCATAGCCTTAACGAGCTCGGAGAGTTCGAGAACGGTCATGTTCTCAATGGCTTCCAGAATCTGATCCTTATTCATACTGTATACCTCCAAAAATGTATAGTTTCTTCTTTATTCTGTTATGCGGACGCCTTCTGCGCACGCACTGCATCAAGCACATAGACGGCATTGCGGAGAACGCCGTGGAGCACATTCACCGTATTCGAGATCGGTGCGTTCATGCTGCCCATAAGCTTTGCAATAAGCTCTTCGCGCGACGGGAGCGAAGCAAGCGCCCGTACCTCATTCGTCTCGATGACTTTGCCCTCGACGGTACCGACCTTGATCGACAGGATCCCCTTTTCGTCGAGCTTATTCTTCTTAATGTAGTCGCAGATGACCTTCGCCGGAGCGACTGCATCCTCTGCTGAGAATGCAAATGCCGTCGTCCCCTCAAGATGCGGGTCAAGGCCCTCGAGCCCCAGCGCATCGGCAGCGCGGCGCAGCATTGTGTTCTTCACAACGTGATAGGTAACGCCTGCAGCGCGCAGTTCACGGCGCAGCTCTGTATCCTGTGCCACGGTGAGCCCGGTATAGGTTGTGAAGACCGCGCCCTTCGCCGAAGCGAGCTGCTCTTTCAGCTCTGCAACGATGACTTCTTTCTTATGATCTGCCATTAAAAATTTTCCCTCCTTTCTTATTGCCGTTCGTCTCTGAGACGGCTTTTGTTTTGCCTAACTAAAAATCTCCGGCTGCTCTGCTGCCGGAGATGAATGTTCAAATTCACGTCCGGCCTCGGCAGGCGACTACGTCGTTAGATGCTTGCGCAAACCTGCTGTCTACAGCCCGGGGAAATTCCGTATGCGCCTTACTTTAGCTGAGCGCAACGGGGACGGCGGGACCCATCGTCGCCACAACCGTGATGGAGCGGATATACTGCCCCTTTGCCGCTGCCGGCTTCACACGGATGAGCGTGTCGATGATCGCCTGATAGTTCTCGCGGAGCTTGTCCGCATCGAACGACGCCTTGCCGATCGGGACATGGACGTTGCCCGCCTTGTCTGTGCGGTACTCTACCTGTCCTGCCTTGATCTCGGTAATCGCCTTCTTGAGATCCATGGTGACCGTGCCGAGTTTCGGGTTCGGCATGAGTCCGCGGGGGCCGAGCACCTTTCCGAGGCGGCCGACCGTGCCCATCATATCGGGCGTTGCGACGGCGACGTCGAAGTCGAGCCAGCCGCCCTGGATCTTCTGCACGATCTCATCTGAGCCAACGAAGTCGGCTCCTGCGGCCTCTGCCTCCGCGACCTTTTCGCCTTTGGCGAAGACGAGAACGCGCTGGGTCTTGCCCGTGCCGTGCGGCAGGACAAGTGCACCGCGCACCTGCTGGTCTGCATACTTCGGATCAACGCCGAGGCGCACATGCAGTTCGATGGTCTCGTCGAATTTAGCCGTTGCCGTCTTCTTTACGAGCTCCATCGCCTCCTGCGAAGCGTAGAGCTTGCCGCTCTCGATGAGCTTCGCAGCATCTTGGTATTTCTTACCAGATTTTGCCATTATAGTCTCCCTTCGTGGTCATAACGGGCATGTGCCCTTCCACTGCATCATAGATTAATCTACGATTTCGATTCCCATGCTGCGGGCAGTCCCCTCAATCATGGATGTTGCCGCCTCGATCGACGCGGCATTCAGATCCGGCATCTTGGACTCCGCGATCTCGCGCGCCTTTGCACGCGGGAGCTTTGCCACCTTCGTCTTGTTCGGCTCGCCCGATGCCTTCTCAATCCCCGCCGCTTTCTTCAGCAGAACCGCTGCCGGAGGGGTCTTCGTGATAAAGGTAAAGGAACGATCTTCAAAGACCGTGATCTCAACCGGAATGATGAGCCCCGCCTGTTTCGCCGTGCGCTCATTGAAGTCTTTGACGAACGCCATGATGTTCACGCCCGCCTGACCAAGCGCAGGTCCAACCGGAGGAGCCGGTGTCGCCTTGCCCGCAGGAACCTGCAGCTTTACGACACGCGCAACCTTCTTTGCCATCGACACATCACCTCCTTTCGGTGTATATGTTTTTAGACAATCAGATCAGTTCGACCTGATCGATTTCCACATCGAGGGGTGTCCCCTCCACGTCGACCTGCACGCGCAGCCCCGACGAGTCGATTGACGTGATCTTGCCCGCATAGTCCTCGAACGCGCCCGAAGCGATGCGGACCGTGTCTCCAACACTCACCTTTGTGCGGCGCTTCGGCGCACCGCCCACAGAACCGGAGAGAATGCGTTCTGCCTCCTCCGCCGTGAGAGGGATGGGGTGTTTCTCCGAACCGACAAAGCCCGTGACGCCTGTCGTATTGCGCACAACATACCAAGAGTGCTCGTCGACAATCATGTCGACCAGCACGTAGCCCGGGAACACCTTGCGCGGGACGACCTTTTCCTTGCCGTCCTTGACCTCGATCTCATTCTCTACAGGAACGACGACGTTAAAGATCATCTCGCTCATGCTTGCCGAGTGCATCAGGCGCTCAAGGTTCGCCTTGACCTTGTTCTCATAGCCCGAATAGGTGTGGATGACATACCATGCCCGGTGCGGGTTCGCCTGTCTGAGATAGAGTTCTTCCTTATCCGCCATATCCCTCACCTAGCCTAGTAATGCAGAATGACCTGAAACACACGGGCAAAAATCGTATCACAGATCCAGATCAATGCGCAGACGACGACGATGGCGATGCCGACGACACCCGTATAGGTGACGAGCTCCTTCTTCGTAGACCACGAGACCTTCTTCATCTCGGCGACGACTTCCCGCAGGAATTTGACTATTTTTCCCATGATAGAGATGCGCTTACTTCGTCTCTTTGTGCGGCGTGTGCTTGCGGCAGAACTTGCAGTACTTGCTGAACTCAAGACGATCCGGGTTGTTCTTCTTGTTCTTGTTCGTGCGATAGTTGCGGCTATGGCACTCCGTGCACTCAAGCGTAATGTTGTTGCGCATGAATATCAACTCTCCTCAATAAGTTCTTGTAAAATCACTCTTACCAATTTATCATACTTGGAAAATACTGTCAACGCATGCGGTGTATTTTCACAAGGAAGCAGCATTCCCCTAAAAAGCATAAAAGAACCCCCAAAGCGGGGGGGGTAAAAAGCATAATGGTGGCGGCACAGAGATTTGAACTCCGGACACTGCGGGTATGAACCGCATGCTCTAGCCAACTGAGCTATGCCGCCGTTATATGGAGCTGATGACCAGGATTGAACTGGTGACCTTATCCTTACCAAGGATACGCTCTGCCGACTGAGCTACACCAGCATACAGACTTGGTTGCGGGGACAGGACTTGAACCTGTGACCTTCGGGTTATGAGCCCGACGAGCTACCGACTGCTCCACCCCGCGATATGGTGGTGGGCAGGGATGGATTCGAACCATCGTAATCCGAAGATGACAGATTTACAGTCTGTTGCCTTTAACCACTCGGCCACCTACCCATGATAATTATGCGATTTTGGTTGCGGGGACAGGACTTGAACCTGTGACCTTCGGGTTATGAGCCCGACGAGCTACCGACTGCTCCACCCCGCGATATTTCTGCCGCTCGGACAGGTGCTTGCGCATTGCGCTAACAAGACGATATTATACGGCATAGGGCTGCGCCCGTCAATACCTAAAATAAAAAATGGAGCAGAATTTTTCTGCTCCATCGGTTTCTTTCAAAAGAATAAGTGTTACTCCTCCGCATCACCGTCGAAGAGATATGCATAGCGCTCTTTGAACTCCTCGGGAGTCATACGGTAGGCATTTGCAAGCCCCGGATCGTCGAGGTCGCCCTTCTCAATGCGCATCATAAAGCCGCGCGCGATGCGGTAGTGTACGGAATCGATGTTGACCTTGCGCACCTTCGTCTTGCCCGTCTCTGGGTCACGGATCTCATCGAACCGCATCGGCACAGCCTGGTTGTCCTGGATGGTGATGATCGCGCCTGAGTCGCCGCTCATCAGGAACTTCACGGCAGAGTAGCCGAGCGAGCGGCAATAGTCAATGTCGTATGCGATCGGAGCCGTGCAGCGCAGTTCGTAGCCGATCTCCTTGTCAATGATGGTGAGGGCAATGCCGAGCTTCTTCGTCTCGGCGAGCACTGCCTGCTTGAGGATCTCGCCGAAGTCCAGCTCGCTGTAACGAATGTGTCCGTGCTCATCGGTAACGACACTGCCGAGTTTTGCGAAATCCTCCTCCGCGATCTTTTCAATGACGCCCTCGGCGATAACGGCGACGCCGTAGTTGCGGCCCGTAAGATAGCGCTTCACAATGGAGCCGGTGATGACGTCGACAACTTGCTGGAGCGGGATCTTATCCTGTGCGAACTCCTCAGGGATGACAGTGATTGCTGCGCCCGCGCTGCGGCCCATGCCAAGCGCAAGATGGCCTGCCGTGCGCCCCATCGCAATGGTGAAGTACCAACGGTTGTTCGTCGTACTGGCGTCCTCCATGAGATTTTCGATCTCCATCGTACCGAATGCACGCGCTGTCTCGAAGCCGAAGGTCGGCACGCCCTCAGGCAGCGGCAGATCGTTGTCGATGGTCTTAGGGACGTGTACAACATTGATCGTGCGTCCCATCTTGCGCGCATATTCGGAGACGGCCATCGAGCTGAACGCGGTATCGTCGCCGCCGATGGTAACGACATGGGTAACGCCGAGTTCCGTAAGCGTCTCGACGACGGTACGGAGATCGGATTCCTTCTTCGTCGGATTAAAACGCGACATCTTGAGGATGCAGCCGCCGGTCAGATGGATGCGGCTGATGCTCGCCGTCTCGAGGCGCACGTAGTTCTTCTCGCCGCGCGCGAGCCGCGAGAATCCGTCGTAAATGCCGAGTACATCCCAGCCATGGCGCGTTGCCTCACTGGTAACTGCGGAGATAACGCTGTTGATGCCGGGCGCGGGGCCGCCTCCGCAGATAATCGCAATCACATTCTTGATACCAATCATGAAATCCGCCTCCTTTTTGGAATTGTCTGTACTTTATATAAATTCGACGAGGTGGAATGTTTTCCTTCTCTGTGAAAAATTTTGGTTCCGCATAGGGTCGTCATTCATGGTGACAGTTTTCCGCAGGTACGGATTCAAGGACGTTTTCTGCTGCGTCGTCCGAGGTTTGTGACAGTCTTTCCCGCCTTCCTTCCGTGCGTATGGGATTTCGCGAATTTTTTCCGTCCCCTTGTCTGAGACGCACGAGGCGGACGGGGGGCCCCGTTTCGCGGCTTCTCGGTGCACGTTTTCGGGCGCGGCTTCTTCTTCGCCGCCGTGCGGCGCAGACGTTCCTTGAGCGCGGCCTCCATCTTCCGCAGCTTCTCGTGCTGATGCGCCGCGACAAGCGTGATCGCCTTCCCCTGCGCTCCGGCACGCCCCGTACGGCCGATGCGGTGGATGTAGTCTGTCACGGTCGGCGGCAGATCATAGTTGTAGACGTGAGTCACGCCCTCGATGTCGAGGCCGCGCGCGGCAATGTCGGTCGCACAGAGAATCTGCAGCTTTGCCTCACGGAACCTGCGCAGGACGAATGCCCGCTGCGTCTGCGTGAGGTCGCCGCTGAGCGCATCGACAAGATAGCCGCGGCGGGCAAGCTCCATCATGACGGTATGCGTACGCTCCTTCGTTGCGCAGAACACCATTGCGAGATAGGGCGCCTCCTCATTGATGGAGGCACAGAGGCGGTCGATCTTTTCCCCCTCACTCACCGAGAGTGCAATCTGCTCAATGGAGGCGAGCGTCGTCGTCTCCCCTTCAATGCGGATGTGCGCCGGGTTCGTCATAAATTTCTTCGTAAGGCGCACGATGCGCTCAGGCATTGTCGCTGAGAAAAGCGCGAGCTGATAGTCCTGTGCCGCACAGCCAAGAAGGCTTTCCACGTCCTCAATGAAGCCCATCTTAAGCATTTCATCCGCCTCATCGAGAACGATTTTGTTCACGCTGCCGAGTGCAAGCGTGCCGCGCCGCACATGGTCGAGCAGGCGGCCGGGCGTGCCGATGACGAGCTGCGGGCGGCGGCGCAGCTTCTCCTTCTGCCGCTCGATATCCGCACCTCCGTAGATGACGATCGTCCCGATGCCGAGCGGCTCTCCAAGCGGTTCCGCCACACGGGCAATCTGGATCGCAAGTTCGCGCGTCGGTGCGATGACCAGTGCCTGTGCTACCGTTCCCTGCGGCTTGATCTTCTCAAGCAGCGGCAGGAGGAACGAGAGGGTCTTGCCCGTACCAGTCTGTGCCTGCGCGATCACATCCCGTCCTGCGCGCATCGGCGGGATCGCCTGCTCCTGCACGGGGGTCGGCTCCGTAATGCCCTGTCTTTGGAGAAGCGCTGTCAGCACCTCCGAGACGCCGAGCGCATCAAATTTCATCATGATGAGAGCACCTCTGCGCCGGTCTCCGTGATGAGGATGGTCTTTTCCCACTGCGCTGACAAGCTGCGGTCCTTTGTCCGCACCGTCCATCCGTCCTCCGCGTCCACCGTCACATCATAATCGCCTGCGTTGATCATGGGCTCGACCGTAAATACCATGCCGGGCACCATAAGCATCCCCGTGCCCGCCTCGCCTTCGTGCGGAACAAACGGTTCCATGTGGAAGTCCTTGCCGACGCCGTGCCCGCCGAGGGCGGTGACAACGGAGTAGCCGTTCGCATGCGCCCAGTCGCCGCACGCTGCACTCACGTCACCGAGGAAGTGCCACGGACGCGCCGCCGCAATGCCGCGCTCCATGCACTCCTTCGTCACCTGCACGAGACGCTCCGCCGCCGCGGGCACCTTTCCCACGAGATACATACGGGAAGCATCCGCATAGTAGCCGTCAACAATCACGGTGGAGTCGACGTTGACAATATCCCCCTCTTTGAGGACATCCTTCTTTGACGGAATCCCGTGGCAGACCACATTGTTGATTGATGTGCAGATGCTCTTCGGGAACCCCTCGAACCCGAGGCAGGCCGGAATGCCGCCTCTCTCAACGATGTAGTCATGTGCCGCGCGGTCAAGTGACTCCGTATCGGTGCCGGGGCGCACAAGCGTCTCCATGAGATCGAGCACGCCGTCGTTGATGACCGCGGCCCGGCGGATCCCCTCGATGTCCGCAGCGTTGTTGATGATCTTGCGCGGCGGGCGCACCTGCCCCTTCAGCACATCGTACCGGATGGATGCAATACGATCGTCAAAGTCTTCATGGCACTTTTTATATTTCTTTCCGCTGCCGCACCAGCATAGCTCGTTTCGGTTCATTCCTCTTCCTTTCATAGATGCTTTACCTCTCGTATTATAGACCGAAAATGTATTTTTATCAAAGCTTTTTCCTGCCGAACCAGCACATGCAGAGTGCTTGACATAAGGCGAGGTATCGGCTACACTGGTCGCGGTATGGATTCTAAAAAGAAGGTAATTTAATTGAAATTCTCTCCTAAGCGACTCATATTGATCCTCCTCTGCGTGTTCGGGCTCCTTGCCGCAGCAGTCTTTGTCGGGATGGCTTCTGCCCCCGGCGTTCCGGTCCTCAACTATCATCAGGTCGAGGATAAGGACGGAAACCCGCTCACCCTGTGGACGGACCAGTTCGAGGCGCAGATGGCCTATCTTGCTGCCGAAGGATACACGACGATCACCATCGACGAGATGATGGACGCCTATGAACACGGAACGCCGCTGCCGGAAAAACCGGTCATTATTACGTTCGATGACGGCTATGCCGACAACTATGAGAACGCCTATCCCATTCTGAAGAAGTACGGATTCAAAGCGACTATCTTCCTCATCTACGATTTCACGAACACCTACCCGAACTATCTGACATGGGATCAGATTGCGGAGATGAAAGAGTCCGGGCTGATCCGCTTCGAAAGCCACACGATGACGCATGCAAATCTGGCAGAGCTCACATCCATCGATGACCTGCGTCACGAGATTGCAGACTCGCATGATCTGCTCTCCGAGAAGCTCGGCTATGACATGCACTACATCGCCTATCCCGGCGGCCGCGTCAACGCAGAGATCGAGGAGATCACACGCGCGGCCGGATATCGGGGCGGCTTCACCGTTCACTACGGCCTCTCCACGCCGTCCGAAGGCGTCTATCAGATGGACCGCATCCCGATCTTCGGCGCAAACATGCATACCCTGAGCCGCTTCAAACTGCGCCTCGCCTTTGCGCCGCTCATTGCCCCACTCGAGGATCTGCGGCTGGATTGCCGCGCATGGGGTCTTCCCTGGCTCGCCAACTGTATGCCCATCCCCTGAGCATGCTGAGAAAAATCTGTATAAGTTGGGACAGCATTTGAAAAATATGCTATAATATAGGCACTGTTTATTGTATGAAGGAGGACTTTTCATGGATTTTGAAGCATTGGTCAAGGCAAAATTTGATGAAGCATATGCATCGTCAGAGCATCCGAAAAAATTCTTCCTCACGGAAAACGGCCGCGGCGTCGTCGACGGCGGCGAGATGTACAATGCGCTGCTTCAGGATGTACTCGACGTCGTGCAGAAGGCAATCGTCGGCATTTTGAAGGACAGCCATCATACACATTGACAACAGACACACAAAGAAGCGGCTGCATGTCAGATGCAGCCGCTTCTTTTATTTTTATGATATTCTCTCGTAGTGAAACGGTTCAAGCTCCCAGAGCACACCTGAGAGTGCTGTCATATCCACATCGGAGAAGATGCGCAGCATCGGGCGGATGTTCTTCTCCGGGAAGACGGCAATCGCCGCCGCCTCCTCCCCGTGCTGGAAGAACACCTCCACGGCGCTGTGATCGACGTACATGCGCAGGGACAGCGTATGCTCGGCATAGAGTTTGAAGGTGCGGGTGCCGCGTCCGCCAAGCTTCATGCCGCTGCGGTCAATGGTCATGACCTGTTCCAGCCGGTTATAGCGCAGGACCAGCTTTTCAAGCCCAAAGACCAGTTCCACAGAGATGGTGTACGCATCCCCCATCGTCAGATCAAGGATGATCTCCGTAAGGTCATAGAGCGTCGTACTGAACGAGTTCTCCCCCTCCGCCTCAAGCGCGCGTTCCGTCTCGCGGTGGCGCAGGGCCTTCAGCTCGTGCGCCGGCTCGGAGAATATATGCCCCTGCCGGAGCGTCAGCACGCGCGGCAAAGTCAGGCTGTGCATCCAGCCCTCCTCCCGGGTCGGGTATTCCTCCTCGCGGTCCGGCATCCCCATCCAGCCGATCAGGATATGCCGTCCCTCGTGCGTCAGAATCTGCGGCGCATAGAAGTCAAAGCCATGGTCGAGCTCCTTGAAGCGCCCGTGCATGAGCATCTCCATCGCGTCCATAGAGGCATGTCCCACGATATACCCTGCCTGATAGACGTTCTGTCGGTCGTATGCACGCGCCTCCACACCCTGCGGACAGAATACGAGCACATCATAATCGCCGAAGGAGAGCAGATTCGGACACTCCCACATATAGCCGAAATCCTTCAGCTGCGTCCGGAATTCCCCGAGGAACATCCAGCCGTCCGCCGCCTCCCGGTAGACAAGCACACAGCCGCGCTTCTCCTCTGTCTGTGCTCCGATGACAAGGTGACGGGTGCCGCGCCAGTCAAAGAGATAGGGGTCACGAAAATGTGCCGTAAAACCCGGAGGAGGACCGTCGATAATGATCTCTTCCTTCTTCACTGCGCCCACTGCCTTCGTATAGGTGCCGAAACGCTGTGCGGAACTCCGATTGCCTGCTTCATCCTTCGCATTGCATGTGTAGAGAACACGCAGGCGCCCTTCCTCCTCTGCGGCGCAGCCCGAGTAGCAGCCGTCCTTGTCATGTTCATCCGTCGGCCAGAGCGCCAGATGCGGAACGGCATAGGTGCAGAAATCCCGCGTCTTCGTATGCGCCCACGACTTATTCTTATGCACACAGCCGAAGGGATTCCACTGGTAAAAAATATGGTAGGCGCCGTTGTGGTAGGTCAGCCCGTTCGGGTCGTTGATGAGGCCAAACGGCATCTCCAGATGAAAGCGGTTGTGCCAGCGGTGCGTGAAGGGAAAGCCCTCCGCAAGGCGGGCGTCAATTGCTCTCTTGTCAAAATTCTCCACAGTGCTCACTCCTCAGGACGAAAGAAGACGAAGATCAGACCAAACGCAGCGAGAAAACTGACGATGTTGACGAAAATATATGCAGAAAGATGGTCAGAACGCACATTGAGTCTCTGCACGATCCGATTTCTTCTAAATAAAAGTGTACTAATTTCCTTTTCTGTTGTCAATGCGCACGGCCGGTGAAAAGATTTTACAACGCGAAAACCATGTGATAGAATGGTTAAGGGAAATTCATAAATCCGGAGCACCTGGGGAGGAATCATATATGAATGTAAAGTATGAGGGTACCGTCACGGCTATCGGCAAGTTGGCGCGCAAGTTCCTCGAGACCAACAACAGTGTTATTCTGCTCGATGAAGGCGCTCATCCGAACCTCGCCGAGATGGTTGTCGAGCATACGCCCGGCGAACTCAAGGGAGATATTGCCGTCGGCGACACGTTCTCGCTCGGAAAGCAGAAATACAAGGTCACACGCATTGGAGAGAACGTGAACGACACGATCCGCGAGAGCGGACACTGCACCCTCCTCTTCAATGCAAAGGGATCAATGCCGGGGCAGATCGAACTGGAAGGAGGCGCCGTTCCTCCGCTCTCACAGGGTCAGAAATTCGCCTTTGCAGGAAAATAACAGACGGCATAAAAGGCCGGCCGCACATCACTGCGATGTGCGGCCGTTTTTTGATGCCCCCTACATCAACGCATCCATTGCGTCAAAGACGGGCAGCAGGAAAGAAAGCACGGCAAAGAAGATCACAGCCGCGATAAAGACGGTCATCACGGGTTCGGCAAGCGCTTCCATACGCGCTGCGTACTGCGCCGATCTGCGCTGACAATAGTCCGCCGTCTGCCAGAGCAGGCGTTCGAGATCGCCCGCGGCATCCCCCGCCGCAAGCATGCCGCGCACAAGGATCGGCAGATACGGATCCCGCGCCGTCGTCTGCGCAAACGTCCGCCCCTGCAGGAGTCCCTGCTCGATCTGTACAAGGCGATGCGAAAGTGCACGGTTCTGTGTGACGGAACGCGCAAGGCTCACAGCACGATCCAGACGAATCCCGCTGCGCATGAGAATGGCAAGCGTACGCAGGATCATGCGCCACTCCGCAAGACATATGAATGTACCGAGTACGGGAATGCGCAGGAGCAGCTCATCCATGCGAAACCGCACCTTCGGCATGCGCAGCAGCGCTGCAGCGGCGGCGAAAACCACGGCAATGCTGAGAGGAATGAGATAAGGCTCTGCAGCAGCAATATCAGAGAGCGTGAGGAGCAGCTGCGTAGGCAGAGGTACTTCGGCGCGCAGATCGCGCAGGAGCGCAGCGAAGATCGGCAGAACGAATATTGTCATGAGCAGCAGCGATGCCGTCGCCGCAGCGAGCAAAAAAAGAGGATAAGCAAGCGCACTCCGCAAAGATTCGCGCATAACATGGCCTTCTGTAAGAAATTCGGCCGTCTCCCGCAGGATCACATCGAGCGTACCGCTCTCCTCCGCCGCGCGCACCATGCCGACAACACTCGGCGCGAACGCCTGCGGATGCATCTCCATCGCCTGCGACAGCGCCGTTCCGCGCGTCACCAACCGATGCAGCTCCGCGACAAGTTTTCCATAGGCAGCCGAGGAAGCCTTCGCCGCTTCCGCGAGACGTGCAAGCGCCTCATGGACAGGCATGCCTGCCTGGAGAAGAGCCGCCGATTCATGAAAGAATGCAATCCTCTCCTCCGCCGTGATGTTGCTGCGCATACGCAGGAACGACGGCAGATGAAATTCCCTCCGTTCCTCAAGACGTACGACCATTCTGCCCTGCGCCGCAAGCGCCCGCACTGCCGCGGGCGCACTCTCGGCCGCAAGATGCCCGCGCACCTCTGCTCCGTCCGTCGTGCGGGCACGGTAGGAGAATGTCCTCATACGATAATGCCCTTCGAGCGCAGCATCGCCTCCGCCATCTCAGACGTCTGCATCCCCTGCTCCGCGCCGCTCATCATCACAGAGGAAAGTTGGCTGTACTGCCCATTCCGCACAATATTGCGCACCGCCGGCACGGCACGAAGCACCTCGAACGCAGCAGCGCGGCCTCCGCCCACACGCGGAAGAAGCCGCTGCGCAAAGATCCCCGTCACGGCATCGGCGAACTGCGCACGCACGGCATCCCGCACATCTGCCGGGAACATACTCTCCACGCGCATCGCTGCCTGCGCCGCACTGCGCGTATGGAGCGTACCGAGTACGAGTATGCCTGTCGCCGCCGCCATGAGCGCCGCTTCCATCGTCGCACGGTCTCGTATCTCGCCGGCGAGCAGGATGTCGGGATCCTCACGCAGAGCGGAGCGTACAGCATCCGGAAAGGAAGAAAAATCGCGCCCCAGCTCCCGTTGACTGATAAACGCGGATGCGGGCAAAAAAATATATTCGATCGGATCCTCAAGCGTAATGATATGCACACGCCGTGTCTGATTGATGACCTCGATCAACGACGCGAGCGTCGTCGTCTTACCCGCGCCCGTCGGTCCGCAGACAAGCACCAGACCGTCCCGCACGTCAGCGATGGAGCGCAGCGCATCCGGCATGCCGATCTCATCCGGCGTCATGATGCGTGCAGGCAGGAGGCGCAGAGCCAGTCCGATCCCATTCTCCATATGGTAGGCATTCCCGCGAAAGCGACGGCCTGCATATGTCCACGAAAAATCAACATCATGTCCAGGGAGGATCGCACGGCGGCCCTCCGAGATCATCTCGCCCAGCAGCGCATCCATAAAAGAAGCACTCGGAACGAATGCATCCGATACAAGAGCCCCGTCTCTGCGTATCCGAACGCACTGCCCCGGCGCCGCATGGAGATCGGATGCCTCGGCCGCAATCATATGCTGAAGGAGTTCCTTCCACTTTCCTTTCTCATCCATAGAGCGCTCTCTCTACCTCCTCCAACGTCGTCTCTCCGGCACACGCCTTTGCTATGCCGTCCTGCCACAGAGTCTCCACGCTGTCCGCCTCCGCAGCTCTGCGCAGCGCGTCCCTATTGTTCCCGCATAGGATTGCCTCCCGTATCCGCTCCGATACGAGGAGCACCTCATGGATCGCCATCCGCCCGTGATATCCGCTCCCATGACAAAGTGCGCATCCGTGCCCGCGCATGAGAGTCATCCCTTCATGATAGTCCGCGCCAAGCCGGATTGCCTCGCGCGATCCCGGCAGCACGATATAGTCTTCTCGGCAGTGTGTACACACGCGCCGTACGAGCCGCTGGGCAATCACGCCCGAGAGTGTCGCCGCGAGCAAATAGGGAGGCACGCCCATCTCGATCATGCGAAAGACCGCCGAAACCGTATCCTCCGTATGCAGCGTTGAAAAGAGCGCATGTCCTGTGAGCGCAATGCGCACGGCCATCTCCGCGGTTTCCCGATCGCGGATCTCCCCGAGCAGAATCTTCTGCGCATCCTGTCGGAGCGCCGCACGCAGTCCCGCAACAAAGGTCAGCCCCGCCTCCGGATGCACCTGAAACTGACTGATGCCCTCAATGCGCCGCTCTACCGGGTCCTCAAGCGTCATGATATGACAGCTTGGATCATTCAGCGCCGAGAGCGCCGCATAGAGCGTTGTCGTCTTGCCCGAGTTCATCGGGCCGCAGAGGAGCAGCAGCCCCGTCGGCCGACGAATCAGCTGCTCGAAGATCTCCTGATTGCGCGGTGTAAAACCGAGTTCCGCACAGCCGAGAAAACGCTCCGCCGCGTCCATGATTCGCACGACCATACGCTCCCCGTCCACTACAGGCAGCACGGCCGCACGCATATCGATCGTGCGTCCGCCGTGCACATAGCGGATCTGTCCATCCTGCGGGCGATTGCGCTTTGCCGTATCGATGCCCGCCATTACTTTCAGCCGCGCAATGATCACCGGCGCAAGCTCCGCCGGGAACTGCACGGGATGCTCCTGCAGCAGTCCGTCCACACGCATGCGGATGCGCAGCCGACCGCCCATGGGCTCGAGGTGAATATCGGTCGCCTCTTCTTCCAGCGCCGTATCCAGAATAACATTGACCAATGTAAGGACGTGACTGCCGCGGACACCGTCCTCAGATGTACCGCGCCGCACCTCGCGTGCAGCTTCCGTCACCAGACGCTGCAGTGCTTCCTGCTCCATGCCGTTCTCCCTTTAATCCGCCGCTTTTTGCGGCGCCGCATCATAGTCCACGTGAAGGAGATAGAGTCCGCAGGCAGGCGCCGTCGGACTCGCAAGACGACGGTCGCGCGCAGCAAAAATCTCCGCAAAACGTCCCACAGAGATGCGCTCCTGCCCCACACTGACGACCGTGCTCACGATATTGCGCACCATATGGTAGAGGAATCCGTTCCCATGCAGATAGCATGACAGGCGGCCTTCTCCCTCATCCTCCAGCCGTATCTCATCGATTGTGCGCACAGGCGACATTGGGG
>ERZ773059.681-NODE-681-length-17912-cov-15.397995_pt1 | contig 17912 bp, 10 predicted proteins | sample MGYA00580514_ERZ773059 | MGnify/ENA primary metagenome ERZ773059 (study PRJEB29015, sample SAMEA2737981) | human oral metagenome | biome: human oral; feature: human-associated habitat; material: dental | place: China | collected 2056 ...
CCTGCGCGCCGCCGCGGGCCGCGCCCTGGAGCTGGACTGCCGCACCGGGCGGGCCCGCCGGGTGCCCTTCGACCTGGAGAGGGCGGGCCTGGCCCTGCTGGTCATCGACACCCGGGCCAGGCACTCCCTGGTCGACGGCCAGTACGGGGCCCGGCGGTCGGCCTGCGAGAGGGCGGCCCGCATCCTGGGCGTCGAGCTGCTGGCGGATCTGGAGGCGGCCGACCTGGAGGGGCGCCTGGCCGACCTGGCCGCCTGCGGCGAGCCCGACGCCGCCGAGCTGGTCAGGCGCACCCGCCACGTGGTCACGGAGATCGAGCGCACGCGCGACCTGGTCGCGCTGCTGCGCGACGGCCGCCCGCTGGCCGGGGACAAGCTCGCCCGCGCGGGCGAGCTCATGGACGCCTCCCACGAGTCCCTGCGCGCGGACTACGAGTGCACGTGCCCCGAGCTGGATGCGGCCGTGGAGGCGGCGCGGGCGGCGGGGGCCCACGGGGCCCGCATGACGGGCGGCGGCTTCGGCGGCTCCGCGATCGCGCTGGTGGACGCCAACGCCATCGACGCCGTCGCCCGCGCCGTCGTGGCGGCCTACGCCCGGGAGGGCTTCACCCCGCCGGCCTTCCTCGACGCCGTGCCCTCGGCCCCCGCCGGCCGCCTGGCCTGAGGCGACGGGGCCCGCCTCATCCTCCGGGAGGATTCGCGGGCCTTCTCCAGGAGGATCCGCCGGCGCGGCGGGAGCCCTTAGCCTGGCCCCGTTACGCCCCTCGTTCCCCTTCGCCGTGGAGGACTCCGTGAAGCGCTACGTCATGCCCGCCCTCAAGGTCCTCATCGCCGTCGTCGTCGCCGTCGCCCTGGCCAAGATCGCCTTCTTCCCCGACCAGGGCGACTCCGCCACCGCGGACATCACCCCGGGCTACCAGCTGAGCACGAAGACGACGACGGTCGCGGTCGGCGACATCTCCAGCACGGTGGAGGTCAAGGGGAAGATCGTGCAGGACAAGGCCGTCGAGGCGAAGGCGACGCTCACCGGCGTCGTCGACTCCTTCGGGGTCGAGAAGGGCGGGCACATCACGCAGGGGGCGCCCCTGGTCTACCTCAAGAAGGTCGAGCCGCAGCAGCCGAAGGTCACCACCGACGAGGAGGGGAACACCACCCAGACGGAGGTTCCCGACAAGGTCACCTGGGACACCGTCTACGCCCCGACGACCGGCACCGTCTCCTTCAACGTCATCGCGAACCAGGACACCACCGTCGGCATGGTGGTCGCCACCGTCACGCCCGACACCTACTCGGCGACCGGCACCATCAGCGCCTCCCAGCAGTACCGGCTCACCAGCGCCCCGACGTCGGCGACCCTGAGCGTCGAGGGCGGCCCCGCCCCCTTCTCCTGCTCCGACCTGACCATCGGCACGAAGCCCACCACGTCGACGACCACCGGCCAGGACGGCAGCACGACGACGACCACGGGGGACGGCACGAGCGTGGAGGTCCGCTGCCCGGTGCCGTCCGAGCAGAAGGTATTCGCGGGGCTGTCGGTGACCATCGGCATCGACGCGGGCAGCGCCACCGGGGCGCTGCTCGTGCCCGTCACCGCCGTCGAGGGCTCGGTGTCCACCGGCATCGTCTGGGTGGTCCCCGACCCGGCCGATCCCGCGACCACCGAGCAGCGCCAGGTCTCCCTGGGCATCAACGACGGCACGAACATCCAGGTCACCGACGGGCTGACCGAGGGCGAGACGATCCTGCTCTTCGTGCCCGGCAAGGACATCGTGCGCAACGGCACGCCCAGCAGCTGCGAGCCCGACAACTCGGTGTGCTACGACGAGAACGGCAAGGAGATCCGGTGACATCGGCCCCCCTGCTGCGCCTGCGGGGCATCACCCGGACCTTCTCGGTGCCCGACGCCCCGCCGCTGAGGATCCTCACCGGTGTCGATCTCGACGTGCGCCCCGGCGAGCACGTGGCCGTCGTCGGCCGGTCCGGCACGGGCAAGTCGACGCTGCTCAACATCCTCGGCCTCATCGACGTGCCCACCTCCGGCGGGTACCAGCTGAACGGGGTGGACGTCGCGGGCCTGGGCGAGAGCCGCCGCGCCCACCTGCGCGGGCAGACCTTCGGATTCGTGTTCCAGTCCTTCAACCTCATCGCCGGGCTGACGACGACGGAGAACGTCGCGGCGCCGCTCCTGTACGACCACGGCGCCGCCTTCTGGCGGCGCGGCTCCCGCGCCCGGGAGCTGCTGGAGGCGGTGGGGCTGAAGGACAAGGCCGGGATGTCCATAGGCCGGCTGTCGGGCGGGGAGCAGCAGCGCGTCGCCATCGCCCGGGCGCTGGCCCGCGGGCCCGGGGTGATCCTGGCCGACGAGCCCACCGGCGCCCTCGACGTCGACACGGGCGCCGTCGTCATGGACCTGCTCGAGAGGCAGTGCCATGAGACCGGCGCGGCGCTCATCATCATCACCCACGACCTGGCCGTGGCCGGTCGGGCCCACACCCAGTACCGCCTGGAGAACGGCGTGCTCACGCCGATCACGGTCACCCGCCGCCGAGTGGGCTCGCTGGAGGAGTTCGGCGAGGTCCAGACGGCGCCCGCCGCCGCATCGATATCGGGAGGTCCGCGATGAGACTCTTCACGGGACTGGGGGGCGTGTTCACGGGCCTGACCGGCGCCGTTATCGAGGCGTGGGCGCAGCTGCGGATCGGCAAGTTGCGGGTGCTGCTGTCCCTGGTGGGGGTGGCGGCCGCGGTCGCGGCCATGTCCTTCGTCATCGCCGTCGGCCAGGTGTCGGTCTCCGCGGTCAACGCCGTCATGGAGCAGTACAGCGGACGCCCCGGCACCCTGACGATCAGCGTCTCCCCCACCTGGCGGGGCGTGAGCCGTCCGGCCGACGACGACTCCGGGGACGACGCCGGCTCCGGGGACGCCGGCTCCGGCGGCCAGGCGGGGGCGGGCTCCGGGGGCTCGGCCGCGGAGGGCCAGGCCGGATCCGGCGGGGCCGGAGTGGCCGGTGCGGCCGGGACCGGCGGGGCCGGGGCGTCGTCGCCGGACACCTCCATCCGCATCTCTCAGGCGATGAGCTCCTTCGTGGACCGTTATGAGATCAACTCCTGGGCGACGACCTACGACACTTCCATCCGCTTCGCCTTCCCCGACGGCCCCCGCCAGGTGCGCACCCAGGCCGTCAGCACGGGCTACGGCCTGATCCACCACACGCAGGTGACCCAGGGGCGCTGGCTGCGCTCGGACGACGCCGATGACATGTCCCCGTCGCTGGTCGTCTCCCAGGGGTTCCTCGACGCCCTGGGGGTGGGCTCCCTCTCCGGCCCGCTTACGGTCGCCTCCTACGAACCGACGCGCACCACCTACACGATCGTGGGGGTGCTCAAGCCCGAGGACCTGTCCTACTGCACGACGACCGACGCCGAGGGCAACACGGTGCCCTGCCCGCAGACGCTATCCGCGTTCGTCCTGAACTCCTCCTACGAGCAGCAGCTGCCCTCCCATGCCGCGCGCCCCGCCCCGTCCCTGGAGATCTGGACCGGGGCGGCGGGGGTCAGTGAGATCAAGCAGCGGGCCAAGGACAATCTTGACGCCCAGTTCGGGCAGGGCTCGACCCAGGTCACCGACAATCTGCAGTCCGCCAACGCGAACCTGAGCACGGGGGCCTTCACCTCCGTGGTCTCCGGCGCGGGCGTCTTCGTCATGGTGCTGGGGGCGCTGGGGCTGGTCAATATCTCCCTGGTGACGGTGCGCCAGCGCATCCACGAGATCGGGGTGCGCCGCTCCTTCGGCGCGACGAGCCGCCGGATCTTCTTCTCGATCATGCTGGAGTCGGTGGTGGCGACGGTCGTGGCCGGCATCGTCGGCGTCGGCATCGCGGTGGTGGCCCTGCGGGTGGTGCCACTGAGCGCCATTCTGGATATCCCGGTGCCGGACAACCCGCCCTTCCCCATGTCCGCCGCGCTCATCGGACTGGTGGCGGCATCCGGGGTCGGAGCCCTGGCGGGGATCATCCCCGCGTTCGTGGCGGTGCGGATCCGCCCGATCGACGCGATCCGCTTCTAGCCGGATGACGCTGCCACTCGTCTGGGCGTGTCGGAGCGGTTCCCGGACCGGGGCCGGGAAGACCCGCGGCGGCCGAGTCGCGTCCAGCACGTCCGGCAGTGGAGAGGCGCCGCCCCGAACGACGGCGACGCTACGGCGACCCGGCGGAGCGGGCCCTGGGTCGGCAGTGAAGGCGGCGGGGGTCTGGTAGACTACGGGTTCGTTGGGATACCAACGATCCGCAAGTGTAAACCCCGCGCGAGCGGGGATGATCCCGCGACCGTGAATGACAAGTGGACCGCCGATTTGTAAACCCCGCGCGAGCGGGGATGATCCGTCAGAGGCCGTCTACGCCCAACTGTGCACCAGGTAAACCCCGCGCGAGCGGGGATGATCCTGGAAATTGAAGCGATATGTCTGACTACTATGAGTAAACCCCGCGCGAGCGGGGATGATCCCCATGATGTTGTCCTCTCACGGCGGCGTACGTGAGTAAACCCCGCGCGAGCGGGGATGATCCTGCACGCCGCCGCCCGGCTCATTTGTGGCGGCGGTAAACCCCGCGCGAGCGGGGATGATCCGGGCGGTTCCCTCACCATCATCGCCTCGCTCGCGTAAACCCCGCGCGAGCGGGGATGATCCCCGAAATTGCGCCACGTGTCTCCGCCGTAAATGGTAAACCCCGCGCGAGCGGGGATGATCCCTACGGCACGATCACCGCACCGGACACACTGTCGTAAACCCCGCGCGAGCGGGGATGATCCGTTCTCAGTACGCGACCTCAATTTCTCGGCAGAGTAAACCCCGCGCGAGCGGGGATGATCCGTCGGCCACGGCCACTCCGTCCAGAGGATCGCGGTAAACCCCGCGCGAGCGGGGATGATCCTACGCCGCCGTACCCGGCCGCTATGACACGGCAGGTAAACCCCGCGCGAGCGGGGATGATCCTATTACCGCCCGCGAGCGAGCCCACCATTCCGAGTAAACCCCGCGCGAGCGGGGATGATCCCCGAGATGCGTGCCACCCAGACATTCTTCGCCGGTAAACCCCGCGCGAGCGGGGATGATCCAACCGGGATCACAATGATCCGGGCGTACGGGTAGTAAACCCCGCGCGAGCGGGGATGATCCATGACGATTACATTCCCAGATGTGCAGAACTCGGGTAAACCCCGCGCGAGCGGGGATGATCCTCCGCGTCGAAATAGAACACGGCCAGACCTTTGGTAAACCCCGCGCGAGCGGGGATGATCCTCCCCGCGCCGCGTCGCGTTCGCCAGTTCGAGGGTAAACCCCGCGCGAGCGGGGATGATCCTTACGCGCGCATTCTGACCCGCCTCGCAGAGGGGTAAACCCCGCGCGAGCGGGGATGATCCCCGCGGTATCGAAGTCGGACTCATGCGCCCACGGTAAACCCCGCGCGAGCGGGGATGATCCTTGACGAACTGGCAGACGACGAATCCATTCCCGGTAAACCCCGCGCGAGCGGGGATGATCCTAACCCCCGGACCGATCGGTCCGGGGGTTACTCGTAAACCCCGCGCGAGCGGGGATGATCCTCGCCGGGAGAATCATCCCCCACGCGCACGAGAAGTAAACCCCGCGCGAGCGGGGATGATCCGAACATGATCCTGGGATTCGGCGGGACAGCGTGGTAAACCCCGCGCGAGCGGGGATGATCCTATAACACAGGACTACCCGACCGCAATAACGACGTAAACCCCGCGCGAGCGGGGATGATCCCTCATCGTCATCCACGGCGATGAAGTAACGGGCGTAAACCCCGCGCGAGCGGGGATGATCCCGCCGCCCGCGCCTGCGCCGTCGTCAAACGCCCGTAAACCCCGCGCGAGCGGGGATGATCCCGAGGCCGACCGGGCCGGCCTGCCCTTCGACGTGTAAACCCCGCGCGAGCGGGGATGATCCGTCACTCTCATGCGCCCACGCACCCAGACGCGTGTAAACCCCGCGCGAGCGGGGATGATCCCCTCACCGAGTACGACGCCCATATTGACGCGCGGTAAACCCCGCGCGAGCGGGGATGATCCTGTGACATCGATTTCCGCGAGGCGCCGGGCGAAGTAAACCCCGCGCGAGCGGGGATGATCCCCGGCTCGCGCCGAGTGACGTGAGCATGCTGATGTAAACCCCGCGCGAGCGGGGATGATCCTAGGTCGGGTAGTGGTCGGTGAACGTCGAGTCAGTAAACCCCGCGCGAGCGGGGATGATCCCGAGGCCGACCGGGCGGGCCTGCCCTTCGACGTGTAAACCCCGCGCGAGCGGGGATGATCCCTCCTTAAGGTACTGATCCAATTCGGCGCGGGAGTAAACCCCGCGCGAGCGGGGATGATCCGAGTTTCGAGAAGTATTTTCCGCGTCTGCCGCTGTAAACCCCGCGCGAGCGGGGATGATCCTGAGTTCTGCGACGCGCTTATCAATAGGATTGCGTAAACCCCGCGCGAGCGGGGATGATCCGAATGCGTCGGTCAAGGTGGAGATCGCTAAGGCGGTAAACCCCGCGCGAGCGGGGATGATCCGATAATCGCGCTGAGGCGAATACTCGCGCGCCTGTAAACCCCGCGCGAGCGGGGATGATCCCGGGTTCGTGGTCTGCCAGTTCGTTAAGTCGGAGTAAACCCCGCGCGAGCGGGGATGATCCTGCAATCTCGGATACGGCCAGGACACGCGCTGGGTAAACCCCGCGCGAGCGGGGATGATCCCCGGGGCCTTCGGCGCAGTGGGGATCACAGTCGGTAAACCCCGCGCGAGCGGGGATGATCCTCTCCCGGACGCGCGACCACGACGATATCATTGGTAAACCCCGCGCGAGCGGGGATGATCCGCGAGCCCACCATTCCCAGGCCCGTGTTCGCGGGTAAACCCCGCGCGAGCGGGGATGATCCTTCCGCGTCGCGCCGCGACGTCATGATCACCATGTAAACCCCGCGCGAGCGGGGATGATCCAGCCGCCCGTCGCGCATGCCCCCGCGGCGACCGGTAAACCCCGCGCGAGCGGGGATGATCCCGAACTGGCAGACCACGAACCCGTTCCCGCGCGGTAAACCCCGCGCGAGCGGGGATGATCCTGCATGAGATCATGCCATACTACTGCGAGTACGGTAAACCCCGCGCGAGCGGGGATGATCCTCGGCTTGACGCGAGCCGGGACTAGTGCCATGAGTAAACCCCGCGCGAGCGGGGATGATCCTGCTCATCCTCACCGACGAGAACGAAATCGGATGTAAACCCCGCGCGAGCGGGGATGATCCCCACGAAATCAATAGCGGCCGAATGCGGGCCCAGTAAACCCCGCGCGAGCGGGGATGATCCATCCCCGGGATCATCCACGGGATCAAATGCGGAGTAAACCCCGCGCGAGCGGGGATGATCCGGCATCACACGCTCGCGCATCACAAAAGAATACGTAAACCCCGCGCGAGCGGGGATGATCCCATGTACGATAACCCCACCGATTTCCAGGTGTAGTAAACCCCGCGCGAGCGGGGATGATCCCAGGGTGTCACGGTGTGGCGCCGGAAGGAACACGTAAACCCCGCGCGAGCGGGGATGATCCCTCCGGGCTGGACGTTTATTTCCACAATCTCCGGTAAACCCCGCGCGAGCGGGGATGATCCTCACGGCGCCGCCGACGCCCCTGAAGAACCCGAGTAAACCCCGCGCGAGCGGGGATGATCCTCGTTCCGGGCGACGATATGCGGTATACTCGAAGTAAACCCCGCGCGAGCGGGGATGATCCCGCCGCGTCTCATACGCGTACGCCGCCATATTCGTAAACCCCGCGCGAGCGGGGATGATCCTATTACGAACATGCTGTTGCTGCCCCATATTGGGTAAACCCCGCGCGAGCGGGGATGATCCCGATATTCGCGCGAACAATTCGGTCGAGTCGCAGTAAACCCCGCGCGAGCGGGGATGATCCTATTCGCGATGGTCGCGCGCCACGCCGCGATCAGTAAACCCCGCGCGAGCGGGGATGATCCTGTGCGCATCATACTCGGTGAGGTTCGCGGCGAGTAAACCCCGCGCGAGCGGGGATGATCCCACCATTCTCGCCGCCATCCTCGGAGTGGCGGCGTAAACCCCGCGCGAGCGGGGATGATCCGAACTACGATCGTTTTCTTTATGCGGATACCGAGTAAACCCCGCGCGAGCGGGGATGATCCGGCACTTCCAGTACGTGAAATGAGTCATGCACAGTAAACCCCGCGCGAGCGGGGATGATCCGTGGACGCCGCCGCCGGCCTCATTGGTGGCGGCGGATTCGGCGTAAACCCCGCGCGAGCGGGGATGATCCGGGTGGCGCAGGGCGAGCGCGGTCACGTCGAATGTAAACCCCGCGCGAGCGGGGATGATCCGTAATTCGTCGTCAGACCGACCGGATTGATCTGGTAAACCCCGCGCGAGCGGGGATGATCCGTTTCGGGTAGCCGAAACATGGTATGCGTGGCGGTAAACCCCGCGCGAGCGGGGATGATCCTGTGACGTAGGTCTCAGTTCACTATATTCTATTGTAAACCCCGCGCGAGCGGGGATGATCCTGTGGTGAAGTAGACAGGGGATGAGGGTTGAAGGTAAACCCCGCGCGAGCGGGGATGATCCCTGCGCGAAGTGGTTCGTGCCTGCGACATCGTCGTAAACCCCGCGCGAGCGGGGATGATCCCCGCCAGCGCCGTATACACGGGCTCACGCGTCCGTAAACCCCGCGCGAGCGGGGATGATCCCTCAACGGCGGCGCCGGGCCCGCGTGCCTCTACGTAAACCCCGCGCGAGCGGGGATGATCCTTCGTGGCTCGGTCAGGGCCGTGATTCCTGGACGTAAACCCCGCGCGAGCGGGGATGATCCGCCGAGCCGACCCGCGGTCGCGCGCAGGACCTTGTAAACCCCGCGCGAGCGGGGATGATCCCTACACGCGCGTCGCCCGCTTCCAGCACACCGTGTAAACCCCGCGCGAGCGGGGATGATCCTCCGCGGATCATGTTCTTCCCCATGGCGTACGGGTAAACCCCGCGCGAGCGGGGATGATCCCTCAGTCAGCCGCTCCAACGCCGCCCGCGCCTGGTAAACCCCGCGCGAGCGGGGATGATCCGCGAGCCAGCCCGACGGCGACGGTGTGGAAGCGGTAAACCCCGCGCGAGCGGGGATGATCCCGACTCCCACGCGCCGCCCACGCGGCGCGTATGGTAAACCCCGCGCGAGCGGGGATGATCCCCCGAGCAATCGGAAACTCCGGATTGATCCGGAGTAAACCCCGCGCGAGCGGGGATGATCCCGGCATCCAACTGGCCGTGCAGACCGTGGTCGCGTAAACCCCGCGCGAGCGGGGATGATCCCGGCATCCAACTGGCCGTGCAGACCGTGGTCGCGTAAACCCCGCGCGAGCGGGGATGATCCGACGCGCCCGCCCTATGCTGGGCGGGCACTGTCGTAAACCCCGCGCGAGCGGGGATGATCCGTATGACCCCGCCCCGGTGCGGGGACCGGAATCGTAAACCCCGCGCGAGCGGGGATGATCCCGATTCGCATCCTCACCACGTTCTCCGTGGATGGTAAACCCCGCGCGAGCGGGGATGATCCCTGAGGGTATTCTTGAACTTATTGGTCGCGTCGGGTAAACCCCGCGCGAGCGGGGATGATCCCATCACCGCCCAATTGGCGTCGAATAATGTTGAGTAAACCCCGCGCGAGCGGGGATGATCCTTCAACGCGGCGGTGATGGACCTCGGCATGACGGTAAACCCCGCGCGAGCGGGGATGATCCGCCCGCCGAGCGGAAGATCACGAGCGGCCTCGGGTAAACCCCGCGCGAGCGGGGATGATCCCCCGGTCACGGGAGAGTCGGGGTCAAGGCCGAAGTAAACCCCGCGCGAGCGGGGATGATCCCACGGGCACGGCCACGCCCAAAAACTCCGATAAGTAAACCCCGCGCGAGCGGGGATGATCCCCAAAACCAATAGCGAAGCCCTCAACGCCGACGGTAAACCCCGCGCGAGCGGGGATGATCCGCCTTCAATCTGTGTTCTGTGTCTCTTTGAGGTGTAAACCCCGCGCGAGCGGGGATGATCCCAGGGCGGCGGAATGAGTGGTTTCCGACGCCGCGTAAACCCCGCGCGAGCGGGGATGATCCTACAAGTGCGAATCGTGCTTCTACGGGGCCTAGGTAAACCCCGCGCGAGCGGGGATGATCCCCCCACCACACTTTCGTTACCTTGCCTTAGCACGTAAACCCCGCGCGAGCGGGGATGATCCCCGGCCTGATATCCGGCAGCCGTCAGGCGAGGAAGTAAACCCCGCGCGAGCGGGGATGATCCGCCCCAAAGGCGGAGCAGACCTAGTACCCCGGGGTAAACCCCGCGCGAGCGGGGATGATCCACGGCGATATCATTAATGGTCGGCCGGGCGATCAAGTAAACCCCGCGCGAGCGGGGATGATCCTTCTCTGCCGCAGGGCTATTACGGCGGCCGCGCGTAAACCCCGCGCGAGCGGGGATGATCCGACCTCTGGGACGCGCCCGATGACGGGCGCGCTGTAAACCCCGCGCGAGCGGGGATGATCCGGTTTTGTGTGGGCTGATCACTATGGTCAGCCGGTAAACCCCGCGCGAGCGGGGATGATCCGCCGTCACGGGGACCGGCGTGGTCGTGTGCCCGGTAAACCCCGCGCGAGCGGGGATGATCCTCACCGGGTCGCCGTCGGCGACGGCGTGGAAAGGTAAACCCCGCGCGAGCGGGGATGATCCTTATGAGGCCGGGAATGCTCTCACGCAATTATCGTAAACCCCGCGCGAGCGGGGATGATCCGGCGGCGCAGGCGGCTTTCAACGTGGTCATGAAGTAAACCCCGCGCGAGCGGGGATGATCCGTCCGGATGGGGTTCAGGGGAGTGAGCCTCGTCGTAAACCCCGCGCGAGCGGGGATGATCCCCGTCTATTGCATTGCTCTCCATATGTAGTTCTGTAAACCCCGCGCGAGCGGGGATGATCCTACTGCCCGCAAACCGCCACGGACCTATCAGTGGTAAACCCCGCGCGAGCGGGGATGATCCTTACTCGAAAAGGTCCGCGCCGCCGTCAGTGACGTAAACCCCGCGCGAGCGGGGATGATCCCTTCATGAACCGCCGGTAACGCTCCGGAATAGTGTAAACCCCGCGCGAGCGGGGATGATCCGAATGCCGTCGAGAAGGGCGAGGAGTTCGTTTAGTAAACCCCGCGCGAGCGGGGATGATCCCAGACTTCCCTCACGAATCTCCGCACAGAATCAGTAAACCCCGCGCGAGCGGGGATGATCCTGCACTCCCCCGCCCGGCTCATTGGTCGCCGCGGTAAACCCCGCGCGAGCGGGGATGATCCCTGCCCGTATACGTCAGCAAATCGGGCAGCAATGTAAACCCCGCGCGAGCGGGGATGATCCCGCGACCCGGAACTTGCCATTATTATGGCCGTAGTAAACCCCGCGCGAGCGGGGATGATCCTTTCTCCGCAGAAGTACGCGGGTGAGGCGACTCGTAAACCCCGCGCGAGCGGGGATGATCCTGGGTGATCATGGGCGAGAAATCCTTCATCCTCGTAAACCCCGCGCGAGCGGGGATGATCCCCGCCAGCCCATCCCCCACGGGAGAACACTGGCGTAAACCCCGCGCGAGCGGGGATGATCCTTAGAGAGCTTGCCCCTGTTCTCGGCCACAATGGTAAACCCCGCGCGAGCGGGGATGATCCTCACAAAGATCTCATGCTGTTGGAGCGCGAGTCGTAAACCCCGCGCGAGCGGGGATGATCCTGCGACTCCGTGCCTGTACGCGGCGTTGAAGACGTAAACCCCGCGCGAGCGGGGATGATCCTCCAGGTGGTCGGCCATCAGCGGCCGGATCACGGTAAACCCCGCGCGAGCGGGGATGATCCTAGAAGTACATCTTCGGATTGCGGCCGCCCTCGGTAAACCCCGCGCGAGCGGGGATGATCCGCCGACGGCGGCCCGCTCGACGACAAGACGATCGTAAACCCCGCGCGAGCGGGGATGATCCCCGGCGGCCGCCCAGTTGCCTCAGTTCCGCCGCGTAAACCCCGCGCGAGCGGGGATGATCCGGGCCCTAGAAGCGATCGGCATGGGTGGGTGTGGTAAACCCCGCGCGAGCGGGGATGATCCCACCGTGGACAAGTTCATCAAGGACGTCGCCGCGTAAACCCCGCGCGAGCGGGGATGATCCGGTCTCATCCGCCGTCCGCGTCCGGTGCGCCGTGTAAACCCCGCGCGAGCGGGGATGATCCCTACGTCATCTACTCCAACGCGAAGGCGCTGATGTAAACCCCGCGCGAGCGGGGATGATCCGGTGCCGATGATCTCCATGATGTTTACTCCGATGTAAACCCCGCGCGAGCGGGGATGATCCCGGGCGCCTGGGGCACCGCTCTCGGGTCATGACGTAAACCCCGCGCGAGCGGGGATGATCCGGCGCACCTGCTCCGGATCGCGGGCTTCGAGTAGTAAACCCCGCGCGAGCGGGGATGATCCCCTGGGCCCCCGGTACCAGGTCCTTTCGGCAGAGTAAACCCCGCGCGAGCGGGGATGATCCCATGCCCGTGTACGTGCACGCGCGCGTGATAGCGTAAACCCCGCGCGAGCGGGGATGATCCTGGCGTCCCGGTAGTCATCGCCCTCATTGGGAAGTAAACCCCGCGCGAGCGGGGATGATCCCCACATGTGCCTCACCCGCAGGTCCATCTACGAGTAAACCCCGCGCGAGCGGGGATGATCCTAGCGGCACTATCCACCCAGGACCGTGGCGTGTGTAAACCCCGCGCGAGCGGGGATGATCCCGCGCCCACAGCCCCGCAGACGGCCCCGCACACGTAAACCCCGCGCGAGCGGGGATGATCCACATGCCGGGCGCGGGTGACCAGGATGGGTGGCGTAAACCCCGCGCGAGCGGGGATGATCCCCCTGCGGTCCCAGCCGGCGATCATCGTCCCGCGTAAACCCCGCGCGAGCGGGGATGATCCGGAGGAATGTGATGAAAGAGACAGACTCGTGGGGTAAACCCCGCGCGAGCGGGGATGATCCCCGTCCACTCCCCGGTCGGGTCGGTGCAGGTCAGTAAACCCCGCGCGAGCGGGGATGATCCGGCGAAATCGGACGCTCTCACAGACGGGGCGTGGTAAACCCCGCGCGAGCGGGGATGATCCCCGTAGGGAAAAGTGCCGATAAGGCATATTATGGTAAACCCCGCGCGAGCGGGGATGATCCAACCGAAGGGACAATCATAATGAACCTCAAGACGTAAACCCCGCGCGAGCGGGGATGATCCCTGCGCCTGGGTGCCGGTCGCGCCCTGCGAGAGGTAAACCCCGCGCGAGCGGGGATGATCCCAACTGAACAGTGCGCCCAGGAGGAAGAGCACGGTAAACCCCGCGCGAGCGGGGATGATCCCTGCGCCTGGGTGCCGGTCGCGCCCTGCGAGAGGTAAACCCCGCGCGAGCGGGGATGATCCCAACTGAACAGTGCGCCCAGGAGGAAGAGCACGGTAAACCCCGCGCGAGCGGGGATGATCCGTCGTCCAAAAGGGCGCGGTAGGCGTCGTCGTCGTAAACCCCGCGCGAGCGGGGATGATCCCGGCGTCGGCGCCGTCGGCGGATAGGGTGTAGAGTAAACCCCGCGCGAGCGGGGATGATCCTGAGTTTGCCGGGGCTCATCAGGTCGCCGCGCCGTAAACCCCGCGCGAGCGGGGATGATCCGAAATCGCGCGTCGTCAGAATCGCCTGGCACTCGTAAACCCCGCGCGAGCGGGGATGATCCCCGGGCTGCGAGGGCGGCGATCGCCCACGGGGCGTAAACCCCGCGCGAGCGGGGATGATCCCCGAGGGGACGCCTTCATCTTCCAGCCCGGCTGGTAAACCCCGCGCGAGCGGGGATGATCCCTGTAGGGGTCGGTCTTGGTGTTCATTTCGGTGGTAAACCCCGCGCGAGCGGGGATGATCCTGTAGGACCGGCCCGTCGGGCCGGTGAGGACGAGTAAACCCCGCGCGAGCGGGGATGATCCGGATGGGTTGGTGGCCGGCGTCAGCGCGTGCCGGTAAACCCCGCGCGAGCGGGGATGATCCCGACGGCGCCGTCCAGCGCACGCACGTTGAGCGGTAAACCCCGCGCGAGCGGGGATGATCCGGGTGAACACGACGGACAGAATCATGGCGATCAGTAAACCCCGCGCGAGCGGGGATGATCCGGGTGACCCCGTGATCGCCGCCGGCCGGGTCGAGTAAACCCCGCGCGAGCGGGGATGATCCTCGACCTCATCGGGTCTCTCCTCTCACAGGCCAGTAAACCCCGCGCGAGCGGGGATGATCCGACGTACCAGCCGTACACGATCTCCAGCCGCAGGTAAACCCCGCGCGAGCGGGGATGATCCGAACAGGCCGACCCTGATCTCGGCGTCCAGGTCGTAAACCCCGCGCGAGCGGGGATGATCCCGTGAAGGTCCGCCGACCGAACTTCTTGGGCGAGTAAACCCCGCGCGAGCGGGGATGATCCGAGTCACTTGCGGGGGCTGTGAGAGTCGATGATGTAAACCCCGCGCGAGCGGGGATGATCCCGCGAAGGCGCTGATCCCGGCCTGAGGCCGCGCGTAAACCCCGCGCGAGCGGGGATGATCCCAGGACTGTGGGGCTGTCCCCGCACGGTCCGTAGTAAACCCCGCGCGAGCGGGGATGATCCGAGCCGGATGATGGCCTCACGGTCGCTCACGGAGTAAACCCCGCGCGAGCGGGGATGATCCCCCGCTCGCCGAGCCCGTCACCCGGGGCTTCCTGTAAACCCCGCGCGAGCGGGGATGATCCGCCTCGTCACATTATGGTTCATGGCGCGAAGCGGTAAACCCCGCGCGAGCGGGGATGATCCTGCCCAGCGCATGGGCCATCTTATACAGCGGGTGTAAACCCCGCGCGAGCGGGGATGATCCGCGCGCCCAGCGTCGAGCGCCGGAAGATGCGGGGTAAACCCCGCGCGAGCGGGGATGATCCTGACGGTGAGCGCCAGCGGCGCAGGCGTCGGAGGTAAACCCCGCGCGAGCGGGGATGATCCTGATGTGGATGAGGACTCCGGCGACGCCGAGGCGTAAACCCCGCGCGAGCGGGGATGATCCCAGGCCATCACGGAGGTCACCGGCGAGCGCCGCGTAAACCCCGCGCGAGCGGGGATGATCCGACGGGCGCACCGAATGCGGCCCTCCAGGCGGTGTAAACCCCGCGCGAGCGGGGATGATCCCGGGCGGAGGATTCGGCTGGGACGCGCCGGAGGGTAAACCCCGCGCGAGCGGGGATGATCCCGCTCCGCAAGCCTATCGGTGAGGAAAGTGATGGTAAACCCCGCGCGAGCGGGGATGATCCGAAGCAGTACTCCTTCCCCATGAGCGGGGAGGAGTAAACCCCGCGCGAGCGGGGATGATCCCGGCACAGCCACTCCATCACCTCCTCCGACGTCGTAAACCCCGCGCGAGCGGGGATGATCCCTCGCGACGGCTGGTCCAGGCGCGGGCGGCGTCGTAAACCCCGCGCGAGCGGGGATGATCCTTGCCTCAGTTCCGCCGCCCGCAGGAAGATGTCGTAAACCCCGCGCGAGCGGGGATGATCCGCGTGGGTTCCGGCGAAGAGCGCGATGGCGAGGGTAAACCCCGCGCGAGCGGGGATGATCCTGCGAGCGCGCGGGCTGAGCTTAATGGTGTTGTGTAAACCCCGCGCGAGCGGGGATGATCCCGATATCGTACCGCTCACGCGCACCGACGGGTAGTAAACCCCGCGCGAGCGGGGATGATCCGGCGGCCGGAGTGAATCACGACGCCGGCCGCCCGCAATCCCCTGGAAGAGGGCCACCGAATGCGCCTGGCAATTGATCGATCGTTTCGGGTTGAACTCGATATCCGTGAAGGCAGCGCGGTGCTCCAGCTCGTTGACCAGTTCGGGATGCCCCGCCAGGGCGCTCACGTACAGCCAGTCGTAGAAGAATGTCCGCGGTTCCAGGCGGAAGACGCTCAGTTCCGCCCCCAGGACGAGCGGGGACCCGCCCGAGACCTCCAGCATCCGCGCGCCCGGGTGCGCGGACAGGAAGGAGCGGTGAAGGCTGTCGACGGACCGCTGCTCCTGCTTGAGGTAGAACCCCGGGTGGAGGGTGAACTCGGCGCTGACCTCGTGGACGTGGGGCCTCGTCCCCAGGGGTGTGAAAACAGGCCGCCGCACCATATCAGCTCCCGTCCCGATCCGCCCCCGTATCGATCCGCCCCGTCTCAGTGGCGGTCCCGGTCGGCGTCGGGAACCACCTGCGTGCCCGCGCGCCCGGACACGATCTCCGCGGCCTGGCCCAGCGCCCCTATGACCGCGCGACCGCCGGTGCGCTCCACGAAGTTCGCGCAGGCCTCCGCCTTGGGCCCCATGGACCCGGCCGGCAGGCCCAGCGCCCGCAACTGGGCCGGCGTGGCCCGTTCGAGCAGCCGCGCCCGCGGCGTGCCGTAGTCCGCGACCACTCCGGCGACGTCGGTGAGGACGATGAGCAGGTCCGCGCCGATCTGCTCCGCCAGCACCGCCGAGGCCAGGTCCTTGTCGACCACGGCCTCCACGCCCTCGTGCGTGCCGTCCTGCCAGGTGCGCACCGCGACCCCGCCGCCGCCCGCGCACACCACGATCGTCCCCCGGTCCAGCAGGGAGGCGACGACGTCGGCCTCCAGGATGCTCCTGGGCGCCGGCGAGGGGACGACGCGCCGCCAGTACTCGCCGTCGCGCGCCATGGTCCAGGCCCGCTCGGTGGCCAGCATCTGGGCCTCCTGCTCGCTGAGCACCGCGCCCACGAATTTCGTGGGCCGGCTCATGGCCGGGTCGTCGGGGTCGACGAGGGTGCGCGTGAGCAGCCCCGCCACCGCCCTGCCCGGCAGGGCGTCGGTGAGGGCCTGGGTGATCCAGAAGCCGATCATCCCCTGCGTCTGGGCGACGAGGGTGTCGAGCGGGTAGACGTTGGCGGGCAGGTCCGAGCCGGCCGTGGCCGCGGCGAGCAGACCCACCTGGGGCCCGTTGCCGTGGGTGAGGACCAGCTCGTGCGCCAGGGCCAGCGGCCGCAGGGCCTCCACGGCCAGGCGCACCTTGGCGACCTGGATCGCGGTGTCCGGCGTGGCCCCGCGGGGCAGGAGGGCGTTGCCGCCCAGGGCGAGGACGATGCGCAACACGGGCTCCTCTGAAGGTGTGGGTGAGACGGGGAAGGGGAAGAGTACCGCCCGCGGCTCAGTCGGCGTAGTCGACGACGAGCGGGGCGTGATCCGACCAGCGCTCATCGTAGGTGCCGGCGCGGTCCACCCGCACCGCCAGGGCCCGGGAAGCGAGCGTGGGGGTGGCCACCTGGTAGTCGATCCGCCAGCCCGCGTCATTGTCGAAGGCCCGGCCCCGCTGCGACCACCACGTGTAGGGGCCCTGGGCCCCGGGGTTCAGGGCGCGGGTCACATCGACCCAGCCGGAGGAGAACCACTCCTCCAGGTGCTCGATCTCGACGTCGAGGACTCCGCTGACCCGGTTGTGGTTCGACCTCCAGTTCTTGATGTCGCGCTCGGAGCGCACCACATTGAGGTCCCCGGCCATGATCACCTGGCGGCCGCCGGTGCGGGCCTCGGCCAGCAGCCGGGCCATGCGGGCGTCCACCAGGGCCAGGTGGGCGAGCTTCTCGTCGAGCCTGGGCGTGCCGGCCCGTCCCGCGTGCAGGTAGGCGGACACGACCGTGAGGCCGTCGGCCCCCGCGCCGGCGCCGCGGGCGGGCTCCAGGTCCACCTCCAGCCAGCGGCCCGAGTCCACGTCGGGCTCCTCGGCCCCGTCGGCCACCCCGTGGCGG
>ERZ773059.685-NODE-685-length-17877-cov-9.620806_pt1 | contig 17877 bp, 16 predicted proteins | sample MGYA00580514_ERZ773059 | MGnify/ENA primary metagenome ERZ773059 (study PRJEB29015, sample SAMEA2737981) | human oral metagenome | biome: human oral; feature: human-associated habitat; material: dental | place: China | collected 2056 ...
GATAACTAAATATATTATTAGATAACCAAAGTCATCATTATATAATATTAATAAATAATAAGTTTTACAAAAAAGATCTAAAAAATTAAATTTAAACGATTTTATTCAAAGGTATTAGAATTAAGATTTATCAAAGAAGAATTCAATAAACAAAGTTTAATGTGTTAATTTTTGTTTTTAAATTATAAACTTAAATATAAGAATATGAATCGTATTATACTTTTATTTGTTTTTGTTCGTTTTGAAGATAAAATTCGAAAAAAAGACACTAAAAGCCTTTATTGTAAATGTTAATAGTTTGCTAATTGTTCTGTTAAAATATGAAAATAATAAAACAGCCATAAAAAATATGATGCGGCAGAAAAAAATAAAGCCTTTACAAAATTAAAATTATATGATAATATGTGGTTGACACATTAAATATACAATAAAAATTTAGGAGGTCAGCATGGCAAGTTTATCACTGAAAAAAATATATAAAAAATATGATAATGGATTTTGCGCCGTAACAGACTTTAATTTAGAAGTAGCAGACAAGGAATTTGTTGTATTTGTTGGTCCATCTGGATGTGGTAAGTCTACAACTCTTAGAATGATTGCAGGACTTGAAGATATTACTGAAGGAGAGTTTTATATTGGAGATAAATTAGTTAATGATGTAGAACCAAAAGATAGAGATATTGCGATGGTATTCCAAAGTTATGCTTTATATCCACATATGACTGTTTTCGATAATATGGCTTTTGCATTAAAACTTAGAAAAGTTCCTAAAGAAGAAATAAAAGCAAAAGTAGAAGAAGCTGCTAAAATTTTAGGATTAGAAGAATTATTAGATAGAAAACCTAAAGCCTTATCAGGTGGACAAAGACAAAGGGTTGCACTTGGACGCGCAATAGTTAGAAGTCCAAAAGTATTCTTAATGGACGAACCTTTATCAAACTTAGATGCTAAGCTTAGAAGTAACATGAGAGCTGAAATCATCAAAATTCACAATACTTTAGGAGCTACAACAATTTATGTAACGCATGACCAAACAGAGGCGATGACAATGGCGGACAGAATTGTAGTAATGAAACAAGGTATTGTTCAACAAGTAGGAAGTCCAAAAGATATTTATGATCACCCAGAAAACCTTTTTGTTGCAGGATTTATTGGAGCTCCAACAATGAACTTTTTAAGAGGAAAAATTGTTGAGCACAATTTCCAAACAAAAGACGGAGGGACTATAGAAATTCCTGAAGGACATTATGCTAGATTGAAAGAACTAGGTTATGAAGGTAAAGAAGTTGTTTTAGGTATTAGACCAGAAAACATCTCTAATGACCCATTAGTGCTTGAGACGTATTCACATGCGAAGATAACTTCAAAAGTTATAGTAGCCGAATTATTAGGATCAGAGTATATTGTTCATACTGATCTTAATGGAGAAAATGTAAAAGCAATTGTGCATTCAAGACAAAATATCAAAATGGGTGATGAAATTACATTCGCTCTTGATATGAATAGAGCACATTACTTCGATGCTGAAACTGAATTAAGTATTTTAGAATAATCGCAGTTTTAGAAAAATATTTTAACTTAGACGTCAAATTTATAAAAAACAAAAAATTAAGGAGGACTCAAATTATGAGAAAGATAAACAAACTGTTAGTTGCAGCGACTACAACTGCATTAATTCTTACAGGGTGTGTAGGAGGAAAAAAAGAGGAACAAAAAGCAGATCCCAATAAAAAAGTAGAGATTACTTACTGGGATTTCCCTCAATTCACAAAAGATAAAGAATTTGCTAAAACAGAGGATTTTGATGCAGCATTAATCAAAGCATTTGAAGCTAAACATCCTAATATTAAAGTAAATTATCAAAAAATCGAATTTACAGATGGACCAGCTAAAATTGAAACAGCAATTCAATCTAAAACTGCTCCAGATGTAATTTACGATGCTCCAGGACGTGTTATTGCTTGGGCAGCAAAAGATTTATTAGTACCATTAGATGATGTAGATAAATCAAAATTAAATGAAGCAGCAGTGAAAGCTTCTAGTTACAAAGATAAACTTTACATGTACCCACAAGGGGTAGCGCCATTCTTAATGGGTGTTAACAAAGACTTAACTGATAAACTTGGAGTAACAAACTTACTACCTTTAGATAAACCAGGTAGAAACTGGACGGTAGAAGAATATGAGAAATTCTTGAAAGCTGTTAAAGCAAAAGATCCAAACATTACTCCAGCTTTATTCTATACTAAATCACAAGCAGGAGACCAAGGACCAAGAGCATTCGTTTCTAATCTTTTCAACTCTTGGATTACAGATAAAGATATTTCTAAATACACTATTAACGATGAAAATGGTGTTAAAGGATTAGAGTGGGTTAAAAAAGCTTATGATGAAGGTCTTTTAGGACAAGGTGTTGCATTAGAAGCTAAAGATGCACTAGAAGCATTCAAATCAGGAAGAGCAGCAACTACAATCTTATTCTCTCCAGGTACAGCAGCATCACATGCTAGTGGATTTAACTATAAATTCTTACCATTCCCTAACAATAGTGGAAAAGCTCAATATGAATATTTAGTAGCGGGACCAGCTATCTTTGATAACGGGGATGCAGATAAAGCAGCAGCAGCTAAGAAATTCGTTGACTTCATGGTTAATGATAAAGATTGGGGTAAACGTACTCTATTAGCTTCTGGTAACTTCTCAGCTAAGAAAGATGAAAAAGGATTATACGATTCAGAAGAACTTAAATTTGCAGAAGGTTTAACAGATCAATTTGGACCTTACTACAACACAATACCTGGATTTGCTAAAATGAGACCTCTATGGTTCAATATGGTTCAAGGTGTGTTAAATGGAAAAACTACACCTAAAGAAGGTTTAGATAAATTTGTAGAAGATGCAAATAAAACTATAAAAGAAGCATTATAATTTGACGATGAAGGGATAGACTTGCTTCTATCCCTTCTTTATATAAAATAATTGATATATTTGAGGAGGTCCTATGAAAGCTATAAAGAAAAAAAGAAAAATAGACTTCAGTGCATATTTATTTATACTGCCAGTTAGTTTGTTTTTTATAACATTTGTTTTAGTTCCAATGTTGCGTGGATTACAATTGTCATTATATAGTTTTGCCAAAAAGAACCCAGTGTTCGTTGGTTTAAAACACTATTCAGATTTACTTTTTAGTGGTAATGGAGCAACAATCCATGAGCCATTTATGAAATCTCTTATTAATACGGTTATTGTTACTGTAGTAGCAGTGCCGATAGTAGTTGTTGTATCGATTTTTGTTGCAGTAACTATTTACAATAAGAGTGCGGTTGTAAGATCGTTTTTCCGCGGAGTATTCTATATTCCTGCTATTTCATCAGTAGTATCAGTAACAGTTGTATGGGCGTGGATTTATCATCCAGAATACGGTATTTTAAACTATGTGTTTAAATCTATGCATTTGATTAGTGAAAATGTTGACTGGTTAGGTAACCCTAAAACTGCATTATATGCGATTATAACGATACTTATTACAACATCATTAGGTCAACCGATAATTCTATATGTTGCAGCACTTGGAAATGTGCCAAAAGAGCTGTTAGAAGCATCAGAAATTGATGGTGCAACTAAGTGGCAAGTATTTACAAAAATAACTTGGCCTTTAATTAAGCCTACAACATTATATATTGTTGTTGTAACAACAATTAACTCATTCCAGATTTTTGCGTTAATCCAGCTATTAACAGCAGGAGGACCAAACTACGGAACAAGTACAATTATGTACTTAGTATATGAAGCAGCTATTAAGAATGGTAACCATGGTGTTGCAAGTGCGATGGGTATTATACTTGCAGTTATTATAGGTATAATCTCTATCCTACAATTCAAATTCTTATCTAGTGAAGATGATTAGGAGGAAGAAGCATGAAAAATATTAGTATTTTTAAAATCGTATCTATGATTATATTACTAGGTTTAACGATATTCTTTATCTTCCCATTTTATTGGATAGCTACAGGATCGTTTAAACTACAAGATGTGGCAATTACTATTCCGCCAGAATGGTGGCCAACATCTCCAACGTTAGAAAACTATGAAAAATTATTCACACCAAATACACTAAGATGGTTCTTTAACTCAGTATTCATCTCAGTTATGACGACACTTTTAGTATGTATAACATCTGCATTAGCAGGATATGCATTAGCTAAAAAACAATTCCCAGGGGTAAAAGTAATATTTATGGTATTTGTTGCAGCTATGGCATTACCAAAACAAGTTATTTTAATTCCTTTATTAAACTTAATTACTGAATTTGGTCTAATGAATACTTACTATGCATTAATATTACCAGCAGTAGGATGGCCTTTCGGGGTATTCTTAATGAGACAGTTCTCTCAAGCTATTCCTCGTGAATTACTTGAATCTGCAAGAATTGATGGTTGTGGTGAAGTTAGAACATTTACAAACATTGCCTTGCCTATTATCAAACCAGGTATAGGGGCGTTAGCGATTTTCACATTTATTGCTAGCTGGAACGACTACTTCTCTCAACTTATTTTCTCTAATACACCTGATATGTCAACATTACCATTAGGACTTGCTGCTTTAGCTCAGGGGCAAGAGTTCTCAAACGACTATGGGTTATTAATGGCAGGGGCATCACTTGCATCTCTACCAATGATAATTGTGTTTATTTGTTTCCAAAATTACTTTACTCAAGGGGTTACTTTGGGAGCCGTGAAAGGATAAGATTATGGATAAAAAAGAATTATATGAATATCTACGTGGAGAGCTTATAGTTTCTTGCCAAGCATTACCAGGAGAACCTCTTTATAGAGAAGAAGGTGGGGTAATGTGTCTTATGGCCCAAGCAGCTAAAAATGCTGGAGTAAAAGCCATTCGTGCTCAAGGAATTGTGGATATAAAACAAATAAAAGAACAAACGAATTTACCTGTTATTGGGATAATTAAAAAGTCTTATCCAGGATATGAAACATATATAACAGCAACTATGGATGAAGTAGATAAACTTGTAGAAGTGGGTTCTGATATTATTGCGCTTGATTGTACAAATAGAAAGCGTGGAGATGGAAAAACACCAAGCGAGTTTGTAAAAGAGATAAAAGAAAAATATCCGAACATAGTTCTTATGGCAGATATTTCAAACTTAGAAGAAGCTATTGAGGCTGAAAAAGCAGGGGTAGATTTTGTTGGGACTACAATGAATGGATACACACCATATACTACAGTATCAAAAAAATTTGATCCTAGCTTAGTTAAAGAAATAGTGAAAAATGTAAAAATACCGGTTATAGCTGAAGGGAAAATACATGAACCAAAAGAAGCAAAAGCTGCATTAGAAGCTGGTGCTCATTGTATGGTAGTAGGAGGAGCTATAACAAGACCCCAAGAAATCACCTCAAGATTTTTAGCGGAGCTTAAATAATGTATATTTTATATCTACTTGCATATTGGTATACATACAGTAAGTGGTATATATTAGGGTCATGGTTTATAACACATATTTTTAATATTGCTTTTAAAAAATTGTGGTTATCTCCGCTTTTGATAAATGCTGTGGCTTTGATAGTATTAGCTTTAGGTATATATTTTAAAATGGTACAAGGTAAAGAAGTTGGGGCATCGGTTCTAAATGTATATATGCCGGTGGTATTTTCTAGCATTATAATGAATTTACTAGTGTTTGCTACTAGGAAAATCAAATTAAAAATTAAAAATTAAAAACATACTATTAATCAGTCGAAAATGAAGGATATTTTTTAAAGTTTGGACTGATTAATAGTTTTATTTTATAACAGTAGATGTATACTTACTATGATACAGATAGGTAAATGAGAATGAATATCAATTAAAATAAAACTAAAATGTGAGGAAAAGTGTTGTGAATATTAGCGTTTTAAAGTGTATTATGATATAATATTTTAGTTATGGAGAAAAATGAAAAATAAAGAAAGGAGATAGAGTGTGTTAATTCAGCTAAACAATGTAACAAAGAACTTCGTAGTTAATGAAGTTTTTTCTAATGTGAAAATGGAAATTAATGATAAAGATAGAATAGCTATTGTGGGGCGTAATGGAGCAGGGAAGAGTACATTGCTAAAAATTATTTCTGGTGAAATTGATTTTGATAATGGAGAAAGAACTGTTTCAAAAGATACAACAATAGGTTATTTATCACAAGAATTTATAGTAAGAGAAGATTTATCTATATATGAAGAAATGATAACTTGTTTTAATGAGATTATAGAACTTGAGAAAGAGTTAGAGAAAATATCGTATGAATTAACTTCGGAAAATATAGAAAGCAACGCAGGGTTATTAGATAAATATGATAGATTGCAAAATCAAGTTTTAACACATAAAGATTATCATTATAAAAGTAAAATAGATAGTGTTTTGTATGGATTAGATTTTGATAAAGAAGTTTTTGATAAAAAAATAAGTACTTTTTCTGGTGGAGAAAAAACCAGGTTATCAATGGCGAAACTTCTCTTAAGTGAACCAGATTTATTAATATTAGACGAACCGACTAACCATCTTGATATGGAAAATGTTGCATGGTTAGAAAATTATTTATCATCTTACAATGGAGCGATAGTTATAGTTAGTCATGACAGATATTTTATTGATAAGGTGGTCAATGTTGTTTATAATTTAGAATTTGGTAAATTGAAGAAGTATGTAGGAAATTACTCTAATTTCTTACGCCAATATGAAGAAGATTACGAAAAGAATTTAAAAGAATATGTTAGTCAGCAAAAAGATATAAAACGTCTTGAAGAGTTTGTTCAAAAGAATATAGCTAGAGCTTCTACTAGTAAGATGGCAAAAAGTCGCCAAAAAGTCTTGGATAAGATGGAGATTATCGATAATCCTAGAAAAGATAATAAAGCAGCTAATATAGAGTTTAGAATTAAAGAACAGAGCGGACGGGATGTACTAATAATTAACGATTTACAGGTTGGCTACGAGGAACAAGTAGGTCAAAAATATAATTTTTCAGTCTATAAAGGAGACAGATTAGCCATTGTAGGAAAAAATGGTATAGGAAAATCTACCTTGATTAAGACTATTGCAAAAAAACAAAAAAAACTTGGTGGAAACATTCAATATGGAAGCAAAGTATCATTAGGTTACTATGATCAAAAACAAGCAGAATTTGAATCATCAAAGACTATTTTAAATGAGCTTTGGGATGAGTATCCTCTTATGAAAGAAGCAGAAGTAAGAACAGTACTAGGGCGCTTCTTATTTAGAGGTGACGATGTTCTTAAAATCGTAAGAGATTTATCAGGTGGTGAAAAAGCTAGATTGCAACTTGCAAAACTAATGCTAGAAAAAAATAACTTATTAATACTAGATGAGCCGACTAACCATCTTGATATAACTAGTAAACAAGTTTTAGAAGAAGCGCTTGAAAACTACGAAGGAACTATTCTTTTTGTCAGCCACGATAGATACTTTATTAATAAAATAGCTAATAAAGTTTTTGATATCACAGAAGAGGGATATAATATATACTTAGGAAATTACGATTACTACTTGGAAAAGCGCGAGCAGGAAAAAATCGCTAAGAGATTAAAAGAAGAAAAAATTTCTGAAACAGTTGTTAAAGAAGTAAATGATTATGTCTTAGGTAAGGAAGAAAAACGTCGTATAAGAAAATTAGAGAGAACTCGCGATGAACTTATTGTGCAAATTGATGAATTAGAAAGTAAGATTAAAATAGTTAACGAAGAGTTAATGAAAGAAGAAGTTTATACTGACGCCGTTAAAACGCAAGAATGGAATGGAAAGCTAAAAGAATTAACTTTGGAACTAGAAGAAAAGAATAATTCGTGGTTAGAAATAGAGGAAGAATTAGAAAGTATACAATAAATATGGAAATTAAAATAACAACATATATAAATAATGAAAAAGTACATGACGAAAAGTACGTAGGAGAATATATAGTAGAAAATACTTATGAAAAAATACAATATATTGATAAAAATGAGAAAAAAATAAAAATTTTTATTGACAAAATGAAAGAAAGTGTTAGTATAGAGAAAGACAATTCAAAAATGTCTATAGAATATAGTCGAAAAAGTAGTGACTATACAACGGTTTATGGCATTATGAAATTAGATACTCGGCTTGTAAAAATAAATAAACTGGCAAGAAATAATCTAGTTATGTATGAGATTATTTATAATATATTTTTTGATCAAGAAAAACAACAAAATAAATTGAAAATATTAGTGAAAAATAGTGGTAATTAAGTAAGGAGGTTACTTTAGTGAAAAACAAAATAGTAGAATTGCTAGAAAATTCCTTAAAAGCATTGGAAATAGATGGAGTTGACGTTTATGTAGAAACACCTAAAAATACAGATAATGGTGATTTTTCTTCTAATGTTGCAATGCAATTAACGAGGGTATTGAGAAAAAATCCACGAATTATTGCCGAGGAAATAATAGCAAATATTCCTGCGGACGATACGGTAGAAAAGGTAGAGATTGCAGGACCAGGATTTATTAATTTCTATGTAAAAAAATCAAGTTTAGGAAGTATAATTGAGAAAATTCTAGCAGATGATTGTAAATATGGAGAAAATAATACAGGACAAGGTAAGAAAGTTCTTTTAGAGTATGTATCTGCTAATCCAACAGGAACTCTTCATGTAGGTCATGCTCGAAATGCCGCATATTCAGATTCATTAGCTAGAATTATGAAAAAATCAGGATATAATATTTCACGTGAATATTATATAAATGACGCAGGAAACCAAATTAATAACTTAGTAATTTCAGCGATAGTTCGTTACAAACAAGCTTTAGGATTAGAAGCGGAAATGCCAGAAGATGCATATCATGGAGAAGATATAAAAGTACTAGGACAAAAATTAAAAGATGAATTTTCAGATTCATTACTAGAAAGAGAAGATTTAGAGAGCTTTATTCGTGACTATGCGGTTGCGTATGAAATGGATAATATTAAAAAGGATTTAGGTGATTTTGGTCTAGAGTATGATGTTTATTTTAGTGAAAAATCACTATATGAAGATGGCTTAGTAGATAAAGCTATGGCTTCTTTACGTGAACAAGGATTTGTTTATGAAAAGGATGGAGCTCTTTGGTTAGAGACAACAGCACTAGGAACAGGTGATGATAAAGACCGTGTTCTTATTAAAGCTGACGGTTCACTTACATACTTAACAAGTGACATTGCTTATCACAAAAATAAACTTGATCGTGGGTTTGATTTATTAATAGATGTACTTGGAGCTGATCATCATGGTTATATCGCTCGTCTTAAAGCGAGTATTGTTGCGATGGGGTATAAGGCTGATCAGTTAGAAGTTCTTATTATGCAAATGGTGCAACTTTTAAATAATGGTGAAGTAGTTAAGATGAGTAAGAGAACAGGTAAGGCTATTACTCTTCGTGACCTAATTGATGAAGTAGGAGCAGATGCAGCTAGATATTTCTTGGTAATGAGAAGTGCAGATAGTCACTTAGACTTTGATTTTGCTGTGGCTAAGGAACAATCAAGTGATAATCCACTATATTATGTTCAATATGCTCATGCGCGTATTTGTTCAATTTTACGCCAGGCAGCAGAACAAGAAAATTATAATTTAGATAAGTGTGATTATGAGTTATTAACAGATGAATATTCAGTAGAATTACTAAAAACATTGGCCTATTATCCAGAAATAGTGGCGCAAGCGGCAACTAATTATGAGCCGCACAGAATATGCAACTATTTGCAGAATTTAGCGAGTGCATTCCATAAGTTCTACAATAACAATAAAGTTATAACAGAGAATGCAGAACAAACACAAAGTTATTTAGCGTTAATAACAGCTGTAAAAATAACTTTAAGAAATGCTTTGGAATTAATCGGGGTTTCAGCTCCGGAAAAAATGTAGATATATTTTGATGAAGGGAATTATTTTATAGATGGTAAAATTAAATGAATTAAGCACAGAACAAGTAAAAGCAATGTCATTAGTTGACTTATGCTATGTATATATGGTAGAAGAAAATATTGAAAAATTAAATATTTATGATTTTCTAGATTATATTAAGCCTCTAAGAGGTGTTGATGAAGAAGAATTTTCATCACAAGCAGCGTATTTTTATACAGATTTAAACTTAGATGGACGTTTTGTATGTGTAGAAGATGGAAGTTGGAAACTTCGCGATAGTTTATTTGTAGAAGATATTAAAAGCTTTGTTGAACCAAGTGTTCAAAAATTTGAAATTGATGATGAAGAGTTAGAAGAATTAGGAGAAGATGAACAAGAAGATGTTCATGATGAAGTTGATGCTCTTGTAGAAGAGGAAGATATGGAAGAAAATGAAGATGTTTATGATTTTGATAATGATGGAATAGTATCAAAGTACAATATCTCAAGTGAAGATGAAGAATTTTAATTTTGTAAAAAGCCTTTAGGGGCTTTTTATAATTTATAAAGTTATCTGATGTGAAAGTCACAAAAAGTTATTGTAATATAATGAGTATAGTAATATAATCGTTATAGTGTTGAAACTTTGAAAGTGTGTTTGTCTTTTTAATTCATAGAAGACCTTTTTATTTGCTTATATGTGTAATATAAGTTATAATTACTAGAGTCAATAAAAGATATAGTAATAATTGTAATACAGATTTTAAGTTTTTTAAGTGAATAACGATATAACCCATTTATTTTATTTATTATCTTTCTAGCAAGAATACGATTGATTATTGATAATAATTTAAAATAAAAAGGAGATTGTAACTTATGAAACAAGGTACAGTAAAATGGTTTAACGAGGAAAAAGGATTTGGATTTATCGCTGTTGAAGGTGAGAAAGATGTATTTGTTCACTTCTCTAGTATTCAAAAAGAAGGTTTTAAAACTTTAAAAGAAGGCGATAAAGTTGAATTTGAAGTTGAAGATGGTGCGCGTGGACCACAAGCAGCTAACGTAGTTGTACTTTAATTTTAGTAGTTATAATAATGAGAAACCCTATTAATAACATAGGGTTTCTTTTTATAATTTAAAAAGATGTTAAATAGAAATAAAATTGCTAAGTATCTTCATTAGATAGGATTAATATAAAATAAATAGTAAAATATATGTAGAAAGATTATTTTTATTGATTAAGATATTTTGAAACAGATTGATTTTAAAATAGAGATAGTATATAATGAAAGCGTAAACATAATAAAAAATTTAAGGAGGATAATAGTATGGAAAAAGTGGGGAAAATGAAACATCCTAAGGGACTTCATCTGGTAAATATCACTACTGTTATGCAAAATTTATATGCTTATGGAATTATAGGATTCCTAATTTTGTTCTTCACAACAGGAACAGCAGAAGGTGGATTAGGTCTTGAAAAAGGATTTGCCGTGACCCTATATGGATATTATGGTGCAGCAGGATATATGATGGCCCTTCTTGGAGGATGGCTAGCAGATAAATATCTAGGTCTTCAAAAATCTATTATATTAGGAACATTATTCAGCTGCTTTGGTTACATAGCTTTATATTTCTCAACTGGTGCATTATGGACAGTTATTGCCAGCTTAGCATTATTACTTGTTGCAGCGGGGATTGGTAAAGGAAACATTAGTGCTATGGTTGGTGCGCTTTATGAACGTGACCAAGTAACCATGAAGGATGCAGCATATAGTATTTATTATATGGCAATTAATATTGGTAGCTTATTTGGTCCAATTATTTTTGGTTTAGTTACAGATAGTTGGTTTGCAAAAGTAGCTAATGATGGGAAAATCATTTCTTATGGATATCGTGTTGGGTTCTTAGTAGCAGCGGCTATTGCATTCTTACAATTCGTAGTATTTGCATTTTTCGCACCTACTTGGATAAAAGATAAAGGTAAATATCCAACAGCAAGTAAAACGGCTAAAAAATCTGTTAACCATCCGCTAACTCAAATTGATAAAGATAGAATGAAAGCTATGGCTGTTATGTTTATATTCTCTACTTTATTCTGGTCAGCTTGGTTCCAAACGCAAACATCATTTGCTATTCTTACTCAAAAAGCAGTAGATAGAACAATTTTCGGATGGACAATTCCAACTCCGTGGTTAGTATCATTCAACGGATTGCTGTGTGTTATATTAGCTCCAACATTTGGTGCTCTATGGGTAAAACTTAGTAAAACAAAACGTGGTGACTGGGATACAGGTACTAAAATGGGACTAGGAATGATTATTTCTGGTTTGGCTTTTGTAGTTATGATTTTTGGGTTAAACACAATAAATGGTAATGTTGAAAGTGGACTAAAAATTAATATACTTTATATTTTGCTTACTTATGTATTATTAACAGTAGGGGAATTATTCCTATCTCCAATCGGAATGGCGATGTTTAATAAACTTGCTCCAGCTAAATACGCATCATTAGCAATGGGTATTTGGTACCTAACATTCTCATTAGCAAATATTATTTCAGGATATCTTGCAAAACTAACAGTTAGATTAAATTACACACAAGTATTCACATACATCGGTGGAGTTGTAATAGTTTTAGGAGTAGTGTTAATTTTACTTAAAGGATACTTGAATAAATTTATGCATATAGATAAATTAGAAGAAGAAGCTAAAGCTATTGCAGAAGCTGAAGGAGAATAATAAAGTATTAGTATCTTATAAAAATATGAGAGCTAATCTTTAGTTGTTATTCTAATATAGAAAAATTTAAGGGTGAGCTGTATGTTGATATAGCTCACTCTATTTGAGTAAAATGATTTTATACCTTATAATATAAGTTATTAATGATAAAGGAGAACGTTAAAATGGAAATTAAAAAAATAAATACAGAAAAAGCGCCTAAGGCTATAGGACCATATGTTCAAGCTAATAAAGTGGGAGAATTTATTTTTTGTTCTGGACAACTAGGAATTAACCCTGAAACTGGAAAGTTAGTAGAGGGTGGGGTTTTAGAAGAAGTTAAACAAGTATTTAAAAATATTCAAGCTATATTAGAAGAAGCTGGAAGTTCGATGAATCATGTTGTAAAAACATTAGTTTTACTAAAAGATATTGCAGATTTTGCAGAAGTTAATAAAGTATACGCTGAACAATTTAATGATGTATTACCTGCAAGATCAGCTTTCCAAGTAGCTGCTCTACCTTTAAATGGTAATATAGAAATAGAAGTAATTGCTGTAGAAAAATAAAAAACAATGGTTAGCAGTTTGCTAACCATTATTTTTTGCGTTGTATCTTGCAATAGCTTCATCTATTTGCTCATTAGTGAAATTTGCGATATCACCTTTTAATTCATTTTCTATAATATTTCTACTTGCACTACCCTCTTGAGTAAATCTAATAGTGTTGTATGTTTCTGGTACTTGTTGCCCCACGATACGTGGATGGATTTGAGTATTAGGTTTTGAAGAAGTTTTTTTATTACTAGATGCTTCTTTATTTTTTGTGTTCGTATTTTTCTTTTTGCCATCGTGAGTATGAGCAGCTTTATTTTTATTATTTAGGTCAAGTAAAGCATCTCGAAGATTGCTATAATCGAAATGATATTTATTAACGATTTGTTCCATTTGCTCGTTTAAATTACTAGACGTTTCATCTAATTCTTCAATCTCAGCCTTAGCTTTATTATAGTTTTCTATATTGGTGTTAAAGTATGAAATTGCTTTATCAAAAACATTGTTAGTATCCATTTTTTTTGCTTCATCAAGTAATTCTTTAGAGAAATCAATATCAGAGTTTTTAAGTTGATCATCAATATTTTTCAAATCGCTTGCAATTTCTACTTCTTGATCGATATATTTTAAAGTTTCTTTTGCTTTTTCTGTAGTAAGAGATTCTAACCCTTTTAATCCGGCCGTAAAATCATGATTATCATTTATTAATGCCAAATACTTGGAGTGTTCCTCTTTAATATTTTTACTACCATAATTGATGTAGAAATACGTTCCCCCTACTAGTAAAAATATTGATAAAATTGGTATTAAAATAGAAATAAATTTTTTCAATAATATTGAGGCTCCTTTCTTCTGTCTATGTATTCCTTATTTTATACTGTTTAATAATAAAAATCAAGATAGAGGGTTTTCATTTTTAAAATTTAAAAATAATAGTATACAAAATATCTAGTAATATCTTGACAATATAGTAAGTTTGGTATAATATATTTAAATAAACTGTGACAATTATAAAGTAAAAAGATATTATTTCATGTTTTTATTTATAGAGAGTTTAATCCTTTGGCTGAAAGATTAAATATAAATGATTGAGATAAAGAAACACTTTTTGCAAAACTTAAAAGATTTTAATGAGATATCAGTATTCTGATATAAATTAGGGTGGCACCACGAAATTAGCAATCGTCCCATGTAGTCAAATGACTATAAGGGGCGATTTTTATATTAGAGTACATTAATAGAACAAGTAATTAAGTAATGAGAGGAGCTTTAATATGGTAATATCAATGCCTAGAGGAACTCAAGATATTTTGCCTGAGGAAAGTAGAAAATGGCAATATATTGAAGAAAAATTAAGAAAAATAAGTAGTGATTTTTGTTATGAAGAAATAAGAACACCTATGTTTGAGTCTACTGAGCTTTTTAGTAGAGGTGTTGGGGATACAACAGATATAGTCCAAAAAGAAATGTATACTTTTATGGATAAAAGTGATCGTTCTTTAACTTTGAGACCAGAAGGAACAGCGGGAACAGTTCGTTCTTATATAGAAAATAAGCTTTTTGCACAAACAATTCAACCACAGAAGTTATACTATGTAGGACCGATGTTTAGATATGAAAGAAAACAAAAAGGGCGCTACCGTCAATTCGTTCAATATGGAGTTGAAGTTATAGGGGATGAAAGCCCAAAAATTGATGCAGAAGTTATTAGTTTAGCGTATAACATATATAAAATGTTTGGAATTGAAAATATTAAAGTGAGTATTAATTCGCTTGGGAATCCAGAAGAGCGTAGAGCATATAATGAAGCATTGATTAAACATTTTGAGCCTAGAATCCATGAGTTCGATGAAGATTGTAACAATCGTCTTTATAAAAATCCAATGAGAATATTGGATTGTAAAGTGGACGCTAAGCACGAACTTATAAAAACAGCACCAAGATTATTAGAGTATTTAGGAGAAGAATCAAAAGCGTATTTTGCAGAAGTACTTAGACATTTAGATGCGCTAGGTGTCAAGTACGAAATAGATCATAATTTAGTTCGTGGTCTGGATTACTATACTCATACAGCATTTGAGATTATGATAGATAACCCAGAAGTAGAATTAAAAACTCTTTGCGGTGGTGGTCGATATAATGGTTTAGTAAAATTACTAGAAGGACCGGAAGATAAAAAAGGTATCGGGTTTGCTTTAAGTATAGAAAGATTATTGCTTGCGTTAGAGAGTGAGAACATCACACTTCCTATCGATGATACAATTGATTTATTTGTTGTGTCAATGGGAGAAAAAGCTGGAGACGTAGCGGTAAAACTTACGAATGATCTGCGCTTGATAGGATACAAAGCTCAAAATGATTATTTCGATAAGAAAATGAAAGCACAGATGAAGGTTGCTGATCGTTACAAAGCGAAACTTTCTATAATAATAGGTGAAAGTGAATTAGAAAATGGTGAATATGTTGTAAAAGATATGGAGTCATTTAATCAAGAAACTGTGAAAAGAGAAAATATTATAAAATATTTAGAAGAAAAGTTGAGAGGAGAAAAGTAATGAGTGCATACGGAAGAACAGAATATGCAGGGCGTATTGATGAAAAATATGTTGGAAAGAAAGTAGTAGTAAAAGGTTGGGTAAGTAAAAGACGTGATCTTGGTAATTTAATTTTTATAGATGTAAGAGATAGAATGGGTGTAGTACAATGTGTCTTTTCTGGTGAAAAAAATAATGAATTACATGAACTTGCTTCTACACTAAGAAATGAATTTGTTATTTCTATTGAAGGAGAAGTTGTATTAAGAAATGAAAACACAGTAAATGATAAAATTACAACTGGTAAAGTAGAAATTATTGCTGATAAATTAGAAATATTATCAAAAGCAAAAACTCTACCATTCGTATTAGATGATGCTTCATTATCTAGTGAAGAGTTACGTCTAAAATATCGTTACTTAGATTTAAGAAGAACGGAACTTGCTGAAGTATTACACTTACGTTCAAAAATTACTAAAGCAACAAGAGACTATTTAGATAAAAATATGTTTGTTGATGTAGAAACACCTATTTTAACAAAATCTACACCTGAGGGAGCGCGTGACTATCTTGTACCAAGTAGGGTTCATCCAGGTGAGTTTTACGCTTTACCACAATCACCACAATTGTTTAAGCAATTATTAATGGTAGCAGGATTTGACAGATATTATCAAGTTGCTCGTTGTTTCCGTGATGAAGATTTACGTGCTGATAGACAACCAGACTTTACTCAAATTGATATGGAAATGAGTTTCATGTCTCAAGAAGAAATTCTTACTATGATTGAAGGTCTGATTGCCCATGTTATGAAAGAAGTAAAAGGAATTGATGTTGAAACACCATTCCCAAGATTAGATTACGAAGAAGCTATGGAAAGATTTGGTAGCGACAAACCAGATACTCGCTTCGGAATGGAGTTAAAAGATGTTAGTGATTTAGTTAAAAACTTAGACTTTAAAGTATTCTCTAATGCAGTAGAACTAGGTGGAGCTGTTAAATGTATCGTTGCAAAAGGATGTGCTGAACAGTATTCACGAAAAGATATAGATGCATTAGGGAAATATGTAGCTAATTACGGAGCTAAAGGATTAGCTTGGGTAAAAGTAACAGAAGAAGGATTAAACGGTGCGATTGCAAAATTCTTTACTGACGAAGTTGCTCAAGAATTAGTCGCACGTGTTGATGCTGAGGTAGGAGATATTATTCTATTTGCAGCAGATAGCAAAAAAGTATGTTACGCGTCTTTAGGAGCATTACGTCAAAAACTTGCAACAGATTTAGATTTAATTGATAAAGATAAATATAATTACCTATGGGTTGTGAATTGGCCTTTATTAGAATATGATGAAGAACGTGGAAAATACAGTGCAGCTCACCATCCATTCACAATGCCGAAAATAGAAGATGTGGAATTATTAGAAACTGCTCCAGAAAAGGCTTATGCTCAAGCATATGATATAGTCTTAAATGGCTATGAACTTGGGGGAGGAAGTATCCGTATTTACGATAAAGACGTTCAATCATCAATGTTTAAAGCGTTAGGATTTAGTGAAGAAGAAGCGAAATCTCAATTCGGTTTCTTATTAGATGCCTTTGAATATGGAGTTCCACCACATGGAGGGTGTGCATTAGGATTAGATAGATTTGTAATGTTACTTGCAGGTCGTGATAATTTACGAGATACTATTGCGTTCCCTAAAACAGCAGCAGCTGCAGATCCAATGACTCAAGCTCCATCACCAGTGGACTTAGAACAATTATTAGAACTAAACATTTCATTATTAAGAAAATAATAATAAAAAGTTTATAGAAAGAAGTAGGTAGGATAGAAGAATATTTTACCTGCTTTTTTCTTCATATTTTTTGGAGAATAATTGAAAAATCTTTCAAAAATCAGTGTTTAAAAATCGAACAATCAATAATTTTAATTAAGTAAATGTTAAGAAAAAAGAAAAAACCACCTTGACAAAGAGAAAAGTAGATGATAGAATAGAAAAGTCTTGAAAGAGATGAAGTCATTTTTAAATAAGTTGAAAAAAAGTTTAAAAAAACTATTGACAAAAAAAAATAAAAATGATAAGATATAAAAGTTGCTAACGCAACAAACTTGAACATTGAAAACTAAACGAATTAAGTCAACGTTAATTCCAAAAAGGACAGTT
>ERZ773059.690-NODE-690-length-17828-cov-14.376976_pt1 | contig 17828 bp, 14 predicted proteins | sample MGYA00580514_ERZ773059 | MGnify/ENA primary metagenome ERZ773059 (study PRJEB29015, sample SAMEA2737981) | human oral metagenome | biome: human oral; feature: human-associated habitat; material: dental | place: China | collected 2056 ...
CGTCGGAGACGGCGAAGACCTCGGCCTGGGCCTGGTCGACGATCTCGTCGACGTCACCGCCGGCGTCGGCGTAGCCCAGTTGGACGACGCGGGTGCCCGCTGAGACGAGGCGGCGCATGATGGCCCGCTCCCTCACGATGCGCGCGTAGTAGCCGGCGTTGGCGGCCGTGGGCACGGAGGCGATGAGGCTGTGCAGGTAGGCGGCGCCGCCGACTTTGGACAGCAGGCCCTGGCGTTTGAGCTCCCCTGCGACGGTGATGGCGTCAGCGGGCTCGGCGCGCCCGGTGAGCTCGACGATCGTGTCGAAGATGGTCTCATGGCTGGGCTGGTAGAAGTCCTGGGGGCGCAGGATCTCGGAGACGACGGACACCGCTTCGGAGGTGAGCATCATGGATCCCAGGACGCTCATCTCGGCGTCGATGTCCTGGGGCGGGATCCGGTCGAATTCCTCGTCTGCCATGGGGCGCCTTTCCTGCTGCTGTCCTGCTCCTCCCGCTGCGGGCGGGCGCGGGCCGTTGGCGGCGTCCGGCCGCCCGGGCGGGGCCCGCCGTTCCCGTGGCGCGGTGGGACCACTGGGATCCGGTTGCGCCGCTCGGGCGCGGCCAGCCCCGCGCGGCCGCACGCGCACACGTGAGACTACCGCGTTCGGGCCGGGGAGGGCGACCCTCAATGTGCACAGACATGGGGATAGTATGTGGATGGGCTGTGGACAGCGCGGCGGGTCGTTCACATCCCCTGTGGAACGGGGACCGTCGCACAGGATGCCCTGGTCACACATGATTAGTTAGAAACTATTGAACTTCCGCGCTTTCCCAGTACCAAGCCTATCCACAAGCCCATCCACAGTTTGTGAATAAAGAATGAGACGATGGAATATGACAGGGACAACACCGTCAGCGGACAACCCTCAACCCGGGGTTGAGACTTGCCGCGCCCCCCACAGGACCGAGGACCCCCGTCCCCAGTACCCGGCCGAAGAGCCGCACCCCCGGAGCGGGACCGAGGACCCCCGTCCGCACCGCGCCACCGACGCCCCCCAGCGCCCCACCGAAGAGCCCCGCGCCTCCATCCCCCGCCAGATCGTAGCCCTCGCGCTGCCCGCCCTGGGGGCCCTGGTCGCCCAGCCCCTCTTCACCGTCATCGACTCGGCGATGGTCGGGCACCTGGGCACCCCGGAGCTGGCGGGCCTGGGCATCGCCTCCACCGTCCTGAACACGGTCGTCGGCGTCTTCGTCTTCCTCGCGTACTCCACGACGGCCATCGCCGGCAGGGCCCTGGGAGCCGGGCGCCCCGACCGCGCCATCCGCGGCGGCGTCGAGGCGATGTGGCTGGCGGCCGGCCTCGGCCTCGTGGCCGCAGCCGCGCTGTCCCTGGGGGCGGACCCCCTGCTGCGGGGCCTCGGAGCCGACGCCCTCACCCTGCCCCACGCCTCGGCCTACCTGCGCTGGTCCAGCCCCGGCCTGGTCGGGATGTTCGTGGCCTACGCGGCGACGGGGACCCTGCGCGGCCTCCAGGACACGCGCACGCCGCTCATCGCTGCGACGGCGGGCGCGGCCTTCAACGCCTGCGCGAACTGGGCCCTCATGTACCCCCTGGGGATGGGGGTCGCGGGATCCGGCCTGGGCACCGCCCTCACCCAGACCCTCATGGCGGCTTTCCTGGTCGCCGTCGTCGTGCGGGGCGCGAGGCGGGAGCGGGTCCCCCTGCGCCCCTCGACCTCGGGGGTCCTGGCCGCCGCCCTCGACGGGGCGCCGCTGCTGGTGCGCACCATCGCCCTGCGCGCCGCCCTGCTGGCCACGCTGGCCACCGTCACCGCGATCGGCACGCAGGCGCTGGCCGCCCACCAGATCGTGTGGACGCTGTGGACCTTCGCCGCCTACGTGCTCGACGCCCTGGCCATCGCGGCCCAGGCCCTGGTGGGTTTCGCCGAGGGCCGGGGCGACAGGGGCGGAATGGCGCCGTTGCTGCGGACCCTGGCCAGGTGGGGGACCGCGTTCGGCGCACTGGTGGGAGTGGTGCTGGGGGCGGCGTCCCCGTGGCTGCCCGCGCTCTTCACCACCGACCCCGCCGTGCGCGGCCCCGCGTCCTGGGCCATCGTGGTGGGGGCCCTCTTCCAGCCCCTGGCGGGCCTGGTGTTCCTGCTGGACGGCATCCTCATCGGGGCGGGCCGCGGGCGCTTCCTGGCGGCCGCCTCCCTGGTGAACCTGGCCCTCTACGCCCCCCTGCTGTGGCTGATCGCCCGGTCCTCGTCCACCGGGGCGCTGGCGGGCTCGCCGACCGCGGCCCTCGCGCTCGTGTGGGCGGCCTACGGCGCCGTCTACACGGGGGCGCGCGCCGTCACGAACGCATGGGGGACGTGGTTCGGCCGCGCGGCGCTGGTGCGCGGTTAGCCGGGGGACGAGGCGCGGGCCAGGAAGGCGCGCCACCGGCCAGCAGGCGCGCACCCGGCGCGGAACCGGCCCCCGCCTCGTCGGCGCCACTGGCGCCCGCCCCGGCCGCCCGCTACGATAGGGCCTTGGACTGTCGCCACCTGGCGCGCGGTCCGTGGGCGCCCCTGACGGGCCGCCCACTACGCAACGCCCTCCTGTCACGGACCGTCCGTGACCGCGAAGACCACAGGAGGTGGGAACCAACGTGCGTAAATACGAACTGATGGTGATCCTCGATCCTTCGATCGACGAGCGCACCGTCGCCCCCACGATGGAGAAGTACCTGGCACCCGTGACCGCGGGCGGCGGCTCCGTCGAGAACGTCGATGTCTGGGGCAAGCGCCGCCTCGCCTACGACATCCTCAAGCGTTCCGAGGGCATCTACGTCGTCATCGACATGACCACGACCCCCGAGGTCGCTCTCGAGATCAACCGCCGCATGGGCATCGACGAGACCATTCTCCGCACGAAGCTCCTGCGCCCCGACGCTCACTGAGCCCCCGCAGAAACACCCCTACCGAGGAGCCGACAATGGCCGGAGAAACCGTTATCACGATCATCGGCAATCTCACCGCCGATCCCGAGCTGCGCTGGACGCAGTCCGGAGCCGCCGTCGCCGACTTCACGGTGGCCTCGACACCCCGCACCTTCGACCGCAACGCCGGCGAGTGGCGCGACGGCGAGACCCTGTTCATGCGGTGCTCCGTGTGGCGCGAGGCGGCTGAGAACGCCGCCGAGTCGCTGCGCAAGGGCATGCGCGTCATCGCCGTCGGCCGCCTCAACCAGCGCTCGTACGAGACCCAGCAGGGCGAGCGGCGCACCGTCGTGGAGATGCAGGTCGACGAGGTCGGCCCCTCCTTGCGCCGCGCCCGCGCCCAGGTCACCCGGACCACGCCCCAGGGCGGTGGCGGCTACCAGGCCGACAACCGCGGAGGCGGGGGGCAGGGCCCCCAGGGCGGGTACAACCAGGGCGGCGGCTACGGCGGCGGCCAGGGCCAGCAGGGGGGTTACGGCCAGGGGGGCTCGGCCAACTACGGCGCGCCCGCCGGGGGGTCCGCGGACGACCCGTGGCGCTCGCCCGACCAGGGCGGGGCCACCTCGTTCGGCGACGAGCCCCCGTTCTAAGGGCCCTGAGCGGGCCCCTCGTGCGCCGGCAGGCGCCGGGTCCGCAGCGCCCGTCGAAGACGTACTTTCACCGCTTGGGGCGGCAGTGCCGCCCGGATCATTAGGAGACCATCATGGCGAAGCCCCAACTTCGCAACAAGCCCATCAAGAAGAAGGCCAACCCGCTGAAGTCGGCCAAGATCGAGAAGATCGACTACAAGGACACCGCCCTGCTGCGCAAGTTCATCTCGGACCGCGGCAAGATCCGCGCCCGCCGCGTCACCGGTGTCTCCACGCAGGAGCAGCGCAAGATCGCCCGCGCCGTGAAGAACGCGCGCGAGATGGCCCTGCTGCCCTACTCCTCGACCGGACGCTGATCGGGAAGGACGCAGACTATGGCTACGAAGAAACTCATCCTCACCCAGGACGTCGCGAACCTCGGCCACGCCGGCCAGGTCGTCGAGGTCAAGGCCGGTTACGCCCGCAACTACCTGATCCCCCGCGGCTACGCCACGGCGTGGACCAAGGGCGCCCAGAAGCAGATCGACCAGATGGCCGCGGCCCGCCGCCGCCACGAGATCGCCTCGATCGACGACGCCCGCGCCGTGCGCGACACCCTGCAGGCCGCCCTCGTCGAGGTCAGCGGCAAGGTCGGCCAGTCGGGCCGCCTTTTCGGCGCCGTCTCGGCCGCCGCGATCGCCGACGCCGTCAAGGAGCAGCTGGGCCAGACCATCGACCGCCGCCGCGTCATCATCACCGCGCCCATCAAGGCCGTCGGCGACTACACGGTGAACGTCAACCTGCACCCGGAGGTGTCCGCGACCCTCAAGGTCCGCGTGTCCGCCTCCAAGTGAGCCAGGCCGCCGACCACCGGGCAGGCCGCCGCTGGCGCCGTCCACTGGTCGCGTGAACCGCGCCGCCGGGCTGCGTGACCGTGCATCTGGTCGCTGGACTGCTGGCAGCGTGGACGCACTGCCCGCACCGATCGTTCGAGCCGTTGAGCCCCCGCCCCGTCCCTCCCCCTTGGAGGGCACGGGGCGGGGGCTTCGCTTGCTGTGGGCTCTACAGCGCAAGCGGAGGCGACGGTGCGCCTTGGGCACGGTTGAGGCTGGCTGTGGGTGGTGTCAAGGGGTGGTGGCAATGAGTTGGGTGAATGCTTCTTGTGGGGTGGGGTAGTCGAGGGTGGCGCGGGGGCAGTTGTTGAGTTCGTCGGCGATGGCGCCCGGGTAGGGGTTGGTGGCTGGTGGTGGGGGTGCCTTTGGGCAGGTAGCGGCCCGCGGTGGCGGTTGGTGTTCTCGTTCGTGTCCCTTTCCCAAGGGCTGTGGGGGTGGGCGAAGAACACGCCCGGCTCGCGGTGGCGGCGCCCCTGGCGCTGGTGGCGGGCCATTTCGCTCCCCTGGTCCCAGGTCAGGGTGCTCATCGCGCCGTCGGGCAGTGCGCGGATGCGGCGGGTGAGGACGCCCGCACCAGGCCGCGCCCTCCCGGCTCCTGGGGAAGGCCCACCAGGACGAGGCAGCCGGTGGCGCGCTCGACCAGGGTCGCCCATCGCTCTGGCCCCGCTTCTTGCCGATGATCAGGCCGCCCCCTCCCAGTTCCCCGGTACCACCCGGCCGTCAATTGTCAGGGCGCCCGCCCGGTCAACCGCATGCCCACGACCTGGGGGCTCACAACCCGGCGGACGGGTGTCCACTTCTGCGCGTCCCGCCGCCGGGGGCAGCACGATCCCGTGCTCCTACGAGGCCTCTCCTCCACGATGGCGTGTGGATCCACGTGCACAGTCGCCTCGTGGCTGATCGTGCGCCCATCGGCTGCTGGGGAGCCAGCACATGGCGCCCCACCCCCGCCACGCGCTCCGGGCCTTGAGGCGCCCGCTGATCCAGCGGGACGCGCGCACCCCGGGGACCGGGCCAGGCACGGGCCCGCAGAACAGGGTCGGCATCGAGGGCGCGCTCCTTGGGACGGGCGCGCCGACGTGCGGCCATGCGCCCCGCCTCCTCGCCCCTGTAGCACCCGTCGGCGCCCGCGTTGCGCTTGATCCCGCCCCTGATCACCGACGAGGACCGGCCAAGCATTCTGGCGATGCGCGCCTCACAACCCAGACTCCAGCCCCGCACCGACCACAACCCGGCCCCACGCACTCAAAGGCCGACGACAACCCACACCCAACCCCTCTCAACCAGGAAAATCGCTTACACCCTATGACACCACCGAGGCGTCTAGGCCTCCTGCGATGAGGAGCATTCGGAGTTGGTAGTTGGTGGGGTTGCGGTAGCCTCTGGCGATTCGTCTGCCTAGTTCGATGATTCCGTTGATGGCTTCGGTGGGGCCGTTGCTGGCTCCGGCTGTGTCGAAGTAGGCCAAGAAGGCATCCTTCCATTTGCGTAGGGTCCGGCCTAGCCGGGCGATTTCGGGGATGGGACACGTTGGTAGGCTCTCGATGAGACGAGCGGCCAGGCGTCGGCCTTGGGCGGGTGTGGCTGTGGAAGACGTCTCGGACTTGCTGGGCGCAGTGGTAGGCGACTTCGACACTGATATGTGCCTCATCTGCCGTGAAGGCTGCGCGGAGTCGTTCTTGTTGACGCTTCGTGAGCCGATCACGCGAGGCGCGCAGGAGATTGCGGATTTGGTAGAGGGGATCGCCTGTGCGCCCGCGGTGACCCAGCGTTTCTTGCTGGACGCGACGGCGTACCTCATCAAGGGCGTCGCCAGCGAGCTTGACGATGTGAAAGGCGTCCAGCACGCTGGTGGCGTCTTGGAGCTGGTCATCAATGGCGTTCTTATATCCCTGGAAGGGATCCAGTGTCGCGATTCGCACTCCCGCGCGGAAGTCTTTTCCTCGCTCGGCCAGCCAGTTCTTGTACACGGTGCCAGACCTTCCCGGGACCAGGTCTAGCAAGCGGGCCGTGGGATGATCCTTCCCGCGTGTCAGGTCCGCGATGCCGGTGAGTTCACGTGGGCCACGACGGCGTCGGTCCTGGTGGTGCCATACGTGCTCATCGACCCCCAATACCTGAACCCCTGCGAAACGGGCAGGATCATCAGATACGGCTTGCAGACACGGCTTGATATGGGACCACACGGTATTCCACGTAGTTGCCAGTTGTCGAGCCAATCCTGCAATGGTGGCTCCCTCGAAGCGCAACTGTCGGATCGCCCAGCGGATCGCCCGCACACCCAGACGCGCCCTGGGGGCGCACACCGAGTGGTTCTGCTCGATGAAGGTCGCGATCTGGCAGGTGGTTTCGCGGCATATCCAGCGTCGTTTGTGCCACCGGATCCGCACCGGGACCCCGGCCCAGGGCGCGTCGATCACCTCCACCACCACACGCCCGTGACCTTGAGCCACCCCACAACCCGGGCAGCCAGCAAAGCGATCACAGGACTCTATGTCGAGCATCAGAGCATCTGGGGTGCGAACCGCACTCATCAGATGGAAGCCCTCCAAACCGACGAGCAGATCACACCGATCACAACGATCAAGCGACACAGAGCAGCAGCAGGTAGGGTGAGACATTGTCGAGGTCCTTGACGACAGCGGGGGTAGAAGTCCGCTCATCATCAAGGACCTCGACCTCTACCCGCAACCCCCGACCAACACCCGGTCACCCACACTCAACTCTGAAGAGCAGTTTTAGGCGGACCGGTCGGGTTGGGCCTGGGCTGTTGAGACGTGGAGTACTTCGTATGCGGTCACGCCTGGTTGGGTGTAGTCAGGTTCAGCCTGGCTGAGTTCGACTTGGATGAGGTTCCAGGTGGTGACATCTACGGCGGTGATCCGGCACAGGGTGTCACCGTCGCCGCCGGATAGAAAATCCGTCGTCAACGGTTCAATAATCTGGGATGGTGCGGTGTCCTCCGGTAAAGGGATAGTGCGCATGGTCAGGCTTCGGGCCCGGGTGAGCGGCTTCTTACCGTGGATGACGCGGTGGACGGTCCAGTCCTGAATCGGGTGGCGCCCGAAGTCGCGCACGATGGAGGAATAGCCGGGCTCTCCCCAGCAGAACGAGCGCATCCCCTCGATGGAGTCCCACACGTAGAACGGTGCGTAGCAGTTCTCGGCCGCACCCTGGCCTGTGTTCTGGATACAGTAGGCCTTGAAATGCAACCCTTCATAGCCGTCCATTAGGTGCCCCGTGCGGCGGACCCGCTCCCGGATAATCTCCATGTCATAGCCTGCTGGCAACTGCACGTGGTACTGCATCGAATACACAGTCTTCCTTCCTACTTACTCGCTGTTTTGGCAAATGTCTCACCACCCGCTGCACACCAGATGGTTACGCTTCTGTGGCCTTGTCTAAGAGGGCAATGGCACCCTCAACTGCAGCATCAAAGGACACCGGATCCTGCGTAGCCCGGGCCAGCACATACCCGCCCTGCACCGTCGACACCACCAGTGCCGCCAGCTCACGACCATTCAGCTCCTGCGGAAACTCTCCTTGCTCTATACCGTGGTTGATGATCTCGGCCAGTGCGTTGAGCAGCCAGACAAAGGTATCGGTGACCGGTTGCAACAGCTCGGGGCTGTTCAACACATCGGCATCGAAGGTCATGCGCCCCATCCGGCACCCCTTCAGCACGTCACGCTGTCGCCGCAAATACGCCGCTAGTACCTCCCTGGTGCTCCCACCCGCGTCAAGCACTTGCTGTGCGTCCCGCCGCATCGACCTGGCACTCTCCTCCAGCGCAGCCACGGCAAGCTCCTGCTTGCCGGCGAAGTGGTGGTACATGCTGCCCTGCCCCACCTCGGCGCGGCGCATGATGTCCTTCGGGCTGGTAGCCGCATAGCCCCGCTCCCACAACAACTCCTGAGCCGCCTGAACCAACCGAGCCTTACTGTCCATACCAAGAACTGTACATGCCAGTAGTTACACTTTGCAAGTGCAGCCGCTATACGGGCTCTTCAGAGTTGAGTGTGGGTGGAGGGTGGTGTCAAGGGGTGGTGGCAATGAGTTGGGTGAATGCCTCTTGTGGGGTGGGGTAGTCGAGGGTGGCGCGGGGGCAGTTGCCCGGTTCGTCGGCGATGGCGCCCGGGCAGGGGTTGGTGGCTGGTGATGGGGCACTCTTGCGCGCCCAACGCCGTGAGGGCAGCACGATCCCGTGCTCCTACGAGGCCTCTCCTCCACGATGGCGTGTGGATCCACGTGCACAGTCGCCTCGTGGCTGATCGTGCGCCCATCGGCTGCTGGGGAGCCAGCACATGGCGCCCCACCCCCGCCACGCGCTCCGGGCCTTGAGGCGCCCGCTGATCCAGCGGGACGCGCGCACCCCGGGGACCGGACCAGGCACGGGACCGCAGAACAGGGCCGGCATCGAGGGCGCACTCCTTGGGACGGGCGCGCCGACGTGCGGCCATGCGCCCCGCCTCCCCGCCCCTGTAGCACCCGTCGGCGCCCGCATTGCGCTTGATCCCGCCCCTGATCACCGACGAGGACCGGCCAAGCATTCTGGCGATGCGCGCCTCACAACCCAGACTCCAGCCCCGCACCGACCACAACCCGGCCCCACGCACTCAAAGGCCGACGACAACCCACACCCAACCCCTCTCAACCAGGAAAATCGCTTACACCCTATGACACCACCCTCCGCATTGGGGCAGGTTAGTGGACATTGGGGCAGTTTGCGGTGCATTGGGGTAGGTTATTAGCCTGCCCCAATGGGGATTAACCTACCCCAGTAGCTGGTTTCCTGCCCCAATGCGCACTCGCGTGCGCGTCGAAATCGAAGCAGCCACGGCCGAACCCTAAATCCCGCCCGGTGCGCCGACTCCGCGCGGCCGCCACGGCGCCAGTCCCCGCGCAAAACCCGTGCGCGAAGCGGCCGGGGCACGACTGGGTCCCGGCCGCTCACCCGTTAGGGGCCGTCCTCGCCTCCTCACTGTGCGCGTTCGCCCAGTGGACCGCGTATTGGGACGTGCCCTAAGACGCGAGCAAGGGGCGAACGCGCGGGGGGGCTCGGCGCCGACGGCCAATCAATGAAGGCCAACCCCCTCTCATCGACTGGCCGACGGCCAAACCGTTGGCAACGGGTCACTGGTGGCTAGTTGCCGCCCGCGGCTCCGGGGTTGGCGCCACCACCACCGCCTCCGCCGCCGCCATTGCCACCGCCGTTACCGCCGCCGCCATTGCCACCGCCGTTACCGCCGCCGCCATTGCCGCCACCGTTACCGCCGCCGCCATTGCCACCGCCGTTACCGCCGCCGCCATTGCCACCGCCGTTACCGCCGCCGCCATTGCCGCCACCGTTACCGCCGCCGCCATTGCCACCGCCGTTACCGGGGGTCGCGGTCTGGGTGGGCTCGGGCTCGGGAGCCCGTGTGGGCTCGTAAGTGGGCTCGGGGTTGCTGGCCTCCTGGGTCGGCTCCTGCGTGGGCGCGGGCACTGAGGACGGCGCGTTGTTCTTCGAGTTCCGGTTCGACTTCACGATCCACGTGAAATCCTTCTCCGTCAAGGACTTCGTGGCGTTCTGCATGTAGTTCGTCCACACGTCCACCGGCCAGTCGCCGCCGTGGAACTGGTCGAGTCCGCCGATGTTCTCCAACGGCACCGAGTTGCCGTCGTCGTCGGACTGGTACATGGACACGGCGGTCACCATGTTCGGCACGAATCCCACGAACTGCGCGGAGAGCTGGTCCGACGACGTGCCCGTCTTGCCGGCGGTCGTGAAGCCCCGCAGCGCGCCCGCCACGGAGTCGGCGGTGCCCTCGCCCGTGGTCACGGCCTCCAGGGCCGGCATGATCGACGACACCTCCTCCGCCTCGAACACGCGGGTGGGGGCCACAGTGGTCTCGTAGAGTTTGTTCGAGCCGCCCGAGTTGGTGACCTGGCGGACGATGTGCGGCTCCACGCGCTGCCCGCCGTTGGCGATCGTCGCGTAAGCGGTCGCCAAGTCGATATTGTGCGGCGAGGCCGACCCCAGCACGTTCAGCAGCTGGTCATTCAGGCCCAGCGTCTCCTGGGGAATGCCCGCGTCAACGGCCGCCTGCATCGTGGTCTCAGGGCCGATGTCACGGTTGAGGGCCACGTAGGGCGTGTTCATCGAGTAGGCCGTCGCCTTCACGAGCGTCACATTGCCGAAGGAGTAGCCGCCGTCGTTGGTCACCGGCTCGACGAGGCCCGGGAAGGTCTGCGGCGAGGCGCCCGAGTACGTGTCGTTCACGGTCCCGCCCTGTCTCGCGTTCGCCAGCAGCGCGAAGGGCTTGAACGCGGACCCCGCCATCGCGATGTCCTGCGTCACAGCATTCTGCTGGCGCTGCTCGTAATCGGGTCCGCCGTACTCGGCGAGGATCTCGCCCGTGTTCGGGTCGATCGACGACAGGGCGACGTGCTGGTGGGCCGGGTCCCACCCGTTCACCGAGTTCATCGTCTGTGCGGCGGCCACCGCCTCGTCCTGGCGCTCCTTCACGATCGTCGTCGTGATGCGCAGGCCGCCCTGGGTGATCTGGTCCTCGAAGAATGCGCCCGAATTCACAAGCTCCTGCTTGATGTGCGCGATCAGGTAGCCGTTCGTCCCCTGCATGGACTCGCGGTTGAGGGAGTCGGGGTCGATGGTCTCGGGGAAGACCGCTGCGTCCGCGTCGGCCTGCGACACCCATCCGTCCTCCACCATCAGCCCCAGGACCCTTTCCCACCGCTCTTTCGCCTTGTCGGGGCTGATAGCGGGATCCCATGCCGACGGCGCGGGGATGATGCCCGCGATCATCGCGGCCTCAGACAGGGTCATGTCCTTCGCCGGATGCCCGAAGTAGGCCTGCGAGGCCGCCTCGATGCCGTAGGCGCCGCGCCCGAGGTAGATGGTGTTGAGGTAGTTCCCTATCACTTCGTCCTTGGACTGCGTGCGGTTGATCTTGACGGCCAGCACCGCTTCCTTGAGTTTGCCGACGTAGGAGGTGGTCTCCCCCATGAAGTAGCGCTCCACGTACTGCTGGGTGAGGGTGGACCCGCCCTGGCGGGCCCCGCCGCGCAGGTTGTTCCACAGGGCGCGCAGGATGCCCTTGAAGTTCACGCCCGAGTTCGTGTAGAAAGTCCGGTCCTCCGAGGCCACGACGGCCTTCGACACGTAGTCGGGCAGGGTGGAGGCGTCGATGATCTGGCGGTTCACGTCCCCCAGCGTCCCCATCTCCGTGGTGCCGTCGGCGTAGTACACCGTCGTCTTCTCCGCCAGCGCCAGGTCGTCCGGCTTGGGGACGGAGATCGTCGCGTACAGGTAGAGGAACGTGGCCATGCCCAGGATGACGATTCCGAGCAGGGTGAAGACGATGCCGAGGCCGATCTTGCGGCCGAGGCTGCGCTTCTTCTTGCCGCCCTTCTTGCCCTTGCCGTCCTTGCCCCCGGAGTCGGCGTCCCCCTTGGCGTCGCGCCTGGAAGCAGGGCGCTTGCGGTCCCCGCGCCTACGGGGCTCCGGCCCTCCGCCGCCACGGGCCTTCGCGGGCGTCCGCGGGGCAGGGTCGCTGGACGCGGGTCCCGGACCCATGATGTCGTCCCAGTTCATTGTTCCGTTGTTATCTGCCACGAGTTCAGCCTTTCAGCGGACTTGGATTCGTCTAGCCTAACCGGCGGAGCTGGAAGTTCACAGATGAATGGCGCCTCTCACCCCGGGGCAGACGGCCCGCCCCCATCCCCCTCGGCGCGCCCGCCGACCGGCGGGAACGGCCCGGACGGAGCGGAGGCGCTCCGCTCAGCCCCACTGCTCCTCGGGGCGGCCCGGCTCGGCCCACCGCGTGTGGAAGATCCCCTCGCGGTCCACCCTGCGGTAGGTGTGGGAACCGAAGAAGTCGCGCTGCCCCTGGATGAGGGCCGCCGGCAGCCGCGCCGCGCGGATCTGGTCGAAGTACGCCAGCGAGGACGCGAACACCGGGATCGGGACTCCGGCCAGCGCGGCCTGGGAGACGATGCGGCGCAGCGCGGGCGTGCACTCCTGGAAGCGGGTCGCGAAGGGCTCGGCGGCCAGCAGCAGCGGCAGGGCCGGGTCCGCCTCGTAGGCGCGGGTGATGTCGTCGAGGAAGGCCGCGCGGATGATGCAGCCGGCGCGCCAGATGCGGGCCAGGGCCCCCTTGTCGATGTCCCAGCCGTACTCGGCCGCCCCCGCCCCGATCTCGTCGAAGCCCTGCGAGTAGGCGACGATCTTGGAGGCGAAGAGGGCGCGCCGCACGTCCTCCACGAACGCGGCCCGGGCCTCGTCCGTCTCGATGACGAGGGGCGTGGCGTTGCCGGCGAGCTTCTGCCCGGCCGCACGCTGAGCGGGTTCACAGGAGGCGCCGCGCGCGAACGTCGCCTCGCCGATCGCGGTCACGGGGACCGCCAGATCCAGGGCGGTCTGGACCGTCCATTTGCCGGTCCCCTTCTGCGAGGCCGCGTCGACGATGAGGTCGACGAGGGGCACCCCCGTGGACGCGTCCACCTGGCGCAGCACCTCGGCCGTGATCTCGATGAGGTAGGAGTTGAGCTCGCCCTCGTTCCAGGCCGCGAAGATGTCCGCGATCTGCGCGGGAGTGGCCCCCAGGCCCTCGCGCAGGAGGGTGTACGCCTCGGCGATCACCTGCATGTCGGCGTACTCGATGCCGTTGTGGACCATCTTGACGAAGTGGCCCGCGCCGTTCGCGCCGATGTACGTGCAGCAGGGGACGCCGTCGTAGGTGGCGGAGATCGCCTCGAACATGGGGCCGAGGCGTTCGTAGGAGGCCGGGGTCCCACCCGGCATGATGGACGGCCCCCACAGGGCGCCCTCCTCGCCGCCGGAGACGCCTGCGCCCACGAAGTGCAGGCCGCGCTCGGCCGCCCACTTCTCGCGGCGGATCGTGTCGGTGAACAGGGAGTTGCCGCAGTCGACGATGATGTCGCCCTCGTCCATGAGCGCGGCCAGCTGTTCCATGACGGCATCCGTCGCGGGGCCCGCCTGCACCATGATGATGGCCACGCGGGGCGCGCGCAGGGAGGCGACGAAGTCCTCCAGGGTCGAGGAGGGGACGAAGTCCGCCTCGCCGCCGTGCTCGCTGATGAGTCTCTCAGTGCGCACCTGGGTGCGGTTGAAGACGGCTGTCGCGTAGCCGTTGCGCGCCAGGTTGCGCGCCAGGTTGGCCCCCATCACGCCCAGTCCGTACACGCCGATGTCGGCGGTTGATGCTTCGGGAACGAATGTCGTCATGCGGTTCTCCAACCGTGGTGCGGTTCGTGGGTTCACGACCAGCCTAGGGCGGTGCCCGGGCGCGCGCATGCGGGTGCGTGTGAGATTCACGAGGCGGGGGCCGCGCGGGCAGCCCCACCGGCGTCAGTCCCCGCGCCCGGCTTTCGCCACCGCCTTGCGCGCGCGCTTGCGGGCGGCCTTCTCCTCCCACTTGGCCTGCTCGGCCTGCAGGGCGGCCGCCTGGGCCCGCACGGCGTCCGAGGCCCACCAGCGCTCCAGCGCCTCGCGCGCCGCCTCGGGCCCCAGCGGCCCGTGCTCCATGCGCAGCTCGAGCAGGTGGTCGCGGGCCATCTTCACCGCGCGCGAGGGCCGCAGGCCGAGGATCTCCATGATCTGGTCGCCGTCCAGGTCGGGCCGGATCGCGTCCAGCTCCTCGCGCTCGCGCAGGGCGCTGATGCGCTCCTCCAGGTCGTCGTAGGCGGCGGACAGGCGGTTCGCCTTGCGGCGGTTGCGTGTGGTGCAGTCGGCGCGCGTGAGGCGGTGGAGGCGCTCCAGCTGCTCCCCGGCGTCGCTCACGTAGCGGCGCACCGCCGAGTCCGTCCACGCCGACTCCCCGTAGCCGTGGAAGCGCAGGTGCAGGGCCACCAGCTGGCACACGGCGTCGGTGGTCGCGTTGTCGAAGTGGAGGGCCCGCATCCGCTTGCGCGTCAGCTTGGCGCCCACCACCTCGTGGTGGTGGAAGGTCACCGCGCCATTGGGCTCGAAGCGCCTGGTGGCGGGTTTGCCCACGTCGTGCATGAGCGCGGCGAAACGGAGGATGAAATCGGGGGCGGGCACGGGCCCGTCGGGACCGGTCTCCAGGTCCATGGCCTGCTCGACGACGGTGAGGGTGTGCTCGTACACGTCCTTGTGGCGGCGGTGCTCATCGACTGTGGACACCAGATCCGCCACCTCGGGCAGCACGATCGACGCCACGCCCGTGTGCACCAGCAGCTCGATGCCGCGGCGCGGGTGGGGCGAGACGATGAGGCGCTCGAGCTCGGTCCTGATGCGCTCGGCGGACACGATCCCCAGGCGGTGCGCCATGTCCTCCATGGCGTTCATGACGTCCAGGTCGACGTCCATGCCCAGCTGGGCGCTGAAACGCGCTGCCCGCATGATGCGCAGCGGGTCGTCGTCGAAGGACTGCTCGGCGCTGACGGGGGTGCGCAGGTTCCCCGCCGCCAGGTCGGCCAGCCCCCCGCACGGATCCACCAGGGCCATGCGCGGCAGGCGCATCGCCATGGCGTTGACGGTGAAGTCACGGCGCGTCAGGTCCCCCTCCAGGGTGTCGCCGAAGGTGACCTCCGGTTTGCGCGACCCGATCTGGTACGAGTCGGCGCGGTACGTGGTGACCTCCACCACTACGTCGCCGCGCCTGGCGCCGATGGTACCGAACTCCTTGCCGATGTCCCACACGGCGTTGCCCCACTGCCCCAGCAGCTCCTCGGTGCGCCCGGGACGAGCGGAGGTCGTGAGGTCGAAGTCGTGCGGCGCCACGCCCAGGAAGGCGTCGCGCACGGGGCCGCCCACCAGGGCGATCTCCTCGCCCGCGGACTCGAAAACCGTGCCGAGTTCCATAATCGCGGCGGGAAGCCCGCGAAAGGTCCTCGTGGCGTTCGCCATGAGGGTAGCAAGATCCGTGATTTCGCCGTTTTCCGCGGAAAAGAGCGATTCACCCGTGGGAAGGTCGTCGGTGCTCATCGCTTCAAGGATGCCAGCAAACCCCCTTGTCCGACCACCTGTGCCCTATTCGCCGTTAAAGTGGTCCCATGCCCGCACGTTCGAAGGACCGCCGCCCCGGGGTGCCACGCCCCCCTCGTCGGCGCGCATCCTCGCGAGCGCCCCGCGCCCACATGCCCGTTTCGGCGGAGACCAGCGCGGGGGGCATCGTCATCGACGTGCGCGGGGGCGTCCCCTACGCCGCGCTCATCGCCAGGCGCAACCGCGCCGGGCGCATCGAGTGGTGCCTGCCGAAGGGGCACCTGGAGAACGGGGAGACCCCCCAGCAGGCGGCGCTGCGCGAGGTCGCCGAGGAGACGGGCATCCGGGGGCGCATCATCCGCCACCTGGCGTCCATCGACTACTGGTTCTCCGGCTCGGACCACCGGGTCCACAAGGTCGTCCACCACTACCTCATGGGCTACGCCTCGGGCGCGATCTCCGTGGCCGGGGACCCGGACCACGAGGCGGAGGACGCGGCCTGGGTGCCCCTGCGCGACGTGGCGCGCCAACTGGCCTACCCCAACGAGCGCAGGATCGTGGCCATCGCCCTCGACCTGCTGTACAAGGACGCCTGATGGGCACTGTGACACGCGGATTCCAACGGGCCACCGCCGCTGCGGCCGCGGCGCTGTGCGCCCTGGCCCCCCTGTCGGGCGCGTCCGCCGCGCACCCGGCGCCAATGGGGACGGAGGCGGCCCGGACCGCCGGCGCCGTCGCCCAGGCGGTCGGCGCGCGGGAGGAGCGGCCCTCGGTCCTTGGCTCCCAATCGGCCTCGTCGGGCCTGACGGTCGCCGTGTCCTCCCTCAACCCCCGGATCATCACCTCCGAGGAGGAGCTCCTCATCGCCGGGACCGTGACGAACACGACCAGCTCCCCCCTCAGTGAAGTGGCCCTCACCATCACCGTGGGCACCACCACCCCCGTCTCCGTCGCCGCCCTCACCAATGCCCTGTCGGAGGACGCCGGTTCCTCCGAGGTCTCCACCACCGGACTCGGCGGAATCGCCGCCGGGGCCAGTGCGGTCTTCGAGGTCCGCGTGCCGACCTCCTCCCTGCCCCTGGGCGCGGCGAGCGGCTGGGGGCCGCGCGTGCTCACCGCCACCGCCTCGTCGGGCGGGGCCACGGGCTCCGACAACGCGATCATCGTCTGGGACTCCGGCGAGACGGTCGCCGCCTCCCGCGTCAACGCGCTGGTGCCGTGGACGAGCGAGTCGGCCTCCCAGGGAGCGCGCGAGCGAGAGGCCGTCCTCGCCATCGCGGGGCGCACGGGGGCGACGCTGGCGGTGGACCCGCTGCTCATCCCCCGCGGCGGGCAGCCCACCGAGGCGCCGCCGCAGGACGGCGCCGGCGAGGAGGACCCCGAGTCCGGGCAGTCGGGCCAATCCGACCAGTCCGACCAGCCCGCCCCCACGCCCTCCCCGTCCGCGTCCGCCTCGCCGGCGCCAACGCCCTCCCCCACGCCCACCGACCCCGTCGAGAACACCCGGTACCGCGCGAACCAGAGCTTCACCGCCTCCCTGCGTGAGGCACAAACCCCCGAAGAAATCGTAGACCTCGTGAACGATGCGCTCGGCACCGGCGCCCCGAAGAAGGCTCCCGCCGACTCGGCAGCATCGAACGCGCAAAAGGCGGGTGCAGGCGCATCCGCTCAAGCTGCAGCGGCACAGACCGACTCCGCAGAAGCGACTGCATCCGAGAAGCCAGCCACCAAGAAAATCGTGGCGGTCACCGCATGCCCCACCGGCATCGCGCACACCTATATGGCGGCGGATGCCCTCAAATACGCGGCGGAAGACCTCGGCTACGACTTCAAGGTGGAGACTCAGGGGTCTTCGGGGAACGAAACCCTCACCCAGGCCGATATTGATGAAGCCGACGCCGTCATTTTCGCGGTCTCGGTGAACGTGCGCGACCGCAGCCGCTTCGCCGGTAAGCCCTACGTGGAGTCCCCGGTTAAACGCGGTATTGACGAGCCCGAAGCCATGCTGAATGAGGCCCTGGCTGAGGCTGAGAACCCCAACGGTAAGCGCGTGGCTGCGGCTACCTCCACCGCTGAGGACAGCTCCTCCGCCGTTGAAGGCTCGTGGGGTACGCGCATCTACAAGGCCGTGATGACCGGTGTTTCGTACATGATCCCGTTCGTCGCCGCCGGCGGCATTATCGTGGCTCTGGGCTTCATTCTCGAAGCAATCACCATGCCGAACCTGGGCGATGTCGATACCGAAAAGATCCTCGCCAACGCCACAATCTACAACCTGGGAGACACCCACTGGACCCTCTACCTGGGCGCGGTTCTGCAGACCATTGGTAAGTTCGGTCTTGACCTGATGGTTCCCGCGCTCGCCGCCTTTATCGCCTACGGGTTGGCGCAGCGCCCCGGTATTGCGCCCGGCTTTATCGCCGGTTTCGTCGC
>ERZ773059.695-NODE-695-length-17717-cov-14.805571_pt1 | contig 17717 bp, 12 predicted proteins | sample MGYA00580514_ERZ773059 | MGnify/ENA primary metagenome ERZ773059 (study PRJEB29015, sample SAMEA2737981) | human oral metagenome | biome: human oral; feature: human-associated habitat; material: dental | place: China | collected 2056 ...
GGGGCGCTTCTCGGTCTCCAGCGCGGAGCGGAAGGGCTCGTCGCCGTCGTAGGAGCCCAGGGGGCGGGTCTGGGCATCGTCCTGGGCCTTGCTCCCGCCCGCGGTGCGGCGCACGGCCCCCAGGACGCGCGTGGCCAGGTTGTCGCCGGGCCCGTCGTCGCCCTCCTGGCCGGCGGACCCGCGGCGCTCGGCGAGCTGCTCGCGCAGGTCCGCGATGGTGCGCCCGGAGACCACCAGTGCGGAGAAGGCGATGAGCAGGACGAACAGGATGATGGCGGCCACGGAGGAGAACAGCACCACCAGGGGGTACCCGACGACCCAGCCGAGCAGTCCGCCGGCCTCCTCCAGCGGGCCCATGCCGTACGACAGGGAGGGGTTGCCGGAGGCGACCTGGATGATGCCCGTCACCCCCGTGAGCACGCCGAGCGTGCCGACGCTGACGCGCGCGTGGACCATGCCCAGGCGGCGGACCCGCAGCATGGCCACCCCCAGCGCCCCGAGCAGAAGGGGGACGACGATGCCCAGGACGCCGACGGGGCCGGCGGCCAGGTGGTGCAGGACCCCTCCGGCGACGCCGGAGACGCCCAGCCACTCGCGCAGGCCGGTGACGACGGCCAGGGCGAGGACGACGAAGGCCCATGCGGTGCGGCGGTACCGGCCCCCTGACGGAGACGGCTCGATCGGCTGCGTGGACTGCCGCGGAGCGCGTCCGCGGGAGCCCCGTGCGCCGGAGCGGGCGGAGGATGCGGGAGAAGTGGCCATGGTGGCTGAGACATTATCGAACTGACGGCGTTTCGGCAGCCAACCACGCCAGTGAGATCGTCATGTGTGCATCACGTCCGGGGCGGTTCGGGCCTCGGAGGCGGCCTGGACGGCCAGCAGCGCGTCGATCTCGTCGCGCCGCGGCGAGCGCGCCGGACCCAGGCGGCTGACGGCCTCGGCCGCGGCGGCGTTGGCGCGGCGAGCGGCGGCGACGACGTCGAGCCCGTCCATGAGGCCGGCGACCAGGACGCCCGTGTGAGTGTCACCGGCGCCGGTGGTGTCCAGGACGTCCCGGGCGAACCCGGGGACCTCGATCACGTCGCCGCGGGCGGGCCACAGGACACAGCCGTGCACACCGGTGCGCCGCACGATGAGGGCGTCGGGGGCCGCCCGGCGCATGGCGGACGGGCTGCCGAGACGAGCGGACAACTGCGTGATCTCGAGGTGGTTGCCGGTCAGCAGGTTGGTGCGCCCCAGGAGCGGGTCGAGGATGGAGCCCGGGATCTCGGGCTCGACGGGCCCCAGGTCGGCGACGAGACCGACTCCGTCGGGCAGGGCGAGAAGCCACTCGGCGAGCACGGCCCGGGACGTGGGGTGGGCCAGGTCGTAGCCGGTGGTGTAGACCCAGTCGCCCGGGATGAGCTCAAGACGGTCGAGGTCCTCCCGCTGGGGCTCGGCCTCGACCCCCTCGGTGGTGATGAAGGTGCGCCGCCCGGCGGGCTCGATGAGGGTGGTGCAGGTGCCGATGTCGCCGACGAGCTCCTCGACGACCAGCTCGACCCCGTCGATCATCATGGTCTCGCGCACCTGGGCGGAGTTGGGGCCGGTGCCCAGCGTGGCGGCCAGGGCGGCCGGCACGCCCTGGCGGGCGACGGCGGACACGACCGTGTACCCCCCGCCGACGGCGGGGCCTGAGGATGTGGCGGTGACGGCGCCGCCGGGCGCGGGGACGCGGCCGACGTGGAGCGGAAGGTCCATCAGGACGCTCCCTGTGGAGATGAAGCAGGGCGGGCGGCGCATGCTCGGCGGGCTCATACCCTCATTCCCTCGTCAGGCCTCGATGACGACGGGCACGATCATGGGCCGACGGCGCAGACGGCGCCCGACCCACCGCCCCAGCGCGCGGCGCATGGCCTGCTGGAGGGAGCGGGCGTCGGCGTTGCCCTTGTCGAGGGCCACCTGGAGGGCGGTGGTGACGTCGGGAAGGACCTCCCCGAAGACGGAGTCGTCCTCGGCCACGCCCCGGGCCTGGATGTCCGGACCGGCGAGAATGGTGCCGGTCTTGGTCTCCACGACGGCGTAGACGGACACGAAGCCCTCCTCGGCCAGGATGCGGCGGTCCTTAAGCTCGGTCTCATCGATCTCCCCGACGGAGGCCCCGTCGACGTAGACGTAGCCGCACGGCACCGCCCCGGCGATGCGGGCGCGCCCGTCGAGCAGGTCGACGACGACGCCGTCCTCGGCGAGCATGATGCGCTCCGGGGCGATCCCGGTCTTGACGGCCAGGGCGCCGTTGGCCACGAGGTGGCGGACCTCCCCGTGAATCGGCATGACGTTGCGGGGCCCCACGATGTTGTAGACGTGCAGCAGCTCCTCGCTCGAGGCGTGGCCGGAGACGTGGACCTTGGCGTTGCCCTGGTGGACGACGCGCGCGCCCAGGCGCATGAGCTGGTTGATGACGCGGTTGACGGAGTTCTCGTTGCCCGGGATGAGGGAGGAGGCGAAGATGACGGTGTCGCCGGGCTCCAGGGTGATGCTGCGGTGCTCGCCGTGGGCCATGCGCGACAGGGCCGCCATGGGCTCGCCCTGGGACCCGGTGGCCATGAGGACGCGCTCGTCGGGCGGCAGGGAGGACACATCCTTGGCGTCGATGAGCACGCCGTCGGGGACCTTGAGGTAGCCGCGCTCGGCCGCGATGCCCATGTTGCGCACCATCGAGCGGCCCACGAGGGCCACGCGGCGCCCGTGGAGCGCGGCGGCGTCGAGGACCTGCTGGACGCGGTGGACGTGGCTGGAGAAGGAGGCCACGATGATCTGCTGGTCCGACTCGGCGAAGACGTTGTCGAGCACGGGGCCGATCTGGTTCTCGTGGCCGATCATGCCGGGAACCTCGGCGTTGGTGGAGTCCACGCAGAACAGGTCCACGCCCTCGTCGCCGAAGCGCGCGAAGGACCGCAGGTCGGTGATGCGCCCGTCGATGGGCAGGGAGTCGATCTTGAAGTCCCCGGTGATCAGCGCGTTGCCGGCGTCGGTGCGGATCATGACCGCCATGGCGTCGGGGATGGAGTGGTTGACGGCGACGAACTCGAGGTCGAAGGGGCCGTAGGAGACCGCCTCGTGCTCCGCGACCACGCGCAGAGCGGGGCGGATGCGGTGTTCCCTGAGCTTGGCCTCGACGAAGGCGAGAGTGAGCGCGGAGCCGACCAGCGGGATGTCGTCGCGCAACCGCAGCAGGTAGGGCACGCCTCCGATGTGGTCCTCGTGCCCGTGGGTGAGGACCAGGGCGACGACGTCGTCGAGACGGTCCTCGATGTAGCTGAAGTCGGGCAGGATGAGGTCGACGCCGGGCTGGTCCTCCTCGGGGAACAGGACGCCGCAGTCGACGATGAGCAGCTCGCCGTCGATCTCGAAGACGGTCATGTTGCGGCCGACCTCGCCCAGACCCCCCAGGGGCACGATGCGCATCGCGCCGTCGGGAATCGGACCGGGAGCCTTGAGCGTCGGGAAGTTCGTCACGCCACGCAGTCTAGATGAGTGGAACCAGGGGTTGGCGCGCCTCTCGGGCGGGTGCGGCGCGCACGACAAGCGCCCGACCGTGATGGCGATCGGGCGCGGAAAGCGAAGGTGATGATACCAGGTACCCCGTACCGGATTTGAACCGGTGCTGCCGCCGTGAGAGGGCGGTGTCCTGGGCCGCTAGACGAACGGGGCCGGACCAGGAAGATGCGATGCACCTTCCTGACTCGTACCCCGTACCGGATTTGAACCGGTGCTGCCGCCGTGAGAGGGCGGTGTCCTGGGCCGCTAGACGAACGGGGCGCGGTCATGCACTTGTAGCAGGAGAGCACCGAGAAAGCCCAGTCAGCCGAGCTCGCGGCGAGCGTGAGCTGAACTGCCCGATTCTCCGCTGGGGTACCAGGACTCGAACCTAGAATGGATGAACCAGAATCACCTGTGTTGCCAATTACACCATACCCCAGTGCTGGCGCGCTTCGAGACGCCAGGCGCCCGAAGCAGCGGGAGATAATTTACACGCGTGCCCGCCCGCCGACAAACCCGGATGGCGTGAGTGCGCCCACACAGGTCGTCACCGACGCACCGCCGCTCGCCACCCGCCGCCCCAGGATCCCGCACGGTCCCGTCACGTCCATCGCATCCCCTTCGAGACCGCAGAATATCGGGATCCTCACCCTCCCTCATCGATTCTCCAGATTCCCCGGGGGCTCGCATGACCCTCAGCTCTTCCCCCCGCCTCCGCCACCGCGCCGCACGGGTGCTGAGCGCTGCTCCGTGCCTGACCGCCCTCGCGCTGAGCGCCTGCTCCAGTCCGACCAGGCCCGCCGATCCAACGGAGTCCCCGAGCGGCACCGCGCCCGCAGCCGCGGCGACCGCTCCCACGGCTCCCCCTCACGGCGCCCCGGAGGCGAGCCCGCGGCGGACGTGCCCACGGTCGCCCCTCCAGCACCCCGGCCCCGTGGACCCCGCCGTCGCTGACGTTCTACAACGAGGACGCCTCTGTGTGATACCGGGACGACACGGTGGTCAACGCCGGGGCCGTCACCGAGACGAGCCGCGAGACCATTGACCTCGTTCGCGACGACGGCGGCACCATGGAGGGCTGCACCGCCACCTGGATGGGAACCTTCACGCCCAGGGGCGGGGAGGCGCAGGAGGCCGAGGGCTGCAAGTTCGCCCGAGCCGTCGGCGACGCGGGTCTCCAGTTCTCCGTCCCGGCCATGTGCCACTCGGGCTCGAACATCTCAGCCGACCAGTGGCGCACCGTCCTGGGCGGCATCCGGATCGAGGGCCTGACCGCGGACAAGATGGGCAAGTGGCCCCGCTTGCCCGCGACCGCCCCGCAGTCGTCGGGGAGCGGGCGCAGACGGGACGGTTGGTCAAGGCGCCCTGGACGGCCCCGTCCCGCCGGCCGCGGCGGGTCAGCCCAGTCGGTCCCGCAGGGCGCGCAGTCGCATCAGCGAGGCGGGACCCCCCAGGATCTCCATGGACTCGAACAGGGGCGGGGAGACCTGACGCCCGGTGATGGCCACGCGCAGCGGACCGAAAGCCAGACGGGGCCTGATGCCCTCCCCGCCTGGCATTCCCCGGCCCTCGACGATGGCGGCCCGCAGAGCCTCCTCCAGCCCGGCCGCCGTCCACTGATCCTCGGTGAGCCCTTCGAGCGCCCGGATGCCGGCGTCCAGAACATCTGCGGCGGAGTCCTTGAGCTTGCCCACGGCCTTGTCGTCGAGCACGAGGTCGGCATCGGACACGAACAGGAACCCGAGCATGTCACGGCTCTCGCGCAGCAGCTGGATCCGGGTCTGGATCAGGGGCGCGGCCGCGGACAGGATCTCCTGCTCGCGCGCGGTGAGGCCTTCGAAGGAGGCGGCCGAGACCAGGGGCACGGCGGGCGCCTGGCCGGTGGGGTCGGGAAGGGCGTCGGCGAGGTAGGGCACCAGGCGGTCGCGGAAGTCCTCCTCTGCCAGCGCGCGCACCTGCTCGGCGTTGATGGCCTCGCACTTGCGGGGATCGAATCGGGCCGGGTTGGGGTTGACGTGCGCCACGTCGAAGGCCTCGACCATCTGAGCGGCGGAGAAGACCTCCCGGTCGGCGCTGAGGGACCAGCCCAGCAGCGCCAGGTAGTTCAGCAGGCCCTCGGGGATCATGCCGCGGTAGCGGTGGACGAGGAGGTTGGACTCGGGGTCGCGCTTGGACAGCTTCCGGTTCCCCTCCCCCATGACGTAGGGCAGGTGGCCGAACTCGGGCACGTCCTGCGCGCGGCCGATGGCGATCAGGGCGCGGTACAGCGCGATCTGACGGGGCGTGGAGGACAGCAGGTCCTCCCCGCGCAGCACGTGGGTGATGCCCATGGCGGCGTCGTCGACAGGGTTGACCAGGGTGTAGAGCGGGTCCCCGCCTGCGCGCACGACGACGTAGTCGGGCACGCTGCCGGCCTTGAAGGTGATGGGGCCGCGCACCAGGTCGGTGAAGGTGATGTCCTCCTCCGGCATGCGCATGCGCAGCACGGGGCGGCGGCCCTCGGCGCGGAAGGCCTCCTTCTGCTCGTCGGTGAGGCGGCGGTCGTACCCGTCGTAGCCGAGCCTGGTGGGCTCGCCGCGCTCGCGGTGACGCGCCTCGATCTCCTCGGGCGTGGAGAAGGACTCGTACAGGTAGCCGGCCTCAAGCAGCTCGGCCGCGACCCGCCTGTACAGGTCCATGCGCTGGGACTGGCGGTACGGCTCGTGGGGCCCGCCCCTGCCGACTCCCTCGTCCCAGTCCAGGCCGAGCCAGGTCAGGGAGTCGATAATGGCGTCGAAGGACTCCTCGGAGTCGCGGGCGGCGTCGGTGTCCTCGATGCGGAACACGAAGACGCCCCCGGTGTGGCGGGCGTAGGTCCAGTTGAACAGGCAGGTGCGGACCATGCCCACGTGCGGGGCGCCCGTGGGCGAGGGGCAGAAGCGGACGCGGACCGGGCTGGACCCGGGCGCGGGAGGGGCGGCCGCCGTGGCCGCGGCGGAGGAGTCGTTCTCAGTCATAGTGGCGCAAGCCTAGCGGCAGGATCCCTCCGCCACGGCGACCCGACCCGACGGGATGCTCACGCCCCGACGGCGGCCGCCAGCCGAGTGCCCTCGATGCTGACGCCCGCCCCCGCGTACGCACCGGGGAGGATGACCGTGTTCCGGCCCCCGCGGACCTGGTAGATGAGCTGCGCCTGCACCAGGGACCCGTCCACGCTCTCGTAGGGGTAGCTCAGCGGGGCCTGACCGGCTCCGGCCAGCCAGTAGCCGCCGTTGACCCCGTGGTAGGGGTGCTCCCTCAACTGCCGGGCCACGTCGGCGTAGTCGCGCGGGTGCCCGGCGTGGAGCCACGAGCGCACGAGCATGCTCACCGCGTCGAAGTGGAAGGTCAGACAGATGGTGCCGGCCATGGGAATCACTCCTTTGTCGTCACGTGGCAGACTCCCGTGACGTTACGCAGTTCACATCCGCATGACATCGGGTGAATGCCCTAGATGATTGATTCCAACGGAGCGTGGAGTGAGCCGGGCGGACCGCGCCGGGCGGGGCGCGCACCGATCGTCAACGTACCTTTGTCGCGTGAACGTACTTTTCTCCCATCCTTCTGAGGGTAAAGCTCAGAAGGATGGGAGAAAAGTACGTTCATGTTGGGAAGGTACGTTCACGTTGCGCCTCGGCACCGGCCCGCAGGGCCCGGCGGGCACCCCGTGACTCCTCGAACCGATCTCGGCGCGGAGCTCGACCGCTCTCGGCGAACGGGACCGCGAACCGCCGGGGCGCTTCCTCCGGGCGGGCGGCGCTCCATGGGCTGGATAGGCTGGCTCCCATGACCGACACCGCCTCGAGCGCCCCCGCCGGCCCGGCCTCCGCCGTCGCCCCGCAGGACGACCTCGTCCGCGCCTTCGACGCCCTGACGCCCGAGATCATGCGCCGCCGCGGCTCGCTCAAGTGGACGCAGTACGGCGGCGACGTCATCGGAGCGTGGGTGGCCGAGATGGACCTGGGCACCGCACCCGCCGTCACCGAGGTCCTGCGCCGGGCCGTCGAGGACGGCACCCTGGGCTACATGCCGACGGACGTGGGCGAGGCGGCCCGTGAGGCCGTCGCCGCGTTCCACGAGCAGTCCTTCGGCTGGCGGGTGCCGGTGGAGGACGTGAGCCTGCTGCCCAATGTCCTCTCGGCGCTGGAGGCTGTCATCGAGCGCCACACCCGGCCGGGGTCCGCGGTGATCGTCCCGACGCCGGCCTACATGCCGTTCCTGTCGATCCCGGACAGGCACGGCCGCGAGTGCGTCCAGGTCCCGGCGCTCCGCGGGCGCGCCGCGGGGCGCCCCGTCTGGGAGCTCGACCTGGACCGCATCGAGGCGGCCATGGCGGACGGGGCGGGCCTGCTGGTGCTGTGCAACCCGTGGAACCCGGTGGGGCGGGTCCTGTCCCCGGCCGAGCTCGACGCCGTGGCGACACTGTCGTCCCGCTATCGGGTGCCGGTGTTCGCCGACGAGATCCACTCCCCCCTCGTGCTGGATCCCGATGCGACCCATACCTGCTACGGTTCACGACCCGCGGCCGAGGAGGATCTGACCTTCACTGCGACCGCCGTGTCCAAGGGCTGGAACATCCCGGGTCTCATGTGCGCCCAGCTCATCGCCTCCGGCGGTGCCAGGGCGTCGTGGGAGGCGTCCGCTCCCAGCGCGCACCTGGCCGACGAGACGGCGGCCCTGGGGGCGCGGGCGGCCGCTGCCGCCCTGACGCCCGAGGGCCTGACCTGGATCCGGACGGTCCGCGGCTACATCCGGGGCAATGCCGAGCTGGTGGCCGAGACGCTGGCCGATGTCGACGGGGTGGAGATGACCGCGCCCACGGGCACCTACCTGGCGTGGCTGGACTGCTCGGGCCTGGATCTTCAGGGGACGGCACCGGCGCGGTTCTTCCGCCGGGAGCCGGGCGTCGCCATGAGTCCGGGCGCCGCCTTCGGGCGGGGGTACGAGCGCTTCTGCCGCCTCAACCTGGCCACCGGCCGGGGCATCGCCGCCCGGATCGCGCAGCGCCTGGCCCGGGCGGTCGGCGCGCTCCGCGCCTGAGGCCGCCGGGGACCCGGCGGGCTCAGCGGCGCATGACGGGGTTGGAGAAGGAGCCGATGCCCTCGACCTCGACCTCGACGCGCTGCCCGGCCCGGATCTCGCCGACGCCCGCGGGCGTGCCGGTCAGGACGACGTCGCCCGGCAGAAGGGTGAAGATCCCCGAGACGTAGGAGACGAGCTCGGGCACCGAGCGGATCATGTCGCGGGTTGAGCCCTCCTGGACGACGGCGCCGTCGACGCGGGCGCGCACCACCGCGTCACCAGGGTCGAAGCCGACGGCGGCACCGGGCTCGGGGATCTCGATCCACGGACCCAGGGGGCAGGAGGTGTCGAAGGCCTTGGCCCGGGTCCAGGTGGCGTCGTCGCGCTGGCGGTCTCGGGCGGAGATGTCGTTGGCGGCCGTGTACCCCAGGATCACGCGGGGCGCGTCGGCGGGGTCGAGGTCCTTGGCCACCGACTTGATGACGACGGCCAGCTCGGCCTCGTAGTGGACCTCGCGGGACCAGGGGGGCAGGAGGATCGGCGAGTCGGGGCCGACGACGGCGGTGTTGGGCTTGAGGAAGACGATCGGCTCGGCCGGCGGCCGGGCGCCCATCTCCTCGGCGTGGGAGGCGTAGTTCCTGCCGATGCCCACCACCTTGGAGCGCGGGATGACCGGTGAGACGAGGCGGGTCTCGCCGAGGGGCACCACCTCCCCCGTGGCCTCGGGCAGGGTGTAGAGGGGGTCGCCCTTCAGAACGACGAGGTGCCCCCGGCTCTCCCCCGAGGGAGCGGGGTCATCGTCCGGCAGGCCCTCGACGATCCCGTAGCGGAGCTCGTCACCGGTGGAGAAGCGCGCGATCTTCATGGGTGCAGCGTAGAGGACCGGCGCCACGGCCCCGGACGACCGGGATGACGCGGGGCGCGTCGGCCGTGAGACGCGGCCGACGCGCCCCGCACCCGCCCCGTGCGCGGGCCGGCGCCCGCTACTGGGCGTACTGCGGGTCCCGCTCCCAGTCGTCGTCGGCCGCCGGCTCGATCCGCCCGGCGTTGGCCCTGCTCCACACGTCACCGGGCAGGGTGCCCGGCAGGTGCGGGTTGTCCTCGGCCACGAAGCGGATCTCGCTGATCTCCCCGGCGTCGAGGAGCCGCTTCTGAGCCTCCCAGTCGGCCAGGGCGCCGAAGGCCCACTTGCCAAGCAGGACGATCGCCACGATGTTGATGATCGCCATGAGGCCCATGGCGACGTCGGACAGGTTCCACACGAAGGTCAGCGACGCCATCGCGCCGATCCCCGTGGCCACCACGATCATGGCGCGCAGGGCGTAGTGCCTGTGACCCGTGCCCCGCAGGAAGTCCATGTTGACCTCGGCGTAGGTGTAGTTGCCCAGCAGGGAGGAGTAGGCGAAGACGAAGATGATGGCCGCCATGAGGTACTCGGTCCAGCCTCCCAGGACCGCGCCGACCGAGGAGGAGGTCAGGGTCGAGGCGGCGTCCTTGGCGGCGTTCTCACTCATGGCGAGTGTGCCCTCGGGCGTGTAGACCCCGGAGAGCAGCACGATGAGGGCGGTCGCGGTGCACACGACGATGGTGTCGACGAACACGCCCAGGGACTGCACGAAGCCCTGCTGGACCGGGTGGGCGACGGTGGCGGTGGCCGCGGCGTTGGGGACCGAGCCCTCGCCCGCCTCGTTGGAGAACAGGCCCCGCTTGATGCCGTTGAGCGCTGCAGCGGTGAACCCGCCCGCGAGGCCGGCGAAGGCCTGGTTGAGCCCGAAGGCGCCCTCGAAGATGCTCACCAGTGCCGCGGGGATGGCGTGCGCGTTGAGCAGGAGCACGACGATCGCCAGAAGGGCGTAGAGGCCGGCCATGATCGGGGCCATCCACTCGGCGATCCTCGCCACGACCGTGATGCCCCCGAAGACGACGGGCGCCGTCAGCAGGATCAGGATGACCGCGGTCCATGCGGGCGGCACGTCGAAGGTGCCCTGCATGACCCCGGAGATGGCGTTGGCCTGGGTGGCCTCGTAGGCGAAGCCGAAGACGAAGGTGATGACGACGGCGAAGACGCCCGCCCACCGCCTCGACCCCAGGCCCCGGCTGATGTAGTAGGCGGGGCCGCCGCGGAAGGTGCCCTCCGGGTGGCGGATCTTGTACATCTGGGCGAGGGTCGCCTCGATGAATCCGGTGGCCATGCCCACGATCGCCACGACCCACATCCAGAACACGGCCCCGGGGCCTCCCAGGGTGATGGCCAGGGCGACGCCCACGATGTTGCCGGTGCCCACGCGGGAGGCCAGGCCGATGGTGAAGGCCTGGAAGGAGGAGATGCCCCCGTCGCCGTCGCGGGAGCCCGCGATCGCACGCAGCATCTGGCCGAACAGGCGCACCTGGACGCCGCGCGTGCGGACTGTGAACCAGATGCCGGCCGCGATGAGCAGCCAGGCGAGGAACCCGCCGTACAGGTGGCCCGAGACCTGATCGAGCAGATCGGCTGGACGGTCGAAGAAGCCGGCGGTAGGCGGAAGTACTACGGGGAACATGTGGATCTCCGGTCTTGACGGGGACACGTGCCGCGCGCGGGGTCACGGGCAGCTAACATGCACCCAACCTAGGCCGCCCGCATTTCAGCGAGGTATCGTCGCTGGAGGTTCTTGGTGTCCCGGAGGCCCGGAGGCATCAGAGCGCCCAGACGTCCCCGGGCAGCGGTTCAGAGCGCCCAGACGTCCCCGGGCAGCGGTCCGGGAAGGTGGGGGTTGTCCGTGGCCACGAAGCGGACGGGGCCGGCGTCCCGGATGCCGGCGACCGCCTCGGCGCGCTGCGCCTCCCAGTCGTGCAGGACGCCGCGCGCCCACCGGCTCAGCAGGACCAGGGCGACCAGGTTGATCAGCGCCCCCACGCCCAGCAGGACGTCGGCCAGGGTCCACACGGTGGTCAGAGCCGCTCCCCCGCCGACGAAGGCGCACACCACGGCGGCCGCGCGCAGCACCCGCGTCGCCAACGGGGCCCGGGTGAGGTAGTCCAGGCAGACCTCGGCGTAGGAGAAGGCGCCCAGGATCGTGGAGTAGGCCAGCACCATGATGAGGATCGTCATGGGCCAGGCGGTCCACTGCCCCAGGAGGGATGCGATCGCGTTCTGCGTCAGGGTGCCCGAGACGTCGGCGCCGTCGGTCCCGGTCGCACCGGGGGCGTACACCGCGCCGTCGATCCGTCCGGCGATGAGGATGGCCAGGGCGGTGGCGGTGCACACGAGGACGGTGTCGACCAGCACGCCGAAGGCCTGGATGAAGCCCTGCTGGGCCGGGTGGCCGACGGTGGCGGAGCCGGCAGCGCAGGCCGCACCGCCCAGCCCCGCCTCGTTGGAGAACAGACCGCGCCGCACCCCGTTGAGGACGGCCATCGCCACGCCCCCGGCGGTGCCGGCCAGACCGGCCCGCAGACTGAGAGCGCCCGCGACGATGTCGCCCACGGCGGCGGCGGCCTGGGCGGGGTGCAGGACGATGATCGTCGCGACGAGGAGCAGGTAGATGATGGCCATGGCCGGCGCCATCCACTCGGTGACGCGGGCGATGGACCGCAGCCCGCCGAGCAGCACCGGCGCGACCAGCACGACGACGATCGCGGCTCCCCACCACGGGCTCAGGCCCGCCGAGTCCCTCAGGGCGGCCGTCATCGCGTTGGCCTGGACCATCGGCATGGCCAGGCCGTTGGCGACCATGAACAGGACCGCGAAGACTCCGCCGAGCACCGGCAGACGCAGCCCGCGGGCGATGTAGTAGGCCGGTCCGCCGCGGTAGGTGCCGTCGCCGCGATCCACCTTGAACAGCTGGCCCAGGGTCGCCTCGGTGAATGCGGTGGCCGTGCCCAGCAGGGCGACGAGCCACATCCAGAACACGGCGCCGGGCCCGCCCAGGACCAGGGCGAGGGCGACGCCGACGATATTGCCGGTCCCCACCCGGCAGGCCAGCCCCACGGCGAAGGCCTGGAAGGAGGAGATGCCGCCCCTGGCGCCGTCCCGCGAGCCCGCGACGGCCCGTGCGATGGAGCCCATGTGCCGCAGCTGGACGGCGCGCGTGCCGAGCGTGAACCAGATGCCGGCTCCGAGCAGCACCCACACGAGGATGGTGCCGAACAGCCAGTTCGACAAGGTGGTCAGGAGCGAGTCGATCGCTGTCATCGTCCCCATGGCTCACTCCCCCGCCCCGGGCGGCGCCGCCGGGGCGCCTGCGCGCGGGCCGTCGTCGTCCGCGGTCCGCGGGGCCTCCCACACGCCGTCCATGACGTCGCCGGGCAGGTGCGGGTTGGAGTGGCCGACGAAGACCGGCTCCCGGCCGGCGGCGGCCTGGGCCTCGAAGTCGTGCAGGGCGCCCAGGGCCCAGGGGGTCAGGCGCACGATGACGACGAGGTTGAGCACGCCGAGCAGCCCCAGGGCGATGTCGGTCAGCGCCCACACGATCGGCAGGGTCAGGACGGTGCCGGCGAAGGCCGCGGCGGTGAGCACGATGCCGAAGAGCTGCTCGGCGCGGCGCTCGCCCCCCAGGAAGTTCACGTTGACCTGGGAGTAGGAGTAGCAGCCAAGGACGGTGGAGAAGACGAGGACGAAGATGAGCACCACCATGGGCCAGGTGGTCCACGCCCCGAGGTGCTCCACGACGGCCTGCTGGGTCAGGACGGCGCCGACGAGGCTGTCGTCGCCGGGCCGGTAGGAGTCGGTGGCCAGCAGGATGATGAGGCCGGTGGCGGTGCACACCAGGATCGTGTCCACGAAGACCCCGAAGGACTGGATGAGGCCCTGGCGCACGGGATGGGCCACGGTGGCGGTCCCGGCGGCGTTGGGGACGGTGCCCAGGCCCGCCTCGTTGGAGAACAGGCCGCGGCGCACGCCGTTGAGGACGGCCGCGACGACCCCGCCGGCGGTGCCGAACAGGACCTGGTCGGCGCCGAAGGCGCCCCGGACGATCTGGGACAGGACGCGCGGGAGCTCGTCGAGGTTGATCAGGAGGACGATCAGGGCGACCAGCACGTAGGCCAGGGCCATGAGCGGCGCCACGACCTCCGTGACGCGGGCGACGGACTTCAGGCCGCCCAGCACGACCGGAGCGGTCAGGAGCACGAGGGCGACGCCGACCATCCAGGGGGCGACCTCGGGCACGGTGGCGCTGATGACGCCCGCCAGGGAGTTGGTCTGCACCATGACGACGGTCACCCCGACGCTGACGATGCACATGCCGGCGAAGACCGCCCCCCAGGCCCTGGAGCCCAGTCCGTTCGTGATGTAGTAGGCGGGCCCGCCCTGGAAGGTGAAGTCCCTGCCGCGCTGCTTGAAGATCTGGGCGAGGGTGGACTCCACGAAGGCGGTGGACATGCCGATGACGGCCACCACCCACATCCAGAACAGGGCGCCCGGCCCGCCGGCGACGATGGCCAGGGCCACCCCCGCGACGTTGCCGATGCCGACGCGCGCGGCCAGCCCGACGGCGAAGGCCTGGAAGGAGGAGATGCCGCCCTGCGCGCCGGATCGGGAGGCGGTGAGGCCGCGCATCATGGTGCCGAAGTGGCGCACCTGGACGCCGCGGGTGCGCACGGTGAGGTACAGGCCGACGGCCACCAGCAGCGCCGAGAGCACATAGGTGTAGAAGCCGTCGTCGACGGCGCCCAGGACGGCCTCGACGTCGGCCGCGGACAGGGCCTGAGGGGCGGTGGCGAGCCCAGCGGCGAGCGCGGCGGCGTTCACGGTGCTCATCGTTCTGCTCCTGTCGCGGCAGCGGGCTGGGTGGTCTGCGGGAGTCGTGTGACGACCGGATCCATGAGGTTCCTCCTTGCTGGGGGCGCGCTCGCGCGGGGTGTGCGGGACTCGTCAGTCCCAGACGTCGCCGGGCACGTCCGCGGGCAGATGCGGGTTGTCGTGGCCGCGGAGCACCGGCTCGGCGACGCCGAGAGCGCGCTGGGCCTCGTAGTCCCGCAGCGCGCCCGCGCCCCACCGGAACAGCCACAGCAGGGCGACGAGATTGGTCAGGGTCATGACCGCCATGGCGATATCGACGGCGTTCCACACGACGTCGAGGGAGAGGACCGCGCCGGCGGTGGCGGAGACGACCGAGACGACGCGCACGGCCCAGCTCGCCCAGCGCCTGCCGCCGGTGAGGTAGTCCATGTTGACGTCGGTGTAGACGTAGGCGGCGATGATCGAGGAGTAGGCCAGGACGAAGATGAGGATCGCCATGGGCAGGACCGTCCAGCCGCCCAGCTCGTGGGAGATGGCCAGGGTGGTCAGCGTGGAGGGGTCGGCGCCCTCGGCCGTCCAGGTCTCGGGCCCGGCGATGAGGATGACGAAGGCCGTGGCGGTGCACACGATGATCGTGTCGACGAAGACGCCCAGGGACTGGATGAGGCCCTGCTGGACCGGGTGGGAGACGGTAGCTGTCGCGGCAGCATTGGGCGCGGTGCCCTGACCGGCCTCGTTGGAGAACAGGCCGCGCTTGGTGCCGTTGATGACGGCGGCGAGGATGCCGCCGCCCAGGCCTCCCGCCACCGGCTCGACGGCGAAGGCCGAGGAGAAGATCGTGATGATGACATCCACGAACCGGCCGAAGTTGAGCACGCAGATGATGAGGACCAGCACGATGTAGATCATCGCCATGATCGGGGCCATCCACTCGGTGACCCGGGCCACGGCCCGGATGCCGCCGAAGACGACGACGGCGGTGAGCACGAACACGAGGCCGGCCACCACCAGCTGCGCGGCGGTCAGGCCGCCGAACCCGGGCAGGGCGGACTCCCGACCGCCGCCGAGGGCCGCCACCAGGGTCCCGGCCACCGCATTGGACTGCACCGAGGTGATGACGAAGCCGCAGGTGACCAGGGTGATGACGGCGAAGACGCCTGCCAGAGCCCTGTTCCCCATGCCGCGGGCCATGTAGAAGGCGGGGCCGCCGCGGAAGGAGCCGTCGTCGGCGCGGACCTTGAAGATCTGGGCGAGGGTGGCCTCGAAGAAGGCGGTGGCCATGCCGACCAGGGCGACCACCCACATCCAGAAGATGGCGCCGGGGCCGCCGATGAGCAGGGCGGCGGCGACGCCGAAGACATTACCGACGCCCACGCGGGCGGCCAGCGAGATGGCGAAGGCCTGGAAGGAGGAGATGCCGCCCTGCGCGCCGCCTCGTGAGCCCCCGACCTGCCTGAACATGCCGCCCAGGTGGCGCACCTGGACGCCGCGCGTGACGACGGTGAGGAACAGGCCGGTGGCGACGAGGACCCACATGGTGATGTGGACCGTGATCCAGTCGGCAATGGCCTGGAGAGAGGCGGCGAGAGCGTCCATGAAGGGGACCTTTGCTCTGAAGACGATGGGAACGCGCGGCATCGTCTCACACTTGCCGCCCACTGCTCCGCAAAGGCTCCCTTCGTGAAACGCCCTCGCCGTCTCAGTCCTGATCGGCGGGCACGGGCGCCTCCGCCAGCACCCCGTAGTCGATGACGAGCTGGACGGCCCGGTCGCCGCCGTCGAGCCCCCAGAAGACGCCGTAGGAGCCATCACCCCACCCGGAGCTGGTCATGACGCCGACGGGCCCGCTGCCGGGGTCGAACAGCGCCGCCCTCTTCAAGGCGAACGAGGCCCAGGCGGACCTCCACTGCCTGTGCGTCATGCCCAGGTAGGCCTCGGCGTCGACGATGGCGGCCGTGCCGGAGTCCACGCCCACACCGGAGTCCGTGATCGATGCGGACGAGATGCGCCGCCATGCCGGCACGGACACGGCACGCCGCCACCGGACGGGCTCGGTCTCACCGAGGACCGCCCGCACCGCGGCCACCCGCAGACCGCTCCTGTCGAACTTCGCCACCACGGCCTGAGCCGTGGCGACCGAGGGCTCCGCCTCGAGAGCGCACACGTACATCATGCCCTCCTCCGCCCCGGCGTCGCCCACCGCCAGCCGGCCGCCCTGGGGGAACCTGCCGATCTCCCACACCTCGGTCTCGACGGTCTCGGCGCTGCGCCTGGCCTCGGCGAGCGCCGCCGCCCACGCCTCCTCGTCCCTCTCATCGACCTCGCTCGCGAGCTCGTACTCGTCCACGGGCAGACGCCCCCGCCCCGTGACGAACAGGTCGCCGGGAACAGGTCTGTCGGGGCTCATCCGCCCGAAGGGCTCGACCCGCAGGGCCTTCCGCAGACGGGCCCTCCGCTCGGCCTCGGGCACGAGCGGCGAGCCGGGCTCGTCGTGGTAGTCGCGGATCGTGTCGATCCGCCAGTCGTCGTTGACGCGGACGAGCGTCATCTCAATGATGTCACCGCCGGCGCCGCTGACCCCCGATCGTGCGAGCCGGGCCATGGCGCTGGTGCCGTAAACGTCGATCCGCTCGATCGTGACGGTCTCCGGGCTGAACGCGGACTGGCTGCTGAAGCCGCCCGCGCGTCCCGAGGAGGGCTCGCCGGCCTTGTGCGCCACGTCGAGCTCGCGGAGCTTCTCGCCCCAGACCCTGAAGATGACCGACCTGGAGTCCTCGTCGCGCACCTCCATCAGCGGCAGGGCCTCGGCGTGGGCGGCGGCGTAGTCGGCGAGGAAGGCGTCAATGCGGGCGCGGGGCTCCAACGGGTCTCCTGTGCGAGTCGGGACGAGCAGCCACAAGCATGTCACACCCCAGTCCTCCCCCGGTCCGGTCGTCGGCCAGCCGCCGGGCGATCGCGCGCCCGTCGGTCGCAACGACCCGATCGTGAGACCATGCGGGCATGTCCTCCGCCGCAGCGCCCCGCCCGACGCCCGCGCTCAACGCGCTCCTGGACTCCCTGATCCCCGCCGACGACCCCGAACGCGTCCCCGAGCCCGAGGAGGTCTACCTGGCCTTCTCCCAGTGGGCCGAGTCCACCGGCCGCCCCCTCTACCCCCACCAGGACGAGGCCCTGTCCGAGATCCTTCAGGGACGGCACGTCATCGCCGCCACGCCCACCGGCTCGGGCAAGTCCATGATCGCGCTCGCGGCCCACACGGCGAGCCTCGCCCGCGGTGGCCGCTCCTATTACACCGCGCCGCTCAAGGCCCTGGTGAGCGAGAAGTTCTTCGAGCTGGTGCGCCTGTTCGGGGCGGACAACGTCGGCATGGTCACCGGGGACACCTCCATCAACGCCGCCGCCCCCATCATCTGCTGCACCGCGGAGATCCTGG
>ERZ773059.696-NODE-696-length-17713-cov-13.976951_pt1 | contig 17713 bp, 13 predicted proteins | sample MGYA00580514_ERZ773059 | MGnify/ENA primary metagenome ERZ773059 (study PRJEB29015, sample SAMEA2737981) | human oral metagenome | biome: human oral; feature: human-associated habitat; material: dental | place: China | collected 2056 ...
CTCGGGCCTCCGCCCGGAGGGCGCTTGGGCGGCACTCCCCTGCGGCACGGGCCGTGCGCCCCCTGCGGGACCGGCGTGCGCGCCCGCGCGTGCGACGGCGCGCCTGCGAGGCTGCTCCCGGGTACCGGCCCGGTTCATCGCATGTGACTCGGCCTCACGCTGCGCTTGTGCGGCGCGCTCAGCCTCACGGCGCTGACGCCGCGTCATCGACTGCTCGCTCATCTCCACCTTGGCACTTTAACACCCGGAGCGCCCCTCATCCGGTGGACCAGGGCACACTCCGAGCGCGACGATCCAAGCGTACTAGTACACCACGCCGCGGCGAGCCGGCCGTGCAGGCGCACCGGGCTCGCCGTCAGTCGCGCTGCATGGCGTCGTTGACCTCCCCGACCAGCTCCTCGAGGATGTCCTCGAGGAAGACGACACCGACGGTGTCGCCCTCGGGGCCCTCCACGCGCCCCAGATGAGCACCTGTCCTCTGCATGGCCGCCAGCACGTCCTCGACCTCGTCGTCGGCGCGCACGGGCACGAGCGAGCGGGCGTGCCAGAAGGGGATCGGCTCGCTGCGCTGGGCACCAGTGGCGTACAGGACATCCTTGAAGTGAAGGTAGCCGGTAATGCTGGTAACGCCGGCGGGGGCGGCGGGCGCTCCGGTCGCATCGGCGTCGGCCTGCTGGTCCGACTCCGCCGAGTCCGCGGAGTCCGAGGAGACGAGCGGGAAGCGGGAGAAGCCGGTGGCCGCAACGGCCTGCTCGACATCCTCGGGCGTGCAGCTCTCGGACAGGGTGACAAGCGAGTCCACAGGCACCATGACGCTGCCGGCGGTCTCCTCGGAGAACTCCAGGGCGCCGGTGAGCAGCCCCGTGTCGTCCTCCAGGACGCCCTCGGCGGTGGAGCGCTCGACGATCGAGGCGACCTCGGCCGCGTTGAAGGCGGCCGAGACCTCCTCCTTGGCCTCCAGGCCCATCAGGTGCAGCACCCGGTTGGCGAAGCCGTTGAGCACGGTGATCACGGGCCCGAAGACGTGGGAGACCCACACCAGCGGCGGGGCGAGCAGCCGCACCGCCCTCTCGGGCGCGGCGATCGACATGTTCTTGGGCACCATCTCCCCGCAGACGACGTGGACGTAGACGACCAGGACCAGGGCGATGACGACGGCCACGGCGTGCGCCCCGGCGTGGCCGATGCCGATCGCGGCCAGCAGGGGCGTCAGCGCGTGCGCGATGGCGGGCTCGGCGACGACGCCCAGGCCCGTGGAGCACACGGTGACGCCGAGCTGGGCGGTGGCGAGCATCCGCGAGATGTGCTGGAGGGCCCACAGGGAGGTGGCGGCCCGGGCGTCGCCGGCCGCGGCGAGCGGCTCGAGCTGGGAGCGGCGGCAGGAGGTGACGGCGAACTCGGCGCCGACGAAGAAGGCGTTGCCCGCCAGGAGCGCCACGGTGATGACCAGGGCGACCGGGGTGCTCATCGGCCCTCCCTCCCGTCGCGACCGGCGCCCCGGGGCCCGGGTCCGTCGGCGGCACCGGCGGCGCCGCCCCGAGAGGGCTCAGCGACGGGGCGCACCCGCAGGCGGGTGACGCGCCGCCCCTCCATGGCCTCCACGGTGAGTGCGGCCCGCGGCGTGGTGACCGTGTCGCCGATCTGCGGGAGACGCCCGAGCTCGGTCATGACCAGACCGGCGAGGGTCTCGTAGGGGCCGTCGTCGGGCACGTGCAGGTCGGTGCGCGCGGCGAGCTCGTCGGGACGCGTCCAGCCCGGCACGAGCCAGCCCCCGGAGGCGTCGGCGCGCGTTCCGACCCGGCGACGGTCGTGCTCGTCGGCGACATCGCCCACGATCTCCTCGATGGCGTCCTCAAGGGTGACCACGCCCGCGGTGCCGCCGTACTCGTCGACGACGACGGCCATCTGGGAGCCCTGGTTGCGCAGCTCGACCAGCAGGCTGGCCAGCGGCATGGTCTCGGGCACCCGCGGGGCGGGCGTCATGAGGGACGAGGAGGTCACCGGCACGCTCGCCCGCCGCTCGTAGGGCACGGCGATGACGCGGCGCAGGTGGACGATCCCCAGGACGTCGTCAGCGTTCTCCCCGATGACCGGAAAGCGGGAGTGGCCGGTGGCGCGGGCCAGGGCGACGACGGCGTCGGCGGTGTCCGTCCGGTCCAGGGTGTGGAGACGGCCCCGGTCGGTCATGACGTCGACGGCGGTCAGCGCCCCGAGCCCGATCGAGCGGGTGAGCAGAGTGGCGGTGGAGGGGTCGAGGGCGCCCTCCTCGGCACTGTGACGCACGAGGGCGGCCAGCTCGCCGGCGCTGCGGGTGCCGCTGATCTCCTCGACCGGCTCGATGCCCATGCGGTGCAGGACCAGGTTGGCGGTGTCGTTGAGGACGACGATGACCGGCTTGAGCACAACCGTGAAGGCCATGAGGAAGGGGGCGACGAGTCCAGCGGTGCGCATGGGGTCGGCCAGGGTCGCATTCTTGGGGATGAGCTCGCCCACCACCATGGAGAAGGCGTTGACGACCACCAGGGCGATGACGACGGCGGTGCCGGTGGCCACGGACTGGGCCAGCCAGGCGCCCATGAGCCCGCCGAGCAGCCTGGCCAGGGCGTCCTGCATGGTGTAGCCGAGCAGGATGGTGGTCAGGGTGATGCCGACCTGGGCGCCGGACAGGAGGGTGGACATGCGGCTCAGGGCCCTGCGGACCGCGACGGCGCGCCTGTCCCCCGCAGCGGCGCGGGTCTCGACGGTCGAGGGGTCCAGGGCGACCAGGGAGAACTCGCCGGAGACGAACAGGGCGGTTCCCGCGGTCAGCAGGAGGCCCAGAGCGATCATGAGCCAGTCGGTCACGCGGCACCGCCAGGGTTCCGAGGAGCCGGCGGTGCGCCGCACGCGACAGGCGCCGGGGCCTGCGAGCGCGCGGGGCGGGGATGGTCAGGTTCCGGATGATGGCGGGAAGCGCGGCCGCGCGCCCGCCGGGATGCCGATCGCATAGTGGCTCGCACGGTATCACCCGCCCCGCGGTGCGGGAGCCGGATGCGCACAGTGGTCATCTCCCGCCGCACTCCCGTCACATGCTCGAAACAAATGTGTCTTTAGTCCCGCGTTTCGCCCTCGCACCCCCGGTTCTCCCCGTACGATGACGCACGACGACGCACGAGCACCATCCGCCCATCTGCCGACCATCTGCCGACGCTGCCTCGCGGCAGCGCTCGCGGGCGGGTGCTGCCGACCCCGCGACGAGGAGAAGACGCACCGTGTCGACACTGGACAGCACCGCCGCAGGCTTCGGAGCCAACGAGTGGATGGTGGAGGAGATGCGGGACGCCTGGCTGGCCGACCCCTCCTCGGTGACCCCGCAGTGGCGGGCCCTGTTCGAGGGCGCCGACGGCGCTGCGGGCACTGCCGCCGACGGCGCCCCCGAGAGCACCGACGCCGAGGCCGCGGCCTCCGGCCCGCAGACCACGGATCCCGCAGCGGGCGGCACCGCCGCATCGGGATCATCGGCCCCGGCGTCATCGTCGGCGCTGCGTCCCCCGCCCCGCCGCCCGTCCACGGCCATTCAGGACGTGACCCGCTCGGACCTGCCGCCCGCGCCGCCCTCCGACGCCGCCCCGCCGACGTCTCCCTACGCCCAGCGCACGGCGCACCACCACACCGGCTCGCCGGAGGGCGACACCTGCCGGGACAACGACTCGCGCATGAAGGGGGCCGCCGCCCGCACGGCCAAGAACATGGAGGCGTCGCTGTCGATCCCGACCGCCACCTCCGCCCGCGCGATCCCCGCCAAGGTCCTCATCGAGAACCGTGCGGTCATCAACGGGCACCTCCTCCACACCCACGGCGGCAAGATCTCCTTCACCCACCTCATCGGGTGGGCCGTCGTCGAGGCCCTGACCGAGATGCCCTCCATGAACGTCTCGTACACCACCGATGCCGCCGGCAAGCCCGCCCTCCACGCGCCCGCCCACGTCGCCTTCGGCCTGGCCGTCGACGTCCCCGCCCCCGGCGGCGAGCGCCGTCTTCTGGTGCCCTCCGTCAAGAAGGCCGACCTCATGGACGCCGCCGGCTTCGTGGCCGCCTACGAGGACCTGGTCGCCAAGGCGCGCGAGGGCAGGCTCGAGGTGGACGACTTCCGCGGCACCACGGTCACCCTGACCAATCCCGGCATGATCGGCACCCTCCACTCGGTGCCCCGCCTCATGCCCGGTCAGGGCCTCATCGTCGGGGTGGGCTCCATGGCGTACCCGGCGGCCTTCGCCGGCGCCAGCGAGAAGACCCTCGCCCGCCACGGCGTCGGCAAGGTCGTCACTCTGACCTCCACCTACGACCACCGCGTCATCCAGGGAGCGGCCTCCGGCGAGTTCCTGCGGCTCATCGAGCGCAAGCTGCTCGGCCTGGACGGCTTCTGGGGGCGGATCTTCGAGTCCCTGCGCATCCCGCACGAGCCGGTGGCCTGGGCTCGCGACGCCACCTACGACCCCGACCTGGAGACGGGCAAGCCCGCGCGCGTGGCCGAGCTCATCCACGCCTTCCGCCAGCGCGGCCACCTGGCGGCGGACACCGACCCGCTGACCTACCGGCTGCGGCGCCACCCGGACCTGGACCTGTCCGCCTACGGGCTGAGCCTGTGGGACCTGGACCGCGTCTTCCCGACCGGGGGCCTGGGCGGCACCGAGCGCGCCACCCTGCGCGAGATCCTCGAGCGCCTGCGCCGCGCCTACTGCCGCACCGTCGGAATCGAGTACATGCACATCCAGGACCCGGCTCAGCGCGCCTGGTGGCAGGAGCGCCTCGAGGGCGAGTGGATGGCGATCACCTCGGCCGAGCGCCGTCGGATCCTCACCAAGCTGGAGCAGGCGGAGGCCTTCGAGACCTTTCTGCAGACCAAGTACGTGGGGCAGAAGCGCTTCAGCCTGGAGGGCGGGGAGTCCCTCATCGTCCTGCTCGACCGGCTGCTGGACTCGGCCGCCCACGACGGCCTGGACGAGGTCGTCATCGGCATGACCCACCGCGGCCGGCTCAACGTCCTGACCAATGTCGCCGGGAAGTCCTACGGGCAGGTCTTCGACGAGTTCGACGGCGCCAGTGTCATCGAGGGCGCGGGCACCGGGGACGTGAAGTACCACCTGGGCACCGAGGGCGTCTTCACCGGCACCGACGGCGTGAGCACGCGCGTGTCCCTGGCGGCCAACCCCTCCCACCTGGAGACGGTCGACGGCGTCGTCGAGGGGATCGTGCGCGCCAAGCAGGACCGCATCGGCCTGGGCGACAAGGGCTACACGGTGCTGCCCGTGCTGGTTCACGGCGACGCCGCCTTCGCCGGGCAGGGCGTGGTCTACGAGACCCTCAACATGAGCCAGCTGCCCGCCTACCGCACCGGCGGCACCGTGCACATCGTGGTCAACAACCAGATCGGCTTCACCACCGGGGCCGCGTCGGCCCGCTCGACCACCTACGCCACCGACCTGGCCAAGGGGCTGCAGGTGCCGATCTTCCACGTCAACGCCGACGACCCCGAGACGGTCGCCCGGGCCGCCCACCGCGCCTACGAGTACCGGGCGGCCTTCCACAAGGACGTCGTCATCGACCTGATCTGCTACCGCCGTCGCGGTCACAACGAGGGCGACGACCCGTCGATGACCCAGCCGGTCATGTACCGCCTCATCGACTCCCTGCCGTCGACCCGCGCGGTCTACACCACCGACCTGGTGGGGCGCGGGGACATCACGGCCGAGGACGCCCAGCGGATCGAGGACGAGTTCCACGACGAGCTGGAGCGGATCTTCGCCGAGACCCGGGCCGCTCACGCGCGCTCCGCCCGCGCCGGGCAGGGCGCCTCCGGGGACGCCTTCGACGCCACCGACCCCACGAAGGTCGGCCTGCAGACCACCAGCCTGGAGGTGCCCGCCTCCCAGCGCGCCGGCGAGGGCATGATGATCGGCTGGACCAGCGCGGTCCCGCGCCGCGTCGTCGAGCGCATCGGGGACGCGCAGGTCGCCTACCCGGAGGGCTTCACGATCCACCCCAAGCTGGGGGCCATGCTCGCCAGGCGCCGGCGCGCCACCCGCGAGGGCGGCATCGACTGGGCCCTGGGCGAGCTCATCGCGCTCGGCTCCCTCCTCATGGAGGGCGTGCCGGTGCGCGTGGCCGGCGAGGACGCCCGGCGCGCCACCTTCGCCCAGCGCCACGCCGTCCTGCACGACAACGACTCGGGCGCCGAGTGGACGCCGCTGGACTTCCTCACCCCGGACCAGGCGCCGCTGAGCATCTACGACTCGCTGCTGAGCGAGTACGCGGCGCTCGCCTTCGAGTACGGCTACGCGGTGGAGCGCCCGGAGGGGCTGACGGTCTGGGAGGCGCAGTTCGGCGACTTCGCCAACGGCGCCCAGAGCGTGATCGACGAGTACATCGTCTCCGCCGGACAGAAGTGGGGCCAGCGCTCCGGCCTGGTCATGCTTCTGCCGCACGGCCAGGAGGGGCAGGGCCCCGACCACTCCTCGGCCCGCATCGAGCGCTACCTGCAGATGTGCGCCCAGGGGAACATGCGGGTGGTCATGCCCTCGATGCCCGCCAACCACTTCCACCTGCTGCGCGAGCACGCCTACTCCCGTCCGCGCCGCCCGCTCATCGTGTTCACCCCCAAGCAGCTGCTGCGGCTCAAGGCCGCGACCTCCCGGGTGGAGGACTTCACCGCCGGGGCCTTCCTGCCGGTCGTCGACGAGACCGACGAACGGATCGCCACGGGCACGGGCGTCGACCGGGTGCTGCTGTGCTCGGGCCGGGTGTACTACGCGCTGGCCGAGGAGCGGGCGGAGCGGGGCGACGCGTCCACCGCGATCATCCGCCTCGAACAGCTCTACCCGCTGCCCGAGGCCGAGCTGGCCGAGGCGCTGGCGCCCTACGCGGATGCCGAGCTCGTCTTCGTTCAGGACGAGGCCGCGAACCAGGGCGTCTGGCCGTGGCTCGCCCTGCACGTGCCCGCCTCGGTCACCGGGGGCAGGCGGCTGCGACTCGTCTCGCCGCCCGAGGCGGCCTCTCCGGCGGTCGGCAGCGCCGGCGCCTACCGGGCGCAGCAGGCGGCGCTCAGAGCGGCGGCCTTCGATCGCGACTGACCGGTCACGACGGGCACCGACCGCTCCTGAGCCGGTCCGACCGGTCGGCCCGAGAACCGGCGCCGCACCCTCCTGAGCCGGCGTCCCCGAGGCGCTCCGCTCCCCGGGGACGCGCCGTCGTTGACGTGTCCGGGCCCGGAGCGCGGTAGCGTCTCCTTCAGGAGGCACCGCACGACGTCGGGTCATGCCTGTCGGCGCCCCGGCCCGGGGCGCCGACAGGGAGAAAGGAGCGATGTGGACGAGACCCGGATCCACTTCATCGGCGACGAGCTCGTAGCCGGCTACGGCGACCCTCGGGCCCTGGGGTGGGCCGGGCGCGTCATGGCCCGCACCCCCCGGGACCTGGAGGCCTTCTGGGCGACACTGGCCGTGCCCCGGGAGACGACGGTCCAGCTCGCCGACCGCTGGCCCTCCGAGGTGGCCCTGCGCTCCACCCACACCGGGGTGAACCGCCTGGTCATCGGGCTGGGGGCAGCCGACGTCGGCTCCGGCATCTCGCCCGCGCGCAGTCGCCTGGCGCTGGCCAACATCCTGGACGAGGCCGCCGGCCAGCAGCGGTCCTGCTTCGTGGTCGGGCCCCCGCCGCTGCCCAGCGTCAGCCCCGACGCGACGGCGGCCCTGTCGCGCGCCGTGACCGAGGTGTGCCACCGGCGCCGAGTCCCCTACGTGGAGACCTTCGAGCCGCTGCGCAGCCACGACCAGTGGATCACCGACGTCGCCGCGGCCGGCGGCGACCACCCCGGCCAGGCCGGCTACGGCCTGCTCGCCTGGCTGGTGCTGCACCGCGGCTGGTACGAGTGGCTGGGCGTGTCCCAGCCCTCCTGAGCACCGGCCGGCACCGGGGGCCGGGCGGGCGCTACCCCGCGCGCAGGTCCCGGCGCCGGAACACGACCACTGAGGCCGCCAGCAGAACCACAGCGGCCAGGCCGAGCCCGACGACGGCGGTGCGGTCCGGGTCGTCGACGGGCAGCGCGCCCACCAGGTGCAGCGGGGAGAGGTCCCGGGACCACTGCGGCAGTCGCAGCGCCTCGCCGAGGAAGCCCACGGTGAAGCTCCAGCCGACCGGGAGCCAGCCGAGAGCCGTCCAGCGCGGCCCGAGCGCGCAGAGCGCGGCGCACACCGCGGTGACGAGCACGACGGGCGCGGTGTACCCGGCCCCCACCGCGAGCGCGGTCCTCAGCGCCGCCCGCTGACCGCTGACGCACCAGGTGCTCACCCCCAGGACCAGCGACGAGATCGCCATGACCGACAGGGATCCGAATAGCGCCGTCGTCCACCACACGCCCCACAGGCGCTCGCGCGGCAGCCGGGTCGACAGCACCGCTCCCAGTCTCCCCGAGGACTCCTCCCCCGCCAGCCGCGTTCCCGCCTGGACGCCCACGGCCGCGGCCGCGACCGCCGAGACCACCGCGGCCATCATGACGAGCAGGTCCGTGCCCCGATCCACTCCCATGGAGTGCAGGATGGTGGGGTTGGCGTCCACGAGCCCGGTCACCTCCTTGCTCATCAGGCCCATGGCGAGGGCCCAGCCGGTTGCTATGGCGCCCCAGACCGTCACCGCGCTGCGGCACTGCCGCCAGGTCAGGCCGAGGCCGGTGGCCAGGCCGCGGCGGGCGCGCGCCGGCCCGGGCCTCGGGGCGAGCACGCCGGATCCGAGGTCGCGCCGCAACGCGAGGGCCCCGGAGACGGCGGCCAGCAGGAGGCCTCCCGCGCCGTAGGCGATCAGGGGCCAGACCCGCTGCTGGCCGGCGGCTCCGAAGGCGCGGACCTCCGGCAGCCACCCCAGGGGGCTGAGCCAGGGGAGTTTCGCATCCAGGCCGTCGAGGACCGCGCGCACGAGGAAGGCCGCGGTCACCGTGCAGGCCCCCGCCAGGTAGGCGGTGCGGGCCGACTGGCACAGCTGGGCCAGGAGCAGCCCGACCGCTCCGAAGAAGATGATGCAGGCCGCCGCTCCCGCCGCGTACCACGTCGCGCCCGTCCCCGGCAGACCGGCGGCGACCATGGCCGCGATGATGAGGGCTCCGGCGATCGCGGCATCCATCACGACCAGGACGGCGGCGGCGCCCAGGGGCGCTGCGGGGCCGATGCGCCCGGCGGTGAGGAGCTCGATGCGGCCCGCCTCCTCCTGCCGGCGCGTGAGGTGGATGGCGAGGACGACTCCCGCCAGGGGGAAGAGTATCTGGCCCGCGAAGCCGACCTCGAAGGAGGTGATGCCGCCGAGGCCGGTCAGGTCGTAGCCGCGCCCGTTGAAGGCGATGTTGATCGTCGAGACGCCCACCGTGGCGGCGTACTGCGCGCGGTCGGCCTGGGTCGGGTAGAGGCCCTCGATGCCGCGGGCGACGGCGGCCACGAGGCCGGCGCTGAGGACGATGACGGCCAGCTGGGCGGGCCACAGCGCGCGCACGCAGATCCCGGCCATGCGCGTCAGGCCGCTCAGGTGCACGGGGGCCGGCCGTGGGCCGGCGGGGCGGGACGCTGACGATCCGGGGATACGAGTCGCTGCCACTTCTCACTCGCCTCCCGCGGCGCGCTCGCCGTCGTCGTCCGAGAGGCCCTCGCGCCCGCGGTCGGAGCCGCGGGCCGGGGCGCCGTCGTGGTCGCCGTTGTAGTGATCGAGGAAGATCTCCTCGAGGCTGGGCGGACGGACCGTCAGGGCCCTCGGCTCGGCCGCGCTCACGGCCGCGACCACGGGCGCGAGGGCGTCGCGGGCGACGAGCAGCGTGGTGCGGGCTCCGCGGGGGTCGCCGGCCAGGTGCAGGCGGCTGACGCCGTTGACGCGCTCCAGCCCCGCCGGCGGGCGGGCCGTCACGGCCTCGACGGCGGTCGGGGCGCCCGCCCGCAGCTCGTCGAGGCCGCCGGAGAAGACGGCCCTGCCGGAGCGGATGACGGTCACCCGATCGCACAGGGTCTCGACCTCGGACAGGATGTGGCTGGAGAGCAGGACGGTCGCGCCCTCGGCGCTGCGCTCGGCGACGACCTGCTGGAAGACGTCCTCCATGAGGGGGTCCAGGCCGGAGGTGGGCTCGTCGAGGATGAGCAGCTCGACATCGGCGGCCAGGGCAGCGATGAGGGCGACCTTCTGGCGGTTCCCCTTGGAGTAGGCGCGCATGCGCCGGGCCGGGTCGAGGTCGAAGCGCTCGACGAGCTCGTCGCGGCGGGCCCGGGGCAGCCCGCCGTGGAGCCCGCCCAGCAGGTCGATGCACTCCCCGCCGCTGAGCCCCGGCCACAGCTGGGTGTCCCCGGGCACGTAGGTCAGGCGGGCGTGGATGTCGACGGCGCTTCTGCGCGCGTCCATGCCGAAGACGGCGGCCCGCCCGGCGTCCAGGTGCAGCTGGCCGAGAAGCGCGCGGATCGTCGTCGTCTTGCCGGCGCCGTTGGGGCCGAGGAAGCCGTGGACCTCTCCGCGCCGGACGGTCAGGTCGAAGCCGTCGAGCGCGCGGGTGCGGCCGAAGGACTTGGTCAGGCCCTCGGCCCGGATGACAGATTTTGACAGTGAATTTCTCATGACAGTTACTGTACATGATAGTGTGATGGTGTTTCGCACGTGTTCGCCTGCGCCCTCTCCAGCCCTCGCAGAACAGGAGTCCGAGTGACAGGACCCTCCGGTCCGAACGCGCCCCCGGCCGGCGCGGGGACCGCGCCCCGTCCGGGGCTGCGCGCCCGCAAGAAGACCGCGACGATGCACCGCGTTCAGCAGGTGGCGCTGGACCTGTTCACGCGGGAGGGGTTCGACTCGGTGAGCATCGAGCAGGTCGCCGACGCCGCCGAGGTGTCCCCCTCCACGATCTACCGCTACTTCGGCACCAAGGAGGGGCTCGTCATCCACGACGAGTACGAGGACCGGCTCCTGGACGCCCTGCGTCGCAGCCTCGACCAGGGGGGCGACTTCTGGGCCAGCGCCGACTCGGCACTGGCCGCGATCTGGGAGGAGCACTTCGTGACCGATGGGCTCACGACGCGGGCCCGCATGCGCCTGTGGTTCGAGGTCCCCTCCATCCGGGCCGCCGGGTACCTGGCCATCGCCGAGCAGGTCGACGAGCTCGCCCGGGTCATGGCGGACACCGGCAGGTGGACGTTCCCCCGCGCCCGGGTCATCGCCTCGGGAGTCGTCTGGCCCCTCATGGCCGCCATGTGCAACTGGTACGACGCCGGCCTGGACACCGACTGGCGGGACCACGTCACCGACGTCCTGGCCTGGCTCAAGCGGACCTACACCGCGCAGGCGACCGGCCCCGCCTGACTCGCCGAGATCGGTCCAGCTCCGCGTCGGGACCGGTCCGGGGTCACGGTCCCGAGCCCCCGCTCGCGCCGACGGCGGTGGGCGCCCGGGGCGCCCCGACCAGACGGCTCGAGATCCTCGTGTTGCACAGGCCGATGATCGGGCCGAGGAAGAAGCCCATGACGATCGTCCCGACGGCCACGATGCCCAGGGAGAGGTCGAAGCCGGTCAGGACGAGCGCGAGGGCGATGGCGAGAATGTCCTGGGTCACGCGGAAGGCGCGGTAGCTCACCCTCGGACGCTCCCGGTTGATCGCGGGGGCGATGCCGTCATAGGGTCCCTGCCCCAGGTCGCAGGTGATGTACATCGAGACGCCCAGGCTGAACAGTCCCATCCCGATGAGCAGGCACACGAGCATTCCGGGAATGGTGTACGTGACGGTGACGTGATCGGCGCAGACGGCCTGGAAGAGATCGACCAGCACTCCCACCATGGTGAAGTTGAGGACGGTTCCCAGGCCGAAGATCGTCCTGTCGAAGGGAATGACCACGATGAGCAGGAGGATATTGATGATCGGCACGACCGCGCCGAACGAGAGGCCGGACAGGTGGGCCACGCCCTGCAGGAAGGCGGTGTAGGGGTCGACGCCGGCGTGCCCGATGAGAAGGACGGCGATCCCGAGCGAGGTGATGATCTCCCCGACGACGCACACGAGAATGCGACGCAGAAGAGAGCCGCCTCGAAAGGTCCACTGCTCCCTGTCGGTCACACGTCCCAAAGGCATCTCGCACCGTCTTCCCGAAGGCTGCGTCCCTGCCGCGGCGAGGGCGACAGCTCTGCCGCCCTCGCCGTCGCCGAGGGCGCCTCTCACGAGACGAGGGTACCGTCCGGCGCGCCGTCACTCCCCGCCGAGGACGACGGGAACCGACCGGTAGCCCACGCCCATGCGGTCGATCCCCATGTCGATCAGGCGCAGGAAGTGCTCACGGTCGCGAATGGCGCCGGAGCCCTTGACCCTGGCCCGGCCGGCCGCCGCGTCCTGCATGAGGCGGACCATGTCGTCGAAGGCTCCGGTGCGCTCGCCGTGGGTCGGCGCACCGGTGTAGAAGCCGGTCGAGGTCTTGATGAAGTCGGTGCCGGCGGCGATGGCGGCCTCGGCCGCCGCGCGGATCTCGTCATCGGTCAGCGCGTCCGTCTCCATGATGGTCTTGACGATGACGCCCTTGGCATGACACGGGTCGACGACGGCCCTGAGGTCCTCGGTGACGCGCTCGATCTCGCCGCTGCGCAGCCGGCCGTAGCTCATCACGATGTCGAGGTCCTCGATCGGGTGCTCCAGTGCGATCTCAGTCTGAGCCACCTTGGAGCGCGTGCTTGAGGCGCCGAAGGGGAAATCGATGACGACGCAGATGCCGGTGTCAGTGCCCTCAACGAGCGGAAGAGCGGTCTCGATATGGGCCGGATTGATGCACACCGTCTTGCAGCGGAGATCGACGGCGGTGCGGACCTCACGCTCGACGTCCGCGGTGGTGAACTCGGGCTTGAGGATCGAGTAGTCGATGTAGGCGGCGAGCTCGTCCCGGGTCATCTCGGCGGCGGGCTTGGTGGGGTGCATGACGTGCCTTCTCTCTTGCAAGGTCTCACGGATACGGGAGACGGGGGCGCTTCCCCGCCCGTCTCACCGAGGATTCTATCGGTATATACAACCCGTTGGACAAGATGTAGTGTGCGATCTGCGCCACTGCGCGTGCGCCCTCCCCGGCTCCCAGACGCAGAGGCGGGGCGTCCGTCACGAGCACCCCACCGGATTCGGCAACGCAGGGGCGTCAGCCCACCGAGCCGAGGGTGTCGATCGCCCAGCGCGCGCCGATGTAGGCGGTCTCGGTCGTCTCGACGGGGGTGCCCTCCGGATCGGTGACCGTCCGGGTCTCGACCAGCAGCGCGGTCGGCTCGTCGACCAGCAGGAGCCTGCACTCCTCTGCTGTCGCCAGGCGCGAGGTCACCACGCCACTGGTCCGGGCCAGTACGGCGCCAACGCCCCTGAGGGCGGCGTGCAGGGAGCCGCCGGCCAGATCGGCTTCGAGGACGGCGCGGTACCTCTCGGGAAGATGCACCCGCTCCCGGGCCACGGGCGTGCCGTCGGCGCAGCGGACACGGTCGACGAGGACCAGCGTGGACTTGGGATCCAGACCGAGCGCCCGCGCCTCGACGGGCCGGACGACGAGGCCCGCCTCGAGGACGGTCGACGAGGCGGCCATGCCGCGGGCGCGGAGCTCCTCGGTGAAGGAGCGCAGAAGCGCGTCGGGGCGGTGGAGATGAGGTTCGGCCACGAAGCTGCCGACGCCGCGCCGGCGCTCGATCCGTCCGCTCTCGCGCAGCCTCTCCAGCGCGTGCCGGGCGGTCATGCGGCTGACTCCGAACCTGTCGGCGAGCTGGGACTCCGAGGGCAGCAGGGCGCCTACCGGCAGTCTCCCGCACTCCTTCTCCAGCCACTCGCCGATCTCCCGGTAGCGAGGCCGATCCTGCTCGTCAGCGGTCGCCTTGACTGCCATGCGCTCCTCCTGCGGAGATCCTGGGGCTAGAAACCGGAGCAGCAGTATATACAAGAGCGGGTCTTCGCCGTCGCGCAAGGCGCCGTGTCGACGCCGTATCGTCGCTGTGCGCACGGCCGCGCCGGACCCGTCGGCGGACTGACAACGACCCGGAGCCCGCGCACCCGGGCCGGAACAATAACGAGCGCGGCCGGTCACCGCAGGGGTGACCGGCCGTGCTACCGGCAGTCCGGGTGCAGGCCCGGTTCAGGCGTTGGGGCGCTTGCCGTGGTTGGCGCTGTTCTTGGCGCGTGCACGACGCTTACGACCGCGCTTGCTCATACTGTCCTCCTCGTGTCCGGACCGCCCCACGAGGGGGCACGAAACATCACTCATTTTTGCACACGGGCAGGACTGCGGACCACGCGCCCACCAGTTGCACCGGTCACGCGTCGTGAGCCGCGCCCGCGCGCAGCCCCGCCGCCCGGGGACCAGTCATCTGCGCCAATAGCGGACGACCTGGCTGCGGACCGTCGTCGTGCCGTCGGCGGTGGTCACCGAGGTCGCCGCCCGCATGACCGACAGCCGCCCCAGCACCCGGGCGCGCAGCTCGGGCGGCGCTTGCTCGGCGCAGCGCGACCGCAGGATCTCGCGCAGGTGGGTCTCGGCGTCGGCAATGCGGGAGCAGTGCTCGCAGGTCGCCACGTGCTCGGCGAGGCGCGCAGTCAGATCGCCGTCGCACTCGTGGTCGAGGAAGCGCTCCAGGTGCGCGCGAGCCTCCGAGCACGAGCAGGGCTCGTCCTTCTCATTCGATCCGCCCATCAGCGGCCCTCCCGAGTCGTGGTGTAGCCCAGCTGACGGGCATGATCGGCCAGGAGCTCGCGCAGCTGGCGGCGTCCGCGGTGCAGACGCGACATGACGGTGCCGATGGGCGTGTCCATGATCTCGGCGATCTCCTTGTAGGAGAAGCCCTCGACATCGGCAAGGTAGACGGCCAGGCGGCGGTCCTCGCTCAGCTCGGAGAAGGCCGCCTTGATCTCCTCATCGGGCAGCTCGTCCAGGGCGATGTTCTCGGCACTGGGCAGGCCGGTGGAGTCGTGGGACGCGGCACGGTGCAGCTGCCAGTCCTCGACGGCATCGGCGTCGGACTGGAGCGGCTCGCGCTGCTTCTTGCGATAGGAGTTGATGAAGGTGTTGGTCAGGATCCGGTACAGCCAGGCCTTGAGATTCGTGCCGGGGCGGTACTGGTGGAAGGAGGCGAAGGCCCTGGCGTAGGCGTCCTGCACCAGGTCCTCGGCGTCGGCCGGGTTGCGCGTCATCCGCATGGCCGCGCCGTAGAGCTGGTCGAGGTAGGGCAGGGCGTCGGCCTCGAAGCGCGCGGCCCGCTCCTGCTCGGACTCGTCCTCGGGGGCCCGGTCGAGGTCGCCGGAGCCATCGGGATCGATATCGGTCAGGAGGTCGGCGGCCGCGTCGCCGTCCTCGCGCGGGACGCCGTCGGGGTGCGAGTCATCGGTATCCGTCATCGCCCACGAGCCTAGCGCCCCCGGGAGCCCGCGGCCGCCACCGGCGCCTCTCAGACCGCCCAGCGCGCCCGGACGACCGTCCCCGGCCTGCGAGCCCGTGCACGGACGGCCCTCAGGACGGGCCGGCCGGCCCTCGCGGCGCTGCGGCCCGCCCACCGGCACGCGGACGCGGGACGGGCGCGCACGACAGCACGCCGTCGGGACGGACGGCCTGATCGGCAGTTTCGCTGTCACGTCCTGACCAACAGGCGTCCGCCCCGCTTCATTCCCGGCCGGCTTCCCGGTCGGCGCGGCGCCCGCTCCGGCCTCCCGGCCTTCCCGCGGGGAGAAGACGGGGAGACTCCGCCTCGCACTCTCTGGTAGCCTCGCCTCCACCCGCCCCGCTCTCTCCCCGATCCTCCTCACGGAGTCAAGCAGATCTCATGACAGAAGCCCCATCTTCTCGACACCTCGGCAACAGCTACATACTGGAGGAGCAGATAGGCTCGGGGACTCAGGGAGAGGTCTGGAGAGGTCACGCGAAGGACTCCCCGCAGCCGCTCGCATTCAAGATACTGCACACCGCCATCGCCTCCGAGAGCAGCGTCATCGATGTCTTCCTCAAAGAGCGAAGCGCCTTCAAGAGGGTCTCGGGCCCGAATGTCATCGAGGTGCACGATATCGTCGTCGAACGGGACACGCTCGGGCTCGTCATGGACTACGTCGACGGCGGCAGCCTCCGAGACCTCATCGGGTCGCACGGCGCCCTGCCCCCTCAGACGGTCGCCTGGCTGGGCGCCCAGGTCGCGACCGGGATCACGGCCGTGCACGACGCGGGAGTGGTCCACCGGGACATCAAGCCCGAGAACATCCTGATCGACTCCTCCACCTCCCCCGGAACGCCGAAGATCGCGGACTTCGGCGTCGCCTCCATCTGCGACTCGGCAGCGGCGACACGCACCGCCGTGGGCGCGGGAACGCCCCTGTACATGGCGCCCGAGGTGAACGGCGGCGCCCGCCCGTCCTCCGCCATGGACGTCTACTCGCTGGGAATCATGCTGTACGAGCTGTCCTGCGGGGTCACCCCCTTCAACGGGCACTACAACTACGTCATCGCGGCCCACACCCTCATGACGCCCATACGCCCCGAGGGGATTCCCGACCCTCTCTGGGACCTCATCAGCACGATGCTGGAGAAGAACCCGGCGTCGCGCCCGGCAGTGAGCGAGGCGCAGCAGAGGCTGAGCCGGCTCTCGACCACGCTGTCAGGATCTCCCGCAGCACCCACCCTGCCGGCCTCGCCCTGCACGCCGGACACCTCGCCCCTGCCCGCACTGCAGGGCAGCCCGCCCGCGCCGCAGAGCCCTCAGCCCCCGGAGACCGCCGAGACCGCTGCCGCGCTCCACCCCCCGGTATCACCACCACGACTCGGCCCCCCGCCCGCATACGCCGAGCACTCGGGGCACCGCGCTCTCGCAGCGCCGCCGCCGCTGCACAGGCGCTCGCCGATGGTGCCGGCGATCGCCATCGCCATGGTGGGCGTCCTGGCGATCGTCATCGCCATCGGAGCCTTCGCCTACATCCACATCCACCTGTCCCGCGACGACAGTGAGGCGGCAGACTCCGCGCAGCAGCCCCAGCAGCCGGGCCCCGCCGCGCCGCAGGAGAGCACCGGGGCGCCCGCGAGCAGCGGCACCGTCACGGCGGACGGAAAGGACGCCGCCGCGATCTCGTTCGTCGAGTCGCTCAAGCAGGCCGACGAGGTCGCCATATGGCGCCGGACCACTCCTCAATCGCGCCAGCAGCTGGAGGACCCGTCCCCGGCTCCCGGCTATCACACGGCTCGCGACTACATCGTCCGCAACGCGTCGGGCGACTACAACGTCGACGCCTGCATGAGCGGTGCCGACGCGACGGCGGCCGGGATCCAGGTGAGCGAGCACCAGGTCGCATGCCGGATCGGCCTCCAGTGCCAGGCGGGCTGCCCCGCCCCCGTCGTCGTCCTCGAAGCGGGGACGGACAGGATCGACTCCATCAGCTTCATCGTGCCCTAGGAGGCGCGGGAGCCGCACAGAGACGCACAAAGCCGACGAAGCGGCACCGCCCCTCTCGTCATCGCCGTCACCACCGCCCGCACTCCCACGTGAGGATCGACCCCCATGCGCCCACGCCCTCGCCGCACCCTGCCACTGACCTGCATCGCGACGGCGCTCGCGCTGTCCAGCGCCTGCTCCGGGGGCGGAGGCGCGGGGGACGCCCCGGCAGAACCCGCCTCGCAGACCCCGGTCGGGGCAAGGGCCACGGCCGAGGTGGCGCCCGACGCCGCGCGCCCGTCCGGCGCCGCAGCGCCCG
>ERZ773059.701-NODE-701-length-17667-cov-4.095617_pt1 | contig 17667 bp, 18 predicted proteins | sample MGYA00580514_ERZ773059 | MGnify/ENA primary metagenome ERZ773059 (study PRJEB29015, sample SAMEA2737981) | human oral metagenome | biome: human oral; feature: human-associated habitat; material: dental | place: China | collected 2056 ...
CAGGCTGCCTTTAAGCATTAAGGCAGCCTGAAAACCATCCCGCAGGTTTACAACAAAAATATCGTCGCCAGCCCCAAGAAAATCAAAAACCCGCCCGAATCGGTAAACGCGGTAATCAACACCGAGCTGCCGCGTGCGGGGTCTTTGCCCCATTTTTCCAAGCACACGGGAATCATCACGCCCAAAAACGCCGCCAGCAGCAAGTTCAGCGTCATCGCCGCCACCATCACCAAGCCAATGCCCACATTGTGATACAGCGCAAACGACACCAGCCCCATCACGCTGCCCCAAATCAAGCCGTTCACCAAAGCCACGCCCAATTCTTTTTTCAGCAGCCTGAACGCCTGCGCATTGGAAATTTGCGAGCTGGCGAGCGAGCGCACAATCATGGTAATCGTTTGGTTGCCCGAATTGCCACCAATGCCCGCCACAATCGGCATCAGCGTTGCCAGTGCCACAATTTGCGCGATGGAGCCTTCAAACATGCCAATCACGCGGCTGGACACAAACGCGGTTACCAAGTTCCCCGCCAGCCACACCCAGCGGTTTTTCACCGAATCCCACACGGGGGCGAACAAATCTTCGTCTTCATCCAAACCCGCCATGCTCAACATATCCGCTTCGCTTTCTTCGCGGATAACGTCCACCATCTCGTCCACGGTCAAGCGCGCGATGAGCTTTTTGTTTTCGTCCACCACGGGCGCGGTTACCAAGTCGTAGCGTTCAAACGCGGCGGCGGCTTCTTCCACGTCGTCTTCGGGGCGAAATTTCACCACGTCTTTTGCCATGATGTTTTCTACGATTTCTTCGGGGTCGGCAACCAGCAGCTTGCGGATGGGCAACACGCCTTGCAAGATGTCGTTGTCGTCCACCACAAAGATTTTGTCGGTGTGGTCGGGCAGGCTGTCAAAGCGGCGCAAATAGCGCAACACCACTTCGCAGGTTACATCGCCGCGTATGCTCACGATTTCAAAGTTCATCACCGCGCCCACTTGGCTGTCTTCATACGACATGGCAGCCTGAACTTGGGCGCGCTCTTCTTCATCGCGCGTTTGCAGCACTTCGTCCACCACGTGTGTGGGCAAATCGTCTGCCAAATCCGCCAAATCGTCGGCTTCCATGTCTTCCACCGCCGCCACCAGCTCGGATTTATCCATCGCTTCAATCAGGCTTTCGCGCACGCTGTCGGATACTTCCAGCAACACATCGCCGTCTTCTTCGGGCGACGCGAGTTTCCACACCAGCACGCGCTCTTTGGGCGGCAGGCTTTCCAACACAGCCGCCACGTCGGCGGGGTGCAATTCGTGCAAAATGCCAATCAGCATTTGCAGCTTGGCATTGGCGTGCAGCTCGGGCAGGGTGAGTTGTTCGCTGATTTCGGAATAGTGTTCCAGCAGATGCGCGGCAAGTTTGTGGATGTGCTCAATATCGGCAGCCAGTTGCTCGGAATCGCTGTGGTCGTGGATGGGATTTTCCATAAATGCTCCGCCTGCCTGATGGCGACGGGCGGCATTTAGGCAGGTTTAATTGATTGGGGTTGAATGATGCAATGTGAACGTGCTACTGGGGAGGTCGTCCATTGTTGGATTTTGGGTTGTGAAAAACGGGGGCATTTTACATGATTTTGCGTTGCAAGATGGCGCGATTTTACTGCGGCAGCCTGAAAAAGGCAGCAAATGGGTTTTTGCATCGCTTAAATGCGGCAGATAAAAAGGCAGCCTGAAATCTTTTTGCTGCGCTGTTTTTGTAGTATCCTTGCGCTCCTTTAAATTTCTTAACACAAGTGATACATCATGGAAGCCATCCGAAAATTAAGCCAATTTGTAGGGAAAACGTTTGCCTTGTGGGCGGCGTTGTTTGCGTTTGTCGGGTTTATGTCGCCCGATGCGTTTAAGTGGGTGTTGCCGCTGGTTACTTATTTGCTGGGCATTATTATGTTTGGCATGGGGCTGACCTTGTCGCCCGACGATTTTAAAATTTTGGGGCAGCAGCCCAAGGCGGTGATTGTGGGCGTGATTGCGCAGTTTGCCATTATGCCGAGCATTGCTTTTGCGCTGGCCAAGGCGTTTGACTTGCCGCCCGATATTGCGGTGGGCGTGATTCTGGTGGGTTCTTGCCCCGGGGGCACGGCGTCTAACGTGATTACTTATCTGGCGAAGGGCAATGTGCCGCTGAGCGTGGCGGTTACTTCGGTGTCCACGCTGCTTGCGCCGTTGCTCACGCCTGCGGTGTTTTATGTGTTTGCTAATCAATGGCTGCAAATCAACGCGGGTTCTATGTTTATTTCCATCGCGCAGATTGTGATTTTGCCGATTGTGTTGGGCGTGTTGCTGCACAAGTTTTTCCGCAAACAAACCGATGCGGCGGTGGAAGTTTTGCCTTTGGTATCGGTGGTATCTATCGTGTTGATTATTGCGGCGGTGGTGGGCGCGAGCAAAGGGCGGATTGTGGAAAGCGGCGCGCTGATTTTTGCGGTGGTGATTTTGCATAACGGCTTGGGCTATCTGCTTGGCTTTTTGGCGGCGCGCGTGATGGGCTTGCCGTATGACGCGCAAAAAACGCTAGCGGTGGAAGTGGGGATGCAAAACTCGGGCTTGGGCGTGGCGCTGGCGAAGCTGCATTTTGCCGCGCTGCCTGTAGTTGCCGTGCCCAGCGCGATTTTTAGCGTGTGGCACAACATCTCGGGCGCGTTGCTGGCGACTTATTGGGCGGCGAAGTATGAGCGCGATAAGCAGGCAAAGGCGGAACAAACCAATCAGCCGTAATGCGGTTTTCAGGCTGCCTTAATCTTGACGGTTGGGGCAGCCTGAAAACGATGGGGAATCGTGTGATGCGAAAAACAGGATTGGCCGCCGTGCTTTGTTTGCTGTTGGCATCTTGCGCCAGCACGGGCTCGGGCGCGTTCGGCTCGGGCGAAACGGCACGCAAGGTTACGCGGGCAACGGAATACATTGTGTTTACGCCGCTGTGTTTGCTGTATGGGATTTGCCCGGATTTGGGGGATGATGATGAATTTTAGTTTTTGGGGATGGGGTTTCAGGCTGCCTTGATATGATGAGGCAGCCTGAAAACAAAACCGCTTGGCGGTCCGAACTGCCAAACGGTTTTTTGTCGGATGGATTGGATTTCAGGCTGCCTCTGTTCGCTCACCCAAGGCAGCCTGAAATGCCTCCCAACCAAAAAAGCAGCCTGAAAACGAATACCCGTTTTCAGGCTGCCTATCCATTCCGCGCCGTTATTCAATATTCTGCACCTGCTCGCGCATCTGCTCAATCAACACTTTCAGCTCCACCGAAACCTGCGTGCATTCGTTGGCAATGGCTTTGCTGCCTAGCGTGTTCGCTTCGCGGTTGAGCTCCTGCATCAGAAAATCCAGCCGTTTGCCGATGGTGCCGTCGTGTTGGGTAACGATGCGGCGCACTTCGGTGATGTGGGTGTGCAGGCGGTTGAACTCTTCGTCCACATCGGCTTTTTGCATATACAGCGCAAATTCTTGTTTCAGGCGGTCTTCATCAATGCTAACCACGGCTTCTTGCAAACGGCGGCGGCTGCGTGCCAAATGTTCTTGCAAAAGCTGTGGGAACAATTCTTCCAACGCGCCGATGATGGCTTGCATCAAATCCAGCCGTTCCAAAATATGCGCTTGCAGTTTCTCGCCCTCGCGCTCGCGGCTGGCAACAAATTCGTCCACCGCTTGCGAAAGCAGCCGCAACACCGTTTCCTGCAAGGCATCGCTGTCCACATCGGCGCTGACAATCACATTGGGGAACTTCAAAATATCGGCAACGCCGAGCTTGCCCAAATCGCCGTGCTTTTTGCGCCATTTGCTGTTCAGCTCGGCAAGCTCGTTCACCAGATTTTGGTTGATGTGCAGGCTGTCTGCGCCGTTGGCGATGTTGCCCAGCTGGATGCGGCATTCGATTTTGCCGCGCGAAACTTTGCCGCTGATGATTTCGCGCATCGTGCCTTCTAACACGCGCAAATCGTCGGGGATTTTAAATTGCACATCCAAAAAACGGTGGTTGACGGCGCGAAGTTCCAATTCAATGCGTTTGCCTGCAATTTCGCCTTGGGCGTTGGCAAAGCCAGTCATGCTGCGTACGGTCATGTTTTTTCCTTTTGGTTGCGTTGAAAAACGGGGCTATGGTAACACAAAGCGGATAGGCAGCCTGAAAACCGCCTACAAACCCGTTATAATTCCGCCCTTTCATTCCACCGCCGGAAAGCCCGCCATGAACTACCAACGCCCCGCCCGCCCCGCCAACCAACTGCGCCCCGTCGCTATCACGCCCAATTTTCTGCCCCATGCCGATGGCTCGGTGCTGATGGCCTGCGGCAACACCAAAGTCATCTGCACCGCCACGGTGGACGACAACGTGCCGCCGTTTCTGCGCGGCAAAAACCAAGGCTGGGTAACGGCGGAATACGGCATGCTGCCCGCCTCCACCCAATCGCGCATGAAACGCGAAGCCGCGGCGGGCAAGCAATCGGGGCGCACGCAAGAAATTCAGCGGCTCATCGGGCGCAGCCTGCGCGCCTGCGTGGATTTAAGCCTGCTGGGCGAGCGCCAAATTTTGATTGACTGCGATGTCATCCAAGCCGACGGCGGCACGCGCACCGCCAGCATCACAGGCGCGTTTGTCGCGCTGAAAATCGCCATCCAAAAATTGCTGGATAACGGCACGTTGCCCACCAATCCGCTAATTGGCAGCGTGGCCGCCGTTTCCGCAGGCATGGTAAACGGCGTGCCGCTGCTGGATTTGGATTACCCCGAAGATTCGGGCTGCGACAGCGATGTGAACATTGTGATGCTCAATGCGGAAAACATCATTGAAATCCAAGGCACGGCGGAAGGCGCGGCGTTCAGCGTTGCCGAATTGAACGCGCTGATTGCGCTGGCGCAGCAAGGCATCGCCCAACTTACCGTCGCGCAGCAACAGGCGTTTCAGGCTGCCTTTGCGTGATGCGGGTAAGCCCGTAGAGGCAGCCTGAAAACGATGCGAAACACACCACGCGGCAACAAGCGTTTCAGGCTGCCTTTAAACGTGCCAAAGGCAGCCTGAAAAACAAAAAACTAAGGACACACCATGCTCAACACCCTGCACCAATGGCTCGCGAAAATCCCGCTCTCCGAGCAATGGATATTTACCCTGCTGCTGTTTCCCTTTGTGTGGCTGGTCAAAGAAATCTGGCTCTACGCCCATTTCAAAAGCCACCCCGATTGGGATTTGGAACACAAACGCCGCGCGCTGGTGGTCAGCCGCAATGTCTCGCTGATTGCCATTTTGTTCGGGCTGCTGATGGTGTGGGGCAGCCAAATCCAAACCTTTGCGCTGTCTATGGTTGCGCTGGCCGCCGCCACCGTGGTTGCCACCAAAGAGCTGATTATGTGCCTTTCAGGCAGCCTATTGCGCTTTGTAACGCGGCAATATTCCGTGGGCGACTACATTGAAATCGCCCACATCCGCGGGCGCGTGGTGGACATCAACCTGTTCAACACCCTGATGATGCAAATCGTGGACAACCCGCTGATTGGGCATTTATCAGGGCGCACCGTTTCCTTCCCCAACAGCCTGCTGCTGAGCCAAACCGTGCACCGCGACCACATATTAGGGCAATACGTTGTGCACACCTTTGAAATCCCCGTGCCCATTCATCTGGATTCCGATGCCATCGTGCCCAAGCTGCACGCCGTGTTAGACGAATGGTGCGCGCCCTACACGCCCGAAATCATCCAATACTTTGAAGCCGTGCAAGTGCAACAACTCTTCTTCACCCCCGCTGCCCGCACCCGCATCAACCGCGTGCCACACGACGACAAAACCTACAAACTCGTTGTCCGCTTCGCCGCGCCCATCACCCAGCGGCTGGACATCCAACAAGCCGTGTTAGACGAATTTATCCGCCTGCAATATCGGCTGCTGCTGGAAACGCAGCACAATCCGTATCACGAATAGCGTTGCCCGTTTTCAGGCTGCCTATTCGCCCTAAACACAATAGGCAGCCTGCGGAGCGAAGCGGAGTTGCGAAGCTAAAACCCAAACCCGCTTTTCAGGCTGCCTCAATCCCCATCACACACAAAGGACACCCCATGCGCATCATCACCGCCAACGTAAATGGCATCCGCTCCGCCTACAAAAAAGGCTTTTTAGACTACATCGCCCAATCCCAAGCCGACATCATCTGCGTGCAGGAACTCAAAGCCCAAGAAGCCGACCTCTCGCCCGAAATGCAAGCCCCCCACGGCATGCACGGCGTATGGCATTGCGCCCAAAAACGCGGATACAGCGGCGTCGCCATTTACAGCAAACGCCAGCCCGATGCCGTGCAAATCGGCTTAGGGCAGCCCGAATTTGACAGCGAAGGGCGATACGTCCGCGCCGATTTCGGCAACCTCAGCGTCATCTCCCTCTACCTGCCTAGCGGCACCAGCGCAGAAGAACGCCAAGCCTACAAATACCAGTTTTTAGACGCGTTCTACCCCATACTCGCCGATTTAATCGCCACAGGGCGCGACATCGTCGTCTGCGGCGACTGGAACATCGCCCACCAAAACATCGACATCAAAAACTGGAAAGGCAACCAAAAAAACTCAGGCTTTTTGCCCGAAGAGCGCGCATGGATTGGGCGCGTGATTGCCGATTTGGGCTGGGTGGACACTTGGCGCACGCTGTATCCCGATGTGGCGGGCTACACATGGTGGAGCAACCGCGGGCAAGCCTATGCCAAAGACGTAGGCTGGCGCATCGATTACCAAATGACCACGCCCGCGCTCGCCGCCACCGCCCAAGCCGCCCATGTATACAAAGAAACCAAATTTTCCGACCACGCCCCGCTGGTCATCGACTACGATTACAGCGTTTAGGCAGCCTGAAAAACAAAAACCGCTTGGTGCGATGCCAAGCGGTTTTTTGTTGGATAGATTCACTTTCAGGCTGCCTAATCTACCGCATTCGTTATAGGGATTGCCTTTGGGTTTCGGGTTGATTGGGTTGCGGATGAGGCAGCCTGAAAGCAAAGCCAATAAGTTTCAGGCTGCCTGTTGCCTTGCTATCTGCGCCGTTTTCCGCTGTTGGGCAACGCCATATCCGCCCATTTCAAAATGGCGGCGACTTCGGCGGGGTTGAGTTCGTAGAACTGCCCGCGTTTGAGGCGGTTGGGCAGCCCGATGGGACCGAAGCCCACGCGCACAAGGCGGCTGACGGTGAGCCCGATGTGTTCAAAAATGCGGCGCACTTCGCGGTTGCGCCCTTCTTTGATGACCACGTTGTACCATTTGTTCGCGCCCTCGCCGCCTTGCTCGCTGATGCGCTCCACCTGCGCCAAGCCGTCTTCCAGCATGATGCCCTGCGTGAGCTGCTGCATTTGCTCGCGGCTCACTTCGCCCAGCACGCGCACGGCGTATTCGCGCTGCACTTCAAATTTGGGGTGGGCGAAACGCTGCACCAGCTCACCCGAGGTGGTCAGAATCAGCAGGCCGCTGGTGTTGATGTCCAGCCGCCCGATGGCAACCCAGCGGCTGCTGGCGGCTTGCGGCAGGCGGTCAAAAACGCTCACGCGCCCTTGCGGGTCGTCGCGCGAGACGATTTCGCCCTCTTGCTTGTAATACAAGAGGATGCGCGGCAGGCGGTCGGCCCATTTGAGCTTGATGGCGCTGCCTTTCACGGTTACTTGGTCGTCGGGCGAGACTTTGTCGCCCAGCTGCGCGGTTTTGCCGTTCACCTGCACCCAGCCGTTGCCAATCCATTCTTCCATTTGGCGGCGCGAGCCTACGCCTGATGCGGCGAGGATTTTTTGCAGGCGTTCGGGTTCTTGGCGCGAAAGGTCGGCGCGTTGTTCTTTGAGGAAATCGGCGCGTTGCTGGATTTTTTGGTTGGGCGCGCGGACGATGAGTTTTTTGGCTTTGGTTACGCGCTGTTTGGCGGGCTGGGCGTTGGGGCTGCGCTCATTTTGACCGCGTTCGTTTTGGCTTTGCCGAAACGCGCTGCGCTCGTTTTCAGGCTGCCTTTGGGGGGTGGTTTTAGCTTCGCTGAAACTTGCTTTGCTCGTTTTCAGGCTGCCTTTGGCGTTGCCGGATGGTTTGGGCTTGCGCGCGGGCTTATTGGCGGAAATGTCGTCGAGATAGGCGCGTTGGTTTTTTTTGGACATGGTGGCTCTCCGTAACGATTTGGCTTGGCGGGATGGGGGCGGCTTGTCGGGTTCGGCTTTCAGGCTGCCTTTGCTAAGCACATTAAGGCAGCCTGAAAACGAATTTCTGCGAAACCAAACCGTTCTTCTGCGGTATCGGAACACGGCAGGATGGGTTAATCAAAAGGTGGCGTATTGTAGCGGATAACGGCAAAGGCAGCCTGAAAATTCGCTTTCAGGCTGCCTTTGCGGGCAGAAACCTTGGCTCGCAAACGCATCTGCGCGATTACGTTCTCAGCTTGGCATAAACCTTGCCCAGCCATTTGGCGGGTAGCAGGCGCGGGAGACTGCGCAACAGAAAGATGGCCAAGGCGGGCAGGGCAGCCTGAAAACGCAGGCGGTGTTTGAGCCGCATCAGTTGCCATTCACTTTTGATGTATGCCCGGCCGCGCCGCCGTTGCAGCATGGCGTTGCCCGTGCGGGCGTGCACCAGCGTTTGCGGCAGGTTGGCAGCGGTTGCGCCTTGCGCGAGCATCCGCAGCCAGAGGTTGTAGTCTTCCATATACAGATGATGTTGGTAGCCGCCTGCTTGTTGCACGGCGGTTTTTTTGTAGGCAACGGTCATGTGGTTGAACGGGTTGCGCTTTTTGGCATAGGCGAGGATTTCAGGCTGCGTTTGGGGGACTTGGCGGCTGGCGTGGCTTTGGCTGGGCGTGGTGGCGAATTCGGCGATTTGCCCGCCGAGCAGGGCGGTTTGCGGATGGGCGGCGAGGTAGGCGCATTGGTCGGCGAAGCGGGTGGGGGTGGCAATGTCGTCAGTGTCCATGCGGAATATCCATTCGTGCCGCGCGTGTTGCACGCCGTGGTTGAGCGCGCGCCCGAGCCCGACGTTTTCGGGCAGCCTGATGATGTTGAGCGGCAGTCGGTCGGCGAACTCGGCGAGCACGGTTTCGAGCGCGGGGGTAATCGCGCCGTCTAACACGATGAGGATTTCGGCGGCGGGGAGGGTTTGCGCGGCAAGGCTGGCGAGGCTTTGGCGCAGGTGGTCGGGGTGTTCTTTGGCGTAGAGGGAGAGCAGGGCGGTGAAGTGCATAAGATTGGGGAGGGGCGAGGGTTGGTGAACGGGGTTTCAGGCTGACTTTGGGGTTTCAGGCGGTATTGGAGGCAGCCTGAAACGGCAAAACACAGATTTCAAGCTGCTTTTGGTTATTTTGGCTCACAACGGCTTGCCGCCCTAGCCGTGGGCAATCATGTCTTTATCGTCAAACACGCGCGGCTCGACGAGTTGGCGCAGCAGGTCAAATTGGGCAAACAAATCCACCTTGTCCACATTGCCGATTTGCGGCTCGCCGCCCGTAGCAAGCGCAGGCACGAAGCTGAACATTTCGTCTTTTGCCAATGCGCCGAATTTTTTGACGGCGCGCTGGAACAGCGGTTTGCCTTTATCGTCTTCCATGTCCAAATATTCCGGATTTTTTACTAAGAAAAACAATTCCAGCGCAAAATCTGCATCACCTTTTTTAATCATTTTTTCATGGCTGCGCCCAACAGTAATAAAGCCGAAATGCGGGATGATGCAGTATTTGTTGCCGTAAGTCGGTTCCCAAACAAACAACTCACCCCAACCCGAGCGGGCAATCACATAATAATCACGCCCGTCCTACTGCACGTTTTCAGGCAGCCATTCGGCAAGGATGTCTTCGTAGTCTTCGGGGTTGGTAATCCAAAACAGCCCGTCGGTGAAGTGGCAAAAACCGTATTCCTGCCAGTATTCCAGCAGGCGGTCGGGCAGCCTGCCGCGGTATTTGTTTAGCGTGGCGGCGGATATGGGGCGGTTGGTTTCAGGCTGCCCGAAGTCGTCGATAAATTCGGCAAAGCGGGATTGGGGGTTGAGGTGGGACATGATGATGCCTTTCTGTGGGTTGGTGGGTTGGGGCAGCCTGAAAACGCTGGGTGCGGCGGTTTACACGTTTTGCTCGTATTGCAGCCAGCGCATTTGGTTTTCGGCGGAGACTTTGCGGGCGAACCATGCGCCGTTTTTTTTGGCTGCCCAGAGGTCGTCGAGGGAGAGGGTGTCGGGGTGGTTTGCGCCTTGGGCGAAGCGGATAAAGCGGTGGTTGTCGTTAATATGGTTGAGGCTGCCTGAAAGCTGGTGGGCGATGTGTTGGAAGAAGTGTTCGTCGGGGACGAGTTTTTTTTCAAACAGGGCGGCGTTGTCGCCGAGGCTGTGGTCAAACAATAATTTCAGCGCGGCGCGGTTGGCGGAAAACCATTGGCTGCCTGCGAGGCAGATTTGGCGGCTGGGGAGGATGCGGTCGGCGATTTTCAGGCTGCGGGTGAGTATTTTGCCGCTGAGTTTGCGTTGCCATGCGGTGTCGGCGTGGGGGGCGTTGAAGCGGGTGCGGTAGCGCAGGTTGGGGCTGGGTTGGCTGCATAGCCAGAGGGTGTTTTCAGGCTGCGTTTGGCATTGGGCGGCGAGGGTTTGGGGGCTTTGCAGCATGGCGCAGCTGCCGCTGATGAGGTGGTAGTGGCGGGTGTCGGGGTTGGCGAGCGCGGCTTGGATGAGGGCGAGGGTGGCTTCTATCATGGTGAAGCCGCCCCAGTTGATGCGGATGCGGTGGCTGATAAGGTGGACGTTGGGCAGGGTGGTGAGGCTGCCTGTCAGGCGGGGGGATTGGGCGTCGTGGTGGATGTAGTAGTGCGCTTGGGGGTGGCGGGCGGCGTGGGCGGCGATGTGGGGTAGGGGGTGGTGGGAGAGAATGAGGTAGGTGGTCATGGCTGAGATTGGTTGGACTGTGTTTCAGGCTGCCTCTAAATCGGGCAGGGCTTGGGCGAGGTGGGCGAGTGCTTTGTCCCACGGGCTGCTGCAGTAGGTGTAATAATCTTCGGTTTCGCTTGCGGCGAGGTAGGCGATGGCGGCGTATAGGGCGCGCTGCTGGGCGGGGTTGAGCGGCAGATTGTTGGTGTGGAAGTCGTTGGCAAGGGCGTAGGACAGGATTTCGTGGGCGGAACAATCGGGGTTTTGCAACGCCCAGAGCAGGTAATAGGGCAGGGCGAAGCGTCTGCCTGCGCCGTCCATAAAGCTGATGGCGGAAAAGGGGTTGAAACGCGGCAGGCTGTTTTCCAGATGCCCTTGGAACAGGACGTTTTCCCAATGCTCGCGCTCGTCTTGGGCGCGGCAGCGGCGGTATTCGGGGTCGGTTTCGTTGAGATAATCGTCTATGCAGTCGGCTTCTAGGATGCCGATGCCATTGCCCAATGTGGTCTCGGCGAAGGCATGGCAGATGCGGATGGCGACGGCTTCGCGTGCGTCGTCCCAAGTTTGGGCGTGTTGGCGCAGGTAGTCCAAAATGGGCGCGAGCCGTTCAGGCGGCATGGTGTTGGGGGATTGGGCAGGGCGTTTGGCCTTGCGTTTCATGGTTTCAGGCTGCGTTTGCGGCAGATTGGGTTTTCAGGCTGCGCTTGCGCCGGGTTGGTTGGGGCGCACCAGTTGCACGGCAAAGTCTAACAGGCTGTCAAAAATCTGCGTGCCTGGCGGCAGGTTGCCGCCGTCTTTTTCCAGCGTTTTCATGCCTTTGCCAGTGCGCACGAGGATGGGTTTGCCGCCTGCGCGGGCGATGGCCTGCAAGTCGCGCAGGCTGTCGCCTACCAGATAGGTTTCGGCGGCTTGGGCTTGGAAGCGGTCTAGGATGTCCAAAACCATGCCGGGTTTGGGTTTGCGGCAGTCGCATTGGCTGTCGGCGGTGTGCGGGCAGAACCATACGCCGCTGATTTCGCCGCCTGCTTGGCGCACGAGTTTGTGCATTTTGGCGTGCATTTCGTTGAGCGTTTGCACGTTGAAATAGCCGCGCGCGATGCCTGATTGGTTGGTGGCGACGGCGATGGTGTAGCCCGCTTGGGTTAAAAAGGCGATGGCGTCCAAGCTGCCGTCTATCGGCTGCCATTCTTCGGGGCTTTTGATGAATTGGTCGCTGTCGTGGTTAATCACGCCGTCGCGGTCTAGGATGATGAGTTTCATGGTGATGGCTTTGGTGGATGGTTGGCAAGGGTTTTCAGGCTGCCCACATGGTTTCTAACAGCCATGCGGCGGCAAGCAGGATGGCGAGGATAATGATGAGGTTTTTGAGTTTGGCGCGCGGCGGCTCGGGCATGAATGCGGGCGGGGGCGTGTCGGGGATGAGGAAGGTGCTGCCGCAGTGGTTGCATTGGTGGCGGTCGCCTTGGATATGGCGATGGCTGGGGCTGTGGCATTGCGGGCATCGGATGGGACGGGGCATGGCTTGGGGCTATTTTTTCAGGCTGCCTAACCAGACTGCATAGGCAGCCTGAAAGGCGGCGCTCAGCTTGGCTTGGTTTTCGGGAGTGTCGTGGGTGCGGTAGAACTGCGTTTGGTTTTGGATGCCGAGCGTGGCGAAGTAGTCGGCGAGAAATGCGCCGTAGCCTTCTTCTTCGTCGGCGTAGTAGAAGCGGGTGAAGCGGTTGCCGAGCTCGTTGAAGCAGCCGTCGTCGATGCCGCCGTTGAGCTGTTCCAGCACGAATTCGGTGCCCGAAATCAAGCCGATTTGCAGGTCGTGAAATTGCGGCAGGCGCGCGGCGGCGGGGCTGTGGAGATTTTGCGAGACCGCCCATGCGTAGTAAAAGCCGATGTGGTGGGCGGCGTTGCGCTCGGGCAGGTCGCCGGGGTAGTCGGGGGCTTCGGCGTGGAAGGAGATGTGGTCGTAGTGCATTTTCAGGCTGCCTTGGGTTGCGAATGCCAGATTGTAAACAAAAACAGGCAGCCTGAAAAAAGAGATTTCAGGCTGCCTTTGGAGGTGTTTGTTTCAGGCTGCCTTGCGGGTGCGCATGGAGGCAGCCTGAAAACGTTGCCGAGCGGGCATCATTCGCCCAAAAGCGAAATATCCGCCACCGCGTTCATCAGTTGCGACAATTCGTTCAACAAATTCAAACGGTTCTGCTTCACAGCGGCATCATCCGCCATCACCATCACATTATCAAAAAACGCATCCACTTGCGGTTTTACCGCCGAGAGCGCGGTTAAGGCAGCCTGAAAATCGTGTTTCGCCAACGCGGCTTGCACGGTGGGGCGCAGGGCTTGCGTGGCGGCAAACAGGGCGCGTTCCGCGTCTTCCTGCAACAGGTTTTCGTTCACCGCGCCCAGCTCGGCATCGGCTTTTTTCAGCAGGTTTTGCACGCGCTTGTTGGCGGCGGAAAGGGCGGCGGCTTCGGGTAGTTTTTTAAACGATTCAACGGCTTGCAATTTGTCCGCCAAGTCGTCCAAACGGTCGGGACGCTGCGCCAACACAGCGGCAACCGTGTCTTGCGCATAATCGTTTTGCAGCAGCACCGCCAAGCGCGCCTGCATAAAATCAGCCACTTCGGCAACGGTATCCGCCGCCAGCAAATCTTGCGGGAACTGCGCGGCAACGGTGCGGAGCAAGTCGTTGATAGACAAGGGACTATTCATCAGCATCCGCAGCACGCCCAATGCCGCACGGCGCAGTGCGTAGGGGTCTTTGTCGCCCGTGGGAATCAGCCCGATGCCCCAAATGCCCACCAGCGTTTCCAGCTTGTCCGCCAGCGCCACAGCGGTGGCAATCGGACTTTCGGGCAGCTTGTCGCCGGCAAAACGCGGCTGGTAGTGCTGTTCAATCGCGGCAGCGATTTCAGGCTGCTCACCATCCAGCACGGCATAATATTTGCCCATCGTGCCTTGCAGTTCGGGGAATTCGCCCACCATTTCGGTAACCAAATCGGCTTTGGCAAGCCGCGCGGCGCGTTCGGCGGTGGCACGGTCTGCGCCCAATTGCTCGGCGATGTGCGCCGCGATGGTTTGCAAGCGGTCAATACGCTGGGCTTGGCTGCCAATTTTGTTATGATAAACAACGTGTTCTAGCTTGGGCAGGCGGCTTTCCAGCGTCGCCTTTTGGTCTTGCTTGTAGAAAAATTCCGCATCACTCAACCGCGCCCGCAGCACGCGCTCGTTGCCGTGGATAATGTGGCTGGGGTCGGCGGTTTGCAAATTGGAAACCAGCAAAAAGCGGTTCATCAGCTTGCCGTTTTTATCCAGCAGCGGGAAATATTTTTGGTTTTGCTGCATGGTCAAAATCAAGCATTCCTGCGGCACAGTAAGAAAATGCGCTTCAAATTCCGCTTGCAAAACAACGGGGTATTCCACCAGCGCGGTTACTTCGTCCAGCAGCGCATCATCGGCGGCAACGCGGGCGTTCAGGCTGCCTGAAACCTTGTCCAGCGCGGCTTTAATCGCGGCGCGACGTTCGGCAAACGAAGCAATCACTTTGCCCTGCTCGGCGATTTGTTTCGCATAATCATCCGCTTGTGCGAATATAATCGCGCCCTGCGACAGGAAACGGTGCCCCAAAGTTTGCCGTCCGCTGTCCAAACCCAACACGTTCACAGGCACGACATCCGCGCCATGCAACGCCACCAAGCCGTGCACAGGGCGCACAAACGTGTGCGTGCTGCTGCCCCAGCGCATTACTTTGGGAATCGGCAGTTTTTTGATGGCGGTGTTGATGATTTCGTCCAGCAGCGCGGCAAGCGTTTGCCCCGCTTGGGTAAATTCGTGCGCGTACACATCTTGCTTGCCATCGTGGATGATTTTCAGGCTGCCGATTTCCACACCGCACGAGCGGGCGAAACCTTCCAAAGCCTTGGTGGGCACGCCGTCTTTCATGCCCGCCGCCACGGAAACGCCTTTGCGCACAACGTGTTGGTCTGCCTGCACAGGCTTCACATTTGCCACCGAAACCGCAAGGCGGCGCGGCGAAGCGTAGGCGGTGTATTGCGTTGCGCCGTCAATCAGTTGCGCTTTTTCCAAGCCTTCGGCAATGGATTGGGCAAAGTGGTTGCCCAAGTTGTTGAGGGCTTTTGGGGGGAGTTCTTCGGTTAGGAGTTCGATGAGGAGGGTTTGGGTCATGTTTTGCTTTCTTTGGGAAGATTGAGGTAACACAGTTTTCAGGCTGCCCGATTGTTGTGCAGCTTGGGCATGTTGTTCAACGCGGCATAATAGCCTTGTTTTTCCAGCAATTCTTGGTGGGTGCCTTGTTCAATAATATGCCCCTCATCCATCACAATGATGCGGTCGGCGTTTTCAATGGTGGTTAGGCGGTGGGCAACGATGATGCTGGTGCGCCCGTGCATCAGGCGTTCTAGGGCTTCTTGCACAAGGTGTTCGGATTCATTGTCTAGTGCGCTGGTGGCTTCGTCCAGCAGCAAAATGGGGGCATCTTTTAGGATGGCGCGGGCAATGGAAACGCGCTGGCGTTGCCCGCCTGATAGCTGGCTGCCGTTTGCGCCGATGGCTTGGTTTAAGCCATCGGGATGGTTGGCAACGAGTTCGGCGAGGTTGGCGGCTTTGAGCGCGGCAAGGATTTCTTCATCGCTGGCGTTGGGGCGGCTGTATCGCACGTTGTCTTTCAGGCTGCCTTCAAATAGGAAAACGTCTTGCGACACAAGGGCGAATTGTGAGCGCAGGTTAGCAAGGGTTAAATCGTTGATGTTTTCGCCGTCAATCAACACCTTGCCTTGGCTGGGGATAACAAAGCGCGGCAGCAAATTAACTACGGTGGTTTTACCGCTGCCCGAACGCCCCACAAGAGCAACGCGCTCGCCCGCTTGAATTTCTAGGTTGAAGTTATCTAGGGCTTTGCGCGTTTCTTGGCTGTATTGCACATCAATGTTTTCAAATTTCAGGCTGCCTGAAACGTGGTTCAGCGTTTTGCTGCCTGTGTCTTGTTCTGTTTTTTCATCCAAAAAGTCGCACACGGCATCGGATGCCAAAAACATGCTTTGCATAGGGATGCTGATGTTGGCTAAATTTTTGATGGGGCTAAGCATTTGCAACATGGCAACGATAAACGCCATAAATTCGCCAATGGTGGTTACGCCGTTTTGGCTTTGCCACAGGGCGATAAAAATCACCACGGCAAGAGCAAGCGAAGCGATGAGTTCGCTAAATGGGGAACGCGCGGCGGTGGCTTGGGTGATTTTTTTGCCCAGCCGCACAATGGTGTTATTCACATCGGCAAAGCGGCTGGCGGCTTGTTGTTGTCCGCCGAACAGTTTGACCACTTGATGCCCTTGGTGCACTTCGTTGACCACGTTATTCAGTGTGCCAATGGTAAATTGTGCGCTGGCAATAATGTCTTTCAAACGATTGCGGTAATAGCGCGACAGCAGCGAAAGGATGGGGAACATCAGGGCGACCACCAAGCTCAATTGCCAGTTGAGATACAGCAACACGCATACCAAGCCAAACACAATCATGGTGTCGCGCGTGAGCACGATAAACACATTGCTGGCGTTGCTGATGGAGCCTTCGGTCATTTGCACAATGCTCATTAACACCGTGCCCGATGGGGTTTTTTTGTAAAAATCGGTGGGCAATAGCAGCATTTTGTTGAACATATCGCGGCGCAACGCGCTGATGGCCATCACGGAAACCCATGTGAGCAAATAGGTGCTGGCAAAGCGACACACACCGCGAATCAACACCAAGATGATGAAGAACACGGGCACAATCCACACTTTTTCTGCCGTGCCCCAAATCAGATAGTTGAACTGGTCTTTCCAGTTGGCGAGCGTGGCGAGGATGCTTGTGTCGGGGTTCAGCGCGGGCGGGGCGGAGGGCATGGCAAAGCCTTGGTTGACCAGGGGGGCGATAAAGGCGGCAAGGTAGCTTTCGGTGGCGGCCACGCCTACGATGCCCAACAGCGCGAAGATGATGCGGGCTTTGTAGGGTTTGATGTAGCGCAGCAAGCGCATGAAACTTTGGGTGTCTTTTTTGGAGAATAGTCCAAAGGTGAGTTTTTCTATCATGTGTGTTTCTTTGGGTTGGGATGGGGTGAGGCAGCCTGAAAACCGAAGGTTTCAACGCAAGCGCAAACAGGTTTTCAGGCTGCCTATTGTTGCTTTTTGGGAGGCGATGTTTTGCGCGTTGATGGTTACTGAGCGCATTATTGTTTTCAGGCTGCCTTAGGGCTTGCGCGCGGTTTGCTTGGCGCGGGCAAGCGTTATTTGCCCTGTTTCAGCAGCGGATAACCCAACGCTTCGCGGCTGGTGACAAATTTTTGCGCCACTTGGCGGCTTAATGCGCGGATGCGGCCGATGTAGGTAGCGCGTTCGGTTACGGAAATCGCGCCGCGTGCGTCCAGCAGGTTAAACGTGTGGCCGGCTTTCAGCACCAATTCGTAGGCGGGCAGGGCGAGGGCGGCCTCTTCGGTTGCCAGCAGGCGTTTGGCTTGGGCTTCAAAGCCGTTGAATTGTTCTAGCAGCCATGCGGCATCGCTGTATTCAAAGTTGTAGGTGGATTGTTCCACTTCGTTTTGGTGGTAAACATCGCCGTAGGTCAGCGTGTCGCCTGCGGGGGTGGTTGTCCACACCAAATCGTAAACGTTTTCCACGCCTTGCAGATACATGGCAAGGCGTTCAATGCCATAGGTAATTTCGCCGAGCACGGGGGCGCAGTCGATGCCGCCAACTTGTTGGAAATAGGTGAACTGGGTTACTTCCATGCCGTTG
>ERZ773059.708-NODE-708-length-17552-cov-28.406884_pt1 | contig 17552 bp, 23 predicted proteins | sample MGYA00580514_ERZ773059 | MGnify/ENA primary metagenome ERZ773059 (study PRJEB29015, sample SAMEA2737981) | human oral metagenome | biome: human oral; feature: human-associated habitat; material: dental | place: China | collected 2056 ...
GAAATTATCCATTGGAATAAATGATCGGCTAACAGATGGGAGGCAACTGTTTGATAAGATTAAAGTGGATTGCTGAACGCTTCTAGAAAGGAATGATCATGTCTGAATTTAGCACACTTTCAGATATTTTTGGACGTAGCGCATGGCCCATGATTAAGGAAATGGGTGAAGTCGAAGTGTTCAATGTTGATGCGGATGACAGGTCGTGCTGCATGCTTCTCAATGGTCGAGAGTACAAGGTCAGGAGGACTCATTACCACATGTGGCATGTGGCGACTACTGGGTATTGGTGGACTTTTGGGTCTCAGTGGGAGTTGTTGGCTTGGATTGGTGATCGATTGTGAAGCGAGAACATCATGGAGACTTTTCTGATTCCAGACTCTTGACACACTGGAAGGTTAGTAATTTTATTGCCGAATGTTTGGTGAAGGGTTATCACATTGCTTATTATCATGATACTGGGAGGATTCATTACTGGAAGGATGCTACGAACGAATATCACATCATGGCGACGGATTTGATTATTTCTTCAGAGACAGGACTTGGAATTGGCATCTTTAATTCTTGAGCGAACTGGCGACAGCAATTGGTACATTAAGAATACTGAATACAATGACACACCTGAAAGGACTGCGGCTTGGATCAAGTCGCTGAAGTGCGATGGAAACTCAGTTCAGTAACTTATCACACAATGTTAAGAGGGGACTCACGACTCTCGGTGGAATCATGGATGAGAATTCACATGAAAAGGATTTCATCCGGGTTTGGTTTGACAAGGACTTGATGACTATTTCTAGAAACGGTGATTTATGGACTTTGACCTATAAGGGTGAAACAACATTGTCTCCATTGGATGAAGTTCCGCTTGCAGCCCGCTTCCTTCTTAACTACACGGTGAAGTACAATGTCTTCGATCAATAACATTAAGCGCGAACTTCGCTCATATGGTATGCGAGAGGCATATACTTCGGGTGGGGCGAATATTCTTTATTGCGGAGTCATTGCCATTCGCATCATTAATGACTACACTGTTGAGACATGGACACCGAGCGAGGCAAATAGTGGCACAATAAATACATACGATACGATCGCTCAACGCAACGAGGCAATTCTTGAAATGGGCCTGGCAGGGCTACAGGTGATTTGATGTATAATTTTAGTGAATTCACTAAAAAGTACAATATTGATAAACAACTTGATTGTGAGGTTATTGCTACTGAAAGCATTCTTATCGTCAACACTATTGACTATCGAGTTACTGTATATGGCTGGCCAGATAATCGTGTATGCGTTGAAGATAAAATTACTGGCATAAATAAGATCAAAAGGTTTGGACCCACTAAAACAGACCAGTGTGAAAATTGCCTAAAATCTTATTTGAAGATTATAGGAGTAGAGTTTCCCGAGGAGGAATAATGGTAGTTCGTTACAAAAAGATGTGTGTTGAACTTCTGGAGGCGATTTCAACATACAGTGAGGAAGACGCTGCGAAGATCAATGCAGCATTCACATCTAGTTCAGCAGTGGTGTACAGCGAAGGCAAGGTGGTGTTTTCAACCGTGGATGGTGAGCACACGATTGAGAAGACTAAGCAGGGCTGGGAGCACACTGCTGTGAAGGTCAGGTCAGGCAGTGAGATCACGGATGTGATCTGAGCACAGATATCCCCCGGAGTGGCTGGAGGCTCCGGGGGATATCTGTGTCTTGGGTTAGGGGCGCTTGGCGTTTCGCCTGAATCGCTCCCAGGCGGCCTGGGACACGGGGCCCCATATGCCGTCGTCCTCGACTCCGAGTGCTCGCTGGATTGCGGCGGTTACTCGGTCGTGTGCGGCGTCGCTAGCGTCTCCCCACACACCGTCGGGGTTGGTTCCGACGACGGACTGTGTGTACTGAACTCCGTAGGGGAAGTGCCTCCCTGCCCATCCGCTGGCAGCGACGACGGCGTAGAGTCGCTTCTCGGTGTCGGGTCCCAGGATGTTGTCTGGGGTGGCACCGATTGCGGTTTGGATTCCGGTGATGTTGCTGGTTCCGTCGCTGGCTCGGGCGACGGCGTAGTCGTCGACTAGGCGGATGCCGTAAACGACATCGTCCATGTCGCGCTGCTTGCTGGCGACGACGCCGCCGTTACCCTGGGAGCCTGAGCTCCCCCAGGAGGTGTTGCCTTCGACAGTGTCGATCTTGTTGCCGTAGGGGGCGGTGACGGCGATTCCGATGTGGTCGGACTCTCCGTCGCCCTGCCAATCGAAGGTGACTGCGTCGCCGGGGCGGACGTCCCACTTGCTGATGAGGACGCCGCGGGCGCGGGCCTCGTTCTCGCGTCCTGGGACGTAGGCGGAGCGCCATGCGATGCCGACGGTGGAGAGGACCCAGGAGACGAACATGTCGCAGTAGGGGACGCCGCTGGCGGCGAACATGTCGTTGCCGACGGCGTGGGCGTACCATCGTCCGTACTTAGTGCCGTTTTCGGGGTCAGCCCATCGACTGTAGCCGATCTCGCCCTTTGCGACGCGGATGATGTCTGCTCGAGTTGCCATTACTTGCCATCCTTGATTCCGGGGACATTGAAGGCAGCGACGCCGAAGAGTCCTGCGAGGACGAAGTTGATGGCGTCAATGTATGCCCCATCGATTACGCCCGAGACACCGAGGGCCACAAGTACGCCAAATGCTGCACAGTAGCAATAGAACCGAACCTTGGGGTCGATGCCTTTGGAGGGGGCCTCATGCTCACCCATTGTTTTTCTCCTTGAGGTAGGAAAGGATTTCTTTCAACTGACGGTTTTGTGCGTCTATGGTAGACCCGCCATGATTTGGTTTGACGTGGTACTGCACGTCCTTGAGTTTATCTTCGATATCATCTAGCCGAGCCACAACCCCCGGTCTGTCAGAAGTTCCCTCCCACGCCGCGAGCATTACGGAGAGATGGTCTAAGAATCGGGTAAATCGGTAGATGAACTTTCCGACAACGGTCATCAGTGTTATAACCCCAACCATCAGGGCTATGTCTAGTGTTTGAGGCAGATTAATCATCGGACAAAAATTTCTGCGAACATGTTGCGGGTCTCTGGCGAGTCAGAGAAAAGACGCCCTTTTCGATACGTGCTCCGCATGATGGAAAGCACTTTGTCACCATACATGAGCAGCCTCTCCCCTTCTCGCAAGTCTGTGACCTTATAGGCCCATCTTACACGATCGCCGCGAGGCTGGCGACGCTGCGCGAACCACGTGGCGCCGTCGATCCAGATGGAAACCTCTCCGTCGGGACAGCGGAGCGAGAAGGCGTATTTTGCTTTCCCAGACTTTTTCATGACGAAGTCATCGTAGTTGTCTGCGAACTTGTTGCTGATAGCATACTCAGCATAGTCTTCAGCATAGTTTGTGATGAATAACCCGAACCGAGTGTGCGCCACTTCTGACTGAAATTGCTCACTGTCAACAAAGTCAGTGACAATAAAGCCGTCTGCATGGCGGGAGACACCTTCAACAGGTTCAATATGAAAACGGATGAAGTAGGGGTTCATGATGGATACGGAGTTTGATAGCATGAGGCACCGGACTCTGTCCTGATAACGGTCTACTGTGGAATAAAAATCCATGAACACCTTCGCCTCATCAGGTAGATACCTCAGAGAGCCTTTATCAATGATAAACTCATCAAAGATGATTGTGTAAACATTTGGGTAAGCGATCGACTTGTTCGCCTGTGCCGTAGATAGTGGAATGAAGTACCCGATCGTCTCCCACTTCTTACCCACCTTGCGCTGAGCGAACTGCCCTTCAACACGAAACTCTTCGCCAGGAAACTCCGACTGAATATCAGCGAAGAAGGAATTACGCCCCTTCAATTCAGTCTTGTAACGTCGAAGGTAGATGAATTGTTGCCCCTTGTTGATCGCGTTCTTGATAACAATTTTCTTAGCGCCATAGGTCTTACCCAAACCCCGAGCACCCATAATCATGTTGAAGACACCCGCATATGAGAGCACCTTCGAGAACGAGTAGTAACTGAATTTCTTTTTCAATCGTGTCTCCTCACCGTCCACCACCGAGTGCCGGCAAGGCGATCGATGCTAGTGATTACAGGTCCATAATAAGGGTTTCCTCCGTGCCCAATCAAACGATTAGAGTCCACAACCATCTCTACGTGATCAGTCTCGGGATAGTAGGACCCCGTAGACCGCCACGCCATGACGATCATGTCACCGGGTCTCAGCATGGCGCGCTGCGCGGCCGTCATGGCCCCACTACCGCGAGGCATGACCTCTCTTCCACGGTTGTACTGGTCGCCCGTCCAGGTGCCTACGAACGTCCCTGACGTGTCCTTGTAGGCTCTGTAGATCGTGGATGAACAGTCACCGAAACCCGAGTTGTCGGGATCCAGGCGGCCAGGCGCTTGCCGGTACCCGAACTTCCCGATGCGTGACATCATCCACTTCAGAGCCTTCGCCCCCTTGGATCCGTCACCACCTCCACCAGGGTTACCGCCGTCGGGGTTGGGGGCGGCCGCACTCCCCTCGTTGAACCCAAGCGCATGAGCGTTGTTCCACGCGCCTGAGACGATTTCCTGAACCTTGGCCTCGGAATTACCCATATCCATTTTCCAGAGATTGATGCCCACCGGGGTCCCTACTGAGGTTCCGAAGCGCGTGCGTAGCCATACCAGGTTTGAGTTGTCTAGAAGCAGGTACCCAACGCCCGGCCCGACAACGAGACTGGCGAAGTTGGAGTTTGACGCCTTGCCGCCGTTGCCGTCAGGTGTGGTAGTGCTGCTGGATCCACTGCTGCCGACGCCGCTGGTGTCTTTTGACTTGATGATGTTGTATGCGGTGTTGTAGCGGGTGCTGTACACGCCTAGCACCGCGTCTGAGAGGATGGCGGACTTCATTCCGTCGAGATTTGTTCCGCCAACGCGATTAGCGATTCGCATCGCCCGTTGTGGAGACTGGTGGTAGGCGACGGCCCACAGAATGAACGTCTCAGTGTTGGTGTCGGGGTTGATTCCGTATTTGAGCGCCATGTTTCTATACGTGGCGTTGGCGTCAAAGATTAGTTGGTCATCCTGGATGTTACGGTTATTAAGCAGGAACGGCTTGAGAGCGTCACCGAAGTTTCTGGGTAGGTAGTAGGTGTTCCAGAACGCGTCACTCTCACTGTGTGCGTTCATGACGTTTCGGAAGTCTTGCGGTAGAGCCCCATACCCCGCGGAGTCAACGTTTTTCATCTTGTTGATTAGTGCTGCAGCGCGAGTGCCGTACCACTGCCCAATTCCCACGGTGATCGGGTCGTTGTAGTTGATTGCGGCATAGTTCATAGACGACTCGACAGTGCCGATCGCCTTGACCCACACTTTTCGCATTGTCTCATCCCAAGCCATTTATCCTCCTAGATAGACGTCTGCCCCCATTTTACCATGGGGGCAGACGTGCTTGTTAGAAGATGGAATATGATGCGTCAATCGCTAATCGAGTTCCTGCGGGGATGTCCTTCAAGGCGATGACATTGCCGTTGTGGTTGACGTTTCCGCGGAATGCTGTGGAGTCCTGCCACATTGTCACGTAGAAGTTCGTGTAAGGACGAGCCCAGGCGGGAAGCTTGAACAGGACCTCACCGCTCGTGACGCTACCGACCTCGAAGGTTGCGTGGATTGTGACATCGTCGCGCTCCCGTCGACAGACAGCGTAGAGGAAATTGTTCTGTCGCACGTTGTTGAGATTTGCGAGCCCGGTAATGTCCTCCCAACCGTAATTGACCCAGCCCGAGCCGCCGCGAAGCCATGCATCAAACTGCTGCTGGGCGTACTTGTAGCCCGCGGGCGTGAAGTGGACATTCATCTCGGGCGTGAAGAATTTAGCTTCCTGCCCGTTGTGGAACCACGAGCGAGACCCTTCGCAGACAACTGCTCCGTGTGGGGTGGCGAGTCGTTTGATCGCATTCGTTGTTGAGGCGCAACGGCGGGCGATATTGAACTCATTGTTTGCGTCACACTCATTGTAAAGTGCGGGGAGGACGATTATGTCTTTGCAGTTCGGGAACGCCTCTTTGAGTTTTTGCATGAAGCGCTCAAATGGCTGGCTGATATCGCGGCCGGTTCGGATATCGTAGATGAGGTCGATGATGTAGCAGCGCCCTGTTAGGTTTCGCTGGAACTCACTGATCTGGGTCGCAGCATTATTAAGCATGGCAAGGAAGTTGTTGTCATCGTTTGAGGTGAACCCTCCACCGTTTGATGCGTAGTTGTGGGGGATCTCCCCCTTGCTCCTGCACCAGTCGTCCCACGTACCGTTTGCGTATCCAGTAAGGATCGCGTTGGACGACCCGAGAATCAGTGTATGAGGATACTTGCTCACCCTGTTTACAATGCTGTTGGACTCAAGGTCGTTCAGCCGCCGATCGGCATTCGCCTTGTTGCTGTTAACCGACGATCGGACCGTCGTCAACTCATCCAGTACATCCTGCATCCCTTGACTGCTGGCGACGGCGATCTGCGACCCGTCCTTGGCGGTCGTGGTGAAGAATTTGCCTGAGGGGTGCTTCTCGAATTTCTCGACCAGGAGCGACTTCAGGAATTCGTTGGTCTGCTTGTCGAGTTCCTTCAGGGCATTCTTGAACGCGGTCTGCTGTGTCTCGAATACGTCGCGATTGGCTGCTACGAATTCCTTCACTTTCTGGTTGAACTCGGCGACGATCCGCTGCTCCTCTTCTCCGAACTCGTTGACATACTCAACAATGTCGGAGACAACCTCACGCAACTTGGAGAGAACTTCATAGTACGTGAGTCCGTCCCCATAGGTGAACGGCGTTACGTTATTGATGTTGACGGTATTGATGAGGTAGTTGGCCTCCTCCATTCTCCTGTAGATCTGTAGCCAGCGGCGAGACTTGTCAGCAATAGGCATTTTTACTCCTAGTACATTCCGTAGTTGAGGTAGTGGCGAGTACGGGGCTGGGCGTTGTCCCAAATACCCATAAACAGGTCGGACAGTTCTGCGATAACAAAGTCGTCCACATTCACGAGAGTGTTTCGATAGCGGGCAATCTGCTCGCCCTTGCCCATATTGTAACCCGTGGAAAGGGAGTGCTGGTTGTTCCGGTAGTCGTTGGTTCCAGTGCTGCTCGACGTCGAGGTCGACGTGTTCGTGCTCTTGCCCTTGGTGGACGCGTCGCTGATTGACGTCGCGTAGTCCCCATCTCCCGCTAAACGGCTCTGCGGGGTGTCAGACCCCACTGTACGGCCCGTAGAGTTGGTAGTGCCAGAGCCATTGCTGTCCTGCCGGTTCGTCCCACTGTTCTGCGACCGTCCATCTTGAGAGGTCTCATTAACGCGACGCCCACCATCTAGCGGATCGTTGTTGAGGAGTTCGGCCTCATACATTCGATTGTATCGGGGCATGATGCGCTCCATCTTCAGTTTGAGTCGCCAGATGAAGATATCTGGTGTCTCGTGCGCAATTTCTTGGAGCCAGTACTCACGCTTAATACGATCGTTCAGCACCTTGCGATAGTCCTCATTAAAAATGGGGTAGTCATCAAGGCCGATGTGGTCCCCAGTCACCTTAACAACGTCTTTAAGACGCATTGTGAACTGTGCGGGCATTACTCCGCCCCTTCCGCGTCGTAGGTGGTCAGGTTCTGTACGGCCAGATAGTCCTCCATGTTCGGGGCGGCGTTGTCGTCGACCGCCCACTCGCACGAGATCTGCAGCCCGAACTTCTCATTGATCTGCTCGCACGCCAGTTGACGGGGCTTCATGAACGACTCGCGTGACGCCAGGACCTGGCCCGAGTTTCCCGCGGCCTCCTCAACAACCATGCGCTCGCGTTTCTCGGAGTTGACGTTCATGATCCCGAGCATTGTCAGGGCCTCACCCCAGATCTTGGCCTTGGACTCCATGTGCTTGATGCTGGAGACGGCGCCCGCACCGGCGTTCTGGTTCAGTGGGAAGACGCCGATCATGCTGGCCAGGTTGTCAACAGCCAGATTCTCAGTTCCCCAGACCACGGGTTCGCCATCATAAATCTTGCTAATCAAATTCTGAACCGTGAGTCGCTGGTCCTGAGAACAGGCAACGATCATAGGATTGCGCTCGTTCAACAGATCGATCTCGATAGTGCGGTCAATCTGTGCGAGGCGTGCCGCATAGGAAAGCACAACATCAATCTCAGGCACTCTAATCTGGTTTCCCCAGATGCAGACGGACTCGCTGGCAGGCACGTCACGCGAGTAGACACCGTTTCGAGTAACTCGGTAGCCGGTGGGATTGTCCTGGATATCCAGGGGTCCCGAGATGGTTGCGGGCATTGCCATGAACATCTCAAAGAATGAGTCGTAGTAAAATACACTGTACCCATTATTGAAAATGGTTGTCTCAATGAAGCGTGGATCAATTCCGTTGGGGAGACCCTCCCAGGTGAATCTGGAAATGCACTTCCCCATCAGTTGGCGCCTGTACATGTACTCCAGCGCCGCCTGACGATTCTCGGACGTGGACGGCCTTGCAGCCATCACCTCTCGATAGACGGTATTCTTAACATGGTCTCGTTTAGGCAATCAAACTCACCTGATTCGTCTTGTCGATCCGATTGTTCCTGATATTGATTGTACCAATCCGCTGGGGTGACCGCCATAGAGTCACGCCCTTCTCGAAAATGCCCCGCACGGTCCCCTTGAAGGTCTCGGGAATGTCCGCGCGCTCGAGGTAGCACTCGGCCAGTTTCCAGTACGTGAACTCGGTCATCAGGGAAAGACGGCTTGGCATCTTGATCCATGTGTTCATCGCATACCCATAACGCAACCAGTAGTCGCCAACACGACGAATAGCGGCGTCGGAGAGCAGGCGCACGCGACAGTCGATCACCAGCCCGTTGGACACCATCGCGGCCACAGTTCCAGCCGTCTGCCCGATAACGGCAGGTGGAATGACCTGCATGTCCTGCTGCTGTCCGTTGATACTGGCGATTGCCGCCTCGTAGTCGCCGTTAGCGGCGAACTGTGCAAGGTCGTAGTTCGTGTCCCGAACCGCGCGCTGCTGCGTCTGAGAGATCTGTGAGGCGCCACTGGCCAACTGATTCTGGATGTTCGCCGTCGACTGTGCCTGTGAGTTCTGGATCATCGCACTGATCCCCGCCGTGGCCGCCTGACCGATGCCCGCGCCCACAGCCTGCCCATTGAGCCCAATCGCACCCCCAAGAGCCGTCATTCCACCCTGCACTGCCTGAACAGTAGCCCGCATGTTGTTGTAACGAGACTGCGAGTCGGCCATTGCAGAGTTACCCCACATCGTGTTCTCAGCACCCGCCTGGGTTGCGGCAATCCCCGCGTTAGCAATGTCGCGAGACGCCACAGCGCTGCGCTGAGCGCGACGCTGCTGCCACTTGGCGGAGTTGATCTGTGCAGCAATCGTGTGTGCATTCGAGGCCAGATTGTTGAGCCCTGAGTTGTTGAGCACTGAGAATGTGGGAAGTGAGGTGTATCCGGTAACCAGATCCCATTCCTCACCGTACTCATCTTCCTCATGAGTACTCGGGCCAACGAGTCGCTTAGACGCCCACTTGTTGTTGTAGTCCTTGACCGCGAACATTAGTTGTGGATTGGGCGGCACGACGTGCCCGTACTGCAAAAGCCCGATACCGGTAGTCATAAGCGACTCCGGGCGGAGTTCCACAGGGTTTCCCGTGTAGGTGGTGAGTTCAAGGATGCAGTAGGGGGCGGTCATGAACTTGCGGAGTTCCTGATACGCCTTTGGCAGCATGCTCATGACCTCTTTTCGGAAGTCATGGTTAGTCAACGGAAAAGCGCGGTTGACATAGACGTCGCCAGTGCCGACCTTGTACCAACTCACGCTCCCGATTCGCGTCGCATTTGCAGGATTCTTGGACACCACACCCTTCGGCACGATAGTCACAGAGCCAATGCCCTGGGCGACCCACGGGTACGCAGAGAGCGCTGAGAGCCCTTCGAGATAGTCGTTGCGCGACGTGACCCACACGCTGGCCGAGTTGGGAAGACCCTCGGCCTTTGACCCATTAGCCATCTTGAACCGGGGGCTCGCAAGGTTCCCCCACTCTGCTGCAAGGTCAATGGTGCTGGTGATGACGACGTCGTAGTCTCCGTTGAAGACGTCAGCAATCATACGTCGGTATGAGCGAATGACCTGGTGCTCGCCACCGACGTCGAGGCCTTCGGGCTGGGCGAGCCACTCGCGGCCGTTGTCGTTGAAACTGTCGACGGCAGCGATCCCCATGTGCCCGCGCTCGAGGTAGCAGCGACCAAACTTGACGCGCTGATAGTACGTTGACCAGACGTCGAGTTGAAGCGTTAGTTGCGTAGTATTGGGCGCTATGTAGTCTACGCTTGTGATGAAGTAGAAGAAGGCGTGAGGCGTATAGCCCTCAAAATTCTTCGAGTCAACGGGGCGGCCGGGGTTCTCAACCATTACATAGTTATACTGGTTTGCCCTAGTGAACGGCGTGGGAATACGAATCGGCTTCCCTTGAGCAAGGTACGTTAGTTGATTTATCTCGACCTTGTTGACCTTGTTGAACGACTTAACATACTGATAGGGCGTCCAGCCGTAAGCGTCCCAGTCAATGATGTCACGATAGGTGTTGTCAAACGGCACGTTGCACATAGTAATGACACTGCCCGCGGACCATACCGAGTAATCAAACGACAGCCCTGCGTTAGTTTCTGGTGGGTCACCGTAAATCTGTGTCATGTCTCCTCCATTATCAGTAAAGCCCCACCATCCCGGAGGATAGTGGGGCGGTTACTGACTCAGTATATCACGCCTGAATCTGGATTGAAATTTCCTTCTTGACAGGCTTGGTCCCGCCAGGAGCAGACTTCGTGTCAACAGTGACCCCAAGCACCGGGTACCCATTCTTCTCATCGGACCCGATGGTCAGGACGCCGTCGTTAGAGATCTTCGTGGCCTTGCTGGTCGCATTCTTGATGTACCAGTCGGTGGCGTATCCCTTGTTGGCGGGCGGGGTCTTCCAGACGATCTTCGCCTGTCGGACGGCGCCCGGCTTCATCACACTACTGGACGTGCCGTCCTGGTTGAGTGTCTGAATCGTGTCGATCTCAGCGTTCGTCTCATCGGCCGGAACAACGATCTTCGTGCTTTCCTTCGTCCCGAACGCAATCGCGGGCGTGAACGGAGAGGCCGAGATCAGTGACCAGTGGTGCAGCCAGTAGTTGTCATAAAGACCCTCGGGGTTCTGGATAGAGCGGTTCTCCAGGAGGACGTCCTTAATCAACAGGAACTCCCGCGTGGTCAGAATCGCACTAACGTCCTTGAGCCCAAGGGCCTCATTCGGGACAGTGATGATGTGCGACGGGGCCTCGGCGTCCTGACGGTTAAACGCAGCAGACAGTGAGGTGACGTCGACATTGGCCTTGAACTCGGGCGTTGCAATGAGAACAAGATTCTCAGGGCGAGCGAACGAGTGAACCGCCGCCGCATTGTATGCGGGAGTCGGGTAGCGCATCTTGTCAGCAGCCACGCGAAGCGCCTTAAGGGCGGCGTCGGTGTGCGCCTTGTCTGCGTCGAAGACGTTCAGGTTAGGGATCTGAATGCGATGGAACCCGTGCTTCTCATCGTAGGTCCTGAACAGGGAGCAGATGGTCAGGAACTCGGACCACTCATCCGAGGACGCGGCAACACTCATGGTCTGAGAAAGCATCTCAGACAGTCCCGTGTCGCTCAGGAACGCGCGACGGAGAACATCACGGTTGAAGGTGACCTTGAACTTTTCCTTGCGGTTAATCGTGTGGAAGGCACTGTAGGCCGGCGGGCGCGCCTGACCGAACACGTCCTTCTCCAAGTAATCACGGTTCTCATCGTAGATAGTGGGCTTGATGAAGTCCATGTGCACCTCTTCGATGGTGTCACCGAAATTCATCATGCCGTCCTTGAAGACAGCGAGGGGGTTGCGCCAGGAAATGTCACGCACAACCGTGGACCCGATCCGGTTAATCAGTGCTGACATGAACTCATTTCGAGAAATGTTGTCAGACATGATTCCCTGAATGGTTTCCTGAATATTGGCCTTAGTGGCCTCCGGAACTATCTCCTGATAGTCCCTGCGCGCATCCGAGCGAATCGCGTTAAGCATATCGACGTTTGAGACGTCATCTCGCAAGCGGGGCATAATTACTTCCTCGTGAATAGATCTGAGATTGACTTAGGCTTCCAGTTCCCATCGGGAACCTTCGAGTCAGGGTTGTCTCCAGATGAGAAAAGACCCGAGAGACCTGCGAGAGTTTTTCCAGTGCTCTTTACAGCGTCCGTGTCGATCCCCATTTCCTTAATTGTAGCACTACCCGCATCCTTCAAGGCAGTACCCGCAAGGTTGGCTGCAGCGCCACCAACCTCACCAATGCCACTGGCCACGGCCTTGGCGTCGTCCGCCGTCGACGCCACAGCCGCCTTGACGTCATCTGCAGTCATTTCCTTGCTGGCGGGAACATCGTCGCCCGCGAACGGGTTGCCCGTCTCGCGATCGGTGGGAGTCAGCATGCCCGAGAGACGGCCCTCGAGCTCGCCCTGAAGAGCAGTGATCTTGTCCCCGAAAACGCTCGCCAAATGATCCCAAGCCGCCTTTGTGTCCTTAAAGGGGTCCTCATCCTTAACAGGATTAGGCTCACCACCGGTCATGTTCCGGTCAGACGGGGACACCGCCTTGTTGTCACCATCAGAATCGCCGGGATCATAAACGTGTGACTCGGGCAGGCCTGCAGCCTTCTTCTGTTCGGATGAGAGATGTGCCGTGTCCCGGTTCATCTGTTGAGCGCGTTCCTGCTGATACTTCGGATCCGCAAGTTTGTCCCCGGTAACACCCGTTACCGGCACTCGCGTCTTGTCGGGCTTACTCTCGAGATTCTTTTTGGTCTGCTCCTGAGTTCGCTTAGCGTCCTCAGCAACATTTCCTGTCCCCTTATATTTATCGGCCTTTCCCATTTCTTCTCCTAATAGCAAGGTAGGCTAGGAACTTACGTTCCTAGCCTACCATTTTCACCCAATGTCAGCCAGTGCTACAAAGACTTGCGGGCCGTTCCGTGCGGGTCCTTATCACCGGATTGCATCCCACACGGGTTCGTAGTCACTTTGCCGACTTGGGAGTCTTCCGAGCAAGGTAGTCGATAAGGGCGTCGCGAACAATGTCGTCCGCGGGTCGCCGCTCAACCCAGTGCTGCTCATCGATGTCAGAAATGAGAGCCTTGGGGAGACGGAACTTGACAGTTGCCTTGTCGCTAACGGGTCGAGCCATGGTAAATCCAGCCTTTCAAACTTTGAGTGTAAATGTAGTGTCCTTGAGGACCACGCCTCCAGGAACTCTTGTGGGAATAAGTTTACCACCCCATTGGCCTCCCGTCAACATGTCGTCCAACGTTAATGTGGCGGCCACTGAGCGGGGCATTCCCGCGATATGCACGTCTAGTTTACCATCAATCTCTTCTGCATACTGCTTTGCTCGAATGTAAACAGATTTTGTGAAGTTTCCCTCATGCTTCCATGCTCCTAGTTCAACGGGATCAACCCACAAAGTCTCTGGGGGTGTAGTTGGTCCTACGAGATGCAATGAGTCAGTGTCTGCGTAAGCAAAGGTTTCATAATTATCTTGCGCTGCATTTATTGTCTTGCTCCGGGCGTGCGCTGTAATAAACACACCCATCGGGGTATACACAGGGTCACGTGTTTCCATTTCGTTCATCTCTAACGAGACTCGATTATCCTTCAAGACGGGATGCTTACCTGTGATATCGGGATTCGTGGCGAATTTTCCGTAAAGGCTGTTAAGGTGTAGTTTTGCAATTTGACGTAAGCCGCCAGTGCTATTCTTTTTAATTTCCATAAAGTGGTCTACGTATTCATCAAAAAATCCGTGCGAACCCCTGAACTCAAAAGTTCCGTTCCATGAAAGTATCTTTAAGTCGTAATGTTTCTTCCAAAGTTCTATGTCGATGTTTGTCGCGACAACTTCAGTTGGCTCATTAATTTCAGTGAGATATTCAGTGGGATTAAATGTCAAATTCTTTTTAATTTGAATGCAAGGAATGTGATTTGGTTTTAACTTAGCCTTAATTGTGATAGATGAAATGTAAAGAGGTCTTTGGGTTATAGGGCCTCCCTCAGAATATAATGGATCACCATAAGGAAGCAGTGAGTTGCGCATGACCGACGGATAAAGCGAATTGACGTCATAAACACTGCCTTCGCCATTAAGTCTTCTAGAAAAACGGGGAGAAGCGTATGTAAACCCTCCACGATATGCCTTCCGAATTTCAGAGTCGATCTCGGGGGACAAGATAGGGAATCTGCGAATAAACAGTTTTCCCGTCATCTTCTTGTAAGTTGCTAAAGAGTCTGCCCCTGCGGTCAGTTTTGTCATCTTCTCGGCAAACTGAACCTCTAGCGCTTGAGCAACAATAGCAACGTCATTCCTCTGGTAACGCCTCTCCTGTTCCGTAGGGATATAACCAATCGGACGGGGCTTCTCGTAGTCAATCTCGAGTTTTTGATCGTGAAGGTTGAATGCCTTGGCAATTGCCGACACGGACATGGGAAGTTTCTTGAATGAATCGCGAAACTCGATCCTGTATCCAGTCTCAAACACGACTGTGATTGAATAAAATTGACCCATCCGAGAAATGAGTGATGAGAACTGTTTTACACCAGGATTCTCTTTAGTCCAACTATACCCATGCTTAAGAAGCCAGTCTAGAATAAAAATTCCATCAAACTTAAGGTTGTGAAAATATATGTATGCTGCTCGCTCTGCAATGTGATGCATAAATCCGTCAAGAGAAGTGCCATCCACGTAATCAGACAATTTCCCTACCTTAATAATGCCCCATGACCACACTCGACAATCCTCTTCTTGAGTGGTTGTCTCAAAGTCGGCACAGTATGAAGGGATCTTCTTGTGACTGCGCTTAACGCTTAGACCGGCGACGTTTGCGGCGCTTATTGATTGGCGAGCCACTAAAATCGTCCTCCGGTCTAATCTTCACTGAGTTAATATCTTCAAGTAGGGCAAGCGTCTCGGAGTGTGCATTCTCCACGTCGTCATACCAGACGTCCTCGTTCGCTCTTCGCTTCTCGAAATAACCTTCTTTTGCTGCCTCATACATAAGCGATAACTGATTAGCAAAATCGCCGTTAACAGTCCACATGAGCCACAAGACATCATCAGGGATGTCAGTCAAAATATCGTAAAGAGCAGGGTCGCCAATCACATCAAGCATGGCGGCAATCTGTTGCTTGGCTGCCGTAATCTTCTCAGCCTTTGCTGCCTTCGAAAGATTATCAAGAATAGAGGTCGTCTTTTCTCGCATGGCTTCAGCGGAATCAAAATGAATCGTCCGCTTGTTCGGGTTCATGCGCTCAAGGGCATAGTGTGAGCCGCCACCTAAATAAGTCTTACTGGGTCTGAAATCGCGAATCCAGTCGCCAACAGTAATGTCACCCATGTAGGGTAATTTTGTTCCGCTCACGGCGCGCTCGTAAGCCGCTATGTCGTCATTATAGCGTTGAACAGCATGCTTATAACGACGAACGTCTTTAGCAGAAATGGGATTACCTTTACTGTCAGCAAAATACCAAACACTATCAGAATTATTAAACTCACTAAGACGCTCAAGTTCTCTCGCCGCATTCTTCAACGTCACCTTTCCGATCGCAGACTTACCAAGCGGATCATATTTAGTGCCACGAATGTCAGCGCCATCGCGACTAGTGGCCATCTTATACATTTTCCGGATCGCGCGATCGCGCTCGCCTTGAAGTAGTTCGCGAGCCTTATCCAGTTCGGAGCGATGCTGTTTCTTAGCGTCAGACTTCACTGAACCCATCTTCGCGGGTCCCGATGACATTTCACCTAGTGTGTCAGGCAATCCCAAATTGCCTGACAAATTCAGTCCGCCAACAAACTCTCTAACATCAGCGGCCGTATTACCAACACGCTTAGCGCCGCGCTTAAAAGACCTATAATGTTTAGCCCAATGAGACTTAACCATAGCAATACCCCCTGCCCCCTAAGGGGCAGGGGGCGTCACCATTCTATCCGACTCAAGCCAGCGTCACAGTCGTGTACTCGCGACCGCGACCAGACTTCGCCGAACCAATCTCCACGGCCACCGGCTCCGGCCATGACTTCACATCACCCAGAATATCAACCAGACGCTGAATCTGAGCAACAACCGTCTGAGACGAAGTCCCAAACGCCGCGCCATCCTTGTCAATCACAGTGATCGCCCGACGCGTCTCGGCCTCGCCAGTGTCTGTGTCGACCACATCATCCTCAGTGATCACAATATCCTTGATCTCAATCTTCTTACCTCGCAGTTCCTTGAAAGAAACAGCAGAGTTCTGAGCGGTAAAGAAAGCCTTCTTGCCGGCAAAGTCGTCAGAAAGAGAAGAGTAAACAACAGCCATGATCATTTCCTTTCGCGTATGGCTCGATTTCAATTCAGTGTTCTGGTGTTACCCGTCCAGCCGGGAATCTGTTAAAAGAGTGTGGGTTCGTCTTGCTTGTCCAGTACCACAGGAGTCCCAAGCATGTTTGTTGCCGCTGCACACACCATAGCGGTCTTATCATAGTCGTGTGGATACCTTATACACCCCTGTTGTTTGCCATTATAAGTAATCACATAGTCTTCGCGGGTGCGATTTAAAACAATAGTTCCGCGATGACCTGCAATGTAATACTTAGTCACATGCCGATTATCTGTCTTATAGTGCCTTACCCGCTTGACCTTATACTCCAACTTTGGAGAATAAATCCTCACGAAAAAACCATCACCAGCACCGCAAACAGCGCCATCCACAACAACCAGCCTCCAATCCTAGGCGCAGCCTTAGCCGCAATCATACCCCCAGCCACACCGAGAGCAACCCCGCCCGCACTAAGGCGCTTGCCATGAGCCCGCACGTCAACAGGAGAGTAGTCCTCATAAGAGCCAATAGCATTCTGTCGCTCATATTCATCCGCTCCCATTTCCTTGTCCATCCAGATCCACTCGCCATTAATGCATTCCCACATCGTTATCACTCCTCAAGCCATTTATCGATCATTCGTAGGGCCTTGATGATGTTTCCAACGGTAATTGTCAAAGTGTTGAAGCCCCATTGAAAAGTGAGCTGATCACCGTTGGGATCGTTGTCAAGGACGTTAACCCGTATTCCATGGACATTGAACGCGACCCAATCGTCTGAGTGATTCACGTAATAGTCTGTCCACCCACCAATCACCATACGCAACTTCATATTCTTGCAGGGGTTGGTGTTCTGTGTGTAAATCATTAAAAGCCCCTTACCATGTAGACGGCAATCTGCGTTCGTGAATAAAACTCAAGATTCTTTTCTAGATCGTGCCAATGGCCATCTCTCTTTTCTAGCTTCAATCGTGTTGACGAATATTGGATAGTTGCTACCTCGCCATTGTCGATAATAGTGCACCCCAAATCTTTAAGCAATAATCCTAATGAAAATCCTAGCACACCACCTTTCGAAATGTTGTGTTCCTCTTCGTTCGCTGTGGTTGATGTGTT
>ERZ773059.709-NODE-709-length-17543-cov-3.596638_pt1 | contig 17543 bp, 18 predicted proteins | sample MGYA00580514_ERZ773059 | MGnify/ENA primary metagenome ERZ773059 (study PRJEB29015, sample SAMEA2737981) | human oral metagenome | biome: human oral; feature: human-associated habitat; material: dental | place: China | collected 2056 ...
AATTTACGCAAACATATCTAAATGTAACTCTTTTTGGCAAATTTAAGCCTACCTACTAACCGAGCAATAATCTTTAGCAGTTAGCATCATAACGAGCGTGCAAATCAGTAAAACTAATTTTTACTCTACGAGGCCATAAGGGCACTTTTCCTACAAACCAAACCATATACAAAGCGATTGCCGATTTTTAAAAAGGCAAATTTAGATCGTGAGTACCGGACTCCTAAAACTCGATTATTTATAAATTTAAGCGCATAAAAAAAGGTCGCCAAACAGTAAAATTTGAAGTTAAATTTGTAGATTTCACCGAAACGCCGCTACCGCAAACGCCTCGGCAAGAGAGTCAAATTTGACCGCCCGAAGCGATCAAATTTAAGATAAAATTTACAGTATAAATCCGCTGCCGATAACTAGCTCGCCTCTGTAAAATACCGCCAGCTGCCCGCTAGCCACGCCAAATGCGCTCTGTTTTAGCTCGACCTCGGCGGTGCCGCCCTCTAGCACCTTTACGTGCGCGTTTAGCCCGATACTGCGGTAGCGAACCTTGACGTCGCAGTCAAACTCGCTCTCGTCCACGAATAAATTTAGGCTATTTACTGCGATCTTGCCGCGCTCAAGTTCCTCTTTTGGGCCCACGACGATGCGGTTATTTTGAGCGTCGATAGAGAGCACGAAATGCGGCTCGTGCGCCCCAAATACCTCAAATCCGCGCCTCTTGCCGATCGTGTAGTGCATGTAGCCGTTGTGCCGCCCGATCACCTTGCCCGCGCTATCGACCACGTCGCCTGGCAGGTCGGTCTCGTAGTGCTTGTTTAGCACCTCGATATAGGTATCCTCGACGAAGCAAATCTCGCTGCTCTCGGCCTGCTCGCCGTATTCGCGAAAGCTCGGCAGAGATTTTGCCAGCTCTTTTATGTCTTTTTTAAATTTATCCCCGAGCGGGAAAAGCATATCGGCAATGATCTCTTTTGGCACCTGCGCGACGAAGTAGCTCTGGTCTTTGCTAGGATCGGCGGCAACCCTGATCATGCCGTTTTGCACGCGGATATAGTGGCCCGTGGCGAGCTTTTCACAGCCGATACTTTTGGCAAATTTTAGCAGCTCGCCGAATTTTATAAAGTGGTTGCAAAGCGCGCAGGGATTTGGCGTCTTACCCTCTTTATAGGAGCTAACAAACGGCGTATAGACGTATCTGTCAAACTGCTCTTGTAAATCAAGCACGTGATAGGGGATGCCCAGATACCCGCACGCGCGGGCGACTTTATCGATATTTTTTTCATGATATCCAGGCTTTTTGTGTAGTTTCATATAGCAGCCCACGACCTCGTGACCCGCTTCTAGCAGCATTTTGGCGCTCATGGTGGAGTCGACGCCGCCGCTCATGGCCATTAAAATTTTCATTTTTCTTTCCTTTGTGGGGTAAGCGCGCCTCGCGAGCGCCTTTAAACGAGCTTGAAATTTTTGATCTGCGGCAGGCTACATGCCTAGCCTTGACGCAAAAATTTCCGCGCAACGCTTAAATTCATCTCGCGATTCATCGCTTGCGTTTTTTGTAAAAATATTTTCAAATTTACAAATCTCGCCTTAGCCCCACAATAAGACAATTTCATATAAATTTGACGCGATTATATAAAAAATAGCTTAATACGCTATAAATTTGCGAGCCAAGGGTGGCGTGGCATTTAGCTTTCGCGCCTTGCCGGCTCTAGATTTTACGCGCCGAGACGGCAATGCAGGATTTGCAAACGGCGATGACGCGGTTAAATTTACCGAATTTGACGCAAAAGGCAAGCATATCGGCAAATCCGCTTAAAAACACAAACCAAACCGCGCGAACAAATTTACAAAGATCAAAATTTAACACCGAACGCCAAATATAAGCACCGACCGATTTCAACTAACCCTCAAGCCTTGCGGTATTTTAGAGCTTTAAATTTTTGCGCACCGTATGCGCCATCGTAGCGGCAGTTAAAATCAGCAGTGGACGCGAGCAGCGTCAAATTTGAGGGCGACACAGCCGAAAATAGCGATAAAAACGAGGCAAATCAGCACAAAAGCAATCCTATCTCGAATCCCGTCAAGCATCGCCAAATCCTTAAAATTCGTAAAATTTTAGCACGCTAATTTAGTTTAATATCCCCAAAATTTCATCCCTTACGGCATCAAGATCGTCGCTGATCGTATAAAGCGACAAATCCTCCTTGCTGACGGCTTTTTCGCGTATGAGCGTGGTTTTGATAAAATCGTCGAGCTTACTCCAAAACTCTCTACCGATGAGAAAAATTTTAGCTTTTTTGGCGCCGATTTGCGCGAGCACTAGGATCTCAAACAGCTCATCAAGCGTCCCAAAGCCGCCCGGAAACACCAAAAACGCGCTCGAGCGCTCGATGAGGGCAAATTTGCGAGCGGATAAATTTGAAAAGACAAAGCTGCTAGTGGCGTATCTGTTTGTCACTTGCTCAAACGGAAGCACGATATTTAGGCCTATCGACGGACTTTTGCCGCTCTCGTACGCTCCTTTGTTCGCCGCCTCCATCACGCCTGGCCCGCCGCCGCTAACGACGGCAAAACCGCCTTCTGCAAGCTGCTTTGCGAGGCTAAAAGCCATTTTACAGTATTTGCTATTTTCGTCAAACCTGGCCGAGCCAAAAAACGTAACGCTAGGATTTTTATAAGTCGCAAAATCCCTAAATTTGGCCAGATCGTTTAGAATTTCATCCATTATTTTCTCTTTTTCTTAGTTTAAATTTACGTGCTAGAGCTGCAGATAGCGGCTAAATTTACCACGCGAATTTAAAAGCAATGATAGCCAAAACGGATTTAAAAACAAATGACGCATGATTAAATTTGAGATTAATTTTAGGTAGATTTCAAATTTGCAAAGCTATCAAAGCGGTTTAATTTTGCTCAAATTTGCCGGCAATTTTAGCGCTAAACGGCGCAAACTCGTAAAGCAAACCTATTTTAAAATCACAAAACCGCCGCCTTAACCTTTAACGCAAATTTATGCGGTGGTTTCTAAAAATGCGGCGGCTTGCAAATTTAGGCCTCCAAATTTGCTCGCGATTTCGTGCTAAATTTGGCCGAATACGACTTGGTTTTAAAAAGCGCCCCAAGGCGAAATTCGTCCGATTTTAGCCCTTAACGTAGCTGCTCGAGGCGCTCTTTTTTCGTACCGATCTGAGTGATCTGGATGCCGAAGTTGCCGTCCACGATGACGACCTCGCCTAGAGCCACGACCTTGTCGCTGATCAAAATCTCAAGCGGGTCGTTTGCGAGCTGATTTAGCTCGATGACCGAGCCTATGTCCATCGTGAGCACGTCTTTTAGCAGCATTCTTTTTGAGCCGATACGTACGTGAAGCGGCAGGCGCACATCCATTATAAGCCCGATATTTCGCATTTCCTCGATGCTTAGATCGCCTTTTGCGAGGGTTGCTTGCTGGGTGGGTTCTTTGTGATCTTTATTTAAAAATTTCACCAATGCAAAGTCAAGCACGACGGCGATTTGCTCGCTGACGTCTCCGATTTTAACGGAATAGACGTATATTTTTTCAAACGCGTTCAAATCAAAATTTGCGCTCTCGTCGAGGAAATTTACTTTCGCTACCTCGAAATTTAGCTTCGGCATGCCTTTTTGCGCGCCAAGGCTCGTAGAAAATGCGCCCATGATATTTGAAAACACCTCTTTAGCGGCATCCAGCTCGTCCTCGCTTAGATTTTCGTTGCGCGAGATCTCTTCTTCTCCGAGCATCCATTCGCCGATCGCGCTCATCAGTACCGGCGTGGCTACTAGTATCATCTTTGCCGTCGTATCGCCGCTAACGGCTATGTTTGCAACGGCTAGAGGCGGCTTTATGCCTTCTTGTTTGGGCGCGTCGTATTCGTTTCTCTCGCCTATCTCGGGTGTCCTACCCGTTAGCCCTTCGACCGTAGCCTTTACCTCGTTTACGAAAATTTTAAAAAAATCATTCATTGTTTTCATCCTCGCCTAATATATCGTCGTCTTCGTACTCATCCTCGTGCTCAGTGCTCATAAGTTTTGCTCTACGTTCTTCTTCGTACTGCTCGAGGATATTTTTGATCTCATCTTTGTCGCTTCTGATTAGCTCTTCTATACGGATAGATTTTCTAAATCTATGCAGCCCGACCTCAGCCAAAAACACCTCTTTTTTATCGATCGTTACGATAGCCTTGTCGTTTGCCGAGCGGTCAAGGCGCAGTATGTCGCCCTCTTTTAAATTTAAAAACTCGTTTACGCTAACTATGCTTTTACCAAGTATCGCCTCATATAGCACCTCGGCGCGCCCGATCAGCGTTTTTAGCTCTTTGTTTCGGCTCTTTTTCGCGCTCGTTTCGCCAAGCATTATGTCACGGTTAGCCAGGCGGCTTAAGATCGGTTCGAGATAGATGACCGGATAGCAGATATTTATCATGCCGCTTGAGTTACCTACGATGATCTCCATGACGACCATTATCACGATCTCGTTTTGGCTTACGATTTGCACGACATTTGGGCTACTTTCTTTAGCCTCGACGTTTGGGTACATATCGGTGATCATCGACCAGCTCTCTTTTAGGCGCTGCATCATCATTCTTAGGATTGCGTCGAGCAAATTTACCTCGATATCGGTTAGCTCCCTGCTGGTCTCAAAGCCCTCACCGTTACCGCCTAGCAAGCGATCTATCATCGGAAACGCGATGCTTGGGTTTATCTCCAAAACGCAGTTTCCGTCAAGCGGCTTGATCGAAAAGACGTTAAAGCTAGTAGGGCTCGGCAAACTCATCAAAAACTCGCCGTACGTCATCTGATCGACGCTATGCAGGCGGATCTCCACGATACTTCTCATAACGCTTGAAATTTGAGAAGCCAAATTTCTCGCAAGCTTGTCGTGTATGCCCTTTATCGCGCGCAGTTGTTCCTTGCTGACGCGGTTTGGGCGTTTAAAATCGTAAATTATTACCTGCTGCTGTTCTTCTTTTTTTGATTTTTCGCCGATAGATTCGCTAGCATCGTCGTCGTCCACGACTTCTAGTAGCGCGTCTATCTCTTCTTGACTTAAAATGTCCGCCATTATTTACCCTCAAGCTTTTTTCTTATTTTTTCCATCAAACGCTTATGTATCTGCGAGATCCTACTCTCGGTAATCTGCAAAATTTCGCTGATCTCCTTTAAACTCAGCTCTTCGTAATAATAAAGCTGTACGATGAGCTGATCGCGCTCCTCAAATTCGTTTAAAATTTGAGTTATCTTTTCTATCAAATCCTCTTTTTCGACCCGTTCTAGCGTATTCTCCTCGCTCATTAGCTCCATTTGATCGTCGATGTTTAGGACGGCGACGACGGCGCTCACGTTTCTTGCTTCGCTTACTTTTTCTACTTCGATACCTAGCTTTCCTGCGATATATACATCGTCCGGTTCGCACTCAAATTTATTAAAATACTCATTTACTAAAGCTTCGATAGACTTTACCAAAGTACGGTCCGAGCGGCTAACCACGTCAAGCCCGCGTAAAAAATCAAGCATCGCGCCGTAAACTCGCTTTTGCGCATAACCCCAAAACGAGTCGTTTTGCTCTTTGTCGTATTTTCTGGAGAGCTTTACCATCTCCTCCAGCCCAGCGCCGATCAGGTCGCTAACGTCGATATGAGCGGGCAAACGCTCCTTTAGCCTAAAAGCCATCGCGCGAAGAGCCGGCGTATAGGCTAGCACGACCTCGTCTTGTTCTTTTTTTAAATTTGAGGCATAAGGATTATGCGGCTTTTGCATTTCTTTCGCCATTTTTGCCTAGCGCTTGTTTTATTAGGATATTTTCGCTAGCTAGCTTACTTAGTATATTATCTATACGCTTTTCTCTAAGGGCTAGTTCTCCGATAAGATAATCGGCCGTTTGTTCGTATTGATCTTTATCAAATCTCTTTTTAAACGATAATCTGACGTCGATATAGTTCATTATGATAACGTGAATCACGAGATAAAAGAAAAACGTAATCACGAAAGTATAAAGCAACATCTGTATCGGGTCGCTTAACTTCAACGCCGAAAAAACGACTCCCGTAAAAAATCCGCAAACAGTAAAAAATGCTATAAAATTTTCCGCTTTCAAAACTAAATCCTAAATTTAAAATTGCTCAATCATGCGCCTAAAAAAGGCGCTAAAGCTATTGACTTGACCATCTTTAAGCACTTTTTGTTCCAATCTCGAAATAAGCCTTTGAGCTATCTGATTTAACTCCAAGCTCGGCAGACAAAATTCGCTATCGTCGGTAAAAAGCGTACGCTGTTTTATGCTCTTTGAGACGCTTTTATCCTCGCTAATAGCGCCTAAAAACTCCAAATTTAACGGATTTTCGATATTTGCCTTGGCTACTTTTTGAATATGCTCAAATATCCTCATCGCCTCTTTTTCGTTTTTTACCATATTAAAAACCATCAAAAGATTGTCTTTATCTTTTGAGGTGATTTTTATAACGGCATAGGCGTCCGTTATCGCGGCGGGATCGGGCATAGTGACCACCACCACCTCGTCTGCCGCCTCTAAAAATAGCCGAGTGTTGCCGCCAATACCGGCGCCCGTATCGATGATGATAAAATCAAGCCCGTCAAGGTTCGCCGACTCGGCAAAAAACTGCTCGCACAAAAATTGATTGTTAAATTTTAATATCTCCTCGCCGCTTTCACCAGGAATCAGCGTCAAATTCGGCTTTATCTCGATCAAAATATCTTTTAAGGAACATTCGCCTTTTAGTACGTGGAGCAAATTTTTATTAACGCGCACGTTTAAGATGACATCTAAATTCGCCAGCCCGATATCCGCATCAAAAAGAGCAACTCTATACCCGCTTTTGGCCAAGACGTTAGCCAAATTTGCGCTTATGGTGCTTTTACCTACTCCGCCCTTGCCGCTAGTTACAGCGATAAAATACGTAGTTTTTGCTTTGGCTTGGGCGGCTACTATGCCTTTTAGTTTCTCGGCCTGATTACTCATTATGTTCCTTGCTAAATCCCTCTAATACGCAGCTTACTAAAAATTCGCTCTTTGCCACCAAGATATCGTCCGGTACTTCCTGTCCGACGGAAAAAAAACTAACCGGCTTGTTCGTCTCGTAAACTAGCGAAAATACGTTACCGAAAATTTTGGTTTCGTCAAATTTGGTGATAATCAGGGTGTCGATGTCAAGAAAGCTAAAACCGTTGTAAATTTCAAGCATATCTTCGATCTTTGCCCCGGCCGATAGCACCAGATGCACGTCTATATGCGTATCCGTACTTTTTATAAACTTTTCTAGCCTTGATAGCTTTTCTTTATCGTACTGCGAGCTGCCCGTGGTGTCTATAAGGATAACCTCGCAGTGATTTAGCTGCTTTAGTGCGTTTTTAAAATCATCAACTTCGATAACGTCAAGGATCGGTAGCTTCATCATCTTTGCGTATTGAAACAGCTGCTCGACCGCCCCGATACGGTAGGTATCAAGCGTGATGATGCCCGTTTTTGCACGCTTACCGTCTCCATACGCAAATCTTGCAGCAAGTTTAGCTAGAGTCGTGGTTTTACCAACTCCGGTCGGCCCAACCAGCATCATTATCTTTTGTTTTCTATCGTCCTCTTCGCTCCTGCACGGCAGCATCTTTCTAAGCAGCGAGCTAAAATATCTCCTAACCGCAGTCGGATTAGCCTTCATCTGAGGCGACATATTTTCCACGGTTATTTTCATTATCTGCTCTAGGTGTTCCTCTTTCATGCCGCTATTTTTGGCATCTTTGTAGATGCTGGCAAACTCGGGCGGTATGCTTAGGTTGTTTCTAGCACCCGCTCTCTCCTCCCAGAACATATCGGCTATCATATTTACTTTTTCGCTTAGCATACTTACTTGCCTTGCGACGTCGTCTATCTTTTTATCGTAGTTTTGATCTTGGCGACTAGGCATAGTTTCGATATTTGCTATTTGGCTTATCTCTTTTGCGGCTTTTGAGATGTTTAGGAGTATGTCCTCGCCGCTATTTTGAACGGTTTTGTAGTTTTGATTTTGCGAGGCTGAGCTCGTGGAGTTTTGGCTAAAATTTGCCGCAGCTAAAGCGCTTTGAGCTTCGACTTCAAAAAGCTCGCGCTCGTCTAAAATAATCTTTTGCGGCCTTTCCTCTTTTGCTGCCTGAGCGCGCAAAAACTCCTCGTAGCCCTTTAAATTTTGCTTTTGCGGCTGATTTTTTTTCTGCTCGCTCGCGTCCTCTTCGACGCTGACCAAAATTTCATAAAGCGGCTTTTTGTTTATCGTCTTTGGCTGAATTTGCTTCGTCGTTACCAAGATCGCCCTCTCACCGCACTGAGCCTGCGCCTTTTTTAACGCCTCCATACTGCTCTCGCCGGTAAACGTATAAAACTTCGTCGCCAAATCTTCTCCTTCGTTTCTCGCTAAATTTCGCCGCCTCTAGCCCAAATCGTCGCGGCAAAGGCTATGCATTTTCCGTTCCTGCTTCAAATTTAGGCTTTGCGGCCGCTAAATTTTAAAATCTCACTCCGCTTTTGCTAACGCGCTTCATTGTCCCAAGCGGCAAAATCACGCTAGCCCTGCTTTGCGCGCCCGGATGGGGTAGCGTTAACCGCGCATCATTCCTGTTTCGTCCGCTAAAATACAAAATGTCTATATCAAGCGTCCTGGGCGCGTTTTTAAAGCTTCTCACGCGTCCAAAACGCCTTTCTAAATTTGCCGTTATTTTTAAAATTTGCCTCGCGGCAAGGCTCGTTTGCACAAGCATTACGGCATTTATAAAATCAGCCTGCTCTTTAAACCCAAACGCCTCGTTTATGAGGAGCGCCGAGTTTTCTACGACGTGAAACCTGCTATCTCGGCTGAGCTTAAAATGCAGCCGATAAAAGCGCTTTTTTACATCGCCGATATTGCCTCCGAGCCCCAAAATAACGCTATTTTTAAAGCCCGGTCTAAAATCAAAAACCTTCGGGAAAAAGAGGCATTTGCTAAAGCGCCTCGCCCCCGCTACTCTCATAAAATTTCAGCCCCGTTTTCGCGCACGACCACGACGTCCTCGATGCGCACGCCAAATTCGCCGGGCAGATAGATCCCCGGCTCAACGCTAAAAACCATCCCCTCTTTTAGCACGGTATCTCCGCGCTTTGAGATAAAGGGAAGCTCGTGGATATCGACTCCAACGCCGTGTCCGGTACTGTGGAAAAACGCATCGCCGTAGCCCTGAGCGGCGATAAAATCCCTAGCCACCGCGTCGATCTCGCGCGCATTTTTGCCGGGCATAACCGCCGCGATCGCCAGAGCCTGAGCCTCTTTTACGATTTCGTAAATTTCTTGCCGCTTGGCGTTTTTAAAATTTTGCTCTTTGCCGAAATTAAAATTTTCGTCAAAGCACGCCGTGCGCGTCCTATCGGAGCAGTAGCGGTTAAATTTAACCCCTGCGTCAAGCAGGAACAAATCGCCCTGCCGTAGCCGCTTTTTGCTCGGCAGAGCGTGCGCCTTTGCGGCATTTTCGTTGATCGCGACGATAGGCGAAAAGCTAAGCGCGAGCTCGCCCTTTTTCTTAAAAACAAGCTCGGCGTTAAAAAACAGCTCCTCTTCGCTCATCCCTTCGCCATTTTTGCGCACAAACGCGGCAAATTCGTCAAATCTTTCCGCGCCCAGCTGCGCCGCGCGTTTTAAAATTTTTATCTCGTCTTCGCTTTTTACTATGCGCGAAATTTGTGAAAAATTCGCTCGCGCCTTAAATCTTATCCCAAGCCCCTTACTTAGCGCTTCCCACTCGCCCGCGCTAAAATCGTACGGGTTATAGCTAAGCTCACGAACACCCACTTTTCGCAAAAATAGCCGCGCGTCTTTTATCAAATTTCGCTCGACCTCGATCACTTCGGTATCACGGCAAAGCTCGCGCGCCTCGATGCTATAACGCGCATCGGTGAGGAAAAATTTGCGCCCCGCGAGACTCAAAAATATCGCGTTGTCGCAGCCATATCCGCACTCGTGAAATACGGCGTTTTCGTCCTTTAGGATAAAATTTTTCAACTTCGCCCTATCTTACTCCGCTTTTTCTCTAGCGGCCCTTAGAGCTTTTATCTGCTCAAAAATTTGCAGCATCGCGATCATAGCTAGGTGGTAGCCCACAGGCCCAAAGCCCACGATCTGCCCCGCAGTTACCGGCGCTATGAGGCTTTTTTGGCGGAATTCTTCGCGGCGGTGGATGTTGCTGATATGCACCTCGATAACCGGAAGTCCGACGGCTGCGATAGCGTCGCGGATCGCGATAGATGTGTGCGTGTAGGCGGCCGGATTTATAATAATGCCGTCAAATTCACCGAAGCACTCTTGGATTTTATCCACTAGTTCGCCCTCGAAATTGCTCTGAAAAAACTCAATCTCGATGCCGTTTTGCTCGGCAAAAAGCTTCATCTGCGCGTGGATATCCTCCATCTTCATCGAGCCGTAGATATCAGGCTCGCGCGTGCCCAGCATGTTGATATTCGGGCCTTGGATGACCATTAGTTTAGATTTTGTTTCCATTTTTAGCCTTTTAAAAGATTTAAATTTAGCCTTGATTATACATTTTTTAAGCTAAATTTTCGCTACAATCACGAAAAATAGGAGCTTAAAAATGATCATCGTTAAACCGAAATTTACAATGCTGTGCGACGAAAATTTTACCGTTTTAGAGGATGCGGCGGTCGCTTTTGATGAACGCATTAAGGCCGTTGGCGAGGCCGAGCAGCTGCGAAAAAGATACCCTAGCGCGCGGTTTTTCGAGTATCCGGACGCCGTTTTGGCGCCTGCTTTTATCAACCCGCACGTGCACCTGGAGTTTAGCGCAAACAAAACTAGCCTCGTTTACGGCGATTTTTTAGAGTGGCTTAGCTCGGTTATCGCTTCTCGCGGTGCGCTCTCGCAGGCGGCAAACGAGAACCTCATCGCCTCTGCGATAAAAGCCATGCAGCGTAGCGGCGTGGCGAGCTTCGGAGCGGTTTCTAGCTTTGGCGGGGATTTGGACGCCTGCGCGAACTGCAGCGGCAGGGTCGTGTTTTTTAACGAAATTTTAGGCACGAACGAAGCCGCGCTCGAGCAAAGCTTGGCAAATTTTAGCGCCCGATTTAAAGCGTCTCTAGAGCGCAAAAGCTCGCTTTTTACGCCTGTGGTTTCGGTGCATTCGCCCTACTCTACGCACCCTGATTTAGCCGCTGCTGCGCTAAATTTAGCCCGCGAGCAGAACCTGGTCGTCTCGACGCATTTTATGGAGAGCGAATACGAAAAAAGCTGGCTAGAGGGCGGTACGGGCGGCTTTAAGGAGTGGCTGGGCAAATTTAACCCAGCCGCGCGCCCGCTTTATACGCCAAGCTCGTTTGTAGCGATGTTTGCGGGCGTTCGCACGCTCTTTACGCACTGCGTTTGGGTGGATGATTTTTCGGGCTTTGACCGCGAGCTTCACAGTCTCACGCACTGCGCGGTCTCAAACAGGCTGCTTAGCAAACGCACGCTAAATTTACGCGCCGCGCTGGATGAGGGTGTGAGCATAAATATCGGCACGGACGGTCTTAGCTCAAATATGAGCCTAAATTTCCTTGACGAGCTGCGGGCAAATTTGCTCATTCACGCCGATTTTGATCCGCTAGAGCTTGCTAAAATTTTACTTCTAGCCTCGACTAAAAATGCCGCAAGTGCGCTAAATTTAGAAGCAGGCGAGATAAAAACGGGCAAGCTAGCTGACCTCGCGCTATATGGCGGTTTTGCGGACGCGGACGCAGCGCAGCTACCGCTCATGCTCATCTTGCACGCCAAGGGCTGCGAGCGGCTATTTGTAGGTGGCGCAGAGGTAAATTTAAACGATTGAGCCGAATTTGCGGTTTAGACTTTGGTGCTACAAATTCTAAATTTAAGCCCAAATTTGAGTCCGCCCCTCAAAACCGGCCCTCTAGCTAAATTTATAAATTTAAATGGTAAAATGCGTCCAAATTTCACGAAAACGATAAATTTAAAGGAAAAAAATGGGATTTTTGAGATTTATTTTTGCGCCGATTGCGGCGATTTTTAGGTTCATAAATACGTATTTTAAGGCAATGCTGTTTTTGCTCATCGTGTTTTTGATATTTTTTAGCGGTGAGCGTGAGAGCATAAATCCGCCCAACCTAACCCAGATCAACCTCTCAGGCGCGATCATGGACGCAAACGAGGCGCTAGAAAAGATCGAGGCAGCGCGCAAGGACGCCAACATCAAGGGCGTACTGCTCTACATCGATAGCCCGGGCGGCGCGCTGGCGCCTAGCGTCGAGCTGCACCTCGCGGTCAAAAATCTGCGCGCCAAAAAGCCCGTGGTCGCGTATGCGGGCGGATCGATGACGAGCGGGAGCTACTACGCAGGTGCAGGCGCGGACAGAATCTTGGCAAATCCGGGCGCGTTTATCGGCTCGATCGGCGTGATAATGCAAGGCGCCGACGCCAGCGAGCTCGCGGCTAAAATCGGCGTCTCGCAGCAAGTCGTAAAAGCGGGCGAATATAAAGAGGCGGGGACGTTTCTGCGTCCGTGGAGCAAAGTCGAGCGCGAGCAGCTGCAAGAGCTCGTAAACGCCAGCTACGAGATGTTCGTAAGCGACGTGGCGGCGGATAGAAATCTAGACGCGAACAAAAGCAAAGAGTGGGCAAACGCGCGGGTATTTTTGGCTCGCGACGCGGCAAAGCTCGGACTCATCGACGAGGTGAGCGATTATTATTCGGCGCGCGACGAGCTAGAAAAGCTAAGCGGCGTGGCCGAGCCCGTCTGGGAAAAGCCATCCGTCTACGAAAAAGCGATGCAAAAATTTATAAATCAAGGCGCAAACTCGCTTATCTCGGCGTTTTTCGAGGCTAAGGCGAGGTAAAATTTAAAGGCGCGGCGTGAAAATAATCTCGAAATTTAAAGACAACTACGACTTTATGATCTCAAAATACGGCCTTGACGAGACGCTAGTCTATGACCGCAGAAACTCGACTCCGGTAAGCGCGGATGAGCTATGGAGCCTTAGCGAGCTCGATAAACCGTTTTTAGAAAACGCCGGTTCGCGCTACAAAGTACGCGTAGGCAAGGACGGCAAGCTTATTACTGATTTTTATGCGGGCAAGGTTTTGCCGCGCCTGCTTCACTCCGTGATTTTTATCGGCAAAAACTTGGTTCATATTTTTGCCGCCGGGGGTAAAATTTACACCGATTTCGACCTTGCGGAAAACGAGCGAGAGGAGATGTATTTTAACGGCGATATTTTGACGTTTAAAGACGGATTTTGCGCTTATATCGCCTCGCGGTTTGAGAGCGATATTTTACGCTTTGCCGCGCTTAGAGCAAGCGACCCGGTGGCTCTTAGTAGCGCCGATAAGGCTAGCGAGAAGGAAAATTTAAGCGCGCCCATAGTGTTTTTTAAAAGGACGCAAACTACCGACTTCGTAGCGATAAATCCGCAGCTTAGCGCGATGGCGCTTTATCTGGACGCTGATTTCGTCTGGCAGAGTTTAGTGGAGTTTTTATCCGCCCAAAAGGACGCCCAAGCTCCCGTAGGCATGGTCCCAAACGAGATAAAAATCGCCGGCAAGGGCTTTGACGTAAAACGCTCGTTTCGTCCAAAGATGAAGTAGCGTAGGCAAATTTACTTTTTGCTGGGCAGGCGGCCACTTGGATAAATTTTGCTACAAAATTTGAAACTAAACTTCGATGCGACCAGCCAAGCAAAAACGACTAGCAATAGACCTGGCAGGTAAATTTGGTCAAATGTTATATAAATTAGACGCAAATTTACAAATTTTGCATACGATAAATAAACCGATTTTAAAGCCAAATTTGACGCTGCAAAAATGCAAACTCTCAACTTTATCGCAACGAAATTTGCTCAAATTTAACGAAATCAAAAACTCGCCAAAGCCAAATTTGAGCACTAGTTAAAAACCCCAAAACCACTCGTCAAACGTCACTGCCGCCAAATTTAAACCTCCTCAAGCCCCATCAAAAGTCTGATGGCAAGGTTTGCCTGGTGATTTGCGCAGATTGCTACGCGCGCGGCCATGAGTCCCTGCCCTACGCCCGCAGCGTTTTGCAGATCGCCGCACAGATAGACGTTTCGCGCAAATTTGACCGTTTTTATGATATTTGAGCTAAAGTGCCCCGCCATGCCAGACGCCCCGACGATCTTTTTATCTCGCAGACCAGCTCCGGCTTCGTTTACCATCATCGCCTTGCCCGCGACGTTGTCAAAGGCCTCGCAGATAATGCTGCACGGCGCGAAAATCTCGGCGACGTTGCTTGCGTCTAGCGTCACGTCGTGCGTCACGACCTCGACGAATGGATTTACCTCGGCGATGAGCTGTTTTAGCGCGTCCGTCTTTTTCATACCGATGTGGCGGACGAAGTACTGCTGGCGGTTTAGGTTGCTAGGCTCCACGACGTCAAAGTCGGCCAGCACGAGCTTGGCGACTCCCGTGCGCGCTAGGCTTAGCGCGATATTTGAGCCAAGACCGCCAAGACCCGCCACGCCCACGCAGCCGCTAGCTAGCGCCGCGTTTAGCTCGGGGCTGTTTCTGGAGGCGATCATAGCTTTTAGCACTTCGCGCCCGGGCATCACGCCGCGCCTTATAAATACGACATTTGAGCCATCTTTTATCTCCAAATTTTCCTTCGTCGCAAAGCCGTCTAGGATAAAGATATCAGGCTCGCTCGCGTTAAATTTAGCTAGAAATTTATACATCTCGCCGTTTTTATCGCCAAGAGCCTCGTTTTTTAGCTCCTCCATCGTATTTGCCGCGACATGGAATTTCTCTCCGTTTAGCGTTATCTCTTTCATTTTTCTCCTTTAAATTTACAAAATCATAGCGCAAATTTATAAAATATTTCGTTAAAAAGTCGGCATAGTCGCGTTTTCAAATATTTACGTATCTACCGTACGTAAAATACGGGCGCTAGCTTTATCTTAAATTTTAGGTTTTGCCGTTTGCTTTTTATATAAGATAAAAGTAGCTACTAGCGGCATAAAAAACAAGATAAACACCGCAATAAACTCAAGCAAACTTGCACGGTTTGACGCAAGCGCCATCGCGCCGGCAAAAGCCAAAAATCCGCTGATCCCAAAAGCGATGCCGAAAATTATTTTTTTAAACGGCGACATAACTGCTTTGTTGCACTCGCTTTTAATATCCTCATAGCTTTTTTGGTGTTTTTGAGCTATGGTTTGTAAGATGGCTTCATTAGGATTCGTTTCGGCGCAGGCTTTGCCTAATATATCGCTAATTTCAAACGCCAAATCAGTCAGCCGTTCGCGCCTTTTAGCAGATAGCGCTCCTGAGAAATTTATCTTTTGGATTTCGGTGCCTATTTCTTTTTGCATCTCTACGAGCCTATCAAACGACGCGCTATTTTCGCTTATTTTGAAAAAATCGGAACTATTTAATCCAAAATCGCAACTTGAGACGTATGTTACCGTTTTTACGTCGTATCCGCACCTTTGCAAAAAATCGCCTAGGCAAAATTGGGAGACTTGAGCTACGTTTTTTAAAAATTGTTCCTTTTTAGCTGTAGCCATCTGTGCCTGCGTCATCTTTTTTGCCCCAAAGCTTTGACTTGAATAAATCCTAAATCCCCCGCCAAGACTTTTACTAAAACTCAATCGCATATAAATCTCCTCGTTTTATAAGATACCGCGCGTAATCAAATTTTGAAACGAATTTTATAAACTCCGCTCAAATTTATACCATCCGTAAACGTCGCCGTCAAGCTCGCCGTGAAATAGCGGTTTGAGCTTTAAATTTAGCCTCGCCGCGGGCGCGTCTAAAAACTCGCTCGAGCGGTAGAGCAGCAGCCATTTTACGCGCTCGTCTAGGACTTTTAGCGCGTTTTCACCGCCCTCAAACATCGTTAAACGCGGCGCGAAAGCTTCATTTATATCGCTCGTTACTACGAGCACGCTCCTACCAGCCACGCCAAAAAGCGGTATAGACGCGTCAAACTCCCGCGCGCGCGAGTAGATCATCACGTTTGGGTTTTTACCGCCCTCTATCAGCCTGGTGTCTAGCCTCGGGCGGTCGGTGCGGACGGTGGCTCCGCCGATAACTAGCAACTCGGCCACGCTGCGCAGGCGGTGAGAGTGCGTACGGCTGGCTAGGTTTGAGATGATTTTGCTCTGCGCGGTGCCGACTGCGACGCCGTTTGCGCTAAGAGCGAGCTTAAAAAAGCTAAAATTTCCGTTCTGCCACGCTAGAAACGGCTCTATTAGCTCGTCTGCCCCCTGCCTTAGCACGTCAAATTTGACCGATATGCCGCTGCCTTTCAGGATATCCGCGCCGCCGCTTGCCACGGCATTTTCGTCGCCTCTAGCGATGACGACCTCGGCAAATTTTAGCCGACTCAAAAGCTCGGCGCATGGCGGGGTTTTGCCACGGTGAGCGCATGGCTCGAGCGTCACGTAGGCCTTGGCGCCTTTTAGCAGATCGCCGTGATTTTGCAGGATGTATTCATAGGTGAAATTTGGCTGCAAGTCTGCGTTTTCAAGCTCGGCCGCGTTTTCAAATTTGACGCCCAAAGCCGCATGATAATCGCGCAAAAAATCGCGTAAAAATGCCTCGCACTTTTGGCAGAGCGCCAAAAGAATCGCGCTTGGCTCGGCATGTAGAAAGCCCGCCTTTTTATGCGCGGCGACCGAGAGTAGCCTACCGCTGGAATCTAAAATCACGCAGCCGACGGCTGGATTTGGGTAGGTTAAAATTTGAAACTCCCAAGCCTTTTTTATCGCTAGAGACATGTAAAATTCGTCGTTTATCATCGCTTTTGCCTAGTTAAATTTGGGGTATTATACTAAAATTTGCGCGGCGGATTTTTAAATTTAGCGACTTATTTTTACTATTTTGATCTCCAAACCCGCACCTTCACGGCGTAAATTTCGCTAAAATTTGCTCTAAACGTAAAATCCTAAAAGAGGCAAAATTTGAACATAAACGAAGCCATAGAGGCAACCGCAAAAAAGCAAAAAGAGTGCATACGCGCGTTTGTAAAGTATCTGTTTTTAGGGGTTTTGTTTTTTATAGCTGTTCTGCCAGTGGGCGGTGCATTCGCCGCAAAGTATCTCTTGGATAGCGACCTTGCACCGCTATTTTTCATCATTATCTATATTCCGTTTTTTCTCGCCGCACTAATGGCTAACGCAAGCCGAGTGATCGACGAGCTGGGAGATTACAAGGCGTTTTATAAAGACGTTTTTGTCCGCGTAGCTATCAGCGAGGTTGATCCAAATTTTAGCTACGACCCGCTTGCCGGCATCAGCCGTAAAGAATTTCGCAAGATTGGCATCTATTCGCATGACGAGTTTCGCGCCGAAGACCTAATTAGCGGAACGTATAATGGCATCAAATTTAGCCTCAGCGAAGCGATCGATATCCCAAACGGCGCGAAGCTAAATTTAGGCGACTCAGCGGCGTTAAATTTACTCTCCGCGATAGTTTTTGCGTGGGAGACGATGAAAGATATGCAAGCCTTTAGTGGCTCGGTCTTGGTCTGCGAGTTTTACAAGAAATTTAATGGTCAAACGA
>ERZ773059.713-NODE-713-length-17510-cov-8.566313_pt1 | contig 17510 bp, 17 predicted proteins | sample MGYA00580514_ERZ773059 | MGnify/ENA primary metagenome ERZ773059 (study PRJEB29015, sample SAMEA2737981) | human oral metagenome | biome: human oral; feature: human-associated habitat; material: dental | place: China | collected 2056 ...
TTCCGAAGCTGCTGGAAGATGTCCATAAGCGTTACGGCAAATTGCCGTGGGCAAGTTTGTTTAAGAAACCGATTACTTTGGCGGAACAAGGTTTTGCCGTTTCTCCGCGTATGGCGAAATCCATCGAGCAGAATCTGGAACCCTTGCAACGTTATCCGCAAACCGCCGCCTATTTCCTGCCTGACGGTAAGCCTTTGGCAGCGGGAACGGTGTTGAAAAACCCTGAATTTGCGCGTTCCGTACGCCTGTTGGCGGAAAAAGGCAGTGCGCCGTTTTATCAGGGAATGCAGGCGCAGAATATTGTCCGTGCCGTTACCGGTGCTGTGGATAATCCCGGCAAAATCAGTATGGCGGATTTGAAAAACTATCAAGTTATCGAGCGTCAACCGGTTTGTGCGCCGTATCGTGAATATGAAGTTTGTGGCATGGGTGCGCCAAGTTCCGGCGCAATCGCTTTGGGGCAGATTTTGGGCGTATTGCAAAATCAGGATATGAAGGCGTTGGGTGCGGAAAATATCCACAGTTGGCGCTGGATAGGCGATGCGTCGCGGATTGCGTTTGCCGACCGCGATCATTACATTGGCGATCCCGCGTTTGTCAACGTTCCGACCCGCGCCATGATTTCTCAGGCTTATTTGAAACCACGTGCCGAAGAAATCCGCAAAGCTGACAAGGCGTTGGAAACTATTCAGGCAGGCAAGTTCGGCAAGGAATACGCGCAAGGCATGGCGGTCGAGCTACCGTCCACCAGCCATTTGGTGGTTGTGGATAAAGACGGCAACGTTGTATCGATGACGACTTCGATTGAAAACGCATTTGGTTCGGGTCTGATGGCAAACGGCTATCTGCTCAACAATGAATTGACCGATTTTGCTTTCAGCCCTGTCGGAGAAGACGGTAAAACGGTGGCAAACAGCGTTGCCGGTGGAAAACGTCCGCGTTCTTCGATGGCGCCGACCATTGTGATGAAAGACGGAAAACCTTATATGGCGGTCGGTTCGCCGGGCGGCAGCCGCATCATCGGTTTCGTTGCCAAAACGCTGGTGGCGCATATCGACTGGGGCATGGATATTCAGGCGGCAATCTCTCTGCCGAATATGCTCAATCGCGGCAGCCAGTATGAAATCGAGGAAAAAACCGCTGCGGCGGACAAAGCGGCAGCCTTGGAAAAACTGGGCTATAAAGTCCAAATCCGCGATTTGAATTCCGGAGTACAAGGCATTATGATCGGCAAAGACGGTTTGCTCGGCGGTGCCGACCCGCGCCGCGAAGGCAAAGTCATGGGCGATTGATATTGTCGGTTTGACATGAAAAAGGCCGTCTGAAATCTAGTTGTTCAGACGACCTTTTAATTTGGGAAAATATATGGATAAGATGTGTATAAGAATAACATTAAATTTTAATATTTTTATTTTTCAATAAGATAAAAGGGGTGAATATGTGGGTAATTACTTGTGGAAAACGACATGATTTAGGCCGTCTGAAAGGTTCAGACGGCCTTTTTCATTGGACTGCGTTATCTATTTTCTATCAGGCTGCCGGCAGCTCGTGGAAAGCGGTGGGTAAGTCTTCGTCATCGGCAAACTCAACCCATTCGTAAGCGGTTTCATCTGCCAAAACGGCACGCAACAGCGCATTATTGATGGCATGACCTGATTTGTAACCTTCAAATGCGCCGATAATCGGATGGCCGACAATGTACAAATCGCCAATTGCATCAAGAATTTTGTGGCGGACAAATTCATTGGGATAGCGCAAACCTTCCGGATTCAAAACATCCATGTCGTCAATCACGATGGCATTGTTCAAATTGCCGCCCAGTCCGAGATTGTGGGCGCGCATCATTTCCACTTCGTGCATAAAGCCGAAGGTACGGGCGCGGGCAATCTCATCGATATAGGATTTTCCTGCAAAATCAATCTCAAAAGTAGGTGCGCTGCGGTTAAATACGGGATGGTCAAATTCGATGGTTAAATTAACTTTAAAGCCGTCATAAGGCGTAAAGCGCACCCATTTTCCGGTTTCTTTGATTTCAACGGGTTTGAGGATTCTCAAAAAACGTTTTTGGGCTTTTTGATCGACCACGCCTGCATCTTGTAAAAGGTAAATAAATGGCAGGCTGGAACCGTCCATAATCGGAATTTCAGGCGCGTTCAATTCAATCAAGGCATTGTCGATGCCATAGGCAGACAGAGCCGACATAATGTGTTCAATCGTACCGATGCGCACGCCTTTATCGGTAACGATGGTTGAAGAGAGGCGGGTATCGTTAATCAAATAAGGATTCAATTTGATTACTTCGCCCATTTCTCCACTTAAATCAGTACGGCGGAACGAAATACCGCTGTTTTCTTCGGCAGGATGCAAAGTCAGAGCGACCCTTTCGCCCGAATGCAGGCCAACGCCGGTAACGCTTACTGATTTGGCTAAAGTCCGTTGCAGCATAATTGCTTCCTTTTAAAAAGTCTGATGGGCAAATGATACGTTAAAAAGGAAAAAACAAGCCATCATTTTTAATAGTATTTGCCAATATGGATGTTTTGCAGGGGTGAAATTCAAAATTTTAATTATCCACAATAGCATGTGAAATTGAAGTGGGTAATTTGGGTTTTATCCACAGATTAATAGGAAAAATAAGATTCTATCCTTTTTATTCCGACATTCAGTTGGGGTCGTCCTCAAAGATAAAAAGTAACTACCAAATTGGTTTTAAAGAAAGTTATTCCGTTATCCACAGATAGTTTGGTTCTTCATCAAAATCATCATTTTAAAAATTAAAATATTATGATTTGAAGAAAACACTGAATGATCAACACAAAAATGGCAAAATATGGAGAAATAGAACTAAGTTTATGATTTCCATAAACTTATGAAACTTTTAAGATTGGAAAATAGTTTTTATGAAATAAAATATCAAAATGTAGGACTTATTCGATTTGCCTGATATTTTACTACAGACGAGAATTTCATGTTTTCTTTATTTAAATCAAATAACTTAAAAGTAATCATCTGCAATCCTAGAAAGTAATTTTATTTCAGGATACAATGGCCTTACTGAAAAATTTTTCCCATTCCATCTAATAGGAGTAGCAAAATGAGTATTAAAGTAGCGATTAATGGTTTTGGCCGCATCGGTCGTCTGGCATTGCGTCAAATTGAAAAAGCCCAAGGTATCGAAGTCGTTGCTGTTAACGACTTGACTCCTGCCGATATGCTGCTGCACCTCTTTAAATACGACAGTACTCAAGGCCGCTTTGAAGGCTCTGCCGAATTGAAAGATGATGCGATTGTTGTTAACGGCAAAGAAATCAAAGTATTTGCCAATCCTAATCCTGAAGAATTGCCTTGGGGCGAGCTGGGTGTGGACGTTGTCCTCGAATGTACCGGTTTCTTTACCAATAAAACTAAAGCTGAGGCCCATATCCGTGCCGGTGCGCGCAAAGTTGTGATTTCTGCCCCTGGCGGCAATGATGTGAAAACAGTTGTATATGGCGTAAACCAAGATATTTTGGACGGCAGCGAAACCGTTATTTCAGCCGCTTCTTGTACGACTAACTGTCTGGCCCCTATGGCTGCGGTATTGCAAAAAGAGTTCGGCATTGTTGAAGGCCTGATGACCACCATCCACGCTTATACCGGCGACCAAAACACCCTTGACGCGCCACACCGTAAAGGCGACTTCCGCCGCGCCCGTGCCGCTGCATTGAATATCGTACCGAATAGCACCGGTGCCGCTAAAGCCATCGGCTTGGTTATCCCTGAGTTGAACGGCAAACTTGATGGCTCTGCCCAACGTGTTCCCGTAGCCACCGGCTCTTTGACCGAACTGGTTTCTATTCTCGAACGCCCTGTTACCAAAGAAGAAATCAATGCAGCTATGAAAGCTGCCGCCAACGATACTTTAGGCTACACTGAAGATCAAATCGTTTCTTCCGACGTTATCGGTATCGAGTACGGCTCACTCTTCGATGCGACTCAAACCCGCGTGATGACTGTTGGCGACAAACAATTGGTGAAAACCGTTGCTTGGTACGACAATGAAATGTCTTACACTTGCCAATTGGTTCGTACCTTGGAATTTTTTGCCAGCAAAATCTAAAAAATAACAGGCTGAATCAATCAATCTATGGATAATTAAAAGGCCGTCTGAACATTTCAGACGGCCTTTTGTGTGTAGATAGATTTAATTTGCAATCAGATTGTGGATAGTTTAATCACTGTGGCACATTTGTTTTCTATCCTAAACTGCACTTCATAATCCGCAATATTCATTACATAAACCCGTTCGGGAATATCTTGATAGGCAGGGCGAGGATCTTGGGCAATACTTTGCTCAATGAGATGTTTTTCTTCTGTGGATAAATGTTCCGCAAGCGTACTTTCTGCCCAGACTACGTTCAATTCTTCAGGTTTGCCGCTGACAAAGCCTGATGATGCGTCAGGTTTGGATTCAACAAACGGGATGTAGGGTTTGATATCCACTACCGGAGTACCGTCCAACAGGTCTGCGCCGCTACAATAGATGCGGACAGGTTTGCCTGTTTCGATGCGTTCGAGTTTCAGTAGGGATAAACCGAGATGATTGGGGCGGTGCGGGCTGCGCGTGGCAAATACGCCCATTTTTTGTTTGCCTCCGAGCCGTGGCGGACGCACCATTTGTGCCCAACCTTCATTCAATACGCCGTGGAAAATAAAACTTATCCACACATAGTCGAAATCTTCCAAGCCCCGAACGCTGTCTGCGGTAAATTCAGGAGTGAGTTCAATGCAAATTTCTGCTGCAGAAACCAAACCGGGTTGGCGGGCAATGCCGAATTTTTGTTTGTAGGGGGAATGAACGGTTGCAATAGGCGTAATCGAATAGGACATAATTTGTGGATAAATATTCTGTGCAAACCGTCATCATATCACAGATGTTTTCCCACATTTTGCGGTAGTAATTTGTTATAATACAAAGCATTTATTCCAAACGTCCGTACATTGGCAATAAATGCTCAATTTGAATAATATAAAATAAAATCAATAGGTTAAATTAATCCATGATTGTTTCTATCGATGTAGATGCACAAAAAACGTTTACGCCTTTGTGTCCGAAAGAATTGCCTGTTGCCGAAGGTCATCTGATTGCGGATGAACTCAATGCCCAAGCTGCATTGGCGGATTTACGTGTGATGACGAAAGATGCGCATCATGCCGCGGCAAAATGGCTTGTGGATAATCCTGTTGATATGTTGAAACCGACGGGTTTGCCCGATGCGGATTTGACTTGGGTGTCGCATGCGATGGTTGGAACATATGGCTATGAATTGTTGGATGGCCTGCCCTCAGCCAAAGAATACGATTATTGCGTTTGGAAAGGCGTCGATCCTGAGTTACATCCTTACGGTGCATGTTTTCACGATATTGAAGAAAAGCTCAGTACAGGTTTGATCGAATGGTTGCGCTGTCAAAATGCAGATATGGTCATTGTCGGCGGTTTGGCAACGGATTATTGTGTGAAGACAACAGTTTTACAGTTGCTTAAAGGCGGGGCTTGGAAAGTCATTGTCAATCGGGCGGCTTGTCGCGGCATTACTCCAGAAACGGTTGAATCTGCATGGCAGGAAATGCATTCTGCCGGGGCTATTATTTTAGAAAACGCCGAAGAAATAAAAAAATACATTAATAATCAATAAATTATATTTAAAATTCCGTTGTTTCACGTGAAACATTTTTCAAAATATGAAGATTTTACTTGTCCGCTTGTCCAGTATGGGCGATTTAATTCACACATTGCCTGCAGTTGAAGATTTGGCGCGACAATGTCCTGAGGTAGAGCTCCATTGGCTGTGTGAGGCAGGGTTTGCAGATATTGCCTGTTTGCATCCTTTTGTCAAAAAAGTTCATGTAATGAAATGGCGGCAGTGGCGCAAACACCTTTTTCAGTCTGAAACGTGGCGTGAAATAGGCCGTCTGAAAACGGATTTACAGGCTGAATCTTTTGATTTTGTTTTAGATAGCCAAGGACTGATTAAAAGTGCATGCTTTGCCAAAATGGCAAAATCCCCTATTTACGGTTTGGATAAATACAGCGCGCGTGAAAGTTTGGCTGCTCTTGTATACAGTAAAATGTTTGCCGTACCGAAAGGTAAAAATGCGGTCTGGCGAAACCGTGAATTATTCGCCCAAGTATTTGGTTATACAATGCCTGAGACGCAAGTATCTGGTTTGTCGGTTCCTGAATCAGGCCGTCTGAAAAATTTGAAATCCCCTTATTACGTTGCTTTGCATGCAACCAGTCGAGACAGTAAATTATGGCCGGTAGAACACTGGCGTGCATTATTGAAAAAGTTGAATGAAGAACAACAATGCAATGTATATCTGCCATGGGGAAATGAAACCGAAAAAATGCGTGCCGAACAGATTGCAAGCGATTTACCGTTTGCTTCGGTTTGTGACAAAATGAATTTATTACAGGCTGCATTTTTATTGAAAAACGCAGAGGGTATTATTGGCGTAGATACCGGACTGCTGCATCTTGCCAATGCATTGGAAAAGCCTGTTGTAGGAATTTATACAGATACAGATCCGGCCAAGACCGGCGTTCAAGTTTCAGCTTATGCAAAAAATTTAGGCGGTATTGCTCAAATTCCCAATGTAGACGAGGTTTATCAAACCTTGATGGATTGTGTTGCAGCATACGGTAAATAATTGCTGGGGAGTTGGATTTATTTTCTGAGTAAATGCTTTAGAAATGATATAATTCCACTCTATTTGCCAAGATTTATATAAATTTGGTTTTGTCATGTTGGTGAAAACCGAATTGGATTTTATATAAAGAATGTATCAAAAGCAGTATGCTTGATTTGATGGGCATTCTTTTTAGGAGAATTGAATGAAAGCACTGGTCGCAGTAAAGCGCGTAGTGGACTACAACGTCAAAGTTCGTGTGAAAGCCGATGGTTCTGATGTGGATATCGGTAATGTCAAAATGTCGATGAACCCGTTTGATGAAATCGCGGTAGAAGAAGCTGTCCGTTTGAAAGAATCCGGAAAAGTAAGCGAGATTGTTGCCGTTTCTCTTGGCGAAAAAAAATGCGAAGAGACGTTGCGTACTGCTTTGGCGATGGGTGCCGACCGTGCGGTTCATGTTGAGACTGATGCGAAGTTGGAGCCTTTGGCCGTTGCAAAATTGCTGAAAGCTGTTGCGGATAAAGAAAATCCGCAAATTTTACTGCTGGGTAAACAGGCAATTGACGATGACGCCAACCAAGTTGCCCAAATGCTGGCTGCCTTGTTGAATGCGGCTCAAGGTACTTTTGCATCAAAAGTGCAAATTGAAGGCGAAGAGGCATTGGTAACCCGTGAAATTGACGGCGGCGAAGAGACTATTGCGTTGAAGCTGCCTGCGGTCATCAGTGCAGATTTGCGTTTGAACGAACCACGCTTTGTCAAACTTCCTAATATCATGGCGGCAAAGAAAAAACCTTTGGAAAAGTTAAGTCCTGCCGATTTGGCTGTGGATATTTCTCCGCGTTTGAATACCGTGAAATTTGCCGAACCTAAAGCACGTCAAGCCGGTGTGAAAGTGGCTGATGTTGCCGAGTTGGTTGAAAAGCTGAAAAACGAAGCCAAAGTGATCTAAGGAGTATGAAATGAGCGTATTGATTATTGCGGAACATAATAACCAACATTTGAATCCTACCACTTTGCATGCGGTAACGGCTGCCGCCAAATTGGGTAATGTAGATTTATTGGTTGCCGGCAGCAATGCTGCTGCGGTGGTTGAAGAGGCGAAACAGGTTGCAGGCGTAGCGAAAGTTCTGGTAGCCGATGCACCCTATTACGCTGAAGGTTTGGCAGAAGAATTAGCGCCTTTGGTTGTTAAACTGGCTGCGGATTACCGCTATGTGGCTGCGACTGCAACTGCGTTCGGTAAAAATCTTCTGCCCCGAGTAGCTGCCCTGTTGGATGTGCCACAAGTTTCGGATTTAACCGAAGTTGTGGATAACTCGACATTTGTCCGTCCGATTTATGCCGGTAATGCATTTGAAACTGTTCAATCCAATTCTGAAAAACTGGTGCTGACTTTCCGTGCAACAGCATTTGATGCTGCCGGACAAGGCGGTAATGCGGAAGTGGTCAATGTTGAGGCAACGCCTGCTCAAAACCTGAGCCGTTTTGTAAACCGTCAACTTTCCCAGTCTGACCGCCCTGAATTGACTCAGGCAAAAGTGATTGTTTCCGGTGGCCGTGCATTGGGCAGTGCTGAAAAATTCAATGAAGTGTTGACTCCTTTGGCGGATGCGTTGGGTGCCGCGATTGGTGCTTCCCGTGCGGCAGTGGATGCCGAGTATGCGCCAAATGATGCCCAAGTCGGACAAACCGGTAAAGTGGTTGCGCCGCAACTGTACTTCGCTATCGGTATTTCCGGAGCCATCCAACACGTTGCCGGTATGCAGGACAGTAAAGTGATTGTTGCCATCAACAAAGATGCTGACGCTCCGATTTTCAATGTGGCAGATTACGGCTTGGTTGGTGATTTGTTTGAAGTTGTACCTCAACTGACTGAAGCACTGAAAAACTAATGTTTCATGTGAAACGTTCAGACGACCTTTGTTATATAAGGCCGTCTGAAAATATTTTGGCATGATTACGACCTATAAAACCATTACCAATCCGACACAGGCTGAATTTAAAGATAAAGGCAGCCGCTTCATCGCATACGCCTATCCGATACGAACGTTGGCCGATGTGAAGAAGTATCTCGATCCATTAAAGGAAGAGCATCACAAGGCAAGACATTGGTGCTACGCCTATCGACTGGGTGTGGATGGAATGCAGTTTCGCGCAAATGATGATGGGGAGCCGTCCGGGAGCGCAGGCCGCCCTATTTTGGGGCAGATTGATTCTGTCGGCGTAACGGATGTGTTGGTTGTGGTTGTGCGCTATTTTGGCGGTACGCTATTGGGTGTTCCCGGTCTGATTCATGCTTATAAGGAATCAACAGCTCAGGCATTGGCGATAGCTGAAGTTGTTGAAAAGAATGTCGAAAAGACAGTTTGGTTGAAGTGTGAATATCCTGTTTTGAATGAGGCTATACGGATTGCCAAACAATATCAGGCCGATATTGTAGAACAGGATTTGCAGTTGGATTGTAAGTTGACAGTGAAAATAGCATTAGCCGATTATGAAGCTTGTATTGCTGCTTGGAAAAATACGCGCCAAATTGAAGTAGATACTGAGAAGCCGTTTGAATAAAAGGTCGTCTGAATATATTTGAGAAATCAAAAGTTTCAGACGGCCTTTGATGTTTTAGCCTTGGTATCTGTCTAAAGCATTTACGCTTGAGCGCAGGTGTTCCCAAGCCAGTTGATGAAATTCCCCCAGTGCGTTCCATAGAGCATCTTCGCTCATAATGCTGTATTCGCCCTGTGTGCGTAAATCAACATCTGCCCCTTCTTCAATGGCCTGATGGCATGCTTGGTATTCGTTGGTATAGAAGTCATCCATGTCTTGCATGAGGCTTGCGGCATGTTTCCAGCGGGCAATATCTGCTTCCAGTTGCGGCAGTAATTCGCACCATTCGCGGTATTTGCTTTGAATTTCGTCAATACGTTTTTGCATGATTTTCCTTTAGTTGTTTGAAATTAGAATATGGTTGTCTTGGTGCAATATTATTCTTAATTTGAAACATCTATACAAGATGGAACAATATTCCATCAATTGAATTTTATTTACAACATCTATTCTTCAAGGAGATGGTATGAAATTGCTCGTTATTGGTAATGGTGGACGTGAACACGCACTGGCTTGGAAATTGGTGCAGTCGTCTAAAGTTGAAACTGTCTTTGTTGCACCTGGTAATGCCGGAACGGCAATTGAGCCTAAACTGCAGAATATAGCGTTGACGGCGCATCAAGATTTGATTGATTTTTGCCGTAATGAAAATATTGCCTTTACCGTAGTCGGCCCTGAAGCTCCTTTGGCGGCGGGCGTGGTGAATGACTTCCGTGCTGCCGGATTGAAGATTTTTGGCCCGACTCAATACGCGGCTCAGCTGGAGAGTTCAAAAGATTTTGCTAAAGCATTTATGGCAAAATATAAGATTCCAACCGCACAATACCAAACCTTTGAAAATGCCGATGCGGCACATGATTACGTCAACCAAAAAGGTGCGCCGATTGTAATTAAAGCGGATGGTTTGGCTGCCGGTAAGGGCGTGATTGTCGCCATGACTTTGGATGAAGCTCATGCTGCTATCGACGATATGTTGTTGGGCAACAAAATGGGTAATGCAGGCGCGCGAGTCGTAATTGAAGATTTCCTGCAAGGCGAGGAAGCGAGCTTTATCGTTATGGTGGACGGCAATCATGTTTTGCCGATGGCAACCAGTCAAGACCATAAACGCCTGTTGGATGACGACAAAGGCCCTAATACCGGCGGTATGGGTGCATACAGCCCTGCTCCAGTGGTAACGCCTGATGTTTACGAGCGCGCTATGAATGAAATTATTTTGCCGACTGTGGCCGGTATGAAAGCAGAAGGTCATGAATTTACCGGTTTTTTATACGCGGGCTTGATGATTGATAAAACTGGTGCGCCTTATACCATCGAATTTAACTGCCGTTTCGGCGACCCTGAAACCCAGCCGATTATGAGCCGTTTGGATAGCGATTTGGTGGATTTGGTTGAGGCGGCAATCGACGGCAAACTGGATAGTGTTACTGCCGAATGGAATCCGCAGACTGCGGTAGGCGTAGTGTTGGCCGCACAAAACTATCCTGATTCTCCGAAAAAAGGCGATGTGATCTTTGGCTTGGATAAGGCCAATCAAATCGGTAAAGTTTTCCATGCCGGTACTGCAACGAATGAAAAAGGCGAAGTGGTAACCAACGGCGGCCGTGTGTTGTGTGTAGTCGGTTTGGGCGATGATGTTGCCCAAGCTAAAAGCAAGGCTTATGAGGCATTGGAAACAATCCGTTTTGACGGTATGCAATACCGTAAAGACATTGCCGATAAAGCCATCAACCGCTAATAATGAATAGAAACAGGCCGTCTGAACACAGATTGTCCGACAATCGTAGTTTCAGACGGCCTTGGTATATGATGATGTTCCCCAGAATTTTATCGGCTGCAGCCCAACGCAGGCTGCAGGCGCATCTTAAAAAAGGCGGTTTGATTGCCTATCCTACCGAGTCTTGTTATGGCTTGGGCTGTGTCCCTACTTTGTCCAAAGCGCTCAATCAACTGATTCATCTGAAAAAACGACCGCAACACAAAGGCATGATTGTCATTGGCCATAGCTTAGAACAGTTGCAACCTTTGCTGCAAAGGCCGTCTGAAAATATCCAAACCATGCTTCATGAAGCATGGCCGGCTCCGAAAACTTTCTTATTGCCGGCCAGCAAAAAAGTATTGCCTTCATTGCGGGGAAAAGGACGCAGTAAATTGGCTGTCAGGGTTCCTGCGCACGCAGGTGCAAGACGTTTGTGTCAGGTTTTGGAAACATCTTTAGTCTCTACTTCATGCAATCGTGCAGGCAAACGGGCATGTAAAACGGAAAGGGAAGTCAGAAGACAGTTTGGCAGGAAAGTCTGGGTTGTAGGCGGATTGATAGGTAAGCAGAAAACGCCTAGCCAGATTATTGACGGAGAAACAGGAGCAAGGCTGCGTTAAAGAAGGGCTGTATCGTCAAAGGAAAGGTATTTATTTTGAGAAGCAAATTTTTTCCAAAAGATTGGAATACCTGTGTAAAAAGCATTGAGTGCAGATCCAGTTTGATGCATAGCAGTCTGTAAATACAGATCGATTGAGCAGATAGTAAGTCAGTAAATAGAGTAGAAAGCAGTATTTTGTGAAATGCTCTTACAAAGAATGAAGCAAATTTTGAGCGTAGATGAATCGCTGTAATAAATTATTTTTGAATAAACAAAATTTGTGGATAAATTTGAAGATAAATTTCCATCAAAACATAAAAAGGCCGTCTGAAACTTGATATTCAAAGCATTCAGACGGCCTTTTAAATATTTAAACTGTGGATAACTTTGTGAATAAGTGTGGATTAGAGCTTATGTCCACACACAGTTTCGTATTGTTTTTCAGTAATCGTGCCGCTCATGACGCTCATTGGGCGGATGCTGGTCGGCGTATAGCTTTGGTTGGAAATCACCCGGCCGTGTTCGTCCATCAGTTGCAGCGCTGCCAGGCGATAGGTTTTGTTTGAGCAATCAATTTCCCAGTTGCCGATGGCTGTTTTATAGGCCGGCGTATTGACGAAACGCTCTTCTTTCAGTTTGGAAACGGTTTTTTTATCGCGGAAAGTAACCAGTGCACCATTTCTTTTAATGCTGCTCCTATCAATGGCCACTTTGATATTGCCTTCAGAGATGGTACCGATATTGGTCCAGCTGCCGCCGCCGCTCGATGTGGTGGTTGTTTCACAGGCGCTCAAAATCAAAGCCGCAAATACGGTTGCAGCTAGGGAAAAACGTTTGATATTCATAAAACCTCATTATTTACAGAAAGTCAGCCGATATTATCCGTGAAGATGGCATATATCGTAAATCGATTTTGCAAAGTTGAACCTCTGAAAAGAATTTTATGAAAAATACGCTGAAAAGGCCGTCTGAAACCTGTCTTTCAGACGGCCTTGGAGTGTAAAATCATGTATAATTGCAAACAATTTGGTTTTCATCCCATAGGAAGATCCGACATGATTAACCCTATCGCTGCACTTTCCCCGTTAGATGGCCGCTACGCCAAATCCGTTGAAGCATTGCGTCCGATTTTCTCCGAATACGGCCTGATGCGTGCGCGTGTCAAAGTTGAATTAAACTGGCTCAAAGCCCTTGCCGCCGAGCCCAAGATTGTAGAAGTTCCTGCTTTCAGCGATTTTACGCTTGCCGAAATCGACAAAGTGATCGAAAACTTCTCGCTTGAAGATGCCGCCGCCGTCAAAGCCATTGAAGCGACCACCAATCACGATGTCAAAGCCATCGAATATTGGCTTAAAGAACGCTTCTCCGGCGTGCCTGAAGTGGCTGCTGCCAGCGAGTTCATCCACTTTGCCTGCACCAGTGAAGACATCAACAACCTGTCCCACGCTTTAATGCTGCAAGAAGCGCGTGAGGTTGTTTTGCTGCCGAAACTGGCTGAAATCATCGAAAAACTGACCGGCATGGCGCATGAGTTGGCTGCCGTCCCTATGATGAGCCGCACGCATGGCCAGCCTGCTACACCAAGCACACTGGGTAAAGAAATCGCCAATGTCGTGTACCGCCTGCAACGTCAATTTAAAAACCTGCAAGCGCAAGAGTTCCTCGGCAAAATTAATGGCGCAGTCGGCAACTACAATGCCCATATGGTCGCTTATCCCGATGTGGATTGGGAAACCCATTGCCGCAACTTCGTTGAAATCAGCCTCGGCCTGACCTTCAACCCCTACACCATTCAAATCGAGCCGCACGACTATATGGCGGAATTCTTCCAAGCCATCAGCCGTGTCAACACGATTCTGATCGACTTTAACCGCGATGTTTGGGGCTATATTTCTTTGGGTTACTTCAAACAAAAAGTCAAAGCAGGCGAAGTCGGCTCTTCCACCATGCCGCACAAAGTCAATCCGATCGACTTTGAAAACTCTGAAGGCAACCTCGGTATGGCCAATGCCGTATTGGGCTTTTTGTCCGAAAAACTGCCGATTTCCCGTTGGCAGCGCGACCTGACCGACAGCACCGTATTGCGCAATATGGGCGTAGGCGTGGGCTATACCGTATTGGGCTTTGCCGCCCATCTGCGCGGTCTGAACAAGCTTGAGCCGAATCCTGCCGCCCTTGCTGCCGATTTGGACGCTACTTGGGAGCTGCTGGCCGAGCCGATTCAAACCGTAATGCGTCGTTACGGCGTGGCCAATCCTTATGAGAAGTTGAAAGATCTGACACGCGGTAAAGACGGCATTACGCCTGAAGTGTTGAAACTCTTTATCGAATCGTTGGAAATTCCGGCAGAAGCCAAAGCCAAATTGCTTGAGTTGACCCCTGCGTTGTATGTGGGTAAAGCCGAAGAGTTGGCAAAACGAATTTAAAAGGTTTTTGTAGGGCGCACTTTCTTAGTTATTGAGATTTTTTGATAGATAAGAAACCAACCCTTTGCATCCGACAAATTAAAAAGGCCGTCTGAAATCTTTTTCAGACGGCCTTTTTCGATTCAAACCGTTATTTCACTTTGTCTTTCAATGCACCGTAGCCGGCTGCGTCCATCTGTTCCAAAGGAATGAATCTCAAACTTGCGCCGTTGATGCAATAGCGCAGGCCACCTTTGTCTTTCGGGCCGTCGGCGAAGACGTGTCCCAAGTGCGAATCGGCGGCATGGCTGCGCACTTCGGTGCGGCGCATGTTGTAGCTGAAATCGTCGTGTTCGGTAACGGCGGCGGCGTTAATCGGGCGGGTGAAGCTCGGCCAGCCGCAGCCGGAATCGAATTTGTCGGCGGAGCTGAACAGGGGTTCGCCGCTGACGACGTCCACATAAATGCCGGGTTTGAATAAGTGGTCGTATTCGTGGCTGAAGGCGTATTCGGTCGCGCTGTTTTGGGTAACTTGATATTGCTCTTCGGTCAGGAGACGTTTGAGTTCGGCAGCGCCGGGTTTTTTATAGGTTGCCGCGTCGAAGCCTTTGCCTTGCGGGGCGGCCTTGGTTTTGCCCGGCAGCGGTTCGTCGGCTTTGCGGATGTCGATGTGGCAGTAGCCGTTGGGGTTTTTAATCAGGTAGTCCTGATGGTATTCCTCGGCGTCGTAGAAGTTTTTCAGCGGCTCGTTTTCGACGACGAGGGGCTGTTGGTATTTTTGCTGCTCGCGTTTGAGGGCGGCGGCGATGACGGCTTTTTCGGCGGGGTCGGTGTAGTACACGCCGCTGCGGTATTGCGTGCCGGTGTCGTTGCCTTGTTTGTTGAGGCTGGTCGGGTCAACGACGCGGAAGAAATATTGCAGGATGTCGTCTAGGCTGAGTTTGTCGGCATCGTAGGTGACTTTGACGGTTTCGGCATGGCCTGTATCGCGGTAGGAAACGTCTTCGTAGCTTGGGTTTTCCGTTTTGCCGTTGGCATAGCCGGATACTGCGTCAACCACGCCGTCTATGCGTTGGAAATAGGCTTCCAAGCCCCAGAAGCAGCCGCCGGCGAGGTAGATGGTGCGCGTGTTCATGATTTTTGAATCCTTTTTCTGTGTGTCGGGTTTGTAGAACGAATTTTTCAGACGGCCTAAATCGGCATTCGGGTCGCGGATTAACGCCAATGCCTGCGCTTCATTGATACTGCCTTTGACGATGCGCTGCACGTCGCCGTCTTTACCGATTAACGCCCACGAGGGGTAAACGCTGATATTCAGGCTTTGGGCGATGGTGCCGCCGTTGTCGGTCACGACGGGCAGCTTAGGATAGTTTAAACCGGCATACCATTTCTGGAAGTCGCCGTCTTTTTTCTCGTGTAGAAAACCGGGCGAGGCAACGGTAATCAGGTTGGCAGAACCGAATTTTGTATCTTGCGCCCATTTTTCGGTTTGTCCCAATTCGGACAAACACAAAGGACACCAACTTGCCCAAAATTTAATCAGGGTGGGTTTGTCTTTTTTCAGAAAAACACTGGCAGGGCGGTTGTCAGGGGTTTTCAACGAGGACAATGCCTGCGGTACGGTGGCGGCTTCGGTATCCATCATTTTGGATGAGCAGGCGCCAAGCGCAAGCAGGCAGCCGAACTTGGTGCAAAGTGAAAATAATGTGCGGGGATTCATCTCTATGTTTCCTGTATAGATGGTTTGTATCATTAGACGTTGAAGATGCCAAAACCTTACAGCCTGGATTTTCAGACGACCTTGCCACGTAAAATACGCTACAATACTCCTTATTTCAAGTTTCTAAAATTAAAAGGAAAATTTAATGTTCAGCTTCTTCCGTCGCAAGAAAAAACAGGAAACTCCGGCTCCTGAGGAGGCTCAAGTTCAGGAAACCGCAGCAAAAGTAGAATCTGAAGTTGCTCAAGTAGTTGAAAATATTAAAGAAGATGCCGAATCTTTAGCAGAAAGCGTCAAAGGGCATGTTGAATCAGTTGTCGAAACTGCCAGTGAAACCGTCGAACAGGTTCGGGAAGCTTTAACCGAAATGCCGTCTGAAACAGTTGAGAAAGTAGAAGAACACGTTGAAGCGGCAAAAGAAGCGGTCGTTGAAACCGTCAGTGAGGCTGTTGCACAGGTTCAAGAAACCGTTGCCGAGATGCCGTCTGAAATAGCCGAGGCTGCTGAGGAAGCAGCAGAACAGGCCGAAGCGGTCAAAGAAGAAGTTGTTGAAGCAGTTAGCGAAGCTGTCGAGCAATTTCAAGAAGCCGTTGGGGAAACACCGGCTGAAGCCCCTGCTCCGGTAGAAGAACACAAGCTCAGTTGGGCTGCGCGTTTGAAACAAGGCTTGACCAAATCACGCGACAAAATGGCAAAATCGTTGGCCGGCGTGTTCGGCGGCGGACAGATTGACGAGGATTTGTACGAAGAGCTAGAAACCGTGCTGATTACCAGCGATATGGGCATGGAAGCCACCGAATACTTGATGAAAGACGTGCGCGACCGTGTCAGCCTCAAAGGCCTCAAAGACGGCAACGAATTGCGCGGCGCGCTGAAAGATGCGCTGTACGACTTGATTAAGCCTTTGGAAAAACCTCTGGTCTTGCCGGAAACTAAGGAGCCTTTCGTGATTATGCTTGCCGGTATCAACGGCGCAGGCAAAACCACATCTATCGGCAAATTGGCCAAATACTTCCAAGCGCAGGGAAAATCTGTGTTGTTGGCGGCAGGCGATACTTTCCGTGCTGCCGCGCGTGAGCAGCTTCAAGCTTGGGGCGAGCGCAACAATGTGACCGTAATTTCGCAAACTACGGGCGATTCCGCAGCCGTTTGTTTTGATGCCGTCCAAGCCGCGAAAGCGCGCGGGATCGACATCGTGCTTGCCGATACAGCCGGCCGTCTGCCGACGCAGCTTCATTTGATGGAAGAAATCAAAAAAGTGAAGCGCGTATTGCAAAAAGCCATGCCTGATGCGCCACATGAAATCATCGTTGTACTTGATGCCAACATCGGTCAAAACGCCGTCAACCAAGTGAAAGCCTTTGACGAAGCGCTGGGTCTGACCGGCCTTATCGTCACCAAACTCGACGGTACGGCCAAAGGCGGTATCCTTGCCGCCCTTGCATCCGACCGCCCAGTTCCTGTCCGCTACATCGGCGTAGGCGAAGGCATCGACGATTTGCGTCCGTTTAATGCCAAAGCGTTTGTAGATGCCCTATTGGATTAAACAGACAGGCTGAGGCTTGTAAACGCAGTTTGCGGGGGGTTTCTGAGCCGTATTTTGCAAAGATCTCGCCTTGCAAGAAGCGGGCGTGGAAATCATAGCGCAAGAGTAGCGGAAAATAACGGAAGGCCGTCTGAAACCCTGTTTCGGGTTTTCAGACGGCCTTTCTTTGAGTCTTACGGCTCGTCTGAATCAAACAGGCC
>ERZ773059.718-NODE-718-length-17456-cov-74.930234_pt1 | contig 17456 bp, 10 predicted proteins | sample MGYA00580514_ERZ773059 | MGnify/ENA primary metagenome ERZ773059 (study PRJEB29015, sample SAMEA2737981) | human oral metagenome | biome: human oral; feature: human-associated habitat; material: dental | place: China | collected 2056 ...
TGGCGGGAGGGGATGCCTGCTAGTCGCTGATGCTCTTGGTAGCGCATCATTCCTTATCCGCTTCAGGATCTTTGCTTACCTCTGCCTGCTTAGGGCCACGGCATTTGCCTTGCTCCCAAGCGGAGAAGTACTCCCCGTCACCTTCTTTCGCCTGTAGGATACCATCCTTGATATACTCACGGAGAAGCGGGATGACCTCGTAGCGCATCTTCCTCTGTAGTTCGGGGAGATCCTTAGCGATGAAGTAGCTGTGTCCCACCTTCAGGTCCTCTAGGTCAAAGTCGCCTGCTTGATGAGTGGCGATGAAGGAAGCCTTATCGTCTGCCCCCTTGCCATTGATCTCTTCGAAGAGTGCTAAGACCTTGGCTTGTACGTCCTTGTCCTGGATACTCCCCTCTACGACCTCTCTGCTCGTCTCAAGCGTGATGAAGGCGAAGCGCCGACGTACAGCATAGTCGATCGCCCCTGTAGAGCGGTCGGTCGTATTCATAGTACCTATGATATAGAGGTTAGCAGGGACAGAGAAGCTTTCCTTAGAGTAGGGGAGGGTGACCTTAATGGGATGTGCTCCACCTCCCGTACGCTTGTCAGCTTCGAGGAGCGTAATCAACTCCCCGAAGATCCGTGATATATTCCCTCGGTTGATCTCATCGATGATTAGGACATAGGGCTGGTTAGAAGTCTCCTCATCTATTTGGTATTCCTCCTTGACAGCCTCAATGAAGGCTCGTGCATAGGCAGGCCAGTTATTCTCCATCCTCTCTCCTAGAGCCTGAGCCTTGACCTTATCGATGTTAAGAGGCGATGGAGAATACTGTTCCGTATTGTGGCTAATTGCTCTGACGCTTCGGGTGCTTATTGTTTTGTTCCCTTCTTCCCACCAGACAAAGAGCTTTGATTTACCAGTGATAGTTGGGATCTCCCGTCGGTTCTCATAGCCTCGTATCTTCTGCAAGTAGTCATCGATACAAGTGATGATATCTTTCCCTTCCACAGTGTGAGCCCGTTCACATATCCTTTTGAAGATACCTGATTCGACCTTGTAGGTGACATGCCCATCTTGTATTTCTGGCTTTAGACCTTCGACGAAGTCTTCGTAGTCCATGGACTGGTGGAAGGTGCAGAAGGCTATTTGTCCATCCTCTCGAAGACGCTCGTATTCCTCCATCACTTTTGCATGGTCCTCCAGCTCTGTGAACGAGGGATTACAGAGGCGTACCGCAAGGGAAGCCGTCGTATACGTCTTGCCTGTCCCTGGGGCACCTTGCAGGATGATGTTCTTCTTGTCCTTGAGGAGCTGGACTTGCTGCTCTAGTGTGTCTGTGATTTTTGCCTGCTTAGTCATGCGTGTGTATAGTTGATGGATATATGGCCATTGTTGTTTATTGGGGTCTGGCTTACAACACCTAAAGGTGCCTTGTGAGAATACGTTGGGATCAGGTTGGTCTTCCTCTGGTATGAAGCCTAAAATCTCTACGTTTCGATAGTTAATGTTATGATACTTTGCTTGTAGCTTCTCGCTAGTATAATTCGGCCCAATAATTTTGCATAAAGCCAAAGCTTTGTTCCCATCCCGGACAAGGACTATCGAGCCTTCTGGAATTCTTTTGAAGTCTTCACATTGCTTATCTTCCCATTCTGTTATACCGATAACAGGCTGTGCTTCTTGGAGCATGGGCATTGAATCAATCCGAGCTCCGTTTTTACCATCGGGCAAGTGCATCTGTATGTGCCAATAGGTCTGATTATCACTGCTCATAGAACTTGTTTTTAGTTAGTTGAACTAGCTTCGCTCTAGGCTAACCGCAGGGCTAGAGCACCTCGAGCTGGGCGAAGCGGAGAAGGAGCTTCTTCGTCTCACCGGTATCGAAGCGGACAGAGGCCTTGGCATTGTCCCCCGTGCTCTCAAGCTCGAGGATCTCCCCAGGACCAAAACGCTTGTGAAGGACACGGCCCCCCACGTGAAGCGCTCCGAGTGACGTGTGCTTCTCTTCGGGCTCTTCCCCGAGTTCCCTGCGCTCGATGAAGACCCGCCGGCTCGGTGGAGCCTTGGGCGAGAAGACGGGGGCAGAAGAGAAGTCGGAGGGGAGTTCGCTCCCGTAGCTCCGAGGCGATGGCGAAGGGCGTCCTCCGAGGGGAGCACCGGCACCGAGCTCGGAGTCAAAGGTGACGAGTTGCTTAGGGAGCTCTCGTATGAAGCGACTGGGACGCCCGTACTCTGTCCGCCCGTTGCGGAAGCGCTCCCGAGCATAGCCTATGTGGCACGTCTTCTCGGCACGAGTAAGCGCTACGTAGAAGAGCCTACGCTCCTCCTCTAGCTCCTTGCCTATGTTGCTCATCATCGAGGGAAATAGATCTTCCTCAAGACCTACGATGAAGACGTGGGCGAATTCCAACCCCTTAGAGGCATGGACGGTCATTAGCGTGACGCAGTCGTCATCATCGGTCGCACCATCCTGATCGGTCATAAGAGCGATCTCGCTGAGGTAGGAGGCAAGGGTGGGAGTTTGGTCTGCTTCGAGGGTGGCGTGAATATATTCGTCGATCCCGCCGAGGAGCTCCTTGATGTTTTCCACCCGGCCTTTTCCCTCGGCAGTCGTATCACTCTGGAGGTCAGCGAGGATACCCGTCTGTCGGATGATACGCTCTGCTACAGCATAGAGGTCGCTCTCGGTACGGCTGAAGTCCCGGAGCTCGTCTAGCAGGGCTGCGAAGGCCTGTAGGCGTGTGGCCGTGGGCTTATTGACCGCTACCTCGTAGCCCAGAGGGTCACGGAGTATGCGCATCAGGGAGGTAGCTTGGTGGCGAGAGGCTTCACGCACCCGCTGGACGGTCGTATCTCCGATGCTTCGCTTAGGGTAATTGATGATGCGAAGCAGAGCCTCCTCGTCCTGTTCATTGACCATCAGTCGGAAGTAGGCGACGACGTCCATGATCTCCTTGTGGTCGAAGAACGAGCGTCCCCCGTAGATGCGGAAGGGGAGGCCGACACGACGGAAGACCTGCTCGAGGATACGGCTCTGTGCATTCGTTCGATAGAGTACCGCTATCGAGCTGTAGCTAGCGCCCGCTCGGTGGAGGCGCTGAATCTCTTCGCTAGCCCAGAGCGCCTCGAGATCGCCTGTGAGCGCCTCGTGTACCTGGATAGGATCACCGACGGCCTCCTCGGAGAAGACCTCCTTAGGGATCTGATACTCATTGTGTGCTATGATCCCACCGGCAGCCTGTACGATGGTCTGGGTGGAGCGGTAGTTGCGCTCGAGCTTGAAGGTGCGTGCGCTGGGGAAGGTCTTCGTGAAGCTCAGCATATTATCTAGGTTCGCCCCACGGAAGGAATAAATGCTCTGTGCGTCGTCGCCCACGACGAAGATGGCTCCCTTGTCCTGCATGAGCTGTCGGGCGATCATATATTGAGCGAAGTTGGTGTCCTGATACTCGTCGATGAGGAGATAGTCTATACGCTCCTGCCAGAGACTGAGCACGTCGGGATGCTGACGGAAGAGGATGTTGGTCTGTAGCAGGAGGTCATCGAAGTCCATGGCATTAGCTAGCCTTAGCTCGGCCTCGTAGCGCTGATAGATCTCGGCGATCTTCGGTAGTCCGCTCTTGGCATCGTACTTGATGAAGTCGGAGTAGGAGGCGTAGGCCGAGGCGGTGATCAGGCGGTTCTTGGCCGAGGAGATACGGCTATGGATGGCGTTGGGCTTGTAGACCTTATCATCGAGGCCGAGCTGCTTGGTGATCGCCTTGATACGGCTACGGCTATCCGAAGTGTTGTAGATGGAGAAGTCGGGGGTATAGCCGAGGAGCGTAGCATGCTGACGCAGGATGCTGAGGAAGACCGAGTGGAAGGTGCCCATACGTAGCTCTCGTGCTCGGGAGCCGATATGCTGGCTGATGCGGTGGCGCATCTCTCGGGCAGCCTTGTTGGTGAAGGTCAGTGCCATGAGCCCCCGAGGATGGTAGCCAGAGTCGATGAGGTAGAGGATCTTGTAGACGAGGACACGTGTCTTGCCACTGCCAGCACCAGCGATGACTAGGGCAGGACCATCGTTGTAGACGACGGCGGCACGCTGAGCTTCGTTGAGCTCACTGAGGTAGGGGAAGTCGAGGGATTCGCTAGGGCTCATCGGGGATCTTTGAGAGGAGTATGAGGGAGGGAGTATCGGAAAAATAAGTGGAACAAAGATACCGAATTTGAAGGTGAGCCGGAGAGGGTGCTCTTGGGGAAGCTCCTCCGCTAGGGCGAAGATAGGTGTAGGGGAGACCAACTAGTAGCGCTACTGGTGCCACCCGAGAGGCGCTACTGTAGCCTCGAGGGAGGCAGCAGTAGCGCCTCCGTGGAGGTAAGCCTACTCCCTCCGAGCTGGAGACCCTTCCCGAGGGGGTGGGGGACTACTTGGACGGGCACTCCGGCGGAGGTGCTAGCAGAAGAGCGGTTTTCTTCGTAACTTTGTGTACTATACACTCTTTAGGGCTGGTGATGAGACCGCCCACGATTTATTTAGATGCAAGACCTAGATATCCGAGGAGCACGTGTGCACAACCTCAAGGACATAGATGTTCATATCCCCCGCTACTCACTGACCGTCTTCACCGGACTCAGTGGGAGTGGTAAGTCATCCCTAGCGTTTGATACGATCTATGCCGAGGGACAGCGTCGGTATGTCGAGACGCTTAGCTCCTATGCACGAGGCTTCCTCGGTGGAGGGATGGAGCGCCCCGACGTCGATGAGATCAGCGGGCTTGGCCCCGTGATCTCCATAGAGCAAAAGACGACGAACCGCAATCCTCGCTCCACGGTGGGTACTGTGACGGAGATCTACGACTTCTTCCGCCTACTCTATGCCCGAGCAGGGGAAGCCGTCTCCTACCTCTCGGGGCGCCCGATGGTACGCTATACCGAGGAGCAGATCCTCGATCTACTGCTCCAGCGCTACGAGGGCAAGCGGGTGATGCTCCTTGCCCCCGTCGTCAAGCAGCGCAAGGGACACTACAAGGAGCTCTTCGAGCAGCTGCGCAAGAAGAGCTATCTCACCGTGCGTGTCGATGGGGAGCTACGAGAGATCACCTACGGGATGAAGCTCGACCGCTACAAGCTCCATAGCGTCGAAGTCCAGACGGACAAGCTGACGATCAGTCGCAAGAACGAAGACCGTCTCCTCTCTAGCCTTCGCCTTACCCTCAAGGAGGGCGATGGCGTGATGATGCTTCAGGATCTCGACTCGGGAGAGATCGCCTACTTCAGTCGTCATCTGATGGACCCAGAGACGGGGCTCTCCTACAATGAGCCCGCCCCCCACAACTTCTCCTTTAATTCTACTAACGGGAGTTGCCCCCGCTGTAAGGGGCTGGGGGAAGTACAGGTCATCGACCTGGAGAGCATCATCCCCGACCGCACCAAGAGTATTTATGCTGGTGGGATCCTTCCCCTAGGCAAGTATCGCCGTACCCTCGTCTTCGCCGAGATCGAAGCCCTTTGCTCTAGATATGAGGTGTCTATCAAAGATCCGATCGATTCGCTCCCAGAAGACCTCCTTACCGAGATCGTCGAGGGGAGCAACGAAGACCTAGTGATCGAGGATGAGCGCTTCTCGAGCCTCCGTGGTGTCCCCCTCTCCTACGATGGGATAGGCGCCTATCTCATGGCTCAGGCAGATGAAGAGGATACACGCAAGGATACAGAGAAGTGGATGGCTCAGTTCACCCGTGCTGAGGTCTGCCCCGAATGCTCGGGAGGGCGTCTGAATCGGGAAGCCCTCCACTACTACATTGATGGTAAGAATATCGGGGAGGTAGCCTCCATGGAGCTGACTCAGCTCGCCTCTTGGCTCGAGGGACTCGAGGATAGGCTCAGCCCCCAGCAACGCACGATAGCTACCGAGGTGCTCAAGGAGATACGCACCCGACTCTCCTTCCTCCTCGACGTCGGACTAGGCTATCTGTCGATGAACCGTATCTCCGCCTCCCTCTCCGGAGGCGAAAGCCAGCGTATACGCCTAGCCACTCAGATAGGGACGCAGCTCGTCGAGGTACTCTACATCCTCGACGAACCGAGTATAGGACTTCATCAGCGAGACAACGTCCGTCTCATCCACTCGCTTCAGCGCCTGAGAGACCTAGGCAATACGGTCATCGTCGTCGAGCATGACAAGGATATGATGCTCGAGGCAGACCACATCATAGATATGGGGCCGAAGGCAGGGCGTCTCGGTGGGGAAGTGGTCTTCTCCGGTACGCCCAAGGATATGATGCGAGCAGGCACGCTGACTGCTAAGTACATCAGTGGCCTGGAGACGATCGAGGTCGCTGACCTGAGGCGACCAGTGACAGAGCGAGTCCTTCGTCTCACGGGAGCTCGGGGTAATAACCTTCGTGGTATCGATGTCACCTTCCCCCTAGGGACGATGATCTGTGTCGCTGGTGTCTCGGGTAGTGGCAAGAGTACGCTGATCAACGAGACACTCCTGCCGATCCTGAGCCAGCATCTCTATGCCTCGCTCAAGGATCCCCTGCCCTACGACACGATCGAAGGACTGGAGTACGTCGACAAGGTCGTCGCTGTCGACCAGTCACCTATAGGGCGCACCCCTCGGAGCAACCCAGCGACCTACACGGGCGTCTTCACTGATATTCGTAACCTCTTCGTAGGCCTGCCCGAGAGCAAGATGCGAGGCTACAAGCCTGGTCGCTTCTCCTTCAATGTCTCGGGAGGACGGTGTGAGACCTGCTCGGGTAACGGGTACAAGACCATCGAGATGAACTTCCTGCCCGATGTCCTTGCCCCCTGTGAGGTCTGTCAGGGCAAGCGCTACAATAGAGAGACCCTTGAGGTGCGCTTCAAGGGGAAGTCTATCGCTGACGTCCTAGACATGACGATCAATGCAGCGGTGGAGTTCTTCGCCCACGTCCCTCATATCCTCAAGCGTCTGCAGGTCCTGCAGGAGGTAGGCCTCGGCTACATCAAGCTCGGTCAGTCCTCCACGACGCTATCGGGTGGGGAGAGCCAGCGCATCAAGCTCGCCTCCGAGCTCGCTAAGCGTGATACGGGCAAGACGGTATACATCCTCGACGAGCCGACTACGGGGCTTCACTTCGAGGATATACGTGTCCTGCTGGGTATCCTGAATCGCCTCGTCGAGCGAGGTAATACCGTGATCATCATCGAGCACAACCTAGACGTCCTCAAGAGCGCAGACTATATCATCGAGATCGGCCCCGAGGGGGGTAAGGACGGAGGAGCCCTCCTCTTCGAGGGAACTCCCGAGGGTCTTACCCAGGTGAAGGACAGCCCCACGGCGCCCTTCCTCGCTCACGAACTCAAGCTCACCAAGGGAAGTAAGAAAGGGAAGAAATAACTAAACACACATATCTAGTCTACTTAACGCCAACGCACATGAAACTAGGAAACCGCCTGTCAAACAAGATTTGTCCCGACAACATGACGATAGAGGAGTGGCAGGTAGCCCTCCGTCGGGAGAATGCCCGAGAGAGCGACTTCTCCGTCGAGCATCTAGACAAGAACCGTATCTGGGGAGACTACTTGGTCTGCAGTGCTACGGGGCGCTATCGTGTCGCCTTCCGTGGCGTACAGAGTGATCGCAACTTCTGCTCCTGCCTTGACTTCCGCACCAATGGTCTCGGTACCTGCAAGCACCTAGAGGCTGTAGCCCTATACCTACAGAAGCACGTCCCCGGCTACCCCTGGGCAGGCCTTAGCTATGCCGCTGAATACTCCTCGGTCTATGTGAGCTACAAGGGAGGCCGGAGCATCCGTATCCGCGTAGGCGACGCCTATAGAGCCGAGTACGAGCGACTCAAGGAAAAGTACTTCACGCCCGAGGGGATCCTCCCCGAGGCGAACTATCCTCTCCTGGAGGAGATATGCCAGGAGGCGGTAGCCATCTCCTCCTCCTTCCGCTGCTACGAAGACGTGCAGGAGTTCGTCAACGAATGCCTAGCCCTTCAGCAGTGGAAGACCGAGCTACAGAATGCTTACCCCGAGCAGGCCATCCCCTGGGATAAGAAGGCGCTTACCCCGGCTTACGCCGATGTAGAGCGTCTTCTCTACGAGCTTTGCCTCAATGGGTTTGGCTTCATCGTCGGGCTCAAGCACCCCTTCTACATGCACCTCATCGCCCGGCTTGTCGAGGAGGTCTACCAAGGGGAAGTCGTCCGGGAGAAGGGCTATGTCATCGTCAATACCGATACCGATGTCCTGCTCTGGCAGTCCGTGCTCCTCGAGTACAGCGAGTACATCCACCTGCCTGTCCAAGTCATCTCTCAGCAGAACTTCCTCAAACAGCAGATACAACAGGGGGCCAAGGCGACCTTCGTCTACGTCAACGATGCTGACTGCCTCAAGGAATGGAAGAATCCTCTCTCCCTTGCCATAAAGCGCCTAGAGGTGAAGCACCTCTATCTCCACGTGGAGACGCTCCAGCACTTCACCCCCGTACAGCTATCGTCGATCCTGCAGCATATCAACCCCTTCATCATTGGACCCTTCTATAAGTTCATCCATACGTACCGCCCGATGTTCCCACTGAAGGAGCGTACGGACTTCCTTCCCCCCGAGATGCAGGCCTTCACGATCTTTGTGACGCAGGTCCTCCTCACTGCCCCTGTCTTGCCCAAGGGCGACGCCCCCTCTACCGCTCCGATCCCAGTAGAGGAGCTCCTTACCCCTGAGAATAGGGTCGCCCGATTCCTCGCCCTGCTCGGTGAGATCCTAGATGATCCAGACTCGTCAAAGCTTCTGCGGGAGCGCATCGGTCAGATCTCTGGGCTCAGGTAGCTTGCCTAAGTAGTCTAATTAGATTACCTTTGCACACAATTTGTTAGGGGGATTTCCCCTGAGGTCGGAGGCCTCCCTCCGACGCATACGATCAAAGCATAGTATACATTAAATAATAGAAAGACGAATGGCTGTATCGATTAAGCAGACCTCCGAAGTAGCAGCTGTCATCACCGTATCGGTGAGCGCAGCAGACTACCAACCCCAAGTAGATAAGGCACTGAAGAACTACCAGAAGAACGCTTCTATCCCAGGCTTCCGTAAGGGACACGCTCCTCTGGGACTGATCAAGAAGCAGTTCGGTACCTCCACCAAGGTCGACGAGATCAACCGTGTTGTCGTCAACGCTCTCTTCGGCTACATCGACCAGGAGAAGCTCCAGATCCTCGGCAGTCCCATCCCCGTGGAGAATGAGAAGGAATACGACTTCGCTACTACCGAAGACTTCGAATTCTCCTACGACGTAGCTCTCGCTCCCAAGATCGAGGCTAAGCTGGATAAGAAGGATAAGCTCACCTACTACCGCATCATCGCTACCAAGCAGATGGAGGACGAGCAGATCCAGCGCATGCTCGACAATGCCGGTAAGCAAGTCGAAGCTGACTCTGTCGCTGACAACGACGTAGTATACGGGCGCATGATCGAGCTCGAGAACGGACAGCCCAAGGCTGGCGGCATCGAAGCCGAACAGGCTCTTATCCTGCCTCGCTTCGCTAAGAACGAGGCTGAGAAGGCTAAGCTCATCGGTGCCAAGGTCGGTGACACGATCTCGCTCGAGCCCTTCGCTCTCTATGGTGGCGAAGCTCCTGAGATCGCATCGCTCCTGAATATCGAGAAGGAGGCAGTCCCTGCTCTCGACGGGGTAGGCTTCTCCTATCAGATCCATAAGATCTCTCGCCGTGAGCCCGCAGAACTCAACGATGCCTTCTTCACCGAAGCCTTCGGAGAAGCGAGTGACATCCGTAGCGAAGAAGCGCTACGTCAGAACATTCAGGCTAGTTTCTCCGAGCAGTTCGCTACGGAGAGTGACTTCAAGTTCACCCGTGACCTCCGTGCCCTCCTCCTCAAGAAGGCTGGCAAGGTAGCCTATGATGAAGCCCTCCTCAAGCGTATCTTCATCGCTCGCAACAAGGATGTCAAGGAAGAAGAGCTAGACCGTGATCTGCCCAAGATCCTCGACGATATCACCTTCGATCGCATCAAGGCTCAGATCCTCGAAGCAAACAACGTCAAGATCGAGGAGGAAGACCTCAACAAGTTCGCTCTCATCGTAGCGAAGAACCAGTTCGCTATGTACGGCATGACTAGCGTACCCGATGAACTCCTAGAGAACTATGCCCAGAGCATGCTCAAGGACGAGCGTACTAAGGAGAACCTCATCGACCGTGTCGCTGATAGCAAGCTCGCCTCTATCGCCAAGGACGCTATAAGCGTCGAGGAGAAGGAGATCTCCCCAGAGGAGTTCAACGCCCTCATGGCAGACGGTGCCGAGGCTTAGTACACGCCCCTCTTATCCGATGGTCTCTCCTCAGGGTCTTAGCTCTGTGGAGAGACCTTCGTTTTGCTCCTGAGCTCGCCTAGAGCTCACCGCTGTCCCCTCCTCGGAAGGGGACGATTCACCCACAAGAAACATAGACTAGCGATATGATCACAGTCAGCGATCTCTCTGTGCAGTTCGGCAAGCGCATCCTCTTCCAGGATGTCAATCTCAAGTTCACGCCGGGGAACTGCTACGGCATCATCGGTGCTAATGGGGCTGGTAAGTCCACCCTCCTACGCACGATCAGTGGTGCCCTTGAGCCTACCCGTGGCTCGATCACTCTGGGGCCTGGTGAGCGCCTCTCGGTACTCAGCCAGGATCACCATGCTTTCGATGCCTTCACCGTCATGGATACCGTCCTGATGGGGCACAGCATCCTCTGGGCGATCATGGAGGAGAAGAACGCCCTCTATGCTAAGCCCGACTTCAACGACGAGGACGGTAATCGTGTCGCCGAGCTCGAGGACAAGTTCGCCGAGATGGAAGGCTGGAATGCTGAGAGCGATGCAGCGATGCTCCTCAGTGGTCTTGGTATCAAGGAAGACCTCCACTACAAGCTCATGAAGGAGCTTAGCGGTAAGGAGAAGGTGCGTGTCCTACTAGCTCGTGCTCTCTATGGCAAGCCTGACAACCTCCTCCTCGACGAGCCTACCAATGACCTCGACCTAGAGACCGTCACTTGGCTGGAGAACTATCTCTCCGAGTACGAGCAGACGGTACTTGTCGTCAGCCACGACCGTCACTTCCTCGACTCCGTCTGTACGCACACCGTAGATATTGACTTTGGTCGTGTCCAGCAGTTCGCAGGGAACTACAGCTTCTGGTACGAGTCCAGTCAGCTCGCTCTGCGCCAGCAACAGCAGCAGAATAAGAAGGCTGAGGAGAAGCGTAAGGAACTGGAGGAATTCATCCGTCGCTTCAGTGCCAACGTAGCTAAGAGCAAGCAGACCACCAGCCGAAAGAAGATGCTGGAGAAGCTCAATGTCGAAGAGATCAAGGCCAGCAGTCGCCGCTATCCCGGGATCATCTTCACACCTGATCGTGACCCAGGGAACAAGATACTCGAGGTCAAGGGACTCACTGCTTATGCCGATGATGGTACCCTGCTCTTCCGTGATCTGAACTTCAATGTAGAGAAGGACGACAAGATCGTCTTCATCAGCCGTGACCCACGTGCGATGACGGCACTCTTCCAGATCATCAACGGCGAAGAGAAGCCTGCAGAAGGTACCTACGAGTGGGGGCAGACGATCACCGAAGCCTACCTACCTCTGGACAATACCGCCTTCTTCAATACGGACATGAACCTTGTCGAGTGGCTCTCGCAGTTCGCAGCAGATACCAATGAAGTCTACCTCAAGGGCTTCCTCGGACGTATGCTCTTCTCCGGCGAAGAGATCCTGAAGAGTGCTTCCGTCCTCTCTGGGGGAGAGAAGATGCGCTGCATGATCTCTCGTATGATGCTTAAGAACGCCAACACGCTTGTCCTCGATAGTCCGACGAACCACCTTGACCTGGAGTCGATCCAGGCCTTCAATAATACGCTGAAGACCTTCAAGGGGAATGTCCTCTTCACGAGCCATGACCACGAGTTCATTCAGACGGTGGCTAACCGCATCATCGAGCTGACGCCTGGGGGGATCATCGACAAGATCATGGACTACGACGACTACATCGTCGATCCTACCGTCGCAGAGCTCAAGTCCAAGTACTACGGCGCTTAGTCGCCTCCTGATCTAGGGTAAGGAAATAGCCGTCCTGAGCCCATACGATTGACCCAGCAGGGACGCACTCTTTCACTGAGTGCATCCCTGCTATTTTTATGCCTCCATCGGTAGGGGCAAAAAGGGACCTACGGTAGGTCACTCTTGCGACCTACCGTAGGTCGTCGAGACGACCCACAGTAGGTTTTTTCGACGACCTACCGTAGGTCGGTTTTTCGGGTCTTCGGGACGCTTGATCTTAGGGGGCAAGAGTACCTGTTCTATGCTGGGGAATAAAGCCTATTCATTCCCTCGTATAGAAGTCTGCGAAGGGCACCCCAAAATGCGAGCTAGAAAGCCCTATAATGAGGGGTATTCACTGGAAATCTCTACCTTTGGTATGACCCTTACTCATCTAAGGGCATGTTTCATTCACCTACACACAAATACACAGACATGCTAAAACATTTTCTGAAAACAGCTCTGCTGGGCCTCTTCTCCGTACTTGGCTTAGCTTCCTGCGACTCTGCTGCTAAGCAGGCAGAAGACTTCGACGCTCTTCGTCCCACACTCCTCGGAGGAGTCTATTTCTATCGAGGCTACGGTGGTGTAGATGCTGTTGCTAGCCTCCTGAGCTCGGAGGGGGTCTCCCAGATCGAGGGCTACAAAGAGCTCTTCATCGATCCCTATAAGAACGAGGATCCTAGCAATATCACCTCTAACTTAGAGCGGGACTGGGGGATCACTGATGCTGCTGGTCTCAAGGCAAAGATGGAGAGCCTCAAGACAGCTACTAGCGAGCACAAGGCTTGGGACTTTGCTCGTGGTGTCATGATCGCCTGGTCAGGTCTGAGGGTCGACTTCCTGACTCGTGAGGAAGCGGATGCGTATATCAAGTCCCTTGTACCGCTAGCTCAGGCTAAGTTCGCCGACTGGAATGCCTACTACAAGGACTTCATCGATGGACGTACCGCTTGGGATCCTCAGAACGAGTACGGCGGTAAGGACGAATTTGAGGCTGCCGTCAAAGACCTCCTAGAGAATCCACAATCCATCTATAAGGTGATCCCTCTGAAGTAACTGCTAAGGGCTGAGAAGGCTACCGCTAAGATCCCCTTCTCTCCGAACCCTAAGTATCAAAAGCCGTGGGGCGATACTCTCGAAGGAGAGAGTATCGCCCCACGGCTTTTACTGCTGGAGTCCCTAGGCTCACTTAGGGGTCGTCCCTCTGAGCCAGTAGGAGCTAGAGTTAGCTACCGAACTGATACGTACATAGCCATCTTCGCCAGAGATAGGATCGATCTGGTAGGGCGAATTGGACATGATCGACTGGAGGTACCAGTCGAAGGCACGGTGCCCGAAGAGCCAAGCCAGATCCTTCTGGATGATCCGTGTCATGTGGAACTGATTTGCCTTGCCATAGATCGAGGTGAAGTCTACATAGTAGCTTCCCCATGAATCGTAGAACCAGTATTTGATCAAGAATTGTAGCGTGACCTTAGGCATCTCATCGTCGTACGAGCCCCAGTAGACATCCTTGCCGAAGGTGCCTGGATAGACGTCTCCCTCCTGCGTCTGCTGGACCTGTAGGAAGAGGTTGTAGGCATCCTTGCCCATCTTCCCCTCTTCGTAAGTGATCTGCGTAGACTGATGAGTCAGATCGTACGTGCCGGCGAAGAGGGTGAGGGTCTGCTTGCCATCATTGGTCGTCACAGCGGTCTTATCGGAGTTGAGCTCGAGGGTACGTAGCGTGTCTGTACCGATGACCAGCGGGGTGAGCAGGCGAAGACCCTTGTCGGTGAAGACGATGGGAAGCAAGCGATTCTGATCGTCGTAGCGTGCCCAGAGCTGGCGTGCATTCCCGAAGACAGAGAGCGCAACCTCCTTCCCTCCGAGCTGGAGTGGAGAGAGCGCCTTAGCCTTGAGGGTCGCTTGGCTCTCGCTGATCTTCTCGAAGTAAGCCTTGGGGTCTTCGTCGATGCGAAGGAGCGTCATGCGGTTCTTCGTACGTCCGCCACGAAGGGTGATGGTTCGCTTGTCGGCGCTGACCTTCTCGATGACGAAGTCAAAGTCCCCGTTATAGGCCTCGGGTACCCCCCACTGAGGGTTCGAATAGTGGTGCAGAGCGGCATTGAACGTGTCGAATGTCAGGCGCACCCCACCGTTGTGTGAAAAGTGGTAGGTCGAGCTATACTCGGTCTTGTAGACGGGCTTCTTCCCAAGCTCGGGCTTCTTCGGGTCGATGAGTACGGAGTCTATGACCTCCTTGTAATCCTCGGAGAAGATCTTAGCTTCGCCCTTCGATGCGAACTTGACACAGAGGTTGTGCCCGCCGTACTCGCCCGAGCTGGGGACTAGTGTGAGTAGCCAGCCATGTTCGCTCGAGCGAAGGAGCGACTCTATCGACTTGATCTCCTCGTTGATGTAGGTCGTCGGATAGTTGCGGTCGTCGGGCATGTCCTCGTACTGCCGGCAGGAGCCGAAGAGGACCATGAGCCCGAGGGCCAGGATATGATAGTAGCGCATGGTTAGTATCCTTTAGGGTATTGGGAGAAGTCCATACTTGCGACCTTCGCAAGTCTCTTCTGAGCTTCAGCTCGGATCTTATCAAGGTCAGCCGAATATTCAGATCGAAGGTATTCCTTCATGATCGCCAGCTTCTTCTCGATGATCTCACGGCCGGTGAGGGTGGCTTCGCTACGATTCTTCCCTTCGGCCTTCTTCATGAGCTCTTCCCACTCAGTATCGGAGTAGAGGATGTAGAAGGCAAAGAGTTCGGCGAAGTCTTCGTCGGCATCGGTGCTGGCATAGTCACTGACGAAGCCTGCGTAGTTCGAGCTCTGTCCCGTACGCCACCAGTAGGAGAAGGCATCCTGCTTCTGATACTCGAGCGAGGAGAGTTTGTCGAACTCTGGCGGGTAGGCTCGCTCCTCATGGAGCGTATGCGCCGACTCGTGGAAGAGCACGCTGACGTACGACTCACGCACGGTGGCGATATACTTGGTATTTAGCTCGTTGATGTTGTAGATCCAGATCATCCCTTGGGGAGCAGCCCCTGCCATACGACGGTCGATCGCATAGCCCGAGGACCCGAAGAGATTGAGGTACTTCACCGTGTGGGTCTGTAGGTAGCCTTCAGGCGTGGAGGCTTCGTAGACCTGGAAGAATAGGTAGTCGATCAGGTTGAGGAACTCTAGAGCCTTATTCTCCATCACGGGCGCTAAGAGATAGCGACGGTCAGTGACCTTATCGTCGTAGCGGTAGCTGATGTCTACGTTGTACTTCGCAGCGAAGAGCTTCTGTATGTATTGGTCAAGACGGGTCATCTCCGACACAGGCTGCTGTGTGAAGACCTGACGATGGGCCTTGACAGAATCAATGTCCGAGGAGCACCCCATGAGGCCACTCAGTGCTAGGGTGGCAAGGGGAATGAATAACTTCTTCATAGCTCGTAGTCAGATTATTTGGTAGGGTTTTGCACGATCTTCCCCTTGATCGCCTGGCTGGGAAGCTGGAGAGCCTGGCGTGGGTCACGTGCCGAGAGCGTGCTCTGTACGACATAGCGGTAGCCGTCATTCAGTCGGCGGTAGACGGGTATCCCGTAGCGCTTGATATCCTGCCATCTCAGCCCCTCGTGCATGGTGAGGATACGACGACACTGCAGTAGGTGCTGGAGGAGCGCATTGGCATCACTGCTGGCGATAGTGAAGTGGGGGTTGAGCTCCTTGCGTATCGAAGCCTTCTCCTTACTATCTAGAGCAAGGGCATTGTAGAAGGCGATGATCTCTGCCTTGGTGAAGCTCTTCTTACGATCGTTCTTCTCCCCATCATTGAGGTAGTTCGTAGTGAAGAGATTGATGTCTTCGATGGCAGAATCATAGTTGGCAGCACCCTGATGGATCTTCGCTTCGGCACGTACGAGGAGGGTCTCGTCGGTGGTGAAGGGGGTCTCCATCGTCTGGATACTATTGCTCGGATAGGTGGGATACTTGGGCTGTACGGTCTTATTGATATTCCCTTCGGTGTATATGAAGGGCTGGAACCAATAAGGGTCCTTACTACCCCAGATGTTCTTAGCGAAGAGTGTCTCGGTGAGGGTCAACTCCTGCGACTGAGCGAAGCGGGTATTGTAGTAGCTCGTCCCTCCTGTGATCAGCCAAGGATAGTAGCTATAGGTCGAGAGGGTAAGCAGGTTCGCTGGATTAGCGATGTCGTAGTAGGCCAGGGCGAAGGCTGCGTCGGTACGGGGGACGTTGTAGAAGGCCTTCCAGTTACGTAGCACCTGCGAGGGGTTAGAGCCCAGTACCTTGTCGGCATGCTCGATAGCCTTGTCCCACTTCTGATAGTAGAGGTAGAAGCGTGCAGCGAAGGCATGACCTGAGGCAGCAGTGAAGTGGAACTTCTTGTACCTGTCGCTGTAGGTGGAGTACTTCTCTAGTAGGGGAAGTCCAGCCTCGATATCTGCAGCTATCTGCTGGTAGGTCTCTGCGAGTGTGCCTCGAGAGTAGTTAGGGAGCAGGTTCACGACACGCTCCTTGAGGTAGGGTATCCCTAGGTCTGAGCTACTCGTCTGTGGGTCGAAGGCAAGGCAGAAGGCATTGGCCAGCTGGAAGTGACCCCAGGCTCGTGCCAGGAGGGCTTCACCCTCGGCAGCTCGATATTCGTCACTAGCATCGCCTGTAGCCTTGATATCCTCTAGGGCTTCGTTGGCATGTGCGATGGCATAGTAAGTCGTCTCCCAGATCTCATACGGAGCATCGTAGAGATTGTCCGAGTTCACGATCTTATCCCAGTAAGCAGCACCCTCACAGAACTGGCTGGTGTAGGGATTGCTCGTACCATCATCCTGGATATTGTCCGAGGAGAGCTCCGTGAGGTAGCTGATGGAGCTGGTAGAGTAAGCGCTATTGAGTAGCTTCTGGATCTTGCTGGCGTTGTCTGGTTCGACGAGGTCCGAATAAGGGTTCTTGTCGAGGAACTTATTGCACGATGTCATCGAGAGGGCGAGGATGACACCTAGTCCGATGGATGTAAGTGGCTTCATTGTTCGTTCGTATTTCGATGACTAGATACCCACTGTGCAGGTGAAGATGATCGAGTGGGGGCTGTAGGCATAGGGTAGTGCTCCATTGAGCTTCTTGTCTGAGTAGATCAGGAAGAGGTTCGATGCCTGGAGCTTGAGATCCACTGAGCTAAGGAAGGTCTTAGCTAGGGCAGCCTTAGGTATGGAGTAGCCCAGAGAGATGTCTCGCAGCTGGATGTAGTCACATCGGGCGATACGTACGTCGGAATAGTTGTACGTGCTGTAGGCACGGGAGAGGTTGGGGTAGCTATTGCGCTGACCACTGGTGGGGATGGAGGGGACGTTGGTACGCTCTTCGTCACCTGGAGCACGCCAGCGACGGTTGAACTCATG